>Ga0193753_10000269_pt1 | contig 52064 bp, 39 predicted proteins | sample H1c2metaG_FD_144925 | JGI IMG/M metagenome (GOLD analysis project Ga0193753, IMG submission 144925) | Soil microbial communities from a riparian zone of the East river system, Colorado, United States - H1c2 | ecosystem: Environmental > Terrestrial > Soil > Riparian zone | place: USA: East...
GAGATCTGCAGACGGAGCCTGTGCGCGACCTCGGCTGGCGCCAGTGGATCGAGCGCTTCAGCGAGTTGACTCAGTGGGATCTCGATCTCGTCGAGGCCAACGAGACCGGATTGCACGAGTCGTTGCAGGGTCTCTATCCCGACCTGCGGCGCGAGTTCGCGTTGTATATGAAGACCGCGTATCCCGAATGGTTGCGCAATCTCGGAGGGGACCGGCCGCCGTTGTCGATCGACATCGTTCCGGAAATGCTCATGCCGGTGTTGAAGACGGACAAGCAGGTGCTGTTCGTCATCATCGACTGCTTGCGACTGGATCAATGGCGCGCGCTCGAGCCGATCATCGCGCCGCTGTTCGACATCGAGACCACGCACTATTTCAGCATTCTCCCAACCGCCACGCCTTACTCGCGGAACGCGTTGTTCAGCGGTCTGTTTCCGGGCGAGATCGCGGCGCGTTTCCCCGATTGGTGGGGCGAGCGCGAAGACGAGACGCTCAACGCGCACGAACGGCAATTGCTCGAGGCGCAGTTACTCGAGCTCAACGCGAAGATTCCCGTGCGCTACGAAAAAGTGTCGACCGCGGCCGAGGGGGACGACGTCGAGCGACGTCTGGCGCGCGTCATCGCACCCGAGGGGATTTCGGCGTTCGTCTTCAATTTTGTCGATCTGCTCACACACGGGCGTTCGGAGTCGGCGATTTTGTATGAGGTGGCGCGCGACGAAATCGCGCTCCGCCAACTCACGCTTCAGTGGTTCCGTCGCTCGGCGCTATTTTCGGTGCTGCAAGAGGCGGCGCGCCGCAACGTGAAGGTGCTGGTGACGAGCGATCACGGCTCGATTCATTGCCGCACGCCGGCTACGGTGTTCGCCAAGCGCGACGCGACGCAAAATCTCCGGTACAAGTTCGGCGAAGACTTGCGCGCCGAGAATCCTGAGCAGGGCATGCTGTTCACCAATGAGGATTCTCTCAAGTTGCCGCGCCGTGGCCTCGGCGCCAACACGTTGCTCGCCACCGGCGATTCGTTCTTCGTGTATCCGACGAAATTGCGCGAGTATCAAAGCCGGTATCGCGGATCGTTCTTGCATGGCGGCGTGACGCCGGAGGAATGCATTCTGCCGGTGTCGCTCCTCACACCGCGCCGCTGACCCATGGCGACATCACCGCAGGACGGAGTCGGGAGCAAGACGTCGCGCGTCACGGGCCTGGCCGGAAGCTGGGCGCGCCGCACATCGATGTACCGGCGCCTTCTCGGCTATCTGCGCCCGCACTGGTGGCGGATGGCGGGGAACGTCGTCTGCAATCTCATCGCGGCGTTTCTCGCAGCCTATTCGTACACGCTGCTGATTCCGTTTTTGGCGGCGCTCTTTCAGAAAAAGGAGCTGCTCCCGACGAACGCTGGAATCGTCGAGCGTCTTCAACACGTGACGATCGGCGCGTTTCTGAATCCCGCCGACCCGCGCGGTTCGCTGCGCGCGGTGATCTTCGTCATCATCGGCGTCGTTGCGGTGAAGAATGTCTTCGTCTGGATTGCGGGGCAATTTGGCGCGTCGCTGCAGGAGTACGTGACGCGCGACCTGCGCGATGGCGTGTTCAGTCACGTGCAACGTCTATCGCTACGCTACTACCAACAAACCAAAGTTGGGCAGATCATCTCGAAGATTCTCTCCGATACAGATCAAACCAAGGCGCTGGTCACCGAGCTGGTGATGCGCACCGTGCAGAGTCTCGCGACGGTGTTGTCGCTCCTCATCGTACTGTTCGCGATGTCGGTCCGTCTTGCGGTGATCTCGCTGGTCATCGCGCCGCTGCTGACCCTCGCGTTGCAGCCGTTGCTGCGAAAGCTTCGGAAGGGGTATCGCCGCAGCAGAAACGACTACGGCGAAACCACCAGTGTTCTTCAAGAGGTGGTGAGCGGTATTCGTCTCGTGAAGTCGTTCGCCGGCGAAAAGTACGAGGACGAACGTTTCGCGAACGCGAGTCACCAATATTCCGAAGGAATGGTTCGCATCAATCGCGTCTCCGCGCTGTCGCAGCCGTTGACGGAAGTGATCGGCATGTCCATCGCAGTGCTCGTACTATGGATCGGCGCAACGGAAGTTCTGGACAATCAAGGGATGACCGCGGCGTCATTGATCGTTTTCATGACGGTGGTGATGCAACTCCTTCCCCCGTTCAAACAGCTCTCGCAGACACCGACGACCGCCCAGCAATCGTTTGCCGCCGCCGAGCGTCTGTTCGAGGTACTGGATGAGCCGACGGAGCAACAGATAGATCGTGGGACGCGCGACGTGAACACACTCGAGCGCCAGATCGACTTCAACGATGTCGGTTTCTCGTACGGCGACGAGCCGGTTTTGCGCGACGTCAGCTTCACCGCGCGAAAGGGCGACGTCATCGCGCTCGTGGGACCAAGCGGAGCGGGGAAGAGCACGCTCGTCGATCTCATTCCGCGCTTTTACGAGCCGACGAGTGGCCGCATTCTCTTCGACGGCATGGACACGCGAGACATCACGCTGTCGTCGCTGCGCGCGCTCACGGGCATCGTGAGCCAAGATACCGTGCTGTTCAACGACTCGGTCCGCAACAACATCGCCTACGGCGCGGCGGACCGCTTCACGCAGCAGCAGGTGGAGACTGCCGCACGCGCGGCGAATGCCCACGACTTCATCGCCGCTCTTCCGAACGGGTACGACACCGTGCTCGGCGATCGCGGAACGCGGCTGTCCGGCGGTCAGCGCCAACGTCTGGCGATCGCCCGCGCGCTGCTCGTCGATCCTCCCATTCTCATCCTCGACGAGGCGACGTCGGCGCTCGACACCGAATCGGAGCGACTCGTGCAGGAAGCGGTCGATCGGCTGCTCGCGGGACGCACGGTCTTCGTCATCGCGCATCGCCTGTCCACGGTCGTGCACGCCGACACTATTCTCGTGCTCGATCACGGGCAGATCATCGAGCGGGGAAGCCACACGCAGTTGATGGCCGAGCGCGGCGCCTATCACCGGTTGCATGCGCTGCAGTTCCGCGACGAACGGATTCCCGCTACCGTCTGATATGCGCGTCCTGTTTTATCTCGGGGACAAGCCGTGGTCGGGAACCGCTCGAGCGACGTTGGCCGCGGCGCGAGGGCTCGCCGCGCGCGGGCATCAAGTCACCGTCGCATGTTGCGAAGGTGCTCGCCTCGAACAGCTCTCGCGCGACGCAGGCGTCGAGACGGTCACGATCGACTCATCGTTGTCGACGGCCGGCGGAGCGTGGGACCTTCGCAAGGTCTTCCAAGACAGGTTCATCGAAGTCGCTGTGGTGAGCAACGAGCGCGATCACCTCGTCGTTGGATCAGCGATGCGCTTCGCGGAGCGCGGTGGCGTTCTCAGACGCGTGCCCGCGTTCGCCAATCTTGCCGTGCAGCGCGCCGGCAAGCTGGCGTTGAAGCTGGCATCGGCCGGGCTGGTCGTGTCCACGCCGCGCGAGCTGACGGAGGTCGGCGGCGTGGGTTGGCCCATCCCTGCCACCGTCGCGCCCATCGGCGTGAACGTCGACTCGTATGATAGCGTCGAAGCCGCCACGCGCCTCGACCTGTCCGCACCTCCGGAAGGTCTGCTCATCGCATGCAGCTACGATCCTTCCGGCCGCTATCGGATGGCGACGGTGTTCCGGACGCTCGCCCTCATGGCGCAGCGCAATGCGAACATGCGTGTTCTCGTATTCGGCGAAGGATCGGCGGACGACGATCTCCGCATGCACGCCGCCGCCTTGGGCGTCGGTTCGCTCATCGGGTTTCTCGGCCCGCGCGACGATGAGTTGACGATCATGCGGGCTGCGCATGCCGGGTGGATCGTCAGCAGTGGCGACAGCGGAGCGTTTGCTTGTCTCGATTTCATGGCATTGCGCGTTCCAGTGATCGCCGAGCGTACGACGCTGACACAACACTTCGTCGCGCACGCGATTACGGGACTCCTCCTCGCCGCGGGAGATTCGTCGCTCACCGCCTCCGCCGTCGCTGCGTTTTTTTCCGACGACGCGAAACGCGTTGCGATGGGCAACGCGGGCCGAACACGCGTGCAGCGTGAATTCACCGAGACGGCGATGGTCGACGGGTTCGAGACTGCGGTGAACGAGGCCGGCGATCGCACCAAATGGGTGAAGGTGTGAGCGCCGTCGAGGCGGTAGCGGCGAGTACGCATCATCCGACCCTCGCGCATCGCGCCGAGTACGCGGCGCTGCGGAGCGCGGTGGCGGCGATGGAACGTCTGAGCTTCGTGCGCGCTGGACGGATCGGAGAACGCATCGGCGGGCTCGGTTACGCGCCGCTCGGTATCCGGCGCGCGGTGGTCGCACGACAATTGACGGCCGCGCTGCCGGAGAGACACGCAGCGGACATCGAGCGAATCGCGCGCGCGGCGTACGCGCATCTGGGTCGCACGGCGATCGAGACGGCGATTCTTCCGTCATATTCACGCGACAAAATCCTCGGCCTATTCGAGAAAGTGAATGGCTGGAATATCGTCGAGGAGCGCCTGGCGCTCGGTAAGGGTCTCATTCTGGTCACCGGGCATCTCGGCAACTGGGAGCTCGGCGGCGCATACCTAGCCGCTCGAGGTATCCCGATCGACGCCGTTGCCAGGCACATGGCCAACCCGTTGTTCGATCGATACCTCACGAGTACGCGTCAACGAATTGGAATGAGCGTTGTTCATGACGAAGACGCGGTGCGTCGCGTGCCGCGTGCGCTGCGTTCGGGACGCGCGGTAGCGTTTCTCGTCGACCAGGGTGCCGTCGGGCTCGCGTCCACGTGGGTGAAATTCTTCGGCCGCTACGCCAAAACGCCGCGGGGTCCGGCGGTGTTCGCGCTGCGACTGGGCGCGCCCGTCGTGTTTGGCGCCGCCGTGCGCCAGCCATCGGGCAAATACCAACTCTCGTTCGAGGCAATCGATGTCGCGGAAACCGGAGACCGCGAAGCTGACGTCGATCGCATCGTGCAGGAATACACATCGGTGTTGGAACGCTGGATTCGCGTTACGCCGGAGCAGTACTTCTGGCATCACCGCCGCTGGAAGCACCAACGTCCCGACACGCCGCCCGAGCTCGGAGATCCGCTGCTGTGAGTCGCGCCACGGCACGCATCAGGTCTGACAAACGCGCCTGGTTCGGCGGCGGCGTCATCGTGATGCTCGCGGTCATGGCCGTTGCCGCGCCGCTGTTCGCGCGTCACGATCCGTTCGGTGTCGATCTGATCAACTCACTCAAGGCGCCGTCGGTCGACCATTGGTTCGGCACCGACATTCAGGGTCGCGACGTTTGGGCGCGACTCGTCTACGGCGCTCGCGTCTCGCTCTCCGTCGGCATTTTTTCGCAGAGTATCGCGCTCACGCTCGGTGTGATTCTCGGCCTGGTCGCCGGATATTACGGCCGTTGGATCGACGAGCTCGTGATGCGGTTGGCCGACGTCACGCTCGCGTTTCCAACATTGCTGTTGCTCATCGCGCTCGTCGCGGCTTTGCAGCCGTCGCTCACCGTCGTGTTCATCACCATTGGTTTCGTCGGCTGGGCGGGAATGGCGCGGCTCGTGCGCGGCCAGGTGCTCGTGGTGCGCGAGCTCGAGTTCGTGCAGGCGGAGCGCGCCCTCGGCGCCCGTGATGTGAGAATACTCAGCCATCACATTTTGCCGAGCGTGGTCGCGCCGGTGGTCATTGCGGCGACGCTCGGCGTGGCCGGAGCCATCATGGCCGAATCGTCGCTGTCCTTTCTCGGACTCGGCGTACAACCGCCGACGCCGAGTTGGGGGTCGATGATCGCTGATGGGCGCGATCTGTATCAATTGCGACACGCGCCGTGGACGTCGCTGTTTCCGGGTCTCGCGATCGGTGCCGCAGTGCTCGGATTCAATATGCTTGGCGACGCCCTGCGCGACGCGCTCGATCCGCGTGCCGTTCGTTCGTCGATGCCCGGCGCCGCTGGATTGACCGATGTGGCCCGTCCATAATTACTCATGACCACGATGTCGATGACCAAGGCGACGACCGGCTACGACGTGGATGCGCTTCGCGCGCGCGAGTTTCCCTGGGCCGCGGCGGGAGAGGCGATATTCTTCAATCATGCGTCGACCGGCCCGTTGCCGCAGCGCACCCTCGAGGCGACCGCGGAATTCAATAGTCTTCGCGGCGCGATGCATCGTCTGTCGGACTCGTTGCAATTCGCGACACTGGCGCGTTCGCGCGAGTTGATCGCCTCGCTCACCGGCGCGCGGCCAACGGAGATCGCGCTGGCGACGAACACGACATACGGGATCAACCTCGCCGCGTTCGCGTTGCCACTTGGACCGGGCGACGTGGTGCTCACGCCGGACTGCGAGTTTCCCGCGAACATGTATCCATGGATGCACGCTGCGAAAGTCCGCGGGTTCGAACATCGCCTCATTCCGGCGCCGGATGGTGTCATCGATACCGAGTCGGTCCTCGCGGCTCTCGACGTGCCGGGTGTTCGTGCGCTCTCCGTGTCGTGGTCCGGTTTTGCGTTCGGCGCGTGCGTCGATCTCGCCGCGATCGGCGCCGCGTGCCGCGAGCGCGGCATCTATTTCGTCGTCGACGCCATTCAGGGCCTCGGTCCGCTGACCGTGGATCTGTCGCAAATCCACGTGGACATCTTCGCGTGCGGCGCGCAGAAATGGTTGTTGTCCCCGTGGGGATCGGGCTTTGTGTACGTGCGCGATTCGCTCGTGCGCGATCTCGATCCGCACGACGTGAGCTGGCTCGCCGTGAAGGTCTCCGACGATTTCACACGTCTGCTCGACTATGATCTAACCTGGCGCGACGACGCGCGCCGCTTCGAGTTCATCACGCTTCCCTATCAGGATTTTGCTGGAATGAACGCGAGCCTCGAGCTGATCCACGAGCTCGGGCCGGCGGCGGTCTCGGCGCACATCGTCGGGTTGGCGGACTACATCGTCGATTGGGCCGGAAAGCAGGACGACGTGGCTCTCGTGACGCCCGCTGACCGGGCTCGCCGAGCCGGAACCATTGCCCTTCGGCCGCGCGACCCGAAGGGCACGAGCGTGCGCCTGCGCGCCGCCGGAGTGATTCACACCCTTCGCGAGGGCGCGATTCGTTTGTCGCCGCACGCGTACAACACCGTCGCCGAAGTCGATCACGTGCTCGCGGTGATTGCCGAGGTGTGACCGCGGTCCCTGTGATCAACGTTCTTTGACTGAGGCTGGGGGCGTCCCACGAGACGGTCAGCGCTTTGTGAAACGCGGATCACGCGGATCACGCGGATTCCACGCGAATGTCACGCGGATCGCACACGGATCGCACGCGGATCAACCGACCACGCGAACCCAACCTCCCTAGAAGAGTTCAGGAAAAAAGATCTTCAATAAAGAAACGTTCATCGGGAATATCGGGAATATCGGGAATATGTCGCAGGCACGAACAGCCTCAGCACAGAAACCGCACGTGCGGAACACCGACCGAGCACGGAGGACTCTTCTTTTCTTGGTCGACGGCCGCTACGGATCAATCCAACTAGTGTCCTGAGGGCAGTCCCACAGAAAATCGGCCGGAGCGCATGGAGTCGCGGGCGTCGATGCGGTCTCAGTGCTTTGTCCGTGCTTTGCCCGCGTGCGTCCGTGCTAAAGCCGTGCTGAGCCGTGCTGAGCCGTGCTGAAGCTTTGCTTCATCCGCGATCAACCCGCGTCACCGAACCTTGACCAACGCGTAATTCCTCGCGCCCTTCCGCACCAGCACGTACCGACCGTCCAGAAAATCTTTCGCCTCGAGCGCGCGACGCTCAGCGTCCATTCGCTCGCCGTTGAGATACAGGCCGCCCTGTTGCACCATCCGACGCGCGTCCCCCTTACTCTTGAACAGCGCCTCAGCCCCGACGCACACCGCTTCGAGAATGTGGTACGTCGTCACCTCGTTGCGCGTGTCATCCGGTTCGACGCTGAACACCGGAATCTCGAGCTCGAGCGCGACCAACGCCGCCGGCGACAACGCTCGCGGATCCGCACCGCCGAACAGCAACGCTGACACCTCCTCGGCCGCAGCAAGCGGGACGTCGCCATGGACGAGGCGCGTGACTTCTCGCGCTAGTGCGTATTGCGCCTCGCGCTGGTCAGGATGCAACGCGAGCGAATGCTCGAGCTCGACGATCTGTTCCTGCGACAAGAGTGTGAAGGTCCGCAGGTATTTCCCCGCGTCGCGATCGTCGGCGTTCACAAAAAACTGATAGAACTTGTACGGCGACGTCATCGTCGCATCGAGCCAAACGGCGCCACTCTCGGTCTTTCCGAACTTCGTGCCGGCGGCCGTCGTGACGAGCGGGGACGTGATCGCGTGTGCGTCCGTCCCGAGCGCGCGCCGGATGAGCTCGATGCCCGCGGTGATATTTCCCCACTGATCGCTGCCGCCCACTTGAAGCCGAACGTCATAGCGGCGACGCAATTCGAGAAAATCGTACGCCTGCAGCAGCATGTACGAGAACTCGGTATACGAGATCCCGCCGTCCATGCGGCCCTTCACCGAATCCTTCTGCAACATGTAGTTGATCGTGAAGTGCTTGCCGATGTCGCGCATGAACTCCACCGCACGCAACTCCACCAGCCACTCGGCGTTATCGATCATCCGGGCGGCATTCGGACCGGTGAAATCGAGAAAACGCCCGAGTTGTTTGCCGATCTTCTCGGCGTTCGCGGCGATGACGTCCGGCGACGCGAGCGCGCGCTCCGTCGACTTGCCGCTCGGATCGCCGATCAGTCCGGTACCACCGCCCACGAGAATGATCGGCCGGTGCCCGTGGCGCTGGAGGTGCATAAGGTCCATCACGGGGAGCAAGTTCCCGATGTGCAAGCTCGGTCCCGTGGGGTCAAACCCCGCGTATCCGCCGATCTGCTCGCCGTGAAGGACCTCGCCAACATCATCCGTATGTTGGTATAGCAGACCCCGCCAACGAAGCTCTTCGAGCAGTGCATGAGATCGCATGGCACAAAAATAGACCAAGAGGGAATGAACTCATATGCCCGCATTCCCCTTCAGTAGACGCTTTCGTCAACAGTACCCGCGATTGACGCGGATACTCCTGTTGACGTTCTGCTTTGGCGGCTCCTTCGTCGCTGGTTTGGCGTACGCCGGTTGGGCACTTGTATGCCGCGCCGGTCGCTGTCCGCCCGCCGCCTCGCTGCAGGCCTACGAGCCTCGACAGACGTCCAAGCTGTACGCCGCCGACGGGCGATTCATCGCCGAATTGGGACTGGAGCGCCGCACGATCGCCCGGATTGCCGACATTCCGCCGCTCGTTCGGAACGCGTTCATCTCCGTCGAAGACAAACGCTTCTACCATCACGCCGGCATTGATTGGCTTCGCGTTCCCGGTGCGGTCGCCGCGGACCTCAAGCACCGGAATTTCCAGGAAGGGTTTTCGACGATCACGATGCAACTCGCGCGAAACATCTTCCCCGAGCGCATCTCCCGCGACAAATCACTCGTCCGCAAACTCAAAGAGGCCAAAGTTGCTCGCGCCATCGAGCAGCAATACCCAAAGGACAAGATCCTCGAGCTCTATCTCAACCAGATCTATCTCGGGAACGGCGCATACGGCATCGAAGCGGCGTCGCAGCGTTATTTTGGGAAAACTCTGAAGGATTTGAACGTCGCCGAGGCGGCGACGTTGGCCGCGTTGCCGAAAGGACCCGAACGCTACAACCCTCGGCTCTTTCCCGATCGCACCGTGCAGCGCCGGAACACCGTCATCGCATCGATGCGCGACCAAGGCGTGATCGACGCGGCCGCCGCGCGCGAGGCGCAAGCCTATCCGCTCCGCTTGGCGACACGCGTGGAGGCCGGAGAAACCGCGCCGTACTTCGTCGAATGGATTCGCCAGCAGCTCGACGACAAATTCGGGCGCCAGCTCTATGAGCAAGGTCTCAAGGTCTACACCACGCTCGACCTCGATCTCCAGTCCGCCGCCGAGCGATCGATGGAGCGACAGATTCGCGCGATCGAAGCGGGGCGGTACGGCGCGTTTCCTCATACGAGTTATGAACACTACATCGCCCGGGCCAGCGGCGACGACCAACCGAAGGCAGGCAACTCTCCGTATCTCCAAGGGGCGTTCATCGCGATGGATCCGCGAACCGGCGCCGTGCGCGCGCTCGTTGGCGGACGCGATTTCGACGACAGCAAGTTCGACCGCGCCGTTCAAGCTGTGCGCCAGCCTGGATCGACGTTCAAACCGATCGTCTACGCCGACGCGGTTCAAAACGGACGCCCACTCTCCTATCTCCTCGATGATTCGCCGCTCACCGTACAAATGCCGGGCGGTGCTCCGTGGACGCCACAGAATTTCGAGGGCGATTACGTCGGCAAGATTCCGCTCCGTCGCGCGCTCTATCAGTCGCGCAACGTTCCTACAATCCGACTCGGCCTCGAGCTCGGCGTGCAGAGCGTCGTCGACGAAGCCAGAAAATTTGGACTCACGACGCCGATTCCAGGATACCCGTCGATCTTCATCGGCGCCGCCGACGTCTTTCCGATCGAAATGGTGTCAGCCTACACCACGTTCGCCACGCTCGGAACGCGCGCTGCACCGCTCGCGCTGACCCGAGTCGAAGATCAGAAGGGTAACATTCTCTGGGCGCCCGAGCCCGTGACCACGTCGGTGATGTCGCCCGAGCAAGCGTGGCTCGTTGTCAGCGTCATGAAGGACGTCGTGCAACGTGGAACCGCGGCGTCGAGCGTCGGCGCGCAGATTCGCTTTCCGGCCGGCGGAAAAACCGGAACCACCAACGACGGCACCGACGTCTGGTTCATCGGCTATACGAGCGATCTCGTCGCCGGCGTCTGGATGGGATTCGACAAGCCGCAAAAAATCAAAGCGAACGCGCAAGGTGGAATTCTCGCTGCGCCGGCGTGGACAGCGTTTATGAACGAAGTCTATCGGCGCAAACCGTCGCCCAAGGACTGGCCGATGCCCGGCGGCATCGTGACGCGGCAGATCGATGTGGCGTCGGGGCTGCTCGCATCGCCGTCCTGTGTTGGCGCCACGGTCAGCGACGAATTTTACATCGCCGGAAGTGAGCCGGTGTTGCCGTGCGACGCGGCCGCTGGAGGTACGCTCTATCCCGACACCAGCAGCGCGGGCACCGTCCTTCCGCGAACGGACTCTACCCGACCGCCAACGTCTGTCGTCGTGCCCGGCACCACACCGCCGATCAGGCCGGCGCGCCCGCTGCCGGGCGATACCTCGCGTCGCATGCGCGACAGTGCGATCTTTGCTCTGCCGCCGCGCGACACGTCCAAGCTCAAGCCCACGCGTCCACGCCCAGATACCTCGCGGATTCGTCCGCCCACGGTCCCACCGGACACCGCCCGTCTTCACTAAAGCATCGTTCCAGAACACCCATTCAAGTTCTATGAACTGGCAGCCCGTCGACTGCCACGCACATTCGGTCTTCTCCGACGGCGCGCTCACCATTGCCGAGGTGGTCGAACACGCCGCGGCGCGCGGGGTCGTGCCGTCGGTCGCCGACCACATCTCGCGGGACGTCGGCCGCAGCATCACGAGCATCGACAAGGTGCGCATCTACCTCGACGCGCTCGATCGGTTCGACGTCTTGCGCGGCGGTGAGTTCTGTTGGCACGACGCGCTGTGGCGCGAGATTCCCAACGACCTCGCGGCGCGCTTCACACACCGCCTCGGCTCCTTGCACGCGGTGCGCCTACCCGACGGAAACCATGTGCACGCATTCACGCGGCATCTCCCGAGCGGGTTAACGGTCGAATCGTACATGGAGGCACACCTTGCGAGTCTCGAGGTGCTCGTCTCCGAGATGCCGGTCGACATTCTCGCGCATCCCACGCTGGTGACATTGGCCTACCGCGCGACGCCGACCGACGAGCTCTGGTCCGAAGAGCACGAAGTTCGCATGATCGACGCGCTGTTCGACGCCGGCGTCGCATTCGAGATCTCATCTCGCTATCCGCCGCACGAGCGCATCGTTCGCCGAGCCGTCGAGCGTGGGGTACGCATATCCCTCGGCTCCGACGGTCACTCGCCCGAGCAGGTCGCCGATCTCACCAACCCGCTCGTCCTCAGCCGGTCACTCGGCGTTCGCGACGAAGACTTGTATGATCCGCGGCGGCACGGATCCAAGTCGCCGGCCGCGAGCGACAGTCCATGATTCGGTATCGCGCGCGCTGGGTCATTCCGATAAGCGCTCCCCCGATCGCCGACGGCCTGGTCGCCGTAGAGCGTGATCGTATCGAATATGTCGGCCCGTCGGCCGGTGGTCCGCACGGCGATGAAGTCCAACTCGGCGACGTGTTGCTGCTGCCCGGCTTGATCAACGCGCATTGTCATCTCGAGCTCACCGTGATGCGCGGTTTTCTCGAGGATCTCGATTTCCGCCGCTGGATTCTGCGATTGACCGCCGCGCGCCGAGCCGTTTTGGATCGCGACGCGTTGCTCGATTCCGCGCGGTACGGACTCGAAGAAGGAGTGCGCGCCGGGATCACTTCATATGCCGACACGTGCGAGTCCGGCGTGGTGATGCAGGCCATGCGCGAGGCGGGGGTTCGCGGCATCATGTACCAAGAGGTTTTCGGACCGGACCCGTCGCAATGCGCCGCGTCGATGGACGATCTGCGAGAGCGCGTCGGTGGTTTGCGATATCTCGAGACGCCGCTCGTGCGCGTCGGAATTTCGCCGCACGCACCGTACACCGTTTCCGACGACCTGTTTCGTGCCGCCGCCGCGATGGCGCGCGAGCAACGTCTCCCCATGGCCATTCATCTCGCCGAAAGCGATATGGAGCAGCGGTTGGTCGTCGAAGCAGCCGGCCCGTTCGCCGACGGTCTGCGGCGGCGTGGCATTCCGGTGGCGCCGCGTGCGACGTCGCCGGTGCAATTGCTTCGCCGGCTGCACGTGCTCGACGCGGCGCCGCTGCTCATCCACTGTGTTCGCGTCGACGCGCTCGACATCGAGACAATCGCGGCGTCGGCGTCGCCGGTGGCCCATTGTCCGGCGTCGAACGCCAAGCTTGGTCACGGCATCGCTCCACTGAGCGAGATGCTGGCGGCAGGCATCACCGTGGGACTTGGCAGCGATTCAATGGCGAGCAACAACCGCATGGACATCCTCGAGGAGGCGCGGCTCGCGCTGCTGGGCCAGCGTGCGCGCCTCGGGTCGTCCGAAACGCCGTCTGCGACGGACGTGTTGGAGCTGGCGACGATCGGCGGTGCGAAAGCGCTCGGTATGGGCGATTTGGTCGGGACGCTCGAGGTGGGGAAACAGGCCGATCTCGCCGCATTTTCGTTCGACGGCCACCATCCGATTCACGATCCGTTGGCTGCCGCGGTGTTTGCGGTGACAGGTGCGCGCGCTCGATTTGTCGTCGTGGCTGGAAACGTGCTCCTGCAGGAGGGCAGGTTGACCGGGCCGCAGCCGGGTTTACCACTTCGAATAGAGGCGTTGGCGGATGCACTTGGGGTGTGGTTGGCATCCGATGGCGAATTGCAACGTGGCTCGTGAGTGCGCGTGGAGGGTGATGGATGCTGTCGGTATCTTGTCGCCTCCGTGACAGCAGCATAGTTTACAAATAGAGATAGAACCTTCCTGTGCGTGCATTTGCACGCGCTCAGGAGCGCGGCGTTGTTCACCCGTTCTTGCTCCCGCCCGGAACCCTAAAGGCGGGAGTTCGCGTACCAGCCCCTTGGGGGTGTGCGTGGTCCTAGGCTGTTTGGCGCTCAACGCGTCTTACGAACCGCTGACGATGGTCCCGATGCGACGGGCCCTCCGACTCGTGATCGACGGCAAAGCCGAGATCGTCGAGGCGGATCAGGATCGTCTTGTCCGCTCGGAGCGGCTGACCATGCCGCGGCCGGCGGTTATTCGGCTGACCAAATTCATCCACGTGCCGCGCCGATTCCGCCGCCAGGTCACGAACACGTTTCTTTTTGCGCGTGACCATTATCGCTGCCAGTACTGCGGCCGCCATATGACCGAGCTCAAGCCGCGCGAGGCGCTCACACGCGACCATCTCATTCCGTTGTCGCGCGGCGGAACGAACGAGTGGCCGAACGTCGTTGCTGCGTGCAGCCCCTGCAACACGCGCAAGGGAAACCGGTTGCCGGACGAGATCGGGATGCACCCGATCACGCATCCAGTTGAGCCGCACTTCGTGCACCTGAGTTGGGCGGTTCGGCGGCTGACGCCGACGCAAGCGCACTACATCAAGACGTTCTACGGGAGCGAAGTCCTCCACCACTTGGAGCGGCTCGAGCACAGAAGCGCGCACTGACGGCAACCGGCGCGAACGAAGAACGGCAATGCGAATCGCTGGTAGCTCTGCAGCCGAATGCTTTGAGCGGCACGGCGACGCGACAGATCATCAATCGCTGCCGGGCGCCTTCGGTCTCTCGGGCTAAGCCGGCTCTTCAGCCCCCTCCGGACGGGCCACGTCGGGTGTTGACGCAGCTGTCTCACGATCCCCCACGATACGGTTGATCAATCCGTGCAGCATTTTCCGAACGTCGATCAGTTGGCCGAACAGGGAAATAAAATCTGATTGGCCGATTGCCCCAATGTCTCGAGCGACCAACAAGTGATACTCGAGTTCCGAGTTGGACGCGATCGCGATTCGAAGGAACCGGACGAACTCTCGCTCGCTCTCGTGCGCGCGGCCCTCGACGATATTGGCGGGAATCGACATCGCCGCGCGAATCATCTGAGCCTTCACCGGCGAGAACGTGGTTCCTCGAATGCGCGCCGCGACGCGATGGACATTGAGTGCCAGCGCGTGTGCCTTCGCCCACACCTGCAGCCTCTTGAAGTCCGCCATGTCGTAACGATGGCGCGGCCCAGACCTGACGCCGCCACCATTCCATCGCGACTCGAATCCGCCGAGCGCTAATGCTGCCCAGCGCCGCTTTGGCTCACAGTCGCGAGAGGAAGAGCTATCCGCTAACTCAGGTAGCCCAGCGCCAGCTCCGTCCCGTCGGCGTATCGCGCACAGCCACAAGCCAAAGAGCCATCAGCGATCAGCATTGCAGTTCTTAGTTGCGGTTGCCGTTTCGCCGTTTGCACCGTGACATCTGCCCAAAGACTTCCAGCAAACTCACTCTGCCCCGGGCCAGCTCTGTCCCGTCGCCGTATCGCGCACAGCCACAAGCCAAAGAGCCAACCGCTATCAGCATTGCAGTTCTTAGTTTTGCAGTTTGCAGTTCGCAGTTTACGGAATCGTGAATTCCCCCGACTTCTCCTTGTACGTCCGCTTGTCCCCCAGCACCCGCGACACCAGCGTCCCCACCCCGCTCCTGAGCGCCGTCAACGGATTGCTCTTCCCCGGCGCCGACGGCCCCCGAAAAAACTGCTGCAGCGCGTCCAGATCACTCTCGCTCAGCGTCTGCACCTCGACATTCAAATTGTAGTAAAACCGCCCCGACCGATTCGGGTGCAGCGACGCGCGGAACGGCCGGCCAAACTGCGCGTCCGCCGACGTCACCGTCTGGAATCCCCCAAAATTCTCGAACAGATCCGGATCCTGCCGCCGCACTACGTTGTACAACTGCGACGTTGGGTCGTAGCGCACCACCACGTACCAGTCGACACGCCCGTTCGGATCGTCGAACAAGCCGCGCTTGCGCCACAATTCGAGCTCGAAATGAATCCGCGCCGGAAAGCCGCTCCGCAACAGTTCGCGCGTCTTGTCCTCGGCCAACAGATTGGCTGTCGTGATCAGCGGCCCTTCCTCGAGCGCCGCGGCGGACGACACGGCAATGCCGAGCTTGACCCTGCTACTCTGCGCCGCGAGCGGCGCGAGCGGGTACAACACCAGCAACGCGGCAAGCGCGAGAGGGAATCGCACGTCTAGAATCGATGCTTGAGTCGCACGAAGAAGTTCACCGGTTCCGCCGCCGACAGGGCTTTTGCCGCGTAGACTCCAATGCCCCCGAAATCCAGACCGACGCCGACGTCCGACCGGAACGTCGACAACGCCGGGAAATCCGTTTGGTCGCGAACAACGGACCCCGTTGACGGCCCCGCGTTCCATCCTCGTCCGGCATCGGCGAACATCACCCACACCACGTCGCCGTGCCCACTGTGATAGTGCCGCGGCCAATCTTCCCAGTCGCCGGTAAAATCAATTCGCAAATCACCGCGATACTCGATCTGCGCGAGAGCGATGCGCTCGCACTCCGCCGGCTGACCCGGAATCGCGAATCCCACGTTGCAGGTGCCAACGTCGAATCCAAAATGAGAGTCTCTAAAACCAAAGCCCGGGAGCGCGCCCGGCCCGCTCACCGAGAGCCGGCGCTCGAGAGGAAGCGCATCGCCGCCAAGCCAGCCGCCGAGGACGACGCGCATGTTGAGTTGTGCGTCGGGGCCCAGTCGGTTGTAGCGCCTGAAATCGAACAACCCGCGCGTGTAGTTGTTGATCTGTCCGGGATCGATCACGCGCCCATCCGACGTCGTCCCCGCTGTCACAATCGCGCCTCGGCCGTGCTCTACGTCGGCGTTCACGAACCAGCCCGACGACGGATCGTCTGGATCGGTTCTCGTGTCGAAATTGAGCGCGATGTCGCCGACGTGAAACAGCCCTTCGTCGACGAGCGGATTTGGTCGCCAGGTACGACCGTCGTTGAATACCGTGAAGGGATCGCTCACGGAGCGAGACGACCATCGCTCTTCATTGAACGATCCCGTCAGACTGAGATTGCGCGCACCGTACAGCGTGACGAACGCGCCGCCGCCGTGTCGCTGGTAATAGTCTCGGTAATCGCGCCGGGCGAGAAATGATCCCAACGCCACTTCGAGATCGGTGAGCTGCCAACTCTCGACGGGATCGACCACATTGAACAGACGCGCGCCGATTCCGATCCCGCGGCCGTGACCCATGCGAACTTCGCCGCGCAGATTGTGGCCGTAGTCGCCGCGGTCGGACTTGAAGCTGCTTCCCGTGCGCACGATCCCCGCGCCGTCGAAGCGAATGCTGCCCCACGACGTGCGCCGATTGATCACCGGCCCGATCTCGACCGGCAGACCCTCCACGCGGTTGTACGGTCCTGCCTGAACGATGCGAAGCGCCTCACTCCAATTGCCTTCGTGATGATGCTCGAGGCGGCGCCACCAGCTCTCGTCCTCGCCCGGTTCTTCGTCCGTTGCGACGATGTGCTGTCCGTCCTCCTTGTAGGCGAGCGATTGTCGATAGATGCGAATGGCGCCGTCGACGCGCGACACGTTTCGCCCTTCCACCTCGCCGCCTACCACCAGCAGCTGTCCGTCGATCCGCGCCGTTGGGCGCAGGATGACATCGGAGTTCACCGCGAGAACGCTTCCGGTGATATGGCCCGCAATGATGAGCGGTCCGTGCAATACGGCGACATCGCCCGCCACCTCTTGTCCCGGATTGATCTCGAGACGGTCGGATGACCGCACCGCATTCGTTCCGTTCCACCGATCCACGATTTCGCGCCGGATATCACGCGGCAGCGTCTGCGTGGCCGTTCCGGGTTCACGTTGGGCCGCAACCACCGCCGGCGACATCGCCAGCAGCACGGTCAGAAGGTTCCTACGCATGTGCACTCCAATGAAGGATGTCGATCAGGTCCATTGGCAGTCGCCATACCCGCGGCGCGGTGTTTCACGAGATTTGTAAGTTGAGCGAACACCGAGAGTTAGCCAAGCCGCACGACGCACATCGTCGCGCGGTGTCCTCTCCGGGTGGCGATTCGGCTGTGTCGCTCGGACTTCATTTCGACTTCACGCTGATCGTCATTCGGCCCCGACGGGAATTCCCAAGCGCCGCATCCGCCGATACAAGTTCGGACGATCGGTCTTCAACCGCCGCGCCGCCTCGGCCACATTGCCGCTCGCCATGGAGAGCGCGCGCGAGATGAGCACTCGCTCATAGTCGTCGAGCGTGTCACTCAAGGAGTGATCGAGCGATGCCGGGTCGGGGAGGGGAGTGGACGCCGCCGACGGCCGGCTGCTGCGCTCGACGGGAAGCACGGCCGCGACGTCCGCGTCGTCGACGGCGCGCCCGGGATGAAGGATCGACAGCCGCTCGACGATGTTCCCCAACTCCCGAACATTGCCCGGCCACTCGTAGCGCGTGAACGCCGAAATCGCGTCGTCGCTCCACGCCGGCATCGGCTGTCCCGTCCGCATGCGATGCAACGTCGAGAAATGCAACACCAACGCGGGGACGTCGCCCGGCCGCTCGCGCAACGGCGGCAGCGGAATTGGTATCACATTGAGACGAAATAGAAGATCGTCGCGGAATTTGCCTTCGGTCACCGCGCGCGACAGATCTTTGTTCGTCGCCGACACGATTCTGACGTCGATGCGAATTGGCTTTCCACCGCCCACGCGCTCGATCTCCTTCGCTTCGATCGCGCGCAGGAGTTTGGCTTGCGCTTCGGCGCCCAGGTCGCCGACTTCGTCGAGAAACAACGTGCCCCGATGCGCCAATTCGAATCGGCCGATGCGCCGGTCGGTCGCGCCCGTGAACGCACCGCGCTCGTGACCGAACATCTCACTTTCGACGAGGTCGCGCGGAATCGCCGCACAATTGACCCGCACGAATGGTCGATCGCGCCGGCTGCTTCCAGCATGAATCGCAGCGGCGACCAACTCCTTGCCCGTGCCTGATTCGCCGGTGATCAGCACGCGGGCATCCGTTGGCGCCACCAGGTCGATCATCCCGCGTACCTTCATCATGCCGGGACTGTCGCCGATCATCTCGCCGCTCAAGCCGAGGTCCGCGCGCAGTGCTTTTGCTTCGCGCCGCGCTTGTCGCAGCTCGAGAGCGGACGACAGCGCCAGCAACACGCCCTCAGGACTCAACGGTTTTTCCAAGAAGTTGAATGCACCCAATTTTGTGGCGCGAACAGCGTCGCTGAGGCCGGCTCGGCCGCTCATCATGATCACGGGAACGTCGGGAAGGGTCTCGCGCATGCGAGCGAGCGTTGCCATGCCGTCCATTTCGCCGGGCATCATCAGGTCGAGCAACAACACGTCCGGCTCGGCTTCCGTCGCGCGCGAGAGGCCGGTCGTGCCGTCTTGTGCGTCGCGCACTTCGTAACCTTCGGCGGCCAACAGGGCGCCAACCATGCGCCGAATGTTCGGCTCGTCGTCGATGATCAGGACACTCGGCATGGCGCGAGACTATTGTTGGGCGTCGGAGCGCGGAAGGCTGCGCTGTTGTTGCTCCGCCATCAACTTCGCGGCGAACCGCTGCGACTCGGCGATGCGTTCGACTTCGATCGCCACGGCTTCCACGGCCTGCTCGATGCGCTCGAGCCGCGCGGTCACGTCGGGCGAGGTCGTTTGCGGCAGCTGCGCCGGACGATCCCACCGTTTCGAGATCGCGCGGATGAGCGGAATACCAAGCGCGATGACGGCGATCGTCGTAAAGAAGGCCTCGGAAATTTTGATCGCTTCGGGCGGAATCATGTCGGGGCCCTGCAACAGCGCCGCGACGACGAAGGGAGTGCTCATGGCAGGCGCGCCGGCGCGTCGTTGGGCGTGCGAGCGCGCTCCGATAAGAGTTTTGTCGTGAAGCGCTGGCCTTCTGAAATCCGCTCGACTTCCACCGCGATCGTGTCGAGTGCCTGTTCCATGCGTTCGAGCCTGGCGGCGACTTCCGGTGGCAGCGACGGCTGCAACGGCTCGCGCTCCATGCGTCGAGCGTACGCGCGGGCGATCGGGACGCCGATCACCGATGCGGCGATGCATATGAACATCACGATCGGCACCATCACACCATTAATCGGCATGCGTTTCTCCAGGGCGGCCGTTCGCCGGCAGCACGAATCGGATTTCTGTTCCTGCGCCAACGGTGCTATCGGCCCACACGCTCCCGTCATGCACCAACACGGTCTGTCGCGCAATCGCCAGCCCGAGCCCCGTGCCGCCAGGCTTGGACGTGACATACGGATCCCAGATGCGCGCCAGCCGTTCGCGCGCGATTCCGCACCCGGTATCGCTGACGGCGATTTCCACTTTCGCGTGCCCACGTTCCTCGATGCATCGCACGCGAACATCCACGCGTCCCTTGCCCTTACACGCGTCCACCGCGTTGAGAATCACGTTGGAGAGCGCGCGCGCGAGCGCATCATAATGTCCATGAATCATCGGCACATCTCCGGCGACGTCGACGGTGCCGGCGAGCTCCGGAGGAATTGTGGCGCGCGCTGTGTATCGCGCGAGCTCGCCGACGTCGATTTCGGCCCGTGGTCCTTCGGGCAGTCGGCCGAACTGCGCAAAGCTCTGGGCCATCGCCTCGAGTCGCGCCGATTCGACGGCGAGCACCTCAACGGTTTCTTCCAACTCGGGTGGTGCGTCACGGAGCAGCCGCGCGACGGCGAAACGAATTGGCGTCAGTGGGTTCTTGAGCTCGTGCGCTACCTGTCGCGCGCTCTCGCGCAATGTGGCTGCGCGTTCCGCTTCCAACGCGCGCGCTCGGCCGAGCTCGAGCTCGTCGGCCATGTCGCGCATGCGGCTTCGCAGGATTTCGAACTCCGGAGCGCCGCGGCGAGGCGGCGTGGTTGGAAGGCGCTCTCCGCGCCCGATCTGCGCTGTCCATCCGACGAGCTCTTGCAGCGGACGACTGAGGTTGCGACTGAGGTGTCCGGCCACGCGTGATGCGATCACGGCGAAGATGAGCACGGCGAGCAACGTCGCCAGCACCAGCCGCTTGGCCGCCTGACGAAACAGAAATCCGGACTGCAGGGATCGAACGACGCTTTCGCGCAAAGTCTCCTCGTGAACGTCGAAGGCGCGGCGTTGTGCGTTCGTCAGCGGTGCGGCACGCGCCGCCGTGATTGCGCGCTTCCCGGTGGCTGTGACACTGTCCCACGCCGTGTTGGTTGGAACGAGCGGAAGCACGAACGACCCCGTAACACTCCAGGCGAGTGAGATGAGGATCGACGGAATGAGGGCAAAGGCCAGCAGAATGAGAAAGAGACGGCCGCGGAACCCGACACGCTTCACAGGTGCTCCGTACGAGAGGCGCGCGAAAGCGGTTTCGGTCCCAAACATACAGATTGTCCCGAGCCCCAACCACCCTATGAACCGATGACCATGAAGACCCACACCGACTACCTCACCTTCGAGACAAAAAAGCGGCAGGAGATCATCGACGTCACCGAAGCCGTCGAACGCTGCCGAGCCAACGCGGGCATACGAGAAGGCATGGTCCTCGTGTCCGCCATGCACATCTCGGCATCGGTATTCGTGAATGATCACGAGCCCGGTCTGTGGAAGGACATTCTCGATTGGCTCGAGCAGACCGTGGCGCCCTGGGAGCCTGATCGATATCGGCACAACAGTGGAACGGGAGAAGACAACGCCGCGGCGCATCTCCGATCGCTGACCGTCGGACACGAAGTGATCGTTCCCGTCACGGCGGGAAAGCTCGACCTTGGCCCGTGGCAGCGCGTCTTTTATGGCGAGTGGGACGGCCAACGGCCCAAACGGGTCATTCTCAAGGCCATGGGCGAATAACATCCGCGCGGGCCTGTGAGAGGCTCGCGGAGCCGAGGCAATGGCTTTACGTCGCCTCTTGCTCTAAATTGCCCGTCTGGCATCACCTGCGAGATCGGTGCTATCCACGCGTGGCTCGTTTCTCCAGCGCGTGGAACAGCCGGTGAGCGCGCGTGATGCCGTGATGACAACTGACAATCGCGACACCGGTGACAACGCTGGTCCGGCCCCATGGCCGAGCGGTCGGGGCGCGAATGCGTCCGCACCGCCTATCACGGATCTCTGATCCGCCGAGCACTGCATGAACTCTCGACACACTCCACGAACGCCATCGCGCTTGCAAAGCGCCCTCATCCACCGCGGACCGCAGGCTATGACTGCCGCTTCGCACGCCGCCTCGGCCCCCCACGCGCCGAATGCCGCGCTCCTGATCGACTTCGACAACGTCACGATGGGGATTCGCTCCGATCTCGGAAAGGAGCTACGCAGCCTCCTCTCCTCCGAGATCATCAAGGGCAAAGTCAACGTCCAGCGGGCCTACGCCGATTGGCGACGCTACCCGCAATACATCGTGCCGCTGTCCGAAGCATCGATCGACCTGATCTTCGCGCCGGCGTACGGATCGTCGAAAAAGAACGCCACCGACATCCGTCTGGCCATCGACGCGCTCGAATTGGTGTTCACACGTCCCGAAATCGGCACGTTCATTCTGCTCTCCGGCGACTCCGACTTCTCGAGCCTGGTCCTCAAGCTCAAGGAGTACAACAAGTACGTCATCGGCATCGGCATTCGTGAATCGTCGAGCGATCTGCTCGTCCAGAACTGCGATGAGTACTACAGCTACAATGCGCTCGCCGGTCTGGTCAAAGCCAACGACGATGAGCCCGCGCGCAAGTACGACCCGTGGGAGCTCGTGACCGAAGCCGTGCAGCGCATGAAGCGCAACAACGACGTCATGCGCTCCGATCGCCTCAAGCAGGTCATGCAGGAGATCGACACCACGTTCGACGAGAAGAACCTGGGAATTTCCAAGTTCTCTCGTTTCTGTCAGGAAGCCGCGCAGCGCGGATTGCTGTCGGCCACCAAGCTCGACAACGGCCAGCTCGAAGTCGATCTCCCGGCCGGCGGTGTGGTCGAACCGCAAGCATCGCGCGCCGAGAGCAGCGCTGTCGCATCCGAAGCGCCCGAAGCGGCGGGAGTGAGCGAAGATCGTCCGCGCCGAAGCCGCCGCGGTCGCGGTGGTCGCGGTCGCGATCGCGAAGATCGTGAGCCGCGCGAAGCCCGGCCCGCGCCGGCGATCGTCTCCCCGTCGGTCGTCCCATCGGTTGCGTCTGCGGCATCAGCACCGGTCGCACGCGAGGTGGAGCGTCCAGCACAACTCGAGCTCGCGAGCGAAACGCCTTCAAGCCTCTCCGTTCCGCGCGATGCAGGCACAGGCTCGAGCGGCGAGCGGCTGACTCGCGCTGAAGCGTTCGACCTCGTTCGCCGCACTGTGAACGAAACTGTCTCGGGTGATCAAACCGTTCGCGCCAGTGAGATTCGCCGGCGCGCTCGGCAGATTCTGGGACGCGATTCGGAAAGCCTCAGCGATCGCATGTTCGTGCGCATCCTCAAAGACGCTCACGACGAAGGCATCGTTGATCTGCGCCGCCGCGGAGACGACTTCGAGGTGGCGCGTGCCGCGGAAGCTGCACCGGTCGCCGAGCAACTCGCGCGCACGGAGCAGGCAGCGGTGGCAGCATCGTCGCCGCCCGCCTCTGCATCGGCTCCAACACCGCGACTCGGCATGGGACCGCGCGGTGCTGGTCCAGGTCGCGCCGGTCCACGCGGTCGACCGGGCGCTCCACCGCCAGGCTTGCTCTCCATTGGCGTCGTCGAAGATGTGGTCGTCGCACCACCGGCGCGCCCTGAGACGGCGGTCGTCGCGGAGAATGGAGGTCCACCTCCCGAGGCAGCCAAGCGCCCGCGAGGCGCGCGCGGACGTGGCAAGGGCGCGAAGACATCCACGCCCACGCCGGCAACCGCGACGGCTGCTGTCGTCGCATCACCGGAAGTCGCAGCTCCAGTGGCGAAACGCGGGCGAGCTCCGGCGAAAAAAGCCGCCAGTCGCCCTCGAGCAAAGAAAACCGGAGGCGCGAAGGACGCATGACAAAGAACGCCGCGCCAAACGCGCGGCGTTCTCGTCTTGCGCCGGCGCTGTCACCAGAGTTCTATGAACGCGACACCGAGCAAGTCGCGCGCGACTTGCTCGGTGCCATCCTCGAATGCCGAACGAGCGACGGTGTCGCTGCGGGCCGCATCGTCGAAACCGAGGCCTACATCGGCGAACACGATCTCGCGTGCCACGCGGCGGCGGGTCGCACTGCACGCACGGCGCCGTTGTACGGTGCGCCGGGGATCGCGTATGTCTACTTCATCTACGGCATGTATTGGTGCTTCAACGCCGTCACGCGCGCCGAGAACGAGCCAAGCGCAGTGCTCGTGCGCGCCATCGAGCCGATTGTTGGAGTCGAGCTGATGAAACGGCGTCGCCCCAAGGCGCGCCGCGCCGTCGATCTCACAAACGGACCGGGAAAGTTGTGTCTCGCGCTCGGTATCGATGGCCAACACAACCGGCTCTCGCTGCAACGGCCGCCGATTGTCATCCGGAGCGGCGACGCCGTCCCCGACCGCGACGTGATCGTCACGCCGCGGATCGGCATCAGCGAATCAGCGGATTGGCCGCTGCGCTGGGTGATTGCCGACAACCCGTATGCGTCCAAGACCCCCGCACACTTCCCTCGAACGTATCTAGCGAACACGTAAAAAGGGCCGGCGCACGGGCCGGCCCTTCTACGTGTCATCCGAACTGGAATGACAATCTGCTAATTGCGATCGATCGACGAGCCGAAATTGTAGCGCAGGCCGGCTTCATAGCCAAAGTTCCACGGCCGTCCGTTGTACAGAATGAAATTCTTCTGGGCGGGACTGAGCGTGAGCTGTCCGAAGACGGAAAAGCGTCGCATGCGATACTGTCCGCCGCCGATCAACAGCGGCGAAAAGGCGGCCTTCGTTTGTTGAATGATCTGATCGGCGAAGATCGCCTGATCATCATTCGTGAACGGTCCCTCGGCCACGGCGCGCGAGACTTCCGAGAGCGAGAACCCAACGCCGAAGTACGGATGGAATTGCAGGTGCTCACCCGGGAAGCCCATGACCGCAACATCGAGCTTGCGTAAATTCTTGAGGGCGATCGGGCGCAGTCCGGCGTCTGGCGCCGATGGGTCGAGGAGGGTAAACGAATGCTGCTTGAAGAAGGTCTCTGACCCGGAGATGTAGAGACCGCCCTTCGAGCGTGTGATGAGCCACTCGAGGCCAACGGTGGGCGCTTGAACGTACTTGCCCCCACTGTCGGCGAGTGTGAATCCGCCGATCTTGGCGCCCCAGAACCAGGCGTCCGTGAAGGGGCGGCCGCCTTGGGCCGCGCTAACTGCTGGAAGGCCCGCGACGACCGCCGCGGCGAGCGTCAGGGCACGGAACGTTCGCATACGATTCCTCGAAAATGAAGTTGAGTAGCCGCACGTCCGGCTTCCTACAATCGGACGACACAAGCCGTCAAACAGTCACGTTCGCTTGGCCGGAATCTGCCGCGATGGACGCTTAAACGCCCGTAGGCGCGGTCGCCCGGTCGCTCGTTGGCTCAGGTCCGAGGTGCTCAGGTGCGAGCTATAAAAGGCTCTCGCTCAGCGCACTCTATTATCCTCAGTCCAGAGACCCGAGACCTGTTTCACCGGATGATGCCCAACTTCGCGCCGACTTTCTTGAAGGCCTGAACGGCTCGATCCAGGTCGTCGCGCGTATGTGCCGCTGAAATCTGGCAACGGACGCGCGCTTGGCCGTGCGGCACGACCGGAAATCCGAAACCGGTGACGAATACACCTTCGGCAAGCAACGCGTCGCTCATCTGAATCGCCGACGCCGTTTCACCAACGATGATTGGAATGATCGGTGTCTCGCCATCGAGCGGCTTGAACCCCGCTTCGACAATTTGCTCACGAAAGTACCGAGTGTTCTGTCGCAGTGTTTCGACGCGCTCCGGATGCGCTTCGATGAATTTCACAGCGGCCAACGAGCTTGCGGCCACCGTGGGCGGCAGCGCGTTCGAGAAGAGCTGCGGCCGTGAGCGTTGTGTGAGATAGTCGGCGAGCGCCGCCGAGCCGGCGACGAACCCACCCGCAGCTCCGCCGAGTGCCTTGCCGAGCGTCGACGTGATGACGTCGACTTCACCGAGGACACCATAATGTTCGGCGATGCCGCGACCCGTTTTTCCCAGCACACCGCTCGCGTGCGAGTCGTCGACGCACACAATGGCGTCGTGGTCGCGCGCCAGTTGGAGAATATCGGGCAGCTTGGCGATTGCACCTTCCATGGAGAAGATGCCGTCGGTCCAGATGATTCGGCGCTTGGCGCTTTTGCCGAGCACGAGCTTGTCGCGCAGGTCGTCCATGTCGCCGTGCTTGTAGACCGCGGTCGTGCATTTCGTGATCGCTTTGGCGAGGCGCATGGAGTCGATGATCGACGCGTGATTCAGCGCGTCGGAGACGACGAAGTCGTCCTGTTCGACCACGGTGGCCGTGAATCCCTCGTTGGCGTTCCACGCCGAGACGAAGCTGAGTGACGCTTCGGTGCCGACGAATTGCGCGAGCGCTTCCTCGAGCTCCCGATGAATGGCGAATGTTCCGCAGATGAAGCGGACGCTCGCGGTGCCGGCGCCCAGGCGTTTGAGACCTTCAATGCCGGCGTCGACGACCGATGGCTCGTCGCAGAGTCCGAGGTAATTGTTCGACGACAGAATGAGCACTTCGCCCCGGCCTTCCATTTGCACTCGCGCCGACTGCGGCGAGTCGAGGTAGTTGAGGCGTTTGTAGACTTTATCTTGCTTGAGTTGCTCGATCGTGTTCTCGAGCGATTTGGTGAAGGAGGCGTTGATGGTCACGGTGCTTGATGTCGTTGGCTGGTTCGAACGATTCAATCGCGGATTTCGCGGATCGAGGAGTTCATGGCAGTTCCTCTAAAAAACTAGCGTTCAAGCAATCTCGAAGATCACTTTGCCGGCTTCGCCTGACTTGATCGCGTGAATCGCGTCGTCGAACCCTTCGAGTGGAAAGCGATGCGTGATGACCGGCGTGGGGTCGAACTGTCCGGAGCGAAGAAACCGAGTCATCATCAGCCATGTGTCATACATGCGCCGGCCGACCACGCCGTAGATGGTTAGTCCTTTGAAAATGATCTCGGTTGCGAAGTCGATATCCATTGGCTTGGCCGGAATGCCGAGCATCTGTACTCGGCCACCGACGCGGACGAGCGCGAACGCTTGATGAATCGCAGCGGGAACGCCGGACATCTCGAGCACCACGTCGACGCCGAGCCCGTCGGTATGGCGCTTCACGACCGCTTCGGCTTCGCTCGGATGCACGATGTCGTCGGCACCCATCTGCTTCGCCAACGCCAAGCGAGTGTCATTCACGTCGGACGCGATGATGCGCGATGCGCCGGCCGCCTTGCAAATGCCCACGGCGAAGATGCCGATCGGACCGCACCCCGTCACGAGCACGGTCGCGCCGGGAATGTCGGCGGTGAGCGCGGTGTGGAACGCGTTACCCATCGGATCCATGATGCCGCCGATGTCGAACGACACGTCGTCGTCGAGATGCCAGACGTTCGTCGCGGGCATCGCGATGAACTCGGCGAAACACCCGTCGCGATCCACGCCGATGATCTTGGTGTGCGGACACACATGCGAGTTGCCGGTGCGGCAGAGCAGACAGCGGCCGTCAACGATGTGTCCCTCCGCGGTGACCCGATCGCCGACGCGAACATCGGTGACCAGTGGTCCCACGCGTGCGACTTCGCCAGCGAACTCATGGCCGACGACGATCGGTGGTTTGATGCGTCCCTGCGCCCACGCATCCCAATCGTAGATGTGGACGTCGGTGCCGCACACGCCGGCGCGGCGAACGCGAATCAGTACTTCATCGTCTCGGATCGTTGGCTCGGGAACGTTTTTCAGGACGAAACCCGGTCCCGCCTTTTCTTTGACCAACGCTTTCACGCGCGTATCGCTCCATGCAATTGAGTGAGTCCGCGGTCGCGCAATCCGAAGCGAAGCGCTGCATCCGCGACCGAAACCTCGCATGTGCGGTGCAGCGTGGGAAGTGTGGCGCGCATGCGCGCGCGCGAGGGAATCTTCGATGATTCACGCGCATTCCACGCGCATTCCACGCATGTTCGATGCGTCGGCCTCGCATCGATCTCGCGTGATTCGTGCGCATGGTTCACTCAGCGATGGTGCGTCTTATGCAACACGTTGCGTTCGCGATGCTCAACTGCTTGTGCGCGAAGCCATTGCGTGCGAAATCAGCCAATCCTATATTCGCGTAAGAGCATTAATCGCGCATTAATCGCGCAAAGCGCAAATGCAACGCACGTGTACGACATGTAACGAGGGTACTGCGTGGGTCAAACTCGACGAGAGTTCATCAAGTCGACATCATCTGCGGCAGCGATGGCAGGAATCGCCGCCTATCTCCCCACCGGTCGCAACGCGACCGACGCTCTCGTCGCCCCGTCGTCATCCCCGTATTCCGCCATCATCGCGGGCGAGCCCAATGTCAAGGAATTGGCGATGCTTGCTCTCGACACCGCGAAGAGTGCCGGCGCCGACTACGCCGATGTGCGCTTCGTGCGCAATCGCAACCAGAACGTGTCCACACGCGAGCAGCGCGTGTCGGGCGTCGCTGATAACGAGACCTACGGATTCGGCATTCGCACGCTCGTCTCGGGCGCCTGGGGCTTCTCGGCGAGCCGAGATCTCACGCGCGACGAGGTGTCGCGCGTGGCGAAACAGGCGGTGGCACAAGCGCGCGCGAATCGCTCGGCGTTGGTGAAACCGGTCGTGCTCGCGCCGTCGCCGGCCGTCAACGGCACATGGAACAGCCCCATCGAAATCGATCCGTTCGGCGTCGCGATCGAAGACAAAGTCGCGCTGCTGCTCGCCGCGAACCAGGCAGCGCTCGCGGTCAAAGGCGCGCGCTTCGTCAACTCGAGCATGTTCTTTCTTCGCGAAGAGAAGACCTTCGCGTCGACCGACGGCAGTTTCACCGTGCAGGTGATTTTCCGCACGTCGCCGGCGATGACAATCACCGCGACCGGCAACGCAGACTTCGCGACGCGCGAGACCGTTGATATCGCGCCGCGCGGATTGGGCTACGAACACGTTCGCGATTCCAATCTGGTTGCCAACGCGCCCAAGTGGGCCGACGAGGCAGTGCAAAAACTCACCGCCAAGTCCGTCGACGTCGGCCGCTACGACCTCGTGCTCCATCCGTCGCATCTGTGGCTCACGATTCACGAATCAGTGGCGCATCCCACCGAGCTCGATCGCGCGATGGGATACGAAGCGAACTATGCAGGGACCAGTTTCGTCGCGCCGCCCGAGAAAGTGCTTGGAACCCTGAAGTACGGTTCCGAGTTGATGAACATTCGCGGCGATCGTACCCAGCCGGGATCGCTCTCGGCATGCGGATGGGATGACGAGGGCGTGAAGCCCGAAGAATTCGACATCATCAAGAAGGGCATCTTCGTCGACTATCACACCACGCGCGAGCAAGCACCCTGGCTCGACTGGTATTACAAGAAGCTCGGCAAACCGACGCGCTCGCACGGTTGCTCGTACGCGCAGACGTGGGCCGCGGTGCAATTCCAGCGCATGCCGAACGTGTCGCTGCTTCCCGGCGACAAAGATCTTGGATGGGACGATTTGATCGCGGCGACGGACAAAGGCATCGCGATCATCGGCGACGGATCCTTCTCGATCGATCAGCAGCGGTACAACGCCCAGTTCGGCGGCCAGGTCTTCTATGAGATCAAGGGCGGCAAGATCGTCGGCATGCTCAAAGACGTCGCGTATCAGATGAAGACGCCTGAGTTTTGGGCCAGCCTCGACATGGTCGGCGGTCAGAAGAGCTATTTCCTCGGCGGCGCATTCGGCGATGCGAAGGGGCAGCCGGTGCAGGTGAACGCCGTGAGCCACGGTTCGCCGGTGACACGCTTCAAGAACGTCAATGTCATCAACACCGGACGGACGGCGTGACGGTCCGACGCCTGGCGATCACCGCGCGGTACTTGTCTCGTGAGGAATGCGAGGCGATCGCCAAGCGCGCGTTGTCGTTCGCCGGCGCAGACGAGACACGCGTGTTGGTGAGCAGCACCAGCATCGCGAACACGCGCTTTGCGGTGAACCAGATCTCGACCGGCGGCGACTCGTTCGACGGTGTGGTCACGGTCATCAGCAAGTTCGGCAAGCGGAGTGGATCGTCGTCGACCAATCGGCTCGACGACGATGGCATTCGCGCCGCGGTGCAGATGTCCGAACGTGTGGCCAAGCTCAGTCCCGACGATCCGGAGTCGATGCCCGAGCTGCCGGCGCAGACGTATCAGCCTGGCGTGAATTGGAGCGACGCGACTGCGTCGCAGGATCCGGCAACGCGCGCGCTGGCGGTGAAGCGGATCGCCGATCCGGCGAAGACGGCCGGTCTCGTGTCGACAGGATTCATGGAAGCGATCACCAGCGCACAGGCGATCGCCAACAACAAAGGATTGTTCGCCTACAATCGTTCGACGTCGTCGGTGCTCACGACCACGGTTCGCACGCCTGATGGAACTGGATCAGGTTGGGCGGGTGCTACGCATCATGACTGGACTCGCATTGATCCCGCGACGCTCGGCGTGCGTGCGACGCAGAAGGCGCGCACGTCGATAAATCCGGTTGCCGTCGAGCCGGGGCGTTATACTGTTGTATTCGAGCCGACCGCCGTTGGAAATCTCGTACAGTTCATTGCGCGTTCGCTCAATGCGCGCTCTGCCGACGAAGGTCGTTCGTTCTTCTCGATGCCGGGTGGAAAGAACAAAATCGGCGAGAAGGTGATTGATGAGCGTGTGACGATTGTCTCAGATCCGTTCGATGCCGATGTTGCCGGATCACCGTTTAGTGGTGACGGATCGCCAACCCGGCGCGTCGTATGGATCGAGAACGGTATTGTGAAGAACCTCGACTACGATCGATATTGGGCGCAGAAGCAAGGACGTTCGCCCACAGGTGCCGGTGGTTCGATTCGCATGACGGGCGGCACGGCGTCGCTCGATGATCTGATCAAGTCGACGCAACGTGGATTGTTGGTGACTCGGTTCTGGTATCTGCGGCCGGTGGATCAACGCACGATTCTGTATACCGGTCTCACTCGCGACGGAACGTATTTGATCGAGAACGGCAAAGTGACGAAGCCCGTGAAGAATCTGCGATTCAACGATTCTCCGGTCTTCATGCTGAATAACCTGGAAGCGATGGGTGTCCCCGAGCGCGTGAGCGCGAGCGAGGGCGGCGATCCTGGCCAGGCGATCATGGTTCCACCGCTCAAGGTTCGGGATTTCAATTTCACCAGCTTGAGTGACGCCGTATGACGCTTTTGACGACGCAGCAGAAGTCGCACACGCTGCGTCCCAGACTTCACGCACGTCCGCGGACGCGCGTGTAGCGATGGCTGGAGCGCCTTGGGCGCGAAGGTCGTCGTCTCGCCGATCCACCGGGGGATCGGAGGAGAGTATCACCCTCCATACATGGAGAGTTCTCAATGGCTGCAAAGAAAGGTGCCCGTAAGGGCGGGAAGAAGGCCGCGAAAAAGGGCGCGAAGAAAGGCGCCAAGCGGAAGTCCGCCAAGAAGGCCCGTCGCTAGTTTTGCGGGTTAGGTAGAAAAAGGAAGCCGGCGAATTTCGCCGGCTTCTTTTTTTCCTTCGTACGCGACCGCAGACTGGCTACGCTTTGCCTACGCGACCTTGGCCTCGCGAACCTCGTCGGCGATCTCTGGGGCAGGGCCCCAAACGTACGCGGAAACCATCGGGGCCCGCTCGTCGTGCGAGCCGCGTGAGATCACGATGCCGATGGGCTCTTGGTCGGGTGCGTTCTTCGTCTTTCCCTTCATATGGATAGCTAGATATAGATGTGGCTTTGTTTCCGGCGGAATCAGTTGCGTCTGGGCGTCATGCGTTGCACCGCCGGTGCCAATCTGATTGCCACAGAGTAACTCTCTGACCTAAAACGCCTTACAACGAAACAAGACCAGCCATCTGGCTGGTCTTGTTTCGTTGTGCAACACGCAAAACTGACACGTTGTTTCTCTTTGCGACAGCGCCCGCTATGCCGCTCCCTTCCTCGCCAGGAAAGTCTTGGACCGGCTGTCCGCTCGCTCCACCGTGACCGTCCAACCGCGATAGCGGCTGCGAAGCTCCTCGAGCGAAACCGCGCCGGCCGCCTTGCCGGATGACACGATCGTTTGGACGAGATGCACGCCGCCGTCCATGGTCGCGCTCTGAAGCAGCTCGATCACGCGAGTCCGTTCCTCGGCGGACAAGTTGTCGAGCACCGACGGATTCACAATCACTGCATTGAGCGGAAGCCCGGGAAGCCAGGACGACAGGTCTCCCATCTGCGCATGCACACGACCTGCGAGACCGGCACCGATTGCGGCCTGCATGACGCGATCGTGTGTGTCTTCTTCGGCCGTCAGCGTCGTGACCTCGCATCCATTTGCGGCGAGGTAGAGCGCGGAGACTTCGTCCTGCGCGCCCGCGACGAGCACACGTCCGTCGGTAGACGGCAGGGTTCGCACGAGCACATCGTCGGGGCGGAGTCCCCAGTGCTCGGGGCGGCGAAGCTCATCGATCAGCTTGACTCGCCGGCGTCGCCAGGTGTCGTAGCTCGACAGACGCAGGCGGTTCCGAATGATGCGGTCGACTTCTTCGCAGAGGAGGAGCTCGGTCAAAGCGAATTGCGGTTCCGCCGACAGCGACGACACTGCTTCGTCGCCGATGTTGAGGAGCACGCTCCGCGGCACCGACTCCTTGTAGTTCTCGATCTCCTGTTCGACGAACAGCTCGTACTCGTGTTTGAGGGAGCGCGTAGGTCGAGCCATTCAGCTCTGCGGTAGAAGATGCGCGTAACCTAGACAGTAGCTCAACATGCGCAAGTGCTCATAAACCCTACACGCTCGATGTCAGCGTGGTCACGCGTCATGCCGGCTCGATGTGCACCGTGACTTGCGACGTGCCGAACTCACGCTCAATGGCCGCCTCGACTTCGTCGGCCAAGCGATGCGCTTCGTCGACCGACGCCTCGCCCGGCACGGCAATCGTCACCTCGGCGAAGAGTTGCCCCGACGCGGTCGAGCGCGAGCGTACGTTGCGCACGTCGCGAATGTCCGACACTCCAAGCACGACAGCGCGCAGATCCTTCGCGTCGATCGCGCGCTCGTCGACGAGAATAGGGATGGACTCGCGCAGGATCTGCGCGCCGCTGTAGGCGATGATCAGCGCAACGCTGATGGCGAGCACGGCATCGAGCCACGACAGCCCGAGCCGGGACAGCGCCAACGATGCGAGCGCGAGCAGCGTGACGAGAATATCGCTGCTCGTGTGCGCCGCATCGGCCAACAAGAACGCGCTCCCCAACGCGCGCCCGCGCCGCCGTTCATGCCACACGACGAACACGTTGATGACCAGCGTCGCGATGATCACCGCGACGTCCACTGAATTCACTCGTTGCGGCGACCGATGTTCGAGCAGCGCGCCGAAACCTTGCCGCAAGAGCTCGAAGCACGAGATCGACAAAAATCCCACGATGCCGAGCGCGCCGAGCGTCTCGAATTTGTCGTGGCCGTACGGGTGGTCTTCGTCGGGCGCGCGCGCTGCAACGGCAACGAGCGTCATGCCGATCATGTTGTTGAACATATCGAGCCCCGACTCGAGCGCCGCGCCGAGCACGGTGAGCGATCCGGTCCGGACGCCCACGACGATTTTGATCGCCGCCACGAGCGCGTTGAGCACCAACACGGCGGCCAACGTTCGGCGGACGGCGGGCGTGCGCGCGTCGTTTGACTGCCGCCGGCGCGTTGATCTGGATTGAGTCGAGGTTGCCACCGATGCAACTTGCCCCACACACGAAGGGTGGGTCAACGGGCAGTCCGACTGTAGACCAAATTGTAGTCCAACCGTAGCGCGCATTGGTGCAGAGAAATGCCGGAGCTTCCAGAAGTCGAACACGCGGTTCGCCGACTACGAACTGCTGCGGTGGGGAGGACAATCGCGCGCGTTGCGCTGCTCCATCCGGCGTTCCAGCGACGCATGTCGCCGGCGCGGCTCCGCTCGCTACGCTCGGCGCGCGTCACCGGCGTCGAGCGTCGCGGCAAGCATCAACTCTTCATGCTCGACGACGGCCGAGTGTTGCATGCGCACTTTCGGATGACGGGAGATTGGCACATCGATCGTGCGGACGCCGAGCTGCCGCGTTTCGCTCGCGCGACCATCATGTTCACCGATGGAACCCGCGTGGTGCTCGATGATCCGCGCGCGCTTAGCACGCTCGATCTCCATCCGGCGAACGCGCCAGTCGATCTCGGGCTTGGCCCCGAGCCAGACGATGTCGCGCTGACCGCTGAATCGCTTCGTGCGGTTCTGTCGAAGAAGCGCGGGCCAATCAAACCGGTGCTTCTCGATCAACGAATCATTGCCGGACTCGGGAATATCTACGCCGCCGAGTCGTTGTGGCATGCGCGGATACTGCCAACGACGCCGGCGGCGTCGTTGACGGCGAAGCGTACGGCGGCGTTGCTCTCGGCCGTGCGTCGCGTGATCAAACGAGCGACTGGCGCGCGCTACGGCGACTCACCGGCGCCGCGATTCGCGGTGTATGACCGGGAAGGGAAGCCCTGTCGCCGCTGTCGGACGTTGATCGAGCGGATCGTGCAGGCCGGCCGGTCGACATATTACTGTCCCGGCTGCCAGCTGTGAGCGCACGATCTGTTATTATAATTTCGTAATGAACGAGCACCAAAGGCACCGATCAATCCACGACCTCCAATAGCGCTCCCTTGAGATATCCAGTTTCTGGAATCGTCATGACTTCGGGATGATCCAGCGGTTGTCCCGTGAGCGCGCGAAGCACAACGCGCCGGCCAGAATCAGCGGCCGCGGCCTGGAGCATGTCGAGGAACATCGGCTTGGAGAGATGGAAGCTGCAACTCGCGGTGAAGAGCAATCCACGCGATGAAAGCAGGCGGAGCGCGCGAAGATTGATGTCCTTGTACCCGCGAATTGCCGCGGGCACCGCCGCGCGCGTTTTGGCGAACGCGGGCGGGTCGAGCACGATCGTGTCGAATCGTTCACCGGCGCGCTCGCGGTCGCGCAGATAGTCGAACGTGTCCGCCTCGACCAATTCAACATTCGTAATACCGTTGCGCGCGCAGTTCTCTCCGGCGCGTGTGAGCGCCTCTGCCGACACGTCGAGTGCGACGACGGACTCCGCGCGTCGCGCGAGATGGAGCGCGAACGAACCGTGATAGCTGAAGCAATCGAGCGCACGTCCGCGCGCGAGCTCGCCGATCAGCGCGCGGTTCTCGCGTTGGTCGAGGAACGCGCCTGTCTTCTGGCCGTGCCACGGCGCGGCGAGGAACCGAATACCATGTTCGTGGACTTCGATCTCTTCGGGCACCGTGCCGCGCAGCAGCTCGGTGCCCACGGGCAACTGTTCCTTCGCGCGGAGCCCCACATCGTTGCGGGCGAGAATGCCCTGTGGCTGCAAGATCTCTTCAAGCACGCTGACGATGGTATCGCGAAATGCTTCGAGTCCGGCGCTCATGAGTTGAACGACGAGCCACTCGGCGTAGCGATCGCAGATGAGAGACGGACAGGCGTCTCCTTCGCCATGTATGAGCCGATAAGCCGTCGCGACCAGGCTGAGAGGCTCGCGCCGCGCGATCGCCGCGCCAATGCGCGCGCGCCACCAGGTGTGGTCGAGGGTTGTGCGCGCATCGTGGTCGACCATGCGCAGGGAGATCTCCGAGGCGGGGCTCCAGAGGGCGACACCGAGTGGCTTGCCGCGCGAATCGTGGACGCGGACGGCGCCCGCGGGGGTGTTTGGACGCTCCGCGACGTCGCTTCGGTAGATCCAGGGGTGGCCGAGCTGCCAGCGGCGCGCGCCTTTGGGGGAGACAACGGCGATTTCGTACATGGCTCCCAACCTAAACGGCTCGCCGTATCACTTCTTTATTGAAAGAAGCGTGCACGATGCGTGACAGTTGGTATCACGGGGAAGCCTTGCGGGCCCGAAACCGGATCGGTAGGTTCTGCCTGCCTCGAAGACCCTTCAAAGCCAGTTCATCCCGGTGAGGAGCCGGTCAGGAACGCGGGTGTGACCTTTTATCATCACCCCGGAGTTGATCGTTTGAACCAGTGGGCTCTCCGCCCGCGTATTGGCGTTGCCAAAGTGTTCCTAATAGCACAGCACATTGCGCCGCCAGCGAATTTGGCGGCTTTGCCGATTTTCTCCGCAGGTGCACTGCCGTAGTCCCCCTTTCCCATCTTAAGGGAGTGAGATGACCACCATGAACAGGATGAATCGTGCTCGAGCGGTCGCCGCCGGATTGTTAGGCGTTCTGCTTACCCTACCATCGGCCAAGGCTCAGGCACAGAGCGCGGTGATCACCGGCAAGGTGACCAGCGAGTTCAATCAGCCGGTGGATGCAGCAAACGTCTACATCAACGATCTGACGATCTCGGTCGTGACGAATGCGCAGGGTGTTTACACGATCACCATCCCAGCTGCCCGTGCGACCGGCCAACAGGTGAACCTCCGAGTCCGCGCGATCGGTTATCAGCCGGGACTCCGCCCCATCCGCGTTACCGTCGGGAGCCAGACGCAGGACTTCGCGCTGAAGCAGGACGTGAACCGACTGAATGAAGTGGTGGTCACGGGTTCCATGGAAGCGACGCCTCGTGCGAACGTACCGTTCGCGGTCGGCCGTCTCACTTCCGAAGATATCCCGGTTCCGGCGCTCGATCCAATCACGGCACTCCAAGGTAAAGTTGCCGGCGTTCGTATCGCGGCGATCAGTGGGCAGCCGGGCAGCCAGCCGGAAATTTTGCTTCGCGGACCAACGTCGATCAACGCGGCAGGCCGCAGCCAAGGCCCGCTCATCATTGTCGACGGACTCCAGCTGACGTCGGGAACGCTGACGGATCTTGGCGGTCTGGACATCGAGTCGGTCGAAGTGGTCAAGGGCGCGGCGGGTGCGTCGCTCTACGGAACGAAAGCAGCCAGCGGCGTCATCACCATCAAGACGAAGCGCGGCGCCAACCAGGAAGGGGTCAAGTTCAATATCCGCAGCGAATACGGCTTCAGCGATCTGAATAGCCTCAGCTACGGTCAACCCACGAACCACACGCTGCAGCTCGACGAAACGGGCAAGCGCTTCTGCGTCTCCGGCACGGCCAACACGGCGCCCTGCTCGCAGACGGTCGACTGGATGCAGGAAATCCTTCGCATCAACAACGTGAACGCCGATACGGTTCGCACGGCGCGCAACATTCAGTACAACAGCTTGTCGAACGCCGACGGAACGTTGCAGAACGTCTACCAGGCGCAGATCTGGCCGGGCCAGTACTACAACACGTTCGCTCAGGTCTCCACGCGGGCCCCGTCGTTCCTCAACTCGATCGACGCGACCGGCAAGGCGGGCTCGACCAAATTCTACGTCAGCGGATCCAACACGGACAACCACGGCGCCATCAAGCAGCTCACCGGACAACAAGAGCAGCGCGCCCGGGTGAACCTGGACTACGAAGCCCGCTCGAACCTGCTGTTCACGATCAGCACGATGTACGACAAGTCCACCACGGATACGCACGGTGCGGCGTTCGGTACGCTGCTTCGCGGCGCGCCAGCGGGCACGAACTACCTGGCCGTCGACACGCTCGGCCGCGAGATCGTCAAGGGCGGCGGCGCGAACCTTCGCGGAACGGACAACGGCGCCGCTGGCTTCCTCTACGACTCGCAAAATTCGATGAGCGAGCGCGGCGCCACTCGGTTCATCGGATCCATCAACGCCAACTACTTCCCGGCCGAGTGGATCACATTCGAAGGCAACTTTGCCTACGACACCCGTACGCAGAACAACAACGGCGCGAACTACAAGGGCTATCGGACACTGACCGTCTCGTCGGCCAACAACTTCGGCAACGCATCGGTCAGCAACTTGTTCCGCGAGACGTACAACGGAAGCCTCACGGCCACGTTGCGGAAACAGCTCACGTCCGACCTGAGCGGTAAGCTGCAGTTCCAGGGGTTGTTCGATCAGGACTATCAGATCAACAACAGCGCGGCGGGCCAGCAGTTCGTCGTGAAGGACATCTACACGCTTAGCAACACGACGACGAATATCACGGCGAATTCATCGTGGCAGCTCGATAAGGATCTCGGAGCGTTCGTCGGCGGCAGCGCGGACTACAAGGGCCGCTACATCATCGACGGAACGTTCCGCTATGACGGAAGCTCGCGCTTCGGCGAGGGCAATCGGTGGGCACCGTTCGGCCGCATCTCTGGTGTCTGGCGCATTTCCGAAGAGCCGTTCTGGCACACGTCCAAGATCAGCGACTTCCGCGTCCGCGCATCGCGCGGTAGCGCCGGCAACACGCCGCGCTTCAACGCGCAGTATGAAACGTATGCCTGCGGCGCAACGGGTTGCTCGCTCGGACAGGCCGGTAACAAGAAGCTGAAGCCGGAGACGACGACCGAAGTGGAGCTCGGCACGGATTTCACGCTGTTCAACCGGCTCGGCGTCGAGCTAACGCACGCGACGTCCGACACGAAGAATCAAATTCTCCCGGTGCCAACGATTTCGTCGCTCGGCTTCACGTCGCAGTGGCAGAACGCTGGAACGCTCTCCAACAACACGTGGGAAGCGGGTCTTACGCTTCCAGTGATCAACCGCAAGGATTTGAGCTGGAGCATGAAGGGCACGTGGGATCGCACCCGGACGTACGTGACGCAGCTCTTCTTCCCCGAGTACTACGACAACGGCGGAACGGGACAGGGTACGGGCAGCATCTTCCTGATCACCGCGAGAACCGACAAGCAGGACGGCGTTCCGGTCAATCGCTTCGGCAACATCTGGGGCCGCAAGTTCTACAAGACCTGCGGCGACCTCCCGGCATCGGTGCAGGGCCAGTGCGGCGCCGGCAAGGCGTACCAGGTCAACGATCAGGGTTGGTTGGTGTGGGTCGGCGACGGCAACACCTGGAAGGACGGCATCACCAAGAACCTGTGGCAGACCAAGCTCCCGGCAGCGCAGTCGCCGTGGAACTACCCGCTGTTCTTTGGAATGCCGATCGTCGATCGCCCGCTGCGCGGCCAGCCGAACGAGGGCATTGGTGCTCTCCACATCCTCGGCAACACGCTGCCTGATTTCCGCATGACGTTCAACAACACGGTGCAGTACAAGCGGCTCACCCTGTACGGGCTGCTCGACGGCACGTTCGGACACAAGATCAACAACCAGGGCGAAGGCTGGGGTATTCTCGACTTTGCGTCCGGCTACTTCGATCAGGCGTCACGCTCGGTCGAGACGGCCAAGCCGGTCGGCTACAGCTGGCGCGCCGGTCCACCCGAAGGCGTTGGGGTTGGCGGTTTCTACGACATCCTCAACCCGAACAACTACAACACCGAGAGCGGGTCGTACGCCAAGCTTCGCGAAGTCAGCCTCACCTATCGTATCGGCGCCCTCCGCGGCATCGGCGGCGACTGGACCCTCGGTGTGATCGGTCGCAACTTGGCGACGTTCACGCACTACAGCGGCTACGATCCGGAAGTCGGCGTGTCCGGTGGCAACTCGAACTCCGGTTTGATCAACCAAGTGGACGCATTTGATTTCCCGACGCTCCGCACCTTCACGTTCAATATCTCCACGCGCTTCTAGGAGCGGTCCGACATGAATCGAAATCTGATCCGATACGCCGCGCTGGCTGCGGTTGTCGTCTTGGGCGCGTGTAGTGAGAAGCAGCTCGTCGTCCCCAACCAGAATCAGGGCGACACGAAGCGCGTGCTGGGAACGCCGCAGGACGCCGAGAATTTGCTCGGCACGTATTTCAAGCGCTGGCACAGTGGCGTGTATGGCAGCACGACGGACGTCGAAGGCATGGCGAACGTCATGTCAGTCATGAATTACTCGAGCCTGGCAAACAATTGTCAGAACTCGCACTACCCATTCGTGGGTTCAACGAACTTCAATGCCCCTGGCAACACGTGCCAGGGCGAGCAGTTCCGGCTGTACTCGTACATGAGCGAGGTCAATCGCGTTGCATCGAACGTCCTGAATCAGATGGCGGATTCCGGGTTGACGATCGGCAACACGACGCCCGCCACCGATGCCCAGAACGTGAGAGCGCAGGCGTTCGCCGAGTTCCTGCGTGGAATTTCGCTCGGGTACCTGGCGATGATGCATGACTCGGCGGCGATCACGTCGCCGAACATGAGCAAGGAGGCGAAGGATTGCGTTCCCGATCCATTCACGAGCGTGTGCGTTGGTGCGCTGCGCGGATACAAAGAGGTCTTTGATTCCGCGATGGTAGCGTTCCAGCGGTCGCTCGACTATGCGAACAAGACCGGTCTGACCGGCACGAACGGTTTGGCGAATCCCGGTCTTCCCACCACATGGATTCCGTCGCCGACCGTGTTCACCACGCCGGAGTTCGTGAAATTGATACGCAGCTATCGCGCACGCATCCGCGCGAACGTTGCGCGCACTCCGGCGGAACGCGCGGCCGTCGATTGGTCGGCGGAAATCGCTGATGCGCAGAATGGCATCACGGCGGATCACTTGCTGACGATGAGCACGACTGCCGGCCCGGCGAACTCGTGGCGCCAGCAGTACGACGCTTTCTCGACATGGCACCAGATGCCGGCATTCGTCATCGGTATGGCGGATACGTCGGGCGCCTACGCGGCGTGGATCGCGCAGCCGATCGGCGAGCGCGGAGCGGGCAAAACGCCGTTCTTCATGGTCACGCCTGACCTTCGCTTCCCACAGGGCGGCACGCGCGCGGCACAGCAGGCGGATTTCGCCGCGTCGTCCTGCGCCGGCGCATCACAGACCTGTAAACGGTATTTCGTGAATCGCGCCTCGGGCAGCGACAACTTCGACGGAAACGGCTGGGGTTGGTCGAACTACGACTTCGTTCGGTTCCACTCGTGGGTGCTGAAGGGCGACGGGACAGCGCGCAACGGCAACACGGTGTCGTTCACCAAGGCCGAGTTGGACATGCTGCAGGCTGAAGGACTCTATCGCCAGGGCAACTTCGCCGCGGCAGGTGCGCTTGTGAACAAGACGCGCGTGGCGAACGGCGGCCTTGCTCCGATCACCGTTTTTGACGCGACGACACCGGTCCCGGGTGGATCGAGAGCGTGCGTTCCGAAGGTGCCGGTGGCGCCGTTCAACGTGATCGGCTGCGGCAATCTTTGGGAGGCGCTCAAGTACGAAAAGCGCATCGAGACAGCGTACACGCATTTTGCTCCGTGGTATCTCGACATGCGTGGATGGGGAGACCTTCCCGCCGACACGCCGCTTTTCTGGGCCGTTCCGTTCCAGGAGTTGCAGGCACGCGGTACGGCGATTTCGAGCGTGTATGGCGCGGGCATCGGCACGGGTAACGCACCTGGGTCGACGGCTGCGAAGGGAACATACGGCTGGTGATATCGTGCGGATGACGCGCGCGTTTGGCCTCGTGGCGATCGGCATTCCTCTGGCGGGCTGCTACACGTTGGAGCCCGTCAGAGGTGCTACCCCGTCCCTTGGCAGCCACGTCGCACTCGATGTGAACGACGCAGGTCGCGTTGCACTCGGTGGGTCGATGGGTCCAACCATCTCTCAAATCGAGGGCAGGCTGATCGAGCGAGATAGCTCACACTATCTCGTCGCCGTATCCGGAGTCCAACTCCTTCAAGGCGGAGATCAGGTGTGGAGCGGCGAAAGAGTGCGGCTCAACCCGGAGTTCGTCACGGGAGTGTATGAGCGTCGTTTTTCCAAATCTCGGACGGCCGTCGCGAGCGCCGGAGCCGTTGGTGCATTCGCGGCGCTTCTCGCGCGATCGTTGCTTGTCAAACCTGCCCCGCAAGTCGATGTCCAGCATCCGGGTGATACGGTCAATACCCGACGCATTCCTCGCCGCCGCTAGCACCCGTAGCACTCGCGCGGTGATCCAACCTCCACGGAGAATTCCCTCGATGCGACGCATAGTTCACCTTTCGATGCTTTGCCTTGCCGCAAGCGTCGTGAGCGCGTGCAATCCCGAGCAAACGATCACGACGGAGAACATCCCGACGGCGGGCGTGCGCTTTCTGAATGCCCTCCCGGATACCGCCGGTGCCTTCGGCTTGGACTTCCGGTTCGTGGACTTCGTCGAAGACAACGCGCAGTTCAAAATCGGATTCCGCAACGCCCCGCCGGCGAGCGGCATCCAGGTGTCCACGGGCATTGAATTCAAGAACGCTCGCGCTGGGCAACGCCATTTCAAGGTCTTCCTCGACGATACGCTACAGAACCTCGCGACCATCGTGCTCGCGGATACCACGGTCACCCTCGAGGCGACGCACAACTACACCGTCATCCTTTGGGGCAACGGCCGGTCCAGCGGCGCGGACAAGATGAAGTTGACGATGATCGACGAGACCCCTGCTGATCCGGCCGCCCAAGTCGCGCTCCGGGTCCTCAATGCCACGAACGGTCCGATCGAAGCGCGCCAATACGCTCAAGGTGGAACGGCTCCTGCCGCCGCCACATGGGCCAATGTTCCTGCCTTTAGCGTCTCGGGATATGTCAACGCTCCGCCGGGCTCGATCATGTACAACATCCGCACGACCGGCAGCGCGACCAACTTGTTCGCCGACTTGCAGGCGCCTCCAGGCGCCCCGGCATCATCGAGCGCCGGTTCAGCCGGAAAGATCGATACGGATCCCATTCCGGGAACGACGGTGGCTGGATCCGCAGTCACGATGATCGTATTCCCGCGCTCCACTGCGGGCGCGAGAACTCCCCAGACTGCCGCGTTCCTCGTACCGGCGGGAACGTTCATGTGGGACCGCCGGCCACCGCGTCCCCCGGGCGCCTGACCGACTGCTTGTTGCGACACCAACCAAAAGGCCGCCGAGCATTCGCTCGGCGGCCTTTCCTTGCGGCGGCGGCGGTTATCGAATTCATTCGGACGGCTGGGATTTGTTTTTTGGCGAAGAGACATTGTTCGATCCCCGGAGGGACCGATGAGGAATCTACGAATCACGTTCGGTTTGCTCGTTTGCGGGATCGCGTGTGCCGGGCAACCGTCACCGGAGGCGCGAACACAAGCGTCGCCCCAAGCATCGCCTCCAGCGTCGGGCCAAGCGGCGGATCAACCCGCGGGACAAACGGCACGACCGAGCAAACAGCGCGACGTTGTAACGCGCGAAGAAATCCTCAGCTCCCCGCAGCGGAATCTCGATCTTTTCCAAGCGCTTCGGAGCTTGCGGCCGCATTTCCTCGCGCCGCCGCCCGGCCTACAGCGCGCCAGCGCGGAACCGGCGACCGCCGTGTACGTCGGACGAACCCGGCAGAACGGCCTCGATGCATTGCGCACCATTCTCGCAAGCAACGTGGACGAAGTTCGGTATCTCGACCCGACCGCTGCGCAAAACCAATTTGGCGCGGCGGCCAGTGCCGGCGCGGTGATCGTGAAACTTCACACCGGGATGGATCCGAACTGAGCGGATCGGTCTGCCGAGTCCCGCCTTTCGCGACATCCGCTTGCCATCGTTTGGGCCCGGGCGTTTCTTAGAGACATGAGTCGTACCCCGGCCGCCCCGGCGCCACGCGCTGCCTTGCCGCCCCGTCCTGCCTCGATTCTCTCGCCGGTCGTCGACTTCCTCTGCGTGGGCGGGTTGTCGCTCATCGTGTTCGTGCCGCTGTTGCTCAGCGGTCGTTCCGATTTGGTCATCATCGGCGCCGGGGCCCAAGCGTGGCTCGGAACGGCGATCAACATGCCGCACTTCATGGCGTCGTATCGCCTGGTCTATCGCAGCCGTGAGATGATCATGAAGCACAAATGGGCGTCGATCTACGTTCCGCTCATTCTGCTCGCGTACATCGCTTTGGCGCTCTGGGAGGCCCAATACTCGCCCACGCTGGTGATCGTCCTCGTGACGGTCTCCAGCGCCTATCTCGCGTGGCATTACACGGGGCAGGTCTGGGGGATGATGGCGTCGTACGCCTATCTCCAGGGCGCGCGATTCGAGACGAACGAGCGGTTGCTGATTCGCACGAGCTTGAGAATCCTGTTGGCGTGGCACGTGAGTTGGTTTCTGTACACGCAGCTGCGAGACCCGTCGCGCCTGAGGCCGTTCTATCTGCTCATCAGCGCAGGAACGCTGGTGGCGTTTGTCGTCGGAGTGGTTGGATTGGCCAAGATGCGACGGCGGACCGGGAAGCTCCCGCCGGCGAAGGCTCTCGTGGCGTGGGTGGCGATTTTTGTGTGGTACGCGATGATGGCGCGCGATCCCAAAGCGATCTTCTGGATTCAGATCGCCCACGCGCTGCAGTATCTCGCCTTTCCGGTCCGCGTCGAAATCAATCGGAATACGGCCACGCCGTCGCGATCGTCGCGGAGCGTCGCCGCGCACATGGCGATGTACGCCGGAGTCCTGTTAGTGGTGAGCTTCGTGATCGCGCAGGTCGTGCCGGGCGCCGCTATGGGTGCCGTGGCAGACATCTTCGGTGAGGAACCGGGCCGCGCCGCGCCGATTCTGATACTCATGTTCTTGAACATCCACCACTACTTCACTGACGGCGTGATCTGGAAGATCAGCAACCCGGAAGTGCGGAGAGATCTCTTCGCGCATCTGCAGCCGGCCGCGGAAATGGCGAAGCCCGTGTCGCCGACAGAGTCGGCGATCTCGACTCGCGCGAAAAAGAAAGCGCTCCAGCGATAGGGCGCTTGGGCCCTCCCGCCGGCGATCGTGCGATCCGCTATTTCTGGAGCTTCGCTGTCGCCAACTGCGCGATCTTCGCTTCGAGCACGCCCTTGGACCCGCAGCGCGAATATTCTTGCGCGAAGGAGATTGGTCGCGCGGACGCTTCGAACGTCGTGTTGATAATCGCGCCTCCCGACGGACCGGGTTGGACGTCCGTGAGAATCCTCATGAAGATCTCGTAGGAGTCCGCGTTCGGTCCGATCTGCGTGGTGCCGCACTCGATGTATTTGCTGAGTGCGACCGTACCGAGTTGCTTGCGAATTTTGAGGCCTTCGTTTCCGAGCAAGTGCTTCTTGGGATCCACGGTCGTGAGTGCTATGCCCAGTGACTCGAACACGGCGGGCATTGTCCGCCACACCTGCTCGGATGGGAAGGCGACGTTGGTGGTGGTGAGGCCGGCGCTTGGCGTGAGCGTCATGCCGACGCCAGGCCCGGTCGCGCGGACGGTTTCCGTCGAGCGGCCGCTTGCGATAGGGCCAGACGATGCGCAGGCGCCGAGGGCGACAAACAGGAACAGAGCGACGCGACGCATGGGTTCTCCGGTGAGAAGATTCGAATAGCGGTGACGATGCACGCCGCGATGGCGCTTGTCCAGATCTTGTCGCGTCAGCGTCGTGCGCGTCACGGGCTGCGCCTCGTCCAGATCACGATCACGCCGCAGGTGGATCCCATTGTACTGTATTTCAGTGGCGTCTGCGCCGGCGTGGCGTAATACTCGATCGCCTCGATTTGATTGACGGCGATCGTGCTCAGGTCGAAGGGCGGCGTGGGCCGTCCGCGATTCATGAGGATGCGGTCAAAGTAGACCTGCGCGTAGCAGGCCGCCTTCATTCCCTGCTGCGCCCGTTCGAATGCCTCGGGAAGATAATAGATCTCCTCCTGTGCGAGACACTTTGAGTCCGGCTGGCCGTTGCTGGGCGATGTCTTGCACTGGGTTCGTATGCGAGTCGTGCTCGGCCAGGACTGCGTCCGCATACCGCGCTTCATGTCCATACCTGGAACTTGAGAGAGCAGTGAACCGGTGGACGCGCCTTCCATCCTCGCCAGTTCGGCTCGCGTGAAGAAATGGCCGAGTCCCAGCTTTTTGTTTTCCTCGAAGTCGCGCATGAACGGATCGCTGCTTCCGGCCACGACAACGACCGAATCGAGCATCGTCACGCGACTCAGGAGAATTTGTCGATGCACGGTCTGGCCGGCGGCGAAACCGACCGGCGTATCGAGCGGGCCGAACCCGACACGCCGCACGACGACTCGATGCGTTCCCGCGACGACTTCAGAGAACCGAAATGCGCCTTTGTCGTCGGTCAACGTCGTCTGCGACAGCTCAGGCAGTGTGACTTCGGCGCCGCCGACCGGCTGGTGCGTCGAGTCGGCAAGTACAAAACCAGTAAACAGCGCGACTCCCGGCGCCGCGCGATCGAGCGACAACTCGGCCCGGGCGAATCGTCCGTTGGCTGGAATGCGTACCGAGACCGGCGCGGCGTTGGCTCCGGCAGTCGTTGCGCGGAGCAGCACCGGCTTGTCGAGTGGGACGCCGCACACGCGAAACACGCCGCGCGCATCCGTGCGCGTTTCCGTGCGGCGCAGCGGACGGTCGACGCTCACGCCGCCGTCTTCGCCGTGAAGCGCGACATCCTGCCACTCCGCGGAGACAACGATGTTGCGCGGTGGAATCGAGTCGCCGCGGATTCCAACTGCTCCGAGTACGATGCCGGGCTCCGACACTCGAGCGCCGCCGCAGAGCATCGCACCGATCTGGCTCCCGTTCGGCACGCGCACGTCGAACGGCGTCGCGGCATTGGTGACGATCAGCGGCGTCTGATGCATGGCGCTCACCGAGTCGAGCGACGGCGTGTGCACCTCGAGCGTGTATTCGCCGGGAAGGACGCCGGCGATGGTGAATCGTCCTCGGTCGTCGGACATGCCGGTGAGGCCCGTGCCCGCGAGCGCGAGCCGAGCAGCGGCGACTGCATTGCCCGATGTGGAATCTCGTACGCTGCCGGTGACGACGATGGGCGGGCGTGACCACAGCGTATCGCTTCCACGTCTCGCCAATGCGAGCTCGCCGCCGGACTCTCGAATCTCCGCGACATGCAACCCGCTTCCGCCGAGTTGCGTGGAGCGAATGCGTTGCTCGAGCACGGGCATTCGAATATTCCAACGAGAGATTGCCCACGTGCCGTTGGTCATGCGCGCGAACTCCGTCTCACCTCTGGCTTCCTGCTCCTGTTCGGACGGAATGTTGGCGTACCCGTATTCCATGCGGCGCAGCTCGGATGATGCGCGGTCGAGCCAGAGCGTTCCACGAACTTCGGCCGTCTTCTTCCTCGCTGGCGATGGCTCGAAGGCGACGCCGATCCGCGTCTTGTCTTTTCGGTCGTTGATGAGCCGGAAGCAATGGTCCTCGATGAACGTGTTCGCGAGCAGCGCGTCGAGTCCTGGTCCGTAATAGATCGTTGAATTGTCGCGATCGGTGATTACGTAGCCGCCGCGGCGCAGGCTGTCCGGCGAGATCGTGAGCCACGGTTGCGTGGCGTATTCGGATCGCACTGTCGTTTTCTGTTGGAGCACGCGTCGACCGTCGGGGCCGAGCGAGCGTTCGTAGCCAACGGTGGTCGCGGCGATGTTCCGGCCGGCGCCAGTGAGCTGCACGGCGGATAGGGCGGTGCGCACCTGCTCCCACACCGCATAGGTCGCGGCGCCGGACGCGGGGCTGCCGGGGCAAACGTTGTCGCTCACGATGTGCATGGTGTCGAGCACGAAGCGAACGCCGGTGAGTGTGACTCGCTGCGTGATCTCACCGCCGGCGAGGAGAGCGGCTGGCTCGGAGATCGTTGGGAGGTATCCGATGCGCATCGTGCGGACGCGGTACGTTCCCGCGCGAGTCGAGGCGAGGCGAAATTCGCCGCGCTCGTTGCTGAGCGAGCGGCCCGCGACGTTGGACGTGCTGTCGAGCAATTGCATGACGACGCCGGCGACCGGCTTGTCGGCCTGATCGATCACGACGCCGCGGATGGTTTGTGCGCCGGAGATCGTGGCGGCGAGCGAGAGCGACACGCTTCCATTGAGGACGGTGCGAAGAATCGTGCGCCTCGCGTTGCTAGTGGCGTCGGGTGTGGATGACGATGACGCCGCAGACGGCTCCCGGCAGGGCATAGCGCCCCGGCGCCTGCGCGCGATCGGCGTAATACTCGATCGCTTCGATTTGATCTGGCGCGAGGCTGTTGATGTCGAACAGCGGTTCGAACGTGGCGTTCGGGCGGCTTGACTTCCTTCCAGCGAACACCATCACGTTGTCGACATAAACCTGCGCGTAACACTTCCGTTTCGTCGCTCCTTTCGCCCGGTCGTCGGCGTCAACGCTGGCAGCCGGCAGAGTGACAGGTTCGCGGAGACTCCCCACCCAGGCGTGCGTCCCCTTGCCGTTGACGATATACATACCAGGAATCTCCGACAGTACCGCCGACGTCGTACGCCCCTCGCGCTTCGCCAAGTCAGCACGGTCGAGGAAATGGCCAAACCCCATGCGCCGGTTTTCTTCGAACTCTCGAATCCACAAATCGCCAGCCCGTGCTGTCGTCACCACCGAATCGAGCGTCGTCACGCGGTCGAGAAAAATCTGTCGGTTCACCGTCTCGTTCGACGTGAACGTGATCCGCGTGTCGAGCGGCCCATACCCCACGCGCCGCACCACGACGTGCTGCTCCCCCGGCGGAACATCAGAGATTCTAAATGCGCCCCGCTCGTCCGTCCGCGCCATCTTTGCCAACTCCGCGAGAACGACTTCCGCGCCGGCGATCGGACGGTTCGTCGAGTCCACCAACACCGCACCCGAAAACACCGCCCCCACCTCGGCCTTGCGATCCATCGTGAGCTCGGCACGCGCAAACCGACCGTTCGGAGGAATGCGTACCGGCACCGGCGCACCGCCGGCGTTGTCCGCCGAGGCGCTGAGGAGAAGGGCGGTGTTCACGGGAACCCCGCAGAGGCGGAAGTTACCGTGCGCGTCGCCACGTGCTTCGTAATACCGCTTCTCATTCGACACGACGTTCGGATCGTTGGCGCGAAGCGAGATGTTGGTCCACTCGGCCACGACCTTCAGGTTGCGCGGAGCGATCGAGTCACCCCGCAGGCCGACACGGCCCACGATCATACCTGGCGGCTCGAGTCGCGCTTTTCCGCACAACATGCTGCCGACCTGTTGCCCGTTCGGCACGCGAAGCTCGATGGGAATCGTGGCGTCGGTGAAGGTGAGGGGCGACTCATGCACCGCGCTCACCGAATCGAGCGACGGAGTGTGCACTTCCATCGTGTATTGACCAGGCAGCACGCCGGTGATCGCGAACCGGCCGCGCGCATCAGCCGTGGCGGCGAGTTGCGTTCCTGAAAGTGAAAGTCGAGCGCCGCCGATAGCCGCGCCGGAACTGGAATCCATCACGACGCCTGCGAGCACGAGCGGTGGACGCGACCACAGCGTGTCGGGGCCGCGACGGGCCAACGCGAGCTCGCCGCCGGACACTCGCACTTCGAGCACTCGCGCGTCCGATCCGCCGAACGCCTGTGAACGCATCCGCTGCTCGACCACCGGCATGCGGATGTTCCAGCGAGAGATCGCCCACGCACCGTTGCTCATGCGCGCGAATTCCATCTCGCCGCCGGCCTGCTCTTCCTGCGCGGATGGAATGTTCGCGTAGCGAAAGGACATGCTGCGCAGCTCGGATGTCGCGCGGTCGAGCCAGAGCGTGCCGCGCAATTCGGGGACACGCTTGCGGTCCGAGTTGGGCTCGAACGCGATTCCGATTCGGTTGGGATCGCCGCGGTCCGCCGTGAGGCGAAAGCAGTGGTCTTCAATAAAGATGTTCGACAGCAACGCATCGAGTCCGGGCGCGTAATAGGTCGTGGCATTGTCGCGATCGACGACCACATAACCGCCGCGGTGGAGACTGTCCGGCGAGACGGCAAGCCACGGCTGCGTGACGTATTCAGAACGGATGCTCGAACTCTGTTGACGGACGCGGCGGCCATCGCTGTCCAGGGTCCGTTCATAGGCCACTGTCGTCGCGGCGATGTTGCGCCCTACGCCCGTGAGTTGCACCGCTGTGAGCGCGGTGCGCACTTGCTCCCACACCGCGTAGGTCGCGGCGCCGGAGTCGGTGAACGCGCGACAGACGTTCTGGCTCACGACGCGCACGGTGTCGAGCACAAAACGAACGCCATTGAGCACGATTCGCTGGGTGACGTCTCCACCGCTCGGCACCAGAGTCGCGCCCGACGTGGTTGGGCGGTAGCCGATACGCATGGTGCGAACGCGATACGATCCAGCGCGCGTCGTAGCGAGGCGAAACTCGCCGCGCTCATTGCTCAGCGTTCGACCCGCGACGTTCGATGCGCTGTCGATGAGTTGCATGACGACACCGGGGACCGGCTTGTCCGCCTGATCGACCACCACGCCGCGAATCGTCTGCGCTCCTGCGACTGCCGCGCCGAGCGATAACGACAGCGCGAGTATCGACGATCTCATAATTACGGTGGCGGCGCTCGAGTGTTGTTTCATCATGACCGTTCCTCAGTTTGGCGAACGCCGCGTCCAGATCACCAGGACGCCACACGTGGAGCCCAGCTTGGTGTACTTCGCCGGTGTCTGCCCCGGACTCGCGTAGTACTCGATCGCTTCGATCTGGTCCGGCGACAACGAATTGATGTTGAACAGCGGCTCGCCGTCAGCGCGGCGATACACCATGGCGTTGTCGAGATAGACCTGCGCGTAACAGGCAGGGCGTGCGCCCTTCGCCGCGTCGCTCCCGTCAAGCTGAGGGATATCACGTCCAGTCATGGAGCGGAACCCGCGACTGCTCGCCATCCACGCGTAGCTTCCCTTACCACGTGCGACCCTCGATCCAGGGATCTGCGCGAGCACCTGCGCGAGTGGACGACCGCTCATTTTCTCCAGATCCGCGCGCGTAAAAAAATGTCCCAACCCTACTCGGCGATTCTCTTCGAAATCTCGAAGAATGAGGTTCGAAAGCCGTTCAGTCACTACCACCGAATCCAGCATCGCGATCCGGCTCAAGAACACGCGACGGTTGACCATCTGATTCGCCACGAAAGTGATCGTCGTGTCCAGCGGACCGTATCCCACGCGCCGGACGACCACACGCTGCTCGCCCTCTGGAACGTCCTCCAGTCGAAATACGCCGCGCTCGTCGGTCATCACAGTTTTCGTAAGACGGGGCAGCGACACCTCTGCGCCGGCGATGGCGCGCTCGGTGGAATCAACAAGAACACTTCCCGCGAACACCGCGGCGCGCACGGCGCGATTCATGATGAGCTCCGCGCGCGCCACTCTCCCGTCGACCGGAATGCGAACGGTTACCGGCGCGCTTCCACCGCTGTCGCTCTCGATGCGCAGCACGAGCGGCGTGTTGATCGGCACGCCGCACAACCGAAAAGCGCCGTGTGAGTCCGAATGCGTTTCGAGCCAGCGTGATTCGTTCGACGCGAGATTCGGGTCCGCTGGCCGCAGAGCCACCTCTTTCCACTCCGCATACACCGTCACGCTGTGCGCCGGCGCAACCGAATCGCCGAGCATTCTGACACCGCCGATCACAATACCCGGGTTCTTCCCGGTGCGCGTGTTGCCGCAGAACGCTGTCACCATCTGGCGCGCTGTCGGCACGCGGAGCCGTATCGGAGTCGACGCGTCGGTGAACAGAAGGGGCACTTGATACACCACGCTCACCGAGTCGAGCGACGGTGTGTGCACTTCGAGCATGTAGTCGCCCGGGAGCACATTTTGAATTTCGAACCCTCCGTCGGCCACAGTCACGCCCTGCGATTGGGTGCCGCGAAGCGCAACGCGCGCGCCGGCCACGCTCGCTCCCGACGCCGAGTCCAGCACGACGCCCGCGAGAATCAGTGGTGGGCGAGACCAAAGGGTGTCGTCGCCGCGTCGGGCTACGGTCAGCTCGCCGCCGCTCACCTTGATCGACGTCACGTCGGTCTCGAACGTGGCGCGCGCACCTACGCCCACGACTCGCTGTGTCAACAAGGGCATGCGGATGTTCCACGCCGAGATCGCCCACGCGCCGTTCGTCATTCGGACGAAATGCATCTCGCCGCCGGCATCGCCGTCTTGTTGTTCACGCGAGACATTGGCGTACCGGAATTCGATGCTCCGCAGCTCCGACGACGCGCGGTCGAGCCACAGCGTCCCGCGAATCTCGGCCACGCGTTTCCGGTCGGACGTTGGCTCGAAAGCAATGCCGATCAGGCTGGCATCCCGCGAGGTCGTAATTCGAAAACAGTGATCTTCGACGAATCCATTCGCCAAAAGCGCGTCGAGCCCGGGCGCGTAATACACCGTCGAGTTGTCGCGCTGCGGGATGACGTAGCCGGCCCGATGCAGGCTGTCCGGCGACCGCGCTGCCCAGGGTTGCGTGGCATAGTCCGAGTTGATCGCCGAACGTTGCTGGAGAATGTGTTTCCCGCCGGCGTCCATGATGCGATCGTAGACGACGGTCGTCGCGACGCTTCCCTCCGCGGCCGTCATCTGCGTTGCCGTAAGTGCGGCGCGAACCTGCTCCCAGATCGCGAAGGTCGACGCACCGGAGTCAGCGGCCATGCGGCAGGCGTTTCGGCCGACGACGCGCACCGTATCGAGCGAAAACTG
>Ga0193753_10000270_pt1 | contig 52056 bp, 65 predicted proteins | sample H1c2metaG_FD_144925 | JGI IMG/M metagenome (GOLD analysis project Ga0193753, IMG submission 144925) | Soil microbial communities from a riparian zone of the East river system, Colorado, United States - H1c2 | ecosystem: Environmental > Terrestrial > Soil > Riparian zone | place: USA: East...
CTCGCGAACCTGGCACCTACTCGCGCCACAACACGGGCCTCCAACACATCGCGTTCATGGTCGAGAGCCGCGGGATTGTCCGAGAAGCACATCAATGGGCTCGCGCGCACAACGCGGAGGTTCTCAACGAACCGCGTGAATTCCCGGAATACGGGCAGCATTATGCGACCTACTGGCTCGATCCCCACGGATTCGTACTCGAGGTCGTTTGCCACGATGCCAAACACTAATTCTCGCGTAACGATTCACATGGTGGCGAGCCTCGATGGCTTCATCGCGCGAAAGGACGGGCGCGTCGACTGGCTGGAGACCATAGACGAATACGCTGACGGGGACACACTGGATCCCGGATTTGTTGATGCCTTCCTCAAGACCATAGACTGCTACATCATGGGGTCTCGAACCTATGAGACCGCGCTAGGTTTCGAGGCTAGAGGGTTCGGGTGGTCGTATGGCGACAAACCCACGTTCGTCCTCACCAGTCGCGATCTGCCGCGGACTCGTGAAACCGTCAAGTTTTACTCGGGGGATCTCGTGCAGTTCGTGAATGGACATCTACGGCCCACGTTTCGTTCGATCTGGTTCGTGGGAGGTGGTGCCGTTTCCGGCGAATGCCTCCGTCTCGGCCTGGCCGATGAAGTTCGCTATTCGATCCTGCCGATCGTGATCGGCGATGGAATATCGTTTTTTGGGGAGCTCGACAGAGACATCCCCTTCCATCTGGCGGAGGTCAAAGCCTATAAGAGCGGTATGGTTGAGCTTTGTTACGAGGTGAGAGGACATCGCCACACGACGGCGCATCACTTATGAGTGACGCAAAAGCTTCCGAGGAAACAACCGCATGGCATCGCAGGTTCGCTGCCGCGGCCAACAACCGAGCGTGGGAACTCTCCGAGCAAACCCGCAGCTCCGCGGAGGACCAGGAAATGCTCAACGCTGCGCACGCCTCGGCCTGGCACTGGACGAAGGAAGGAACCGAGCTCAACCGCATGCGGGCCATCATGCTCCTTGCTGAGGTACATGCTCTCCTCGGTTTTGGGCGGTCGGCGCTAGCCTACGCGGAAGAAATGCGGACGTATTTTCTCGGAGTCCAATTGCCAGATTGGGAGCTGGCGTTCGTCCACGTCGTGTATGCACACGCTGCGTCAGCCGCCGGCGAAACCGAGAATCATCGCACTTCGTACGGACTGGCGGTCGCCGCGCTCGGGGCGATTTCGAACGAGAAGGAACGAGGTATCGTGGCCGGCACTTTCAGCCACGTGCCTAGGCCCTGAATCGTTATGCGCCGACACAAACCTCGTCGCGTTGCGCTCGACCTTCGCGGTTTGATCGGCAATAACGACATCTTGCGGCTCTCCGGCGGCGTAAAACGGGATCCGGCTGTGGAAAGCTGGTTGACGGATGGCCCGATCGAGCTAAGGTCGATTGCGCAGAAGTGGTTTGTGCAGATGCGACAGTGCGGTGCCGACGTCCGAGAGTTGATGCACGATGGTTGTCCCGTTGCATGTGTGAAAGATGCGCCATTCGGGTACGTCAACTCATTCAATAGTCATGTCAACGTCGGTTTCTTCCATGGCGCGGTGCTGGAGGATCCCACCGGACTCTTGGAGGGTAGTGGCAAACGTATGCGGCACGTGAAATTGAAGCCCGGCCCCGTGCTGAACGCGGCGGCTCTGTGCGGGCTAATCGAGGCAGCCTACGCGGATATTAAGGAGCGCCTCGGTAGCGCGCCGCCTTCGCAGTAAGGGCGATCATGCTGCTCATGACAATCGGGTCGAGCATCCAACCGGTCAGGAGTAGTGCATAGTGTTATCGGCTTTTGTGCGGCTCCTGCTTGCCCTTACGGCGGCAACTGCGGTTAATGCCGCTGGGTTTGACACGCCTGAAGATGCCGTGCGAGCCCTCGAACAGGCCTATGTTCAAAGGAACGCGGACAGTGCCGTCGCGGCGATGGATTTTGTCGAGGAGGGGCGACAAATGCTCCAAAAGATCAACCCAACTCTGGCAGACGATCCCGCCATGATCAAACAGGCCGCCGAAGGACGAGAACTGGCATTTCGAACCGAGCTTCTTACAAAAGGGTTTCCTGAATTTGTTAATCTGAAGTGTTCGTTTGTGGGGAAGAGACAGATTGCTCCGGCGTTGCTTGAGCTGATGCAACAATGCGTATCTCCCGACGGTGCAAAATCGGTCCAGGACGTACTCGTTGTGAAGAGCGAGCTTGGATGGCGCGTGACTTTGCGGCCTCCTCCATAGGGAGGTTGGGGCCATCGGGGATGGCAACGACCACAGGCATTGTTTTGCCAGTTCAATCCGTCAACACACGATAGGGTAGCGACTTGACCAACAATTCAGACAGCGCCGCGAGCCTGTCCCCCGACAATGTCACTGCCCCAGCGCCGGCCGATACCGCGGGACGTAACCGACTCGTCATCAACCTCCTGCTGGTGGCCACTTTCGTTGTCATACTCAACGAGACACTCATGGCCGTCGCGATCCCGCGGCTCATGCGCGACCTCAACGTCACAGCCGGTGCCGTGCAATGGCTGACCACAGCATTTCTCCTCACCGTGTCGGTGGTCATCCCGGTTACCGGCTTCTTGCTGCAGAGGATGAACACGCGGCCGATCTACGTGTTGGCGATGTCGTTGTTCACCCTGGGCACACTGATCGCCACGGTGGCTTCCAGCCTCGAGCTACTGATCCTCGCTCGCATCATTCAGGCATCTGGGACGGCGATCATGATGCCTTTGCTGATGACGACGGTGATGACGTTGGCACCCCCGGAAACCCGCGGCAAGACCATGGGGTTCATTTCCACGGTTATATCGGTGGCTCCCGCCATCGGCCCCACCATTTCGGGATTCATCCTCAACTATCTCAGCTGGCGTTGGCTTTTCATCCTGGTACTGCCCATCTCGCTTGGTGCACTGGCGCTGGGTGCCCGACGCATCCAGAATGTGACGACGCCGCACCGTGCGCGGATTGACGCGGTCTCAGTCATTCTCTCTGGCGTCGCCTTCGGCGGCCTCGTCTATGGAGTCAGCAACATTGGTGCTCCCGCTGCGCAGGGAACCATCCCGGCGGGAATCTGGAGCGCGGTCGGCGCTGTGTTCTTGACTGTATTCATCTTTCGGCAGATATCGCTTCAGAAAACGGGCTACCCGCTGCTCGATTTGCGCACCTTCGAATCGCGAAACTTCACCGTCTCGGTGCTGCTCATGGCAATTATGATGATGTCGCTGTTCGGCACCATTATTCTGCTTCCGATCTACCTGCAAAATGTGCTCGGTCTGAGCACCCTTCAAACCGGATTGCTGCTGCTGCCGGGCGGCCTGCTCATGGGCTTACTGGGCCCTCATGTCGGGCGCTTGTACGACAAGGCCGGGCCAATCAGGCTGCTGGTTCCCGGCGTCATCGTCGTCAGTGCCGTGCTGTGGTCGATGACGCTACTGGGGCCGGCCACTTGGGTGGGCTATATCCTCGCCGGACACGTGGTGATGAGTGTCGGTTTCGCCTTCCTGTTTACGCCCCTATTTACTGTCAGCCTGTCATCGGTGAAGCCAAACCTTTATTCGCACGGCAGCGCGGTCATCGGCAGCCTTCAGCAGGTTGCAGGTGCGGCCGGAGTTGCGCTATTCGTGGCATTGATGTCGGCACGGGCTACGACCTTAGCCGCACGCGGACTTGCCCCGGTCGACGCGCTGACAGGCGGGATCCGCAGCGGTTTTCTGTGCGGTGCCATCATCTCGGTCTTCGCCGTAGCCTGCGTTTTTTTCGTGCAGAGACCGGCTGCGCGGCCGGAGGTAGGCCATTGACGATGTACATTCTTTATCCCGTATTTGCGTTGGGCGCATGGACGCTGATGGTCCTATTGCTCATCCCATTTGTTCGAGTTCGATCTGTTCGGCGCCGTGAGATAAGTCCAAATGACTTTAAGTACGGGGAGTCGATTGCGGTCCCGCCGAACGTCAGTATTCCGAACAGAAACTACATGAACCTGCTCGAGCTGCCGATGCTCTTTTACATAGTTTGTGTTGTCCTGTACGTCACTGCGTATGGCTCGCGTCTGGGTGTCCTCGTTGCGTGGGCTTACGTCGGGCTACGCATGGTTCACAGCCTAATTCACCTCACCTATAACCACGTGCTACACAGGCTCTTCGCCTTCACGCTGAGCAATGTGGCGCTGGTGTCGCTGTGGGTGATTGCAGGTGTACACGTGGCCTCGACCAGCACGATCTAGCGCAGAACTGTTCGTGGGTTCTATCCGTCGCGCAGCGGGGTGCGCGGCCAAGTATCGGTTCGAAGGATGGGTGGGTTAAATATGCCTCTTTTTCGGTGTTCCATTCGTGGCGAGAATTTTCCCGGAGAACTCATTGGCCAGACGACGGCGATAGGGTTTCACGCCACGCGCTTTGTTGATGCCAAATCGGCAGAGGAGGCGGAGCGGATTGCCGTGGCGGCGCTGCGCGAGGATGCCGCATTGACCGTCACTTCAGAACCGCGCGTCAAGAATGCGAAGGTTTATTTTGAGAGCATTGAGGAAGTGCCGTCCGAGACGGAGAGGGTGCCGAATGACGGGTTTTCATTCTTTTCGATGGATAACTAGCGGGAAGGCGAACTCAGTATGCGTCGTCCGATGATTGGTTTCGGCTCTTGAATACCGCCTCGCTTCTTTGGGGTTTGCTCTTCGGCTCCATAGGGCTCGGATTTGTCATCTATGGACGGAAGCAGCGGGCTGTCGTGCCGTTGATCTGCGGGTTGGCGTTAATGATCTTTCCGTACTTCGTGTCCAACAACATCTTGCTCGTCGTGGTCGGCGTTGCCCTGATGGCAATTCCATATTTTTTCAGACTTTGAAAACTCTCGAAGTCGGGGAGAGAGACGCTCGAAGTCGCTCAGTCGCTTGTGATCTCGAATTCAAGCGCTACTCCCAACTCGCCAAATAGCCGACTCACGTGCGGCTGCAAGCTAAAACTACTGACCTCGGAGGCGGACACCGTCACGAGCAAACTGATCTCACCGCCGTCCGCGCGAATTGTGTGCAGCAATTCGGTGTGCGCTTTGCTAAACCGCACGGCACACAGGCCGAGCGCCCAGGCAAGATTCTGCGCTACAGCGGTGTCGATCATGCTCTGAGAAATCGGCAGGTTGGGCAGTGGCTCGAATGACAAAGCGCCGAACCACGACGAGGGATTCAAGGGGGCCAGCCAATAGGATTCGGTGTGAACCGCGGCCGGTGCAACGCCGGTTTTCGAGCGACGCGATTGCCCAGCTCGAAACGAGTGCTCGGGTTCGATGCCGAGTTCCTTCGAGATCTCCGCCGGGTCCATGGAGGGATGCTTGATCCGCAGGGACAACTGAAACGGGAGTGGCTGGAGGGTGGCGAGTTTAGTGGCTGCCATGATCGGCCTTCCTTGAGTGCTGGTTTGCTTGAACCCTTAAGTATAGTGCCAACCGGCCGACCATCGCACCTAACGCACAGGAAGGACGGCCGACCCTCGTTTTTGATCGATCGGAGGGTGGAAATGGGGTTGCGTATCGGCGTGTTGAGGCATAGCTTTTGGTGGCTCATGTTGGCGCGGGCGGCGCACGGTGCCCGGAGGTACTGCACATGAATTCACAAACGTACTTTGGGCACTGCTACTGTGGAAAGGTACGCTTTGAGGCATCAGGTCCCGTCCGCAATCTGTGCATATGTCATTGCGAAAGTTGCCGTCGAGCCGCCGGCGCAGCCTTCGTGGCATGGGGAACCGTCAATGCGGACCTGTTCAAGATACTCAGTGGAGACACTGCCGTTGTCCGAACCTCGACCGACGTGGAACGAACATTTTGCACAAACTGCGGTAGCACTCTGACCTACGGCCACACGCTTCGAGCGGGCGAGCTGGATTTCACGCTGGTGTCATTGGATGACCCCTCGTCGCTGACGCCGCAAATGCACATTTGGGTGCAAGATAAGCTGCCCTGGATCACGTTGAGCGATGGCTTGCCGCAATTCCAAACCGTTCCTAGTCAGGGAAGCACGTAAACGTGTCGGAAATAATTTCCCGCTTCGCCGTCCTTCCGCGCTACGGCATCGGCGCGCTCGTCGTCATTCTGCTATTCGCAATTCAATCTGAAATCCGCTTCGGCGCGCGCGCGAGGACCATGCGGGCAGGCGCGTCGGATCGCAACAGCACGCTGGCCCTGTCTCTTTCCGGCGTAGTCCCGCTGCTCGGCTTCGCCCTTGCGATGAAAGCGAACTCCCCGGCCATGGTGTCGATGATCCCGAACTGGTTCCGTTACGCAGTCCTGCCCGGCTTGCCTGGACTCGGTTGGCTCGGCGTTGTGCTAGGGGGCTGTGGGCTGGCGTTGCGCCTATGGGCCCTGCTCACGCTGCGGGAGCGTTTCACCAGGACGCTTCTCGTTCAAGAGCATCAGTCCATCGAGCGCAGCGGGCCTTACCGCTGGATTCGGCATCCGGGCTACCTCGGGTCTCTCCTCTGCCTCAACGGCATTGCGCTGGCATCGGGAAACCTGATCACCCTTCTTGTATCGCTCGCGGTAACCGCAGTGGCCTACGGCTATCGCATCAGGATTGAAGACGAGATGCTTATCGCCGCGCTCGGTCCGCCCTACGCGGAGTATCGCAACCAGGTCAGGGCCCTCTTCCCCTCGTTTCGCACACCGACGGTAAACGACCACCCTTAGGCATTTATTGCATGGCAAGACTGGATCACGTCATTCTCAAGGTAAACGATCTGCAAGCCAGCGTTGCCTTCTACCGGGACGTCCTGGGTTTCACCCTCGAAGGAACCGATGGTCCGTTTACCGTCCTTAGAGTGGACCCGGATTTTCTCCTGCAACTGGCCCCGTGGGGAACGCCCGGTTTCGAGCACTATGCCTTCGCAGTGTCGAAGGCGGAGTTCCGGCATATATTCGATCGCATCAAAGCAGCCGGCATCGCCTTTGGTCCGACATTCGATTCGGTCGGCGCCAATAGCGAGCCGGGACAGGAAACCGGCGCGCGCGGCCTCGCGCCGACCCTCTATTTCAACGATCCGAATCGGCACTTGCTCGAAATCAGGACCTACGATCGGTAATTCTCAATGCACGTTGCGAAACTGCACCGGCGTTTTTTTCTCGGTATGTCGTCCGCCATGCTCTTCGGCGTCGTTGCGCTACAAGCAGCGTCATCGCCTCCGTCACGCGCGCCGGCCGGCATACATTGGTCATCGTCCAGCGCGAGCGCGGATATGGACCTGCCGGCGCTGCAAGCCATCTACTCTGACATGGAGCAAGATTCTCACGGCGATCTCAAAGGAATCGTCGTTGTGCGCGACGGCCGACTCGTGAGCGAACACTACTTCAACGGCGATGATGCCGGAACGCTTCATGACATCCGCTCCGCGACCAAGAGCATCACCTCCTTGTTGATGGGCATTGCAATCGACAAGGGCTTGGTCCGCAGCGTTGACGAGCCGATTTCCAAGTATCTGCCGGACCTGCCGCGGGATGGCAAGGAGAAGATCACCATACGGAATCTCTTGAACATGCGTTCCGGTCTGGACGCCGACGATGTCGATTCCGGAAGCCCCGGCAATGAGGATGCACTGGATCAATCAAAGGATTGGATGCGGACCGTATACGCCGTACCCATGAAACGGCTGCCGGGAGAAAAATACGTCTATGCGTCGATCAACGCCTTCCTGGCGGGCGCCATTGTCGAAAATGCGAGCCATATGACGCTGGATGATTTCGCCAGGAAGAATCTCCTCGAGCCGTTGGCAATCCAGGACTTCAAATGGAGACACGTGCCTGTCAATCGCACCACCGGCCAGGGTAATTTCTCGATCACGACAAGGGATGAAGCGGCCATCGGGCAAATGCTGCTCAACGGCGGATTGGTGGATAAACGTCGAGTCGTAAGGCGCGAATGGATCGAGGCAAGCTTGTCCCGGCAGGTAGCAATATCGGAAAGCGACCGTTACGCCGACTATTATGGGTTCATGTGGTATACCAAGGATGAACCTGTCGGCGCCGGAAAGATTGAGGTTCACTTCGCCTCTGGGAACGGTGGCAATAAAATCTACGTGGTGCCCTCGCTGCACATGGTGGTGGCGATCACCTCGAGCGCTTACGGCCGTGGCTACGGCCAGCAGCGCTCGCAGCAAATATTGCTTAGAATTCTAGCGGCGGCCCGGTGATTTCCCGGCCATTGGATGTGAGCGCTTGACCATGCCCATGATCCGCGAGGCGAGCACAGCCGCCGATATCGCGACCGCTCGCGAGCTATTCGAAGAGTATCAACGAACCCTCGGCGTGGACCTGTGTTTTCAGGGGTTCAACGAGGAGCTGGCGTCGTTGCCGGGTGCTTACGCACGGCCGACCGGCCGCTTGCTTCTAGCGTCTGGCGATTCTTCCGTTCTTGGCGTCGTGGCGCTGCGCTCGCTTGGCGCGGATTGCGAAATGAAGCGCCTTTATGTGCGCCCGGCCGGTCGCGGTCTGGGTCTCGGCCGTCGACTGGCGACGCGCCTGATTGATGAGGCTCGGCTCGCGGGCTACCGCCGGATGCTGCTCGATACCCTTCCGATGATGACCGGGGCGCAGGCGCTCTATCGGTCAATGGGCTTTACAGAGATCGCCGCGTACTGCAACAATCCAATTGCAGGGACATTGTATATGGCGCTCACGCTGTAACTCCCGGACATTCCCGATGCATCATTCCCGCCTTTGCGCGATCCTGATCGACTGCAAATCGTCCAACGTCGACGAGGCAGCGCATTTTTGGGATCAGGCGCTTCAGCGTCCGGGATGGCCCAAGAACGCCAATCGCTGGGATTAAAGGAACGCCGGCGGCTGACCGCGCGGCGTGCCAACATAGACGGAGAACTACAAAAAGGGGTGCGGCATGTTCAATTACATTTCATGGGTCGCGGTAATCGTGGCCAGTCTGACTACATTCGTGATCGGCGGCCCTTGGTACTCGCCAATGCTGTTTGGGAAACGCTGGAACGAGGCGATGAAGCATTCCCCCACGGACCGCGGCCATCCGGCGCGGGTCTTTGGACTTGCCTTCGTGTTCAGTTTCATCGGGGCCGCGGCCCTCGCCATGCTGCTTCCGGTCGACGCCACATTTTCCGACGGCATTAAATTGGGCGCGGTGGTGGGCGCCTGCTTTGTCGCAACCAGCTTTGGCGTCAATTACCAATTTTCAAATCGGCCCTGGATCGCGCTTCTCATCGACGGCGGCTTCCACATCGTGCAGTTTTCTGCGATGGGCGCAATCCTCGGCGCATGGCACCCGTAACGCGCGAACCCCTTACTGACCGCGGCACTCGCCCATGCCCCTGCTCTTTTCGTACGGCACGTTGCAACAGGAGGACGTGCAACTGGCCATCTTCGACAGGAAGCTGCGCGGCGATCAAGATGAACTGGTGGGATACGAACAGGCGCTGGTGCTCATCGAGGACCCCGTTGTGATTGCCACCAGCGGCAAGACGCATCACACGATCGTCAGACCCAGCAAGGATCCTTCAAGCCGTATCAGGGGAACGGTCTACCAGCTGACGCAGGCGGAGCTTCATCGCGCCGACCTGTACGAAGTTGCGGCATATAAGCGCACTGTTGCCAACCTCGCCTCCGGCCGCGAGGCTTGGGTCTACGTGGACGCCCGAATCGCTGACGCACCAGCCTAAGGGTTCTTGAAGAACAGCGGATGCTCCGGCAAGGCGGCCAAATCAACCCGGCGACCTTGAGCAATGACGGCGCCCACCTTTTCGATATTGTGAATGTCCATCAAAGGATCGGCTTCCAGCAGAATGACATCCGCGAGTTTCCCCTTCTCGATGGTGCCAAGATCACGAGAACGGAAGGCGGCGGCCGCGCCATTGGCAGTCGCGGCGACTATTGCTTGCATCGGCGTCATGCCCAATTCGACAAATCCTTCAATGGCCAGAATGGTGCCGCTGCCGGGCTCGAGTTCGGCCGTCTTCACGCTGCGCCGAAATTCCGGGGCATCGCCGAGGTAGCTGTCCGTGGCCGGCGTTACCTTGCAGCCCGCCGAAATCAACCGAACCGCGTTGCGGCGCTGAATGTCGTGCGTTTCCTGCAGCATGTCCTGCCGTCGCCAGTGCTCTGCACTGGTCGCGGCAGGGGGCAGCTTGGCGAATTTTGCCTCGGCATCCGCCCGCTCCGACAGGTGACGCGCGCGCGCTTCGCCGGTGATCAAGTTGGCTCGCATCCCGCAGTACACGCCTTTGGACACGATCAATTGAATCAGCTCGTCCGGCAGATCCCGGCTCATCATTTCCGGATGCTGGATGAGGTCGAGTCCCGCTTCCACGGATAATCGCAATCCTTCGGAGCTGGTCGCATGCGTCTGCACCGGTTTACCGCGCTTGTGCGCTTCGCCCACGATGACGGCCTGCTGGCGGGGCGAAAAGCCGATCAGCGACGGACGCATGAAGTGGCTGGTGCCGCCGTACTTGATGACATCGACGCCCTTATCGAGATAGGAATTCATCGCCGCACGCAGCTCGTCCGGCGTCATGTCCGCCAGGTCTTCGCCGGCTCCCTGTGCCAGGAGATCGTTCCATTTTTCCTCAAACAACGATAGATCTGCGTCCTTCGTCAACGAGAAGGTGATGGAAAATGGCCCTCCCCAACCCAGAATATTGCCTGCAAGCAGCAGCCGCGAGCCGACGGCCTCGCCGCGGTTGATCCGGTCCCGCACCACGATGGATGGCGGCAGGACCCCATAGCTGTCGACCAACGTGGTCACGCCGGCTTTGAGAGTCCGCTGCGCGAATTCCAGCGCCAATTCTTCGTTACGATCGCCATACTTTGCGGACGTATCGCGCCGCGCCGGCTGACCGTAGACCGTCAAGTGCGCGTTGTTGTCGAAAAAACCCGGAACCAGAAACCGGCCGGAACCGTCGATCTGCGAATCCCCGCGCGTCGCCCGCGGGGAGCCCGGCGCGATATCAACGATGCGACCGCCCTCAATCCGCACAGTCATGTGGGCCTTGGGAGCCGCGCCGGTTCCGTCGATGACGGTGACGTTGGTGATGGCGAGCGGCGGCGCCGGTGAAGCTGCCGCGGCGAGTCCGCCGACAAATGCGCATGCCATCAGAGAAATCCCGAATATTATTCTTGGCATTAACACGTCTCCCCCTGCCTGACCGATCAAATGACAAGGTAACGTATACTGGACCTGCGGGACAGCGCGCGACTATGGCAATCGCCGAACAGAGCTAAGCGCGTAGTGGTCTTCCAAGTCGAGGAGGTTTGATCCATTGCCCGACCTCTCCACATACAAGCCCGCGGGATGGCATGACGTAACGCCCCGAATCATCGTTCGCGGAGCCAGGAATCTGGTCGATTTCGTGAAGCAGGTATTTGGCGCAACCGGTGAATATCATCCGCAGGCACCCGCGGAGCTGCGGATCGGCGATTCCATCATCATGATCAGCGAGACCGGAGTGCGCGACACTGTGCCGGCATGCCTGTACGTGTACGTTGAAAACGCCGATGCCACGTGGCAGCGCGCCATCGACGCCGGCGCGCGCTCGATCGAAGCACCACTGGACACGCCCTACGGTGACCGTCGCGGAATGGTTGAGGATCAGTGGGGCAATACATGGCAGATCGCAACACGCAAGCCATGACGCGAAGCCTCCCAGCTAACGCGTGCGCATCGTCGACTGTGGCGTCCTGCTCGCCTCGCGCTAGGTCGCGCCTCGCATTCCTGCTATCGTGGATTACCTGATCGGAGGGTCTTCCCGGTGAAAGCCTCGGTGTTTGTCGGCACCAGTCTCGATGGTTTCATTGCGCGCACAAACGGCGCGTTTGATTTTCTGCCTGCTGGCGGCGGCGAACCGCACGGCTATGACGAATTCATGGAGTCGGTTGACGCATTGGTCATCGGCCGCAACACTTACGAAACCGTGTTGGCAATGGGCGGCGCTTGGCCCTACGGCGACAAGCTCGTCGTCGTCTTGAGCACCCGCACATTCGCGCCCGCACCGCCGGGTGCCCGTATCGAGCACATGTCCGGCCCGCCGGCGCAAATCCAGGCCCAACTGGCTGCCCGCGGCATCCAGCACGCCTATATCGACGGCGGCATTACCATCCAGGAGTTTCTGCGCGCCGGCCTCATTCAACGCCTGATCGTGACGCGGGTACCCGTCCTGATCGGCAGCGGAATTCCGCTGTTTGGAACTGTCGCGCACGACATTCCGCTCAAGCACATTGCGACGCGCCAGTACGCGAGCGGCCTGGTTCAGAGCGAGTACCAGGTCGGCACATAGGGCGAGAGTTTCAGGGAGGTACCATGAGTGACCCTTACTGGTTTCCCGCCAAGCGGCGCGGATGGGGCTGGGGTCCGCCGACCGCGTGGCAGGGCAAATTAGTTCTGGTTTGCTGGATAGGCGTCGTGATCGCCGCGCTGCTATTATTTGGGCGCGATCACGTTTTAGCGTACGTGGGATTTGTGCTCGCCATGATCTGTTTGCTCATGTTGATTTGCTACTGGAAGGGCGAACCGCCCGCTTGGCGGTAGCCGAGCGCAAGTAGGCCAGTAACCTATTTGGCGACAAGGAATAGTTATGCACCCGATCGCAATTCGAATACTCGTCGCAACTTTTGCGGCTGCCTTGATCTTTACCGCGCAGCCCGCCAGGGCGGATTTGTATACGGCGACACAGGCTTACGCGAAAGATGATTTCGCAACCGCATTTCAACAATTCAAGGAGCTTGCGGAGTTGGGGCAGCCCACCGCCCAACTCAATCTGGCCATTATGTACGGGCACGGAAAAGGCGTTGCGGCCAATGCGACGTACGCGCATGCGTGGGCATTGCTGGCGGCCCAGAATGGCGAAGAGCGCGGCAAAGCAATCGCCGAGGAACTGGGAGCGTCGCTGACACCGACTTCACTGCAGGTATCCTCTGAAATTCAGGCCCAATATAGTCAGGCAAAACTCAATGCACGGTTGTTGCCCCACGTCTTGAACGGCAGGGAATACGCAGATCGCGATCCGCCGCGGCGTTTGAAGCCCTACGTCCCTTCCTATCCCAAGGCTGCTGAGCACAAGGGGATTCAGGGCGAAACATACGTCGAGTTCGTTGTCGCGCCCGACGGCCATCCGCGCACGCCGCGCATTTTGTATTCCCTGCCTACCGGGTACTTCGAGGATTACGTGCGTGAGAGCGTCATGCGCTCCACTTATTTGCCCGCGAGAATCAATGGACAGCCGATTTCAGCATCGATGAGCATGCTCTACAATTTCAAGGTGCAATCCGTATCGCTGCATGATTACGGAGATCTCGCGCAACGCGTTCAAGAAGCAAAGGCGAAAGCGGAGGCGGGCGATGTGTCGGCGCAGATGCTTTACGGCATGATGATTGCGGGCCTGCCGCAGCTCAATCAAACCTACGACAAGGCCTTGCCCTGGTTTCTCAAGGCGGCGCAAGCGGGTGTTCCCTATGCGCAATTTCAAATTGGCACGGGACTGCTGAACGGTCGGGGTTGCCAGTGCGAAGAGAACAAGGGTGAGATTTGGCTGGAAAAGGCCGCTCAGGCGGACCAAGCAGATGCGCAGGTCTCCCTTGCCGAATATCTTTTAAAGGGGAAGCCAACCCCGGAAGCGCAACAGGGAGCCATGCTATGGCTGGAGCGCGCAACGAAGCAGGGCAATACCGCTGGCGAGCTGCTGTTGTCGTCCATACTGGCCGCCAATCCATTCCAAGACATTCGTGATCCCGGGCGCGCCCTGTCGCTGACCGATGCCCTGCAACGCACCTATCGCGAAGATCCCAGCTATTGGGAGATTCGCGCCGCGGCCTTCGCGTCACGCGACGACTACGGCGCCGCAACCAAGGCTCAAATCCAGGCATTGTCTGAGGCGACTCGGCTCGGCTGGGATTTGCAGCCTTTGCAGCAACGCGCCTCACTCTATGCCGCACACCAGCCTTGGCGCGGCGACCTGTTGAATTTCTAGCAGGACCCATGATTGTCGCCCCGTTGAGCGACATCCTTTATGCTTCGGTCTCGCTTCAGTTGCCGTTGATTTAACAATAGGTCGGGGGATTCATGTCGACATCACACTTCGTCGCTCGCGCCGCTGCGCTCGTGTTGGTACTGGCGGGCACGGCCGCCGTCAGCCAGGCACAAAAAGCCGGCGACCCTGCCGGCGCACCGCCCCCGCCCCCGGCACCCAACGGGCCCATCGTCAAAGTCGGCCAGGGCGAAGCGCAGGGCCTGGTAGCCGACGGTGTCGTTACCTTCAAAGGATTGCCATTTGCCGCGCCCCCCGTGGGCGATTTGCGCTGGCGCTCACCGCAGACTGCCGCCAAATGGTCCGGCGTCCGCGCCGCGAATGCGTTCTCGGCCACCTGCGCGCAAGCCGAGGATTGCCTGTATCTGAATGTATATGAGCCGGCCGACGCCAAGAAGGGTGCCCACCTGCCGGTGATGGTATGGATCCACGGCGGCGCATTCTTGTTCGGTTCCGGTTCTGCTTATGACGGCAGCCAATTCGCCCGGCAAGGCGTGATCGTGGTGACGGTGAATTATCGTCTGGGCCGCGCCGGTTGGTTCGCGCATCCCGCGCTCACCGCGGAAAATCCCAAGGGCCTGCTCGGCAACTACGGGCTGATGGATCAGGTCGCGGCGCTCAATTGGGTGCACGAGAACATCAAGGCGTTCGGCGGCGATCCGAAAAACGTCACCATTTTCGGCGAGTCGGCAGGCGCCATTTCCGTCAACTACCTGATGCTGGCCCCTCAGGCCAAGGGTCTGTTCGAAAAGGCGCTGTCGGAGTCCGGTTTTGGCCGTCTCGCCGCAAGGCCCCTCTCTTCCGTGGAACAGAATGGCGTGACTTTCGCCGAGAAGGCCGGTGTTCAGGGCAGCGATGCCGCCGCAGCGAAAGCGCTCCGGGCACTGTCATGGGCCACGCTGACCAGCAATGTCGCGGGCATTGGCGCGGCTGAGCAGATACTGCCCATGGCCGACGGCAAGATGATCACCGGCAGTGCCGCCGACGGTTTCGCCAAGGGCATGGAGGCGCATGTCCCCTATCTGCTCGGGGGCAACAGCGACGAAGCCAGCCTCACTCGGCGCGGATTGAACGCCGCGGAGCGTTTCGCTGCAATTCAAGAGCGGCGCGACGCATTCCTTACCGCCTACGATCCTGATGGCACGGGCGATGCCGATCGCATCATCGCCCGCTTCGTCACCGACTCATCGATCAGCGAACCCGACCGCGATCTCGCGCGGCTGCACGCCAAGCGCGGCAATGCCACCTACGTGTATCACTTCTCCTATACACCCGCCGCCCAGCGCGCGACCCTATTTGGACTGGCGCACGGCGGAGAACTGGCTTACGTGTTCAACGTGCCGCGCGCCATGCCGTTCGATGACGAAGGCAAAGCCGTCGCGGCGGCAGCCAACAAGTATTGGGCGCAGTTCGCCAAAACCGGCGATCCCGATTCCGCCGGCGGCCCGACCTGGCCCAAATTCGCCGCCGCCGATGAATACATGATGGAATTTCCGGCCTCCGGAATACCGGTTACCGCGAAGCATTTTCATAAGGACAGACTCGACTGGGTCGAGGCGGGCCTGGGCAAGTAGGGCGGTCGCGATCCATGGCCGATGAAAAACACTTTCGCAGCTTCAAGGAGTTCTACCCGTTCTACTTGAGCGAGCACGCCAATCGCACGTCACGGCGCCTGCACTTCGCCGGCACCAGCATCGCGCTTGCGCTGCTGATTGCCGCGGTCGTCACGCAAAAATTCTGGCTTGCCGGCGCGGCGTTGATTCAAGGCTATGCATTTGCCTGGGTGGGGCATTTTTTCTTCGAGCACAACAGGCCCGCGACTTTCAAGTATCCCGGCTTCAGTTTGATGGGCGACTGGCGTCTGTGGTGGGATATTTTGACCGGCAGACAAAAATTCTGAAACTAACGCCCGGCGATTTGATCAGAGAACATCTCTAGCAGGAGCCATCATGCGATCTATTCCCAGATTCGTTGTCGTGATCCTGACTTTGTGTTCCTGCGTGGGTTGCGATCAAGCATCGAAATCCGCCGCCCGCTCCCTGCTTCATCCAGGTGTTACGGAATCGCTTTTTGCCGACTCGTTGCGCCTGCAGCTCATGGAGAACCCCGGCTCCTTCCTGAGTCTCGGCGCTTCGCTTCCCGAGCATCTACGCTTCACACTGTTTACCGCGGCGGTCGCCGTACTGCTGGTCGGCCTGGTGTGTGCGTCGCTGTTTGCGCGGCGTCTCTCCACCGCACGGTTTGTCGCGCTCGCTCTTGTGGCCGGGGGCGGCATCAGCAACTTGATCGACCGGCTGCTGTATGACGGCCGCGTGACGGATTTCCTCAATGTCGGCATCGGTTCGCTGCGCACCGGCATATTCAATCCGGCGGATATGGCCATCATGGCCGGCGTGCTGCTCCTTATCTTACGAAGGGGCGCACCGGCATCGGCCGCCGGCCCACCAACCAGCGCGCCGCCCACGGCGCGGCCTTCTACTTAGCCCGTGTCGGCGCTGCGAAACATCCGCTTGCTGACGCGCTACTCGGCGTGGGCGAATTCGCTGCTGTACTCGAGCCTCGGCGAGCTCCCCGAAGAGGAGCTGACGAAACCGCGGCAGATCGTGTTCGGCAATTTGATCCGCACCGTGAATCATGTCTACAGCATGGACCTTGTATGGCAGGCGCATCTCGAGGGCAGACCCCACGGATTCAAGACCCGCACGCCCGACGTCAAAATCTCCTTCTCCGAATTGCGGATGGCGCAGGCCACGATTGACTCTTGGTACATTCGGTATGCGGAGGAAATGTCCGACCGCTTGGGCGAGGAGATGGTCGATTTCACCTTCATCGGCGGCGGTGATGGTTCCATGAGCCGCGGCGATATTCTGCTGCACGTGGTGAATCACACGACCTACCATCGCGGCCACATCGCCGCCATGATGGCTCAAATTCCCGCACCGCCGCCCACCACCGACCTGCCGGTTTTCCTGCGCAACGCTGCGCTGCAAACGGAACGCGGCCCGCGCGGGCCCCTCTAAGTTCCGCGATGGGACACTTTTACTATGCACGGCACTTCGGCGTGCTGGGCGCGGCGACGGTCGTGCTGTTCCTCTTAAGCCATTGGGATCTCATTTCCGACTCGCTCCTCGTCTCCTTCGCGATCAGCGGCGCGCTGCACGCCTGCGCCCTGGTGCTTGCCTTGCGCTCGCCGCAGAGCTTGCTGCGCAAATCCTGCTTCATCGCGTTGGCGGCCGCGCTCAGCGTCTTTACGATGTACATCGGCATCATGGGGCTCGTGCTGTTCGCCGTCCTCCCCGGCAGCCAACGGCTCTACGCTGTGCTTGGCCTCTGTTCCCTGTCGGGCGCGATCACCTACGGCTCGCTCATTCGCTTGTTTTGTATCCGAAAGTTGTCCTCGCGCCTGATTTTGTCGACGGCCTTCCTATGCGTGCTGGCGACCTGGTTGGCATTCTTCGCAAAGACCTACACCGATTTCCTGGGCGGCTGGTGGCTTGCGGCGGCATGGTGGTTCACTTTTTCGGGTGCCCTGAAGTTTTTCGACACCCACCCGAACGCGCTCAGCCGCACGAAGTACAATGGGCCTTAAGGAGGGCACGCCATGACGCGACGCCTAATAAGCTCAGGATCAAAATTCGAACAGGAAGTCGGCTACTCGCGCGTCGTCATCGACGGCGAATGGATATTCGTGTCCGGCACCACGGGCTTCGACTACGCAACCATGACCATTTCCGACAATCTGTTGGAGCAGACCGAACAAACCCTGAAGAACATTCAGTCCGCGCTGCGGCAGGCGGGCGCCGATTTCGCGGACGTCGTACGCGTAAACTACATCGTCCCAAAGGGTGAGCGCTTCGTGGATTGCTGGCCGGTGCTGCGCAAATATTTTGGCGCGAGCCGCCCCGCGATGACCATGATTTCGGCGGGCCTGCTTGATCCGCGCATGCAAATCGAGATCGAGGTAACCGCGCGCGTGAGTGCAGCGTGAGCGCCGAGTCGCCGGGCGATGGCGCGGCGCGAAGCCGCGACGGCGGCTGTAGCTGCCGGCAAGTTCGGTATCGCATGACCGGCGAGCCGCTGTTCGTGCATTGCTGCCATTGCAGCTGGTGCCAACGGGAAACCGGCGCGGCGTTTGCGCTCAACGCCATGATCGAAGCCGATCGCATGCGACTCCTCGAAGGCGAGGTGTGCGTTGTCGACACGCCCTCCAACAGCGGCAAAGGTCAGCGCATTGCGCGCTGCCCCAAGTGCTCGGTGGCGCTGTGGAGCAACTACGCCGGTGCCGGCGATGCCGTTCGATTCGTGCGCGTGGGAACGCTGGACAAACCGAGTTCGCTGGCGCCCGACGTACACATTTTCACCTCGACAAAACAGCCCTGGGTGGAATTGCCTACCGGCGCGCGCGTTTTTGCCGAGTACTACAATCCCAAAGAGCAATGGCCAAAGGACAGCCTGGCGCGGTACGCTGCAATGAAGGCGAAAAGCGCGCCGCGGGATTAGCGCCGCCCTTACCGCGCAGTGATACTCGAGGGGATATCGTTGGGTACGCATGATCTATGGCTGTTCGTGCTTTCCGGCCTGCTCTTGAACATCACGCCCGGCCCGGACACTTTGTACGTTGTCGGGCGCAGCTCGACGCAGGGATGGCGCGCCGGAGCGTTTGCCGCATTGGGGATCGGTGCGGGCACTCTGGTTCACATCTGCGCGGCCGCCCTCGGCTTGTCGGCCATCCTCGCCGCATCCGCCGCCGCATTCACCGCGGTAAAAATCGTCGGTGCAGCCTACTTGTTGTATGTCGGCTTGACGCTCATTTGGTCCGCGGGGGCAGCCGGATCTGCAACAGGCGCGCCCGCCTCATGACAGACGCTGAACCAACGCCGCTTTTCAAAAAACTCAATCTCGGCGAGCATCGGGAAATCGTGGTCCTCGATGCGCCGGAATCCTTCGAGTCGGAACTCAAGCAGCTCAAGGGCGTTAAAATTACGCGCGATGCGAACAAGCCGAAGTCGGTCAAATTCGCGTTGGCTTTTGCCACGACGCAGGCGCAGCTGGATCGATCCTCGAAAATGCTCGCGGCGGCGGCGGAGGGGGACGCCGTTTTGTGGTTCGTTTATCCGAAGGGAACCTCGAAACGCTACCGTTGCGAATTCAATCGCGATTCGGGCTGGGGAGTGATTCGAAAAGCCGGCTTCGACTCGGTGCGCATGGTGGCGGTCGACGACGATTGGTCAGCCTTGCGCTTCAGGCGCCTGGAGTTCGTCAAGCCGTCCGCCGGGCGCAAGCAATGAACTTCGAAATCTCGACGGATCGAAACCGGCTCGATGTCGCCATGATTCACTCGTTTCTAGCCGATTCTTATTGGGTTCCCGGCATAACGCGCCACAGCGTCGAGAAGTGCATTGAACACTCGCTGTGTTTTGGCGTCTATGCAGGCGGCCGCCAGATCGGATTTGCGCGACTCATAACCGACTACGTTCGATTCGCGCATTTGCTCGACGTCTTCATCCTTCCCGAATTTCGCGGCCAGGGTATCTCTAAGTTATTGATGAACAACATTCTCTCGCACCCGGAATTGAAAACGATCACGCGCTACACGCTGCATACCCGTGATGCACATGGACTGTATGCGCAGTTTGGGTTTACCGCGCCCGCCAACCCTGAAAGACAAATGGAGCTGCTTCGCACGATCGGAGCCTAGTCCCGCGCTGCGCCGCAACAAGCGCTTAGGTGTGATAAAGTTGCCCGTGAGAATGAAGGGGGTCTGATGTGAAAACCTTGCTCTTATGGTGTGTCTTGCTGGTCCTGTGCTGGCCGGTGGCCATCCTGGCCCTCGTCCTCTGGCCCTTGATTTGGCTGCTGTCCATTCCATTTCGCCTCATCGGGATTTCCTTCGATGCCATATTTGCGCTGCTGCGGGCGATTCTGTTTCTGCCGGCGCGCGTCCTCGGGCATCGCGATAACACCGTCCGCCGCTCACTGTAGTCGACACGTTCGCGCTGCGAACTGCTCGGTGCATTCCCGATGATCTCGGCTCGAGATTCGCTCGCCTTGTTGCGAGAGGGTAACCGCCGATTCGTGTCCGAAGCACCGAGCCGGGATACCGTCGAAAGCCGCGCACGCCGCTTGGAACTGGCGGCGGGTCAGGAGCCGTTCGCGGCGATCCTGGGGTGTTCCGATTCGCGCGTGCCAGTCGAGATCATTTTCGATCAGGGGTTGGGCGATCTGTTTGTGATTCGGGTGGCCGGCAACATCGTTGCCCCTTCGTTGATCGGCAGCGTCGAATTTGCCGCCGTACAATTTCACACGCGGCTGGTCGTGGTGCTCGGACACACTCGCTGCGGCGCGATCGAAACCACGCTCGAGCAACTGCAGCGGCCCGTGGAGAATCAGTCGCGCAACCTGCACTCCATCGTCGATTTCATCAGACCCGGCGTGGAAGGCTTGCTGAAGACGGATCTTAAGAACAATCACGATGCGCTGGTGCATGCGGCCTGCCGCGCCAATATTCGCGCTTCGGTGAATCATTTGAGACATGGTTCCGAGATCATCGAGAATCTGATTCAAAATGCCGGATTGATGGTGGTCGGCGCGGAATACTCGCTGGAAACCGGGGTGGTCGATTTTTTCGACAACATGCCGCCCGCCGATTAGCGCACGAACCGGGTCACGATGAAGGGCACGTACCAAAAAAACAGATCCTTGGTCATGGCGCTGGCGGCGCTCGCCTGGGTCAGCGTGCTGCTGCAATTGTTCGTGACCTTGCACTCGACCCTGCTGAACGGCAGGGGCCTGCTCGGGGGAATCGTCAGCTATTTCGGTTATTTCACCATCCTGACCAATTTGCTGGTCTGCCTTTCCCTGACGCTGCCGCTGGCGGCGCCGGCAACTGCCGCGGGCCGATTCTTCGCCCGCTCGGATGTCACCGCGGCTGTTGCAACCAGCATTGTGTTCGTGGGTCTTGCATATCACTTCTTGCTGCGAAACACCTGGAACCCTCAAGGGCTGCAACTCGTGGCGGATATCCTATTGCACTACGTCATGCCCGCGCTCTTTTTGCTCCACTGGTGGTTCAACTTTCCGAAAGGCGCGCTGCGTTGGAGCTATCCCTTGATCTGGGGTCTTTATCCCACCGTGTATCTGGGTTATGTATTGATCCGCGGCCGAATCATCGATAGTTATCCCTATGGTTTCATCAACCCCAATGCCATCGGTTATCAGCGAACCATGATCAATGGCGTCGGCTTGTTGTTCGTATTCATCATGCTCGGGCTGCTTCTGGTCGCGCTGGGCCGCGTGCAGAGGAGGGCAAGCGCTTGAGCAACGATATGAAAACGCTGCGTACACCGGAGAGTTTCAACAAGGCCGGCGCCCGAAAGTTGCCGGGGCACCTGGGCATTGTCATCACGGAAGTGGACCCGTCGCGCGTCAGCGGCGAATTGCCGGTGGTCGAATCCGTCATCGCGCCCAATGGCTACCTGCATGCCGGAACCGTCGTCACGCTGGCGGACACGTTGGCGGGATATGGCTGTGTGGCCAATCTTCCGCCGGACGCCGTCGGCTTTACCACCATTGAGCTCAAATCCAATCACCTTGGCACCGCGCTGGAAGGCACGATAGTCGGCGTCGCAACGCCCTTGCATCGCGGCAAGACGACACAGGTGTGGGATGCGGTCGTCACCCACAAGGAAACGGGTCGTACGCTCGCGGTGTTCCGCTGCACTCAAATGATTCTCTATGGCAAGGGAAGCAGCACCGCGTCCCGGGCCCAATGAGCACGCTCAAGAGCCCGTGAGCACCTGCATTGCGCTGATTCGAGGTATCAATGTCGGCGTCGGCAAGCGCGTCGCCATGGCCGATCTACGAGACCTGGTTGCCGATCTCGGCCACACCGACGTGCGCACGCTGCTGAACAGCGGCAATGTCGTGTTCACAAGCAAGCGGCCCAATGCCATGAAGATTTCGTCCGGCATTGAAGCCGCGATCACGGCCAGCTGCGGATTCTCCGCAAACGTCATGGTCATCACGGCCCAAGAACTCGACTGCATCATCGACGAGAATCCCTTGTTGCACCTCGCCAAGGAGCCCTCCAAACATCTGGTCGCTTTTGTTGGGCACGCCGGACATCTCGAGCCGATGCGTCCCATGCTCAAAGAACCCTGGAAACCGGATGCTCTGGCCATCACACAGCGCGCCGCCTACCTTTGGTGTGCGACGGGTTTGCTGGACAGCAAGTTGAGCCTGGCATTTAGCCGCAAAGCCGGCGCCACGGTCACCACCCGCAACTGGGCGACGGTGCTTAAATTACAGGCCGCCGCGAAGGATGCGACAGAGGCTTGAGCAATTCAAGGGCCCTGCCTAAGGCGCCGCTGGACGGCGCTTGCCAACGGCGGGTAGTATCGCCACCCCTGCGCAGCGCCCGTAGCTCAGCTGGATAGAGTATCGGCCTCCGAAGCCGAGGGTCGTGGGTTCGAATCCCGCCGGGCGCGCCATTTTTCAAAAAAATTGCCTCTGCAGCTTTTACCCACCGAAACAGATCAGCGGTCGAACCCACGACATAAACAAAGTTCGACGACGCCGCGCAGCGGCGGCGATCGCCCTTTAGGACGACCCGAAGGGCGAGGCGCGTAGCGCCGAGTAATCCCGCCGGGCACCGATACGCTCATCCCGCCAGTTTTGCTACGCTATCGCCGTGAAGCTCATCGGCATAGCTCTGCTGGCGATTCTTGTGTTGGCGGCGGCCGGTGTCGGGTTCTCGCTGACACGCGCTGCGAAGGCTCGTGATGCCGATCAGGCGTATCACACAACCCTCCCCAAAACCGTCATCTTGCATAGCATCAGCTTCAGCGCGGGCGGCGACATTCCCGCTTCCTACACCTGCAAAGGCGAGGGTGTGTCGCCGGAGATTTCCTGGGAAGGCGTTTCGGACAGTGCGCGCTCCTATGTGTTGGTCGTGACGGATTGGGATGGTCCGTCGCCGCGTTTTCGGCTCGGTACCTTCACTCATTGGGTCCTATACAACATCCCCCATGGCGTGCATCAGATCAAGAGTGCGGTCACGACAGCGGAATTGAATCAGGAGAAAATCGACGTCGGCAACAACTCGTCCCACGCCGCTGCCTACAAGCCACCGTGTCCACCGCTCGGCAAGCATCGATACCTATTTCGTCTCTATGTGCTCGATGTCGCGCAGATTCATCCGTCTTCAGGTGACCGTGACTCGGTGATGGAAGCCATGAGAGACCATGTGCTGGCATTCGGCGAGATCGTGGGACTGTTCGGCGGCTGACTGACCGCGCTCACCCACTGGGACATCCGCAGCGACAACATTTGCATAACTTCACACTGCGTGAAGCTGATCGATTGGCCGGCATGCAATTGAGCGACCCATTGAGGTAGCACCTGATAGATCAACAAGTCGGCGCGGTATAATCTACAAATTACTCACAAGAAAAACCGAGGAACCCTAAGATGACGCGAAGATCACCGGCACTGTTGTTAATTATTGCCGCTTGCACAGCGCAGGCCGCGCCGCATTTCGACGGCAAGTCCTGGTGGGACACAGTGAAGGAGATCTCCGACGACAAATACGAAGGTCGCGACACGGGCAGCAAGGGCGAACATCAGGCGCAGGAATACATCGTGGGTAAACTCAAGGCGCTGGGCGTCGAACCGGCCGGTTCCAACGGGTATTTCCAGAGCGTAAAGCTGCGAACTGTCGAGATCGATGAAGCGCACTGCCAGCTGGCGCTGGTTAAAGACGGCCAAGCACAAGTGCTGAAGTTGGGAGAGGAGGCGTACTTCTCCACGCGCTATCCCCTGGCGCCAAAAGTCGCTGCAGCACTGGTGTTCGTGGGCTACGGGCTGAATATCCCCGAAAAGAACTACAACGATTTTGCCGGTCTTGACCTGAAGAACAAGGTGGCCGTGATTCTCACGGGTTCCCCCGCCGACGTACCGTCGGCGTTGAGCGCCCACTACCAATCGCGCGCCGAGCGCTGGAAAGCGCTCAAAGCCGCCGGTGCCATCGGCATCATCCAAATTCAGAATCCCGCTTCCATGGACCTGCCGTGGGCGAGGTCGTCGCTGAACCGCAACCACCCGAGCATGGATTTGATCGGGCCGGAGTTCGATGAGACTTCCGGGTCAAAGCTCGCGGTCGCGTTCAATCCCGCGCATGCGGATCTGCTTCTGCAAGGAACCGGACATACGTTCGAGGAGATCGCCGCCTTGGGCAAAGACCGCAAACCGCTGCCGCACTTTGCCTTGAAGGTGTCCGTGAGCGCGACGACGGCCACACATTCGAGGGAGGTCGACTCGACCAACGTCGTCGCGCGCATCCCGGGAACCGATCCGACGCTCAAGAGCGAAAACGTCGTGCTTTCCGCGCATATCGATCACGTCGGCATTGGCGAGCCGATCAACGGCGATCGCATTTACAACGGCGCGATGGACAATGGTTCGGGCAGCGCGCTGCTGCTGGACATTGCAAGATCGCTCAAGCAGACGCCCACGCCACTCAAGCGCACGGTGCTGCTGGTGTGGGTCACGGGCGAGGAGAAGGGCCTGTTGGGATCCAAGTATTTCGCTGAGCATCCGACGGTCCCGGCAAAATCCATGATTGCCGACATCAATACCGACATGTTCCTGCCCATCGTGCCGCTTAAGGTCCTCACCGTCTACGGTCTGGCCGAGTCCGATTTGGGCGACCGCGCGGCGAAGGTCGGCGAGCAGCTGAAAGTGAGCATCCAGCCCGACCCGCTGCCGCTGCTCAATGTGTTCATTCGCAGCGATCAATATAATTTTGTGCGGCATGGCGTTCCGTCCGTCATGATCGACGTGGGCGCCGTGCCGGGCTCGCCCGAAGCCGCCGCGCTGAAATCCTGGCGCACAGAGCGCTATCACGCACCCTCGGACGATGCCAATCAGCCGGTGGACTTGGCCACTGCCGCAGGCTACGAAGAACTCATCCGGGCGCTGACCATCGAAGTGGCCAACGAGGCCAAACGGCCGCAATGGAAGCAGGATAGCTTTTTCCGCCGCTACGCCGCGGGGGCCGCCCCGTAAGCGACGGTAGTTCCGCGCCTACTTGAGGGAGGCGCTCAAGTCTGCGGGCTTGCTGGCCGCGAATGTGCCGGCTTGCCGCGGCACATTGCTGCGGGAGCCGCCCCCGCCGCTGCGCGGCGACACGGTAAGAAAGCGGTCGAACAGTCCCCTCGAGGCCACATCGCGGTGCATCCACGGCGTGCTCCACTGTAAAGAGGGCATGCCGTGCTTGCCCGCTTGCAGGGACACGGAACTCAGGCTGCTCTGCCACAGCGTCAGCAAGCGCACCCGACCCTGAGACTTGGATTCCCGCCATTGGCGGGCAACCGACGAGTCCAGCATCGGCGCGTCGATGACGGAGCTCTCGCGTTTTGCCGGGTCAGCACCGCCTAAGCCCTGCCTTCGCGCCCGAAATTCCGTCGCCGAAAACGCCCGAGGCTCATCGAAGGATATGGGCAAAGCAAAAAGCGCCGAGGATTTCGCGCCCGGTGTGAGCGGCGCGTCGGCACCGCCGAGACTCTGCCTTCGCGGCCGAAATTCCGTCGCCGAAAACGCCCGAGGCTCATCGAAAGATATGGGCAAAGCAAAAAGCGCCGAGAACTCCGCGCCCGGTTTGAGCGGCCCTTCAGAGCCGAGAGTCTGATCTTTGGCCAGCGCCTCGCTGCCGCACACGCAGCTGATGAAGACCGCTATCAAGGTGTGTTCGCGAAGTCCGGCGCAACGAGGCTGCCGTCGCGCGCAGGTCGTGCCGATGACCGGTTCGATTTCTGGCATCCCTGAATGCTCCTTCACCACACACATAGTCTTGCGCGTGAAGGATCGGCATGCGGTGGATCACAACATAACGCGGTCAGATTGCTTCGTTATGTTGCGAACGCGTTGCGATGTGTAAAGCATTATTCGCCGTCAGGCGCACGATACTGCGCGAGGCCCGTTTCCCACTCGCGTCCGTTGAACGGTCTCACGGACATCGATTCGATGCTGCCCTCGTCGATGCATCGCGCGTTGACGCTGATGCCGTCAGGGTGCGAGCGCGGCACGTAAAACGATTTCACGCCGCAGGTCGCGCAAAAGTAGTGCTTCGCCACTCCCGTATTGAACGTATACGTTGTGAGCGCGTCGTTGCCGCTCAACAATTTGAAGCGCTCGGCGGGCACGATCAGATGTAAGAATCCGAACTTGCGGCACATCGAACAATCGCACTCATCGACGACGATCGCAGCCGGCGCGGTGACTTCGAAGCGTATCCGCCCGCAATGGCAGCCGCCGGTGTGGGTGCGCATCATCGGCCCGGCTAGTGTTTGTGCTCTTGTGTGGCCAGATCGGTGACGAGCGACATCAGTTTATCGGGCGTGCCGCCCGCCATGGCAATGTCGGTGACGTATTTGCCGTTGACGACGAAAGAGGGAACCCCGTTAACGCGATAGCGTTGCGCCAGTTGATCGGCCCGCTGCATTGCAGTTTCGACGTTCATGTCGTGATACGCCTTGCCGAAGTCTGCTTCGGAGAGGCCCTGCTTTTTGATGAACGCCACTTGCACACGCTCCGCGGCGGCGGCGTTGTTGGGATCAGCTCCGATCAGCGGATCGCCATTCACCTGAATTTCCTTGAATATTTCGTTGTGCTCGTCGTTCAGCTTGCCCATGCCTTCGAGCGCGTAATAAAGCCGCGCCAGGGATCGGTGGCCTTCATTCCACTCCACCGGCACGCGCGTGAACGTGACGTAGGCCGGCTTGGACTTGAGCCACGCCGCCACCGTGGGCTCGAGCGCGTAGCAATGCGGGCATGCATACCAAAAAAATTCCAGCACCTCGACCTGCCCGGCAGGAACATTGGTGGGTTGTGCCGGAACGACGCGCGTGTAATTCACCCCATCCTGCCATTGCGTGCCTGCCGCCGCGGCCGGCGTGCTGGACGTCGCTGCGGCCACGGTCGATGCCACCGCCGCCAGCAATTTATTCTGTGCTTTAGTGTCGCCCGGGAGTTCCTCCACGGACTCGGAGCCGTCTTCGTTGAGACGCGTCATGGTCAGAGGCTTGGAGGCGTCTGCCGCCGTCTTACCGGGAACTGCAGCGGCCGTGGTGTTCACGGCGGGTGGAGTCGCCGGCGCAGGCGCTTTTGCGGGCGCAAGTCCCGAGGGCTCCTGGCGGCCGCAAGCCGTCAACGCCAGCACAATGCCGAGTCCCAACAGCAACGGCAGCGCGCGAACTTGCATCAGCGTATCCCTTGCAGGTACGACGCGAGGTTGCGGATGTCGTCGGGAGACAGGCGCTTGGCGATGGTTTGCATGATGCCGTTCGGCCCGGTCGTCCGAGCGCCCGACGCATAGTCATTCAATTGCTTTACGACGTAGCCCGATTGCTGGCCGCGCAGGGCGGGAAATTTTCCCGGCTCGTTGCCTTTGCCGGTCGCGCCATGGCAGGCCCCGCACGCGGGGATGCCGCGCGCTTGATCGCCGCCTCGATACAGCTTTTCTCCGGCCGCCCAGAAAGACGGGTCGGCTTCCAGGCCGGTGTTGGTCAGGCTGTCGAAGTACGCGCCCAAATCCGCCATGTCGTTCGTCGTCAAATTCGCCGTCATGGGCATCATGACCGGGCTCGCACGCTTGCCCGTCTTGAAGTTATTCAACTGATCGGCGATGTAATCGGCGCCAAGCCCGGCGAGGCTGGGCCATTCCGCATTGGTGCTGTTGCCGTTGGCGCCGTGGCAAGCCTGGCAAGTTGCCGCCTTTGTGGCACCCGCTTCGACACTGGGCGCTGGGAGTGCCGCAGTCGAGACCAGAATGCCGGAAATTGTCGCCGCGAGAATCCAAAGCCGCTTCATGACGCCGTGATACCCCATTTTAAAGTGACCTGCTGTCGACCCTAAATTGTACACTAGAGTCAATAATTTGCGTCCCGCCGGCGGCCATGACGACCTATTCGCACGTGAAATTCATGACCAGCGCGGCCGAAGCGCATCAGCTTGCTGTGGATTCCGGCCGGGAAATCGCTTTCGCAGGACGCTCGAACTCGGGCAAGTCCACGGCCATCAACGCCATCACCCAGCGCTCGGGGCTTGCCCGCGTCAGCCGCACTCCCGGCCGTACCCAGCTCATTAACTTCTTCGAGCTGGGGCCCGAACGGCGCCTGGTGGATTTGCCGGGATACGGATTCGCCAAGGTGCCCGAGCGTGTGCGCCTGAAGTGGCTGGCTTTGATGGAACATTACTTCAACGTGCGCGAATCGCTGGTGGGCTTGATGCTGATCGTCGACAGCCGGCGCGGCCTCGGCGCTCAGGATGTCGCGATGCTCGAGTGGATACTTGCAAGAAACCGCTTCGCGCATGTCTTGTTGACAAAAGCAGACAAACTGAACAGGCAAGATTCACTGCGCGTGTTGCGGGAAACTGTGGCCGCCGGTGCGGACGCTGCGGTATCCGCGCAACTCTTCTCGGCGCATAACAGCCAAGGCATCGAGGAGGCGCGGGAGGTGATGGATCGCTGGTTGAACGGCGCATAAAAAAGCCCCGATGGACGCTTGTGGCAACCATCGGGGCAGACCAACCCGGCATGGGGATGACAAACCGGGTCATGCTCGCTCAGGGAGAAGAGCGAGGAGCGTCTTAAACGCTCAATTGGTTAGATGGGGACAGTGCGCGAAAGTTCCAGTCCTTTGAGAGCCATTTTTTTATCGGCTGCATTCCGCAGCGAAACAACGTTCGTTCTTCGAATATTGCGCCTATTTTTGCGCTACTGCACGCGGTTTAATGCGCCTCGTCCCAATTGCGGCCAACCCCTATATCCACCTTCAGCGGGATAGATAAATCCGCTGCGCGGATCATGTGTGTCCGTGTTTGTCCTACAACTGTCTCGATTGCGTCGTCGGCAACCTCGAGAACCAGCTCATCGTGTACCTGCATGATCAAACGCGCTGCTACACGCGAGCTTTGCAGCCAAGAGTCCACCTCGATCATGGCGCGCTTGATGATGTCGGCGGCCGTGCCCTGCATGGGCGCGTTGATGGCGCTGCGTTCCGCGTATTGGCGCAGTGCAGCGTTGCGAGATTGAATCTCCGGCAAATAGAGCCTGCGGCCAAACACCGTTTCCACGTAGCCCTTTTCGCGCGCTTGGCGGCGCGTTTGCTCCATGTAGCCTCTAACACCGGGATAACGTTCGAAATAAAGATCCATGTATTTTTGCGCCTCGCCGCGGCCGATTCCCAACTGACGTGCCAATCCGAATGCGGACATGCCGTACATGAGTCCGAAATTAATGGCTTTCGCGGAGCGCCGCTGATCGGCGCTGACTTGATCCAACGGAATGCTGAACACTTCCGCGGCGGTCGCCTGGTGCACATCGCGATCCTCAGCGAAGGCGCGGAGCAGGGCCGGATCGCCCGATAGATGCGCCATGATGCGCAACTCGATCTGCGAGTAGTCCGCGGCAACGAGCGAGTGGCCGGGCGGCGCGATAAATGCCTGGCGGATACGCCGTCCTTCCTGTGTGCGGATCGGGATGTTTTGCAGATTGGGATCCTGCGACGACAGCCTGCCGGTGGCCGCCACCGCTTGATGATAGGAGGTATGAATTCGCCCGCTCGACTCGTTGATCTGCAGCGGAAGATTGTCGGTGTAAGTCGACTTGAGCTTCGCCATGCCGCGATATTCCAGAATCAGCTTCGGCAGCGGATAGGTCTCGGCAAGTTCCTCGAGCACGTCCTCCGCGGTCGAGGGTTGACCGGTCGGCGTCTTGCGCATCACTGGAATGCCGAGCTTGCCGAACAGGATCTCCTGCAGCTGCTTGGGTGAATCCACATTGAAGACGCCGCCGGCTTCCTGGTGCGCCAGCGCTTGCAGTTCCAGCATGCGTGTCGCCAGCTCCGCGCTCTGTGCCTTGAGCAACGCACGGTCCACGAGCACGCCCGCGCGCTCCATGCGGAACAGCACCGGCACCAGCGGCTGCTCGATGTTCTCGTAGACAAATTTCAAGGTCGGGACGGCTTCGATTTGCGGCCAAATGGCCTGATGCAGCTGCAGCGTGATGTCCGCATCCTCGGCCGAATATTCTGCGGCTCGATCGACGTCCACTTGATTGAAAGTAATCTTCTTCGCACCCTTGCCGGTAAGGTCTTCGAAGTGAATCGTCTTGACGCCAAGATACCTCATGGCGCTCGCATCCATGTCGTGACGCGTGGCAACGCTGTTCAACACGTAGGATTCCAACATTGAATCGAAGCGCTGGCCGTTGAGTGCGATGCCGTAGTTGCCGAGCACATGTGCATCAAACTTCAAATGATGGCCGAGCTTGGCCTTGGTCATATCCTCCAGCACGGGCTTGAGTGCGGCGAGCACTTTGGCGCGATCGAGCTGATGCGGCGCGCCCGCGTAGTCGTGGCCCACCGGCACATACGCCGCTTCTCCCGGAGCGACGGCAAACGATACGCCCACGATCTGCGCACGCATGTAGTCCAGGCTGTCGGTCTCGGTATCGAATGAGATGAGCGGCGCCAACTTGAGTTTATTGAGCCAAATGTCGAGTTCGTCCTCCGACATGACCCGGTGGTAGTTGCGCGGCGCGGGCGTCGCGACCACGGCAACCGCGGCGATCTCGGCCCCGCTTGAACTCGTGGCTTCGGCAATGACGACGTCGATTTGCGCATCGTCCCGGGCGGCGGGCTCAGCTGCCGCGCCCAGGGATTTCAGCAGTGCGCGCAGTTCCAGCCGCGTGTACAGCTCGCGCAGCCGCGGCACGTCGGGCGCGCCGGAACTCAACTGCTCCGCCGTGACCTCCAGCCCCAAACCGGTGTCGATGGTCGCGAGCTTGCGCGACAGCTCCAGCATCTTCAGTTCGTTGCGCAGGTTTTCGCCGACTTTGCCGCTGATGTCGGCAGCGTGCGCGACCAAGGCGTCGAGCGTCTGATACTGATTCAGCCATTTCGCCGCAGTCTTCGGACCCACACTGGTGATGCCGGGAATATTGTCGGAGGTGTCGCCGACCAACGCCAGGTAGTCGACGATCTGTTCCGGAAACACATCGAACTTCGCCTTGACGCCGATGCGATCCAGCCGCGTGTTGCTCATGGTGTTGAGCAACTCGACATTCGGCCCCACCAGTTGCGCCATGTCCTTGTCGCCGGTGGAAATCAGGACCTTGAATCCCGCATCCGCTCCTTGCTTTGCCAGCGTGCCGATCACGTCATCTGCTTCAACGCCCGCAACTCGCAGCAGCGGCACGCCCATGGCGCTCACCACATCGTACAGAGGCTGAATTTGCGCTCGGAGGTCGTCCGGCATCGGGGTGCGGTGCGCCTTGTACTGCTCGAACAGATCGTCTCGAAAGGTGCGGCCGGGCGCGTCGAATACCACCGCGATGCGATCCGGCGCTTCTTCCTTGATCATTTTGTTCAGCATGTTGAGCACGCCCAATACCGCCCCGGTGGGTTCTCCGCGTGAGTTGGTCAGGGGCGGCAGCGCATGGAAGGCGCGATACAAATAGCCCGAGCCGTCGACCAGAATTAGTTTGCGGGCGCTCATGATCGACACCCGATCAGGGATGTGTCGGGTCCGCGGGCGAAGTGCTGGGCGCGGGCGAAGTGCTGGGCGCGGGCGAAGTGCTGGGCGCGGGCGAAGGCGGTGCGGGGCTTGTGCTCGGGGGTTTGGCAGGCGCGCCCGGCAAAGGCGGCAATGTAGGTACGGTGCGCTTGTGCTTTTGCGCATCCGGCATGACCAGAGGGCCTTTTTGACCGCAAGCGACTGTTCCACACGCGAGAACAATCAGCACGAAAAGTTGCGCAAACTTCATGATGGCAAGTATACGCGCGCCGGCGCCGCCGGTTGGGCCGGAACTTCTGTCAACGGCATCCGGTCAAATGCGTTATCGAAAGCGGAGGTCTTTTATGCGGATATCAAGAACCCTTGCGGCGCTGCTGGCGATTGCTGGATGCGGCGTCACCGGCGCGGCCCTCGCGGACAATCCCCTGGGATTTTACGTCGGCGCAGGCGTCGGAACATCCCAGAACCGGAGCGATGACTCCCGCTATGGCTACCCGGGGTACTACAACGACTACCAATTCGCCTGGCAGGGGATTATTGGAATCCGACCCATCAGCCTGATCGGCCTCGAGGCCGAATACATCGATTTCGGCCAGCCGTACCGGCACAACGGCCGCTACGATTTCAACGTTTCCGGCAGCGATTCCCACCCGACAGCCCCGGCGTTATTCGCAGTGGGGTACTTGCCGATTCCCATCCCCTTCATCGATATTTTCGCCAAGGCCGGCGTCGCGCGTCTGTCGACCAACGTCACCGACTTTGTTCAGCAGCCCTGCACATCCGGAGGGCCGTGTCCGTACTTCGTGCCCACCGATCGGCATAAAGTGACCGATACGCGCGTCGCCTACGGCGCGGGAGTGCAATCCAAGTTTCCATTTGGTTTGATCTTGCGCGGCGAATACGAACGCATCAGTTCTCAGTTCGGCGATCCCGATGCGCTGATGGTCAGCGCGGTGTGGCAGTTCTAGCGCAGCGCTTTCCCGCGCGTTAGGTTCTTTCCCGTTCGAAGCCGGCGCGGTCGCCCTCAAAGGGCGCCGCGCCTTATACTGCGCCCATGACATACCCCAGATCGCGCGCGTATCGGTATTTACTGTATGGACTGTGTGCGGCGGCGCTCGCAAGCTGCATGCAAAAGGATCTGGCAACCGCCCCCTCAAGGGAGCGCGACGCGTCGATCGCGGTCAGCCGCGCTCTGCGCAACCAGGTCGAAAACATTGTCGTGATCTACGCCGAGAATCGCGCGTTCGACAATTTGTACGGCAATTTCCCGGGAGCGCGGGGCCTGAACGAAGTCCTCGATCGCGATGGGCGGCCGCTGCCCTCGTATCACCCGCAGTTGGATCGCGACGGCAGCGTGTTGTCCGTACTGCCGCCCACCTGGGGCGGTGTCACCTCGCCCGGCGTCACGCCGGTCGTCACGCAGCAGCACAGCGTCGGTTTGCCGAACGCGCCGTTTTCCATCGAGCACGGCTTTACCGCGCAATCGCAAGTAACCCTGACGACTGAGACGGTGACGCGCGATTTGTGGCACCGGTTCTTCGAACACCAAATGCAGATCGACGGCGGCAAGAATGACGGCTATGCCGCCTGGTCGGATGCGGGCGGGCTTGCGCTGGGATACTACGACTATAGCCGCTCGTCGCTCTACGCCCTGGCAAGAGAATTCGTGCTCGCCGATAATTTTTTTCAAGGCGCGTTTGGCGGTTCATTTCTGAATCATCAATATCTGATCTGCGCCTGCGCGCCCGAATACCCCGGAGCCGACACCGCCGCCGCCAAGCCCGCCATCGCGACGCTCGAGAAGGATGCGAACGGCCGCTACTTGCCGCGTTTGAAAACGGCGGCCACGCCGCCGGCCTCGGCGCTCGACGAGCCGCCCACGTTCGCGAAGAGCGGCGACATAACACCGCTCAACTACTTCGGCGACGGCAAGTTCTATGCCGTGAACACCATGCAGCCGCCTTACCAGCCGAGCCGCAACAAGCCGGCGGCCGGCGATGCCAGCTTCGCCTATGCGGACCCCAACAATCCGACCACGCTGCCGCCGCAAACACGCATGAGCATCGGCGATGCGCTGGACGCGAAGCGCGTCGATTGGGCCTGGTACGCCGGTGCATGGAATGCCGCGGTCAAGGACGGTACTCGACCGCCGTCGAAAAAGCGCGAGGTGATCTACGCGCCCGAGACCGCGCGGGGCAATCCCGATTTCCAGGCGCATCATCAGCCGTTCAATTTTTACGAGCACTTTGATCCTGCGGCCCATCCAGAACACCGCGCGGCCCATTTGAAGGACTACGACGATTTGGTCGCGGACATCGGCGCGGGTCGCTTGCCGCCGGTGGCGTTCTACAAGCCGCAGGGCAATTTAAACCAGCATGCCGGCTACGCTTCGGTCGCGGACGGCGATGCGCACATTGCGCAGCTGGTCGCGAAACTGCGCGCCAGTCCGCAGTGGCCTCACATGGTGATCGTGATCACGTACGATGAATTCGGCGGCTCATGGGACCACGTCGCCCCACCGCAGGGCGATTTATTGGGGCCCGGAGCACGCATTCCGGCGCTGATCATTTCGCCCCTGGCCAAACGGGGTATCGTCGATCACACGCAGTACGACACGGAATCCATTCTGCGGCTGATCACGCGCCGATTTGATCTGGAAATGCTGCCCGGCATGGTCCAACGCGACGCCGGTCTCGCCGCTCACGGAGCGCCACCGATGGGTGATCTCACCAACGCGCTCGATCTGCGCTAGCCCGCCGCGCTGTAATCAGCGGCGCTATAATTATTTGTTCTTCACCGGAGGCGAGGGCGGAGTACCGGGCGGAGCCTTGGGCGGCGCATTGGCGGGCTCGACGCTTTGCAAGTTCACTTCGAAGAGCAGCAGCGAATTGGGCGGAATTTTCGCCTGCGATCTTGGGCCGTAGGCCAGTTCGGGTGGTACGAACAGCTGCCACTTGGCACCCGGCTTCATCAGCACCAGCGCTTCCTGCCAGCCTTTGATGACGCCGTTCACGGGAAAGGTCGCCGGCATCCCGGTCGCATACGAGCTGTCAAATTCTGTGCCGTTGATCAGCTTGCCGCGATAGTCCACCGTCACGTTGTCGGTAGGACCAATCGCAGGCGCCTTTTTGTCTCCGGCGTTGAGGATTTTGTATTGCAGGCCTGAGTTGGTGGTGACAACGCCTTTCTCCTTGCCGTTGCGGACCAGGAATTCCTTCGCGGCGGTTGCGTTGCGGGCGGCCAGGGCATCGAAACTCGAGCGCGCATAAGCCTGTGCCTGCTGCTGATCAGCCGGTGAGGGCGATTTACCCTGCAGGCCATCCTTGACCCCGCGGACAAGAGACTCGGATACCAGGCCTTCGACGGTGATCCCCGTGTTATGCATTTGGGCGCCGTAAATCAAACCGAACACATAGCTCAGTTGTTCAGGCGTGGGCCCCGGTCCCGGATCGGCACCCGGCGCGGTGGTCGGCGGCGGTTTTACAGCCGGAGGGGGTGTTTGTGCTTGCCCAAGCGCGCTGACCGTCATCAATAGCGCGAGGCAGAATGTCTGGCGTCCGAATCTCGTGAAATTTTTCATGGCGCAAAAGATACGCCTCTTGCGGTGACAAATGCCAGCGCAAATTACGGCGTAAGCGCGCCGCGCTTGATGACCGCCATGGTAATGCGCGAAATGCACACGAGTTTTTGCGCCTCATTGACGATGTCGATCGACCAGACCTGCGTTCGCCCGCCCAGGTGCACGGCGCGCGCCGTTCCCGTGACCAGCCCGCTGCGCGCAGCGCGGACATGATTGGCATTGATCTCTTGGCCCACGACTTGATACTCGTCCGCATCCACGCACATGGCTGCGCCCATGCTCCCCAACGTTTCGGCGAGCGCCACCGACGCTCCGCCATGCAGCAGCCCATAGGGCTGCACCGTGCGCACATCCACCGGCATGGTGCCGCGCACGAAGTCCGCGCCGATTTCCGTAAACAGAATGCCGAGAGTTCCGATCAGCGTTCCCTGCCGATTGCCGTTCAATTCCTCGACCGTCCGCAGGCTGCGCCAAATGCTCATTCTTTGTCCTTAAGTTTGGCGGCGACCTGACGGTAGGCGTCGCGGAAGGGGATGCCCTCTTTGGCCACCAGCGCGTTCGCGGCCGCGGCGGCATGTATGCTGGGATCGAGCCGGATATTTTCCGCCCGGAAGCGCACGCCCTCGAGCGCGGCCGGCAGGATTTCCAGAGTCTGCAGGCAGGAGTCGATGGCGCGAAACAACGGCGCTTTGATGAGCTGCAAATCGCGGTGGTATCCGGATGTCATTTTCTGCGTAATGCCGAGCACCTCATTGAGCGCGGCCTGCGATACGGCGCTGCGGCCGCGCATCAGCTCGAAGACATCGGGATTGCGCTTTTGCGGCATGATGGACGAACCGGTCGTAAAGGCTTCCGGCAAGCTGACGTAGCTGAATTCCTGTGAATAAAACAGCATGAGATCGGCTGCAAGCCTGCCCAAATCCTGCGTGAGCAGCGTGATTTCGAACAGCAGCTGCGCCTCTGCTTTGCCGCGCGACAACTGCACCGCCGTGACCGGCTCCTGCGTGACGGCAAAATCGAGACGGCGGCGCGTGGCTTCGCGGTTGATACTCAAGTTAGGGGTGCCGAAGCCCGCGGCGGATCCCAAGGGGTTTTTGCCGATGCGCCGCTGCGTGTGCTCGAGCCCCTCCGCATCGTCACGCAATTCCGCGGCAAATCCCAACGCCCAGAGCGCGACGCTGCTCGGCATGGCCTGCTGCATGTGGGTGTAGCCCGGAAGTTCCTGATCGGCGTGACGCTCGGCCAGATTCTGGAGCGCATCGGCCACCGCGATCGCGCCGAGGTTCAGTGCCTGCGCAGCGTCGCGCATGTACAGCCGCAAGGCCGCGAGCACCTGATCGTTTCTCGAACGGCCGGCGTGCAGGCGCCCGCCGGCATCGCCGATGCGCGCGGTGAGCAAATTCTCGATGGCGGTTTGACAGTCTTCCTGATCGAGCGCGATGCGCCACCGGCCTTGTGCGTGCTCCGCACCGATGGCCGTCAAGGCATCGCGTATGGCCGCGACATCTTTGGGCGACAACAGCTTTTGCTCGCCGAGCATTTCCGCATGCGCGATCGATGCGCGGATGTCGTAGGCGACCAGGCGGTTGTCCAGGGCATGGTCGTCGCCCGCCGTGTAGCCTAAAACCCGCGCATCGAGCGAGGTGCCCTTGTCCCAGAGCCGGGTCATGGTGCGCGCTTCATGACTGCTGCAGCTGTTCCGCCGGGCTCAAGGCCTTCAGGTCCGCGACCACCAGCGTTCCGGTGCCCTCGTTTGTGAACACCTCCGCAAGCAGGCTGTCGGGGGTTTTGTAGCTGATCACGTGTACGCGGCGCACTCCGCTGCGAATCGCGGTCTCAATGGCTGTGGCCTTGGGTAGCATGCCGTCCTTCAAACTGCCTTGATCGCGCAGGCGTTTCAATCCCAAGATGTCGGTGTAGGAAATCACCGAGCCGGGTTCTTCGACGCGCTCCAGAATGCCGGGCGCGCCCGTGCACAGCACCAGTTTTTCCGCCGACAGCGCGCCGCCGATGGCCGCCGCGACGGTGTCGGCATTGATGTTGAGCAGCGTGCCGTGGGAGTCCGCCGACAGCGGGCTGACCACCGGCATCAGTCCGTTCTCCAGCAGTTTCTCGAGCACGGCCGAGTTGACCGAGTCGATGTCGCCGACGTATCCGTAGTCGATGACGTCGGTCGAACCCGCCAGCGCCACGGGCGGTCGCTTGTGTGCGCGGATCAATCCCGCATCGACGCCGCTCAAGCCGATCGCCTCGATGTCCAGCGCGCGGCAGATCGCCAGAATGCGCGTATTGATCAGTCCGTTGAGCGCCATCGCGGTCACGTCGATGGATTTTTGATCGGTGACCCGCCGGCCGTTCACCATGCGGGTCTCCAGCCCCAAGCTCGCCTGCAAATTATCCAGCTGCGGACCGCCGCCGTGCACCAGCACGGTCTTGATGCCGACCTGGTGCAGGATGGCGACCTGTTCTATCAAACCGCGCGTGGAGGCCTCGTCGCTGAAGACCGCGCCGCCTGCCTTGATCACGAAAATCTTGTTCTTGTACATGCGAATGTACGGTGCCGCGCTCTTCAGCGCTCGCACGGCGATGGACGGATCGGGTCGGCTCATGATCATTAGAAACTCTCCGCTTCGGCAAACGCTCGGATCAACACGGTCGTAGACACGGTGATAGACACTTTAGGCCAACATGCGATGCAGTACAGCCATCTGCACCGGCAAGCGGTTGAAGGCCTCGCGCTTGACCACCGAGCGCGGACCGTCGAGAACTTCGTCGGCGACCGCCACGTTGCGCCGCACGGGCAGACAGTGCATGAGCTTCGCATCCGGCAGCGCGCGCTCGAACCAGCGTTCGCGCACGCACCAGTCCGAAAGGTCCGCGCGCAGGCGCGAATCGGCCTCGACGTCGCCGTAGTACGTGGTTGTTCCCCATTCCTTGGCATAGAGCACGCTCGCGCCGGACAGCGCGGCCGTGCGGTCGGACGTTTCGGTCAGCGAACCGCCGGCATCGTGCGCCGCCATGCGCGCCTTTTCCATAACTTGTTGCGGCAGGGCGAATCCGTCCGGGCGCAGCACGACGACCTCCATGCCGCGCATCGCTGCCATGTGCACCGTCGCCGCCGGCACGGCCAGCGGCAGCGCCTTGGGATGATAGGCCCAGCTCAACACGAACTTCGCGCGGGTCGGAATCTTGAACTCATCCAGGGTGCGCCAGTCCGCCAACGCCTGGCAGGGGTGGTTCATGGCGGACTCCATATTGATGAGCGGCTTGTCGCAGAGCTTGTCGATCATGCCGAACAGCGTTTCATTCAAATCGCTCTCCAGACTCTTGCCGTCGGCAAAGGCGCGCACGCCCAGCACGTCGCAGTAAGACGCCAGCGCCGGAATGCCTTCGCGGATATGTTCGGCGGCCGCGCCTTTCATGATGGCATTGGGCTTGGTTTCCAACTGCCATGTACCGAGACCCGGATTGATCACGAAGGCGCTCCCGCCGAGGCGCGCCATACCGGCCTGAAACGAGGCCAGGGTGCGCAGGGACGGATTGAAGAACACCAGCCCCAGCACTTTGGCGGCGAGCGCGCGCGGTTCCGGCTTCTCCTGCAGCGCCTGCGCCAGGGCCAGCAAGTCCAGGATCTGCTCGCGGCTGAAGCTCGCTAAATCAAGGAAGCGCTTCATGCGGATATTTGCGCGAGCGCATCGCTCAAGGCATCCACATGGCCTTCGTTCAAGATGTAGGCCGGCAGCAGACGCAAGATGTGCGGATCGCCGCTCGTGCCCGTGAGGATATTTTTAGCCATCAGCGCCGCCTGAACTTCCCTGGCGGGGCGCGAAGTCTTGAGTCCGAGCAGAAAGCCTGCGCCCTGCACGCCCGTCACGGGGCCGATGATGCAGCTCGATCGAATGTAGGCGGAAACCTGGCGGACATTGGCCAGCAGCCCTTCGGACTCGATGGTGTCGATCACGGCTTCGGCCACGGCACAGGCCATGGGTCCGCCGCCGAACGTCGTGCCCATGTCGTCGTACTTCAGCTGCGCGGCGATTCGGCGCGATAGCAGCAAGGCAGAGACCGGGAACCCATTGCCCAAGGCCTTGGCGGCGGTGATGATGTCGGGCGCCACGCCGTAGTAGTTGGCGGCAAAAGGCGCGCCGGTACGGCCGACGCCGCACTGCACTTCATCGAATATCAGGATCGCGCCGACTTCGTCGCAACGCCGGCGAAGGGCTTCGAGCATCGGCTTGCCGACATCGTAAGCGCCGCCGACTCCCTGAATGGGTTCGACGATGACCGCCGCGGTTTCACGGTCGATGTGCCGGGCCGGGTCGTCGGAGTTGTCGCGCGGCATGAAGCGTACGTCGAAGGGCGTGCGCGGAAAGCCATACCATTTCTCGAGCGCGCCCCAGGTCACGGCGCCCGCCGCCGCGGTTCTGCCGTGAAAGCTCTGTTCCAGCGCCACGGCCTTGCTGCGGCCGGTGATCTTGAAGGCCAGCTTCAAAGCGTTCTCGTTGGCTTCGGCGCCGCTGTTGATCCAGAACACCGTGTCGAGTCCCAGTCCCACGAACTTGGTCAGGCGTGCCGCGGCGCGTTCGCGAATCACCATCGGCAGTGCATTGGTTTGAAACGCCATCTGGCGTGCCTGGCGCTCGAGTGCCGCAAGCCAGCGCGGATGTCCGTAGCCCAGTCCCGCCACCGCATGGCCGCCGTAAAAATCCAATATCTTGCGGCCGTCGCGTGCATACAGCCAGACGCCCTCGCCGTGCGCCACCTCGATCGGATATTGCGCAAAGACTTGCGCCAAATGGGTTGCGTGAGCTGCTGTCATGGGATTGGTCGCTGCCATATCAAGTCCATCCGGGTGCGGGCGTGGTGAGGCCGGTGGTTTCGGCGAAGCCCAACAACCGGTTCATCCACTGTATGGCGCCGCCGGCGGCACCTTTGTTCAGATTGTCGAGCACCGACATGACCGCGATGGAATGGCCATTGGTCACGGCGCTCAAGTTGGCGTAGTTGCTGCTCGCCACATCCTTGACGCGCGGTGCCGCCGCGGCGACCCGCACGAAGGGGCAGCCTTTGTAATAGGACTGCAGCGCCTCGAGCGCCTGCGCGGTCGAGATCGAATTCTTCAAGCTGGCCTGCACGGTGACATGAATGCCGCGCGCAAAGGGCCCGGAATGCGGCACGAAATTAAATTCTGCCTCGACGCCGGTCGCCAGCTTCGCGCACGCCGCGATCTCGGGGACATGGCGGTGACTGAGCGCGCCGTAGCTGTACAGATCGCTGTGACGATGCGGATGATGCGTACCGTCGACCGGTTTGCGCCCCGAACCCGTGCTGCCGGTGATGCCGGTGATGAACAGGCGCGTGTCGGTCAGACCCAGTGCGAGCAGCGGCACGCTGGCCAGAAGCGTTGCGGTTGCGAAGCAACCCGGATGCGCGACATGCGGCGTCGGCGATTTCGACAGATGCTCCGGGACGGCGCAGGTGAATTCGCGGATTCTGGCCGGTGCGCCGTGCGCGTGCTTGTACACGGCTTCATATGCCGCCTGATTGGCGTAGCGGAAGTCGGCGGAAATATCCACGCAATGCACGCGCGTGCCTGCCGCTGCGGCGCCGGCCAACAGTCGATCGACAATGGCGGCGGAAACGCCGTGCGGCGCGGCGGAAAACAAAGCCGACACGGGCGCGCGGCGAATGACTGCCTCGAGCTCGTCTGCCGCTGCGAATTTCAGATCCGGATAGGCGCTGCGCAAATGCGCGAAGGCATCGGCGACCGGCGCGCCGGGCTGGCTGTCGGACAGCACCGCGGCGACTTCCAATTGCGGATGGCCGGCGATGAGACGCAGCAGCTCCCCGGCCACATAGCCGGTGCCGCCGAGCACGATGGCCGGTGTGGGAGTCGTCATTCGCCCACGACCTTGGATTCGCGCACGTTGCGCAGCCCCAGCGAGGCGATGATGTGATCGCCCAAGTCCGCGGGGTTGCTGATGGCATTGAAGGCTTCGACGTTCATTTGCTCGCGGATGATTTCGATGCCCACCTGATTATCGGTCGATGGGCCCGTCACCGCGCAGGGCTCGATGCCGAAGCGCTCGCGCAGCAGCTTGACGCCGCCCCACGCCGCGACCGGATCGTTCGCCGACAGCACCACGGCGGTGAGTGCGGATTTGATGTCGGTCTCGCGCAGAATGGACTCCACCCCGTAGGTCCCCAGCAAGCCATCGCCCAATTCGAACACAATGGCGTCAGGCGAACCGGATGCCATTTCCGTCAGCATGGTTCGGGTCAGCGCGGGGCCGCACTTTGGCGTGGTCGTGACGATTCCGAGGTCGGTGAAGATCATCGTGCGGCGCGCGCCGGAGTCCTCGAAAGCCATGATGTCGCGCCGCAGGGAAACGCCGGTGGCCTTGAATGCGTCCACCACCAAACCGCGATGGCGCATGCGCGCGATGATGGCCGCCGCGGCGGCGGTCTTGCCGGCTTCCATGCACGTCCCCGCGAGCGCCACCACCGGCACGCCGCGCGCGTCGAGCACCGCGTCGTAGTCCAGAGCCTTGTAGCCGACCTTGGCCGGAACGCCGATGCGCTCGCCGAGATACGGAAACGTGAGCACCGTGCCCAGCACCTTGCAGTCGAACGGCTTGCCCTTGTCCTGCGTCGCCGAATCGCATATGCCCAGCACGCCGCCGATGTTCAGCATTTGAATGATGTCGCCGGGCTTGAGCGCGGCGGGAATATGGCCGGAATAGCCGAACAATGCCTTGCGGTGGCCCAAGGCGCCGACCACGATGTCGCCGCGAACCACTTTCGCCATGCGGCCGCTGATGAGTTCCAGCGTGTTGTAGTTCGCCTTGTTGTTCATGATCTCGACCACCAGCACCAAGCCTTCCTCGCAGGGAATTTCCGGTGCAATGCGCAATTCGTGCGACAGGCCGCAGGCCTGGGTCACGGAGGCGATCTTGTCGACGACCATCGAGCGCATGCTGTTCATGATTTAGTCGCTCCCGCGCCGGCGCGCTGGTAGAACACGCCGGTCAGCGCCAGCATTTTTGAATATCCCAACGCATCGGCCGGCGTCCATTCGCCCGCCGACTCGCCATAGACGCCCTTGGATGCCGACATCAGGGAGTAGGGTGAGTTCACGCCTTCCACAAAAACCGCTCCCGGCCGCAACAGCACCGACACTTCGCCGCTGACCCGAGTCTGCGAGGACTTGAGCAGCGCTTCAATATCCCGGCACACCGGATCCAAGTGCTGACCCTCATGCACCAGATCGCCGTAGGGCTGCGCGACCGTCTCCTTGATGCGCGATTGCTTGCCGGTGAGCACCAGTTTCTCGAGTTCACGATGCGCCGTCAGCAGCACCTCGGCGGCAGGCGCTTCGAAAGCCACCCGGCCCTTGGTGCCGATGACGGTATCGCCGAGATGGATGCCGCGGCCGATGCCGAAAGGTCCGGCGAGGGTTTCCAGGGCTTCGATGACCGCGACCGGCGATAGGCGCTGGCCGTCGAGACTGTCCGGCACTCCCTGCGTAAATCCGATGCGGTGCCGTTCGGCCGCTCGCGGGCGGGTAAAGGCGTCCCTCGAGAGCACCCAGGCCTCGTCGGGGATGCTGCCCTGGGAGGTGAGGGTTTCCTTGCCGCCGATGGTGACGCCCCACAAGCCGCGATTCACGGAATACGCCGCGCCGAAGGGCGGCACGGGCAGCCGGTGTTCCTCGAGGTACTTGAGCTGCTCCGGCCGCTTGAAGGCGCGATCGCGTACGGGTGCAATGATCTCGAGTTCGGGGGCCAGCGTGCGCAGCGCGACCTCGAAACGCACCTGATCGTTGCCCGCGGCCGTACAGCCGTGCGCAACCATCTTGGTGCCCAGCGACAACGCCATTTGCGCGATCGTCTGCGCTTGCAGCACCCGCTCAGCGCCGACGCACAAGGGGTACAGGTTGCCGCGGCGGACATTGCCCATGATCAAATATTTGAGCACCTGCTCAAAATACGCAGTCTTTGCGTCAATCAAGTGATGTTCGATCGCGCCCAGCTGCACCGAACGCTCGGCCAGCGACTTCGCCGCCGCCGCGTCAATGCCGCCGGTGTCGACCGTCACGGTGATGACCGGCCGCTGATAGGTATCCTTCAGCCACGGGACGCAGAACGAGGTGTCCAGGCCGCCGGAAAAAGCCAAGAGAATGGGCTCGGCGCCCGCGCCATAAGTGGATGTCATGGGAATTCAGCGTCCGAAGAGGGTTAACAGGCGATCGCCCAGCTTGCGCTGCGCGGCGGCGCCTGCGGTGGCAATGAAAATCGTGTCATCGCCGGAAATCGTGCCGACCACTTCAGGCCATCGGGCGGTATCGATGGCGACGGCGACGCTTTGCGCCGAGCCGACCGTGGTTTTGAGAACCGTGAGGTTGCTGCCCGCGGTCAGCCGTGCGCTGACGAATTGCCTCAGCGCCGAGAAGTCGTTCTTCGGCTGTATGGCGGTCTCAGGCAGCACATAACGGTCGCCCATTTTGGCCACGCCCAACTCGCGCAGATCCCGGCTCACGCTGGATTGGGTGGCGATGTGGCCCAATTTGCGCAGCAGATCCACGAGCTCGGTCTGCCGCCCGACGCTCTGCTCACGAATGATTTTCGCGAGCATGGTGCGGCGCGCGGGCGCGCTGTTGTGGTCGGAATCGGTTCTCAGCATTTCTGTGTCTGCATAAAGTTGCAGTTATCGTGCATAAAAATGCAAGCACTGTCAATAGTCCCTGCGCGACGATCCCACTAATGCGCCGGCGGCGCCGACCATCCGGCTTGGCGCGCCGCGACTTCGCCGGCGTGATCCAGGGGTTCTCCCTCGATCGATCCTTCGATCGCCGCGCGAATTGCAGGAGAGAGTTCGGAAGCCGCGGTGCGGAACTGGCTGGGACTGCCTTTGGACGGAGATTGCGCCAGCACCTTGATCGACCAGCCATCGGCCTCGTGGCATGCCAATCCCGAGCTCGCCTCGGCGCCCGTCAACGCGAATGTTCGGCAATAGCCCCCGCTCTTCGCGCGAAAACTCATGCCGGCGGTCGCCGCCCGAGCCGGTGAGCGATCGTCTGACAGTTGAGTGGACAAGGCCTCGGCGAGCGCCGCACCGGCCAAGAGCCCACCGCTGGGATTGGCCTGAATCAATGCGGCCGATCCGTGCCAGCCTAGGTAACCTACGCCTACGCCCACCAGCAGACTCGCCGCCATGGCGGCCGGCTGCCAGCCGCGCAAAAGTCCGGGTGCTTTGCGAGTCGCGGCCTCTCGAGCCCGGGACAGATCGACAATCGTGCCCGCCGCCGGCGCACCGCCCCGCGCCGCGGCGATGAGACGCTCGGGCACGGGTTCATCCAACACAGATGCGCCCGCGCTCCGCATGGTTTCGCGCATCGCCCGATGCCGGGCGACGCGCCTGCCAATCTCGGGATCCTCCTGCATCGCCGTTTCAACTTGCGCGCGCGTTGCCGCGTCGGCTTCGCCGTCCGCATAGGTCATCAGCGTTTCGTCCGAAATCATCAAGGCTCTCCTTCCGGCAGCCGCAGCATGCCCTGCAGCGCCTCGCGTCCGCGCGCGAGACGGCTCGTCAACGTTCCGATCGGCACCTCGAGCACGTCGGCGGCGTCCTTGTAAGACAAACCCTCCACCAGCACCAGCCCCACGGCAAGGCGCTGATCCTCCGGCAGGCGCGCCAACGCCGCTTCGGTCGAGAGGCGGTCTATTTCCCGCTCCATCAGCGCCGCTCCGACTTGCGCGCCGGCTTCCTCGGGCAGGAATATTTTAGCTCTCCGTCCACGTGCTCTGACCTCGTCGATCCACGCGTTGCGCACGATCTTGAACAGCCAACTGTCCAGACGCGCATCGCTGCGCCATTGATCCAAGCGCGTAAGCGCCCGCTCCACCGCGATCTGCACCACGTCGTCGGCGTCGTGGGGATCGCGCGCCAGATTGCGTGCGAAGCGCCTCAAGCGAGGCAGCAAAGCGACGATCTGGTCATGGACGTTTTCCACGCTCTCGTTCGTACTCATGAGGTATACGTTTGACGGTTGATGTTTAATCCTTAAGGATTCAAGTTTGATGCGCGCCCTGATTTGTCTATTGATCGCGAGTGTAGCGGCGAATTCGGCGCAAGCGCAGCTGCGCTTGCCGGTCGCGCCGCTGCCGCCCTTGCCCGTTCAGAAATTGACTCAAACGGTGGGTCAGACCGGTGCCGCTGCGCTCGATCAATTGAGTGAAGTACGCCATCTGCAGATCGTGCGCCTGATTCGGGCCAATCCGCGCGCCATCGAGACGGACCCGCGCGGCAATCCGGTCGTGCGCGATGAGTTATTGGCTATATCACCCACGGTGCAAGCCATCGACGCGGCGCAGGCCCGAGGTTTTAGGATCGTGCGCGAACAAACGATCGGCGATCTCGACTTGCATTTGGTTGTCCTACAGCCCCCGGCTCGCATGAGCACTGCCAAGGCGCTGCGTCAGCTGCGCGAGGCCGATCCGGCCGGCACCTATGACTTCAACCATATCTATATGGGCGTCGGGGCAGCGGCCGCAAGGTTAGCCGAGTCGCCGAGACCCGAGAGCGCGCAGGCGGCCGGTGCCGAACAATCCGTGCCGCGCGTCGGCCTCGTCGATTCCGGCATCGACGCATCGCATCCGGTGTTTCAAGGCGCAGTCATTCATACGTGGGGATGTGGCGAGCACCCGTTTGCCAGCACGCACGGTACCGCGGTCGCGTCCTTGCTCGTGGGCCAATCGGCGGCCTTTCATGGGGTGTTGGACAGGGCCGAGCTCTACGCAGCGGATGTCTACTGCAACGCGCCGACCGGCGGCGCCGTCGACGCGCTGGCCGCGGCCTTTGCCTGGCTGGCACAACAGCGAGTCGCTGTGATCAACGTGAGCCTCGTGGGTCCGGACAACGCCGCGCTCGCTCAGATCGTGCGGACCTTGACGTCCCGGGGATATTTATTGGTTGCCGCGGTGGGCAATGACGGGCCGGCGGCTGCGCCCCTGTATCCGGCCTCCTATCCTCATGTCGTCGGCGTGACCGCCGTGGATTCGCATCGACGCGTGCTGATCGAAGCGGCGCGCGGCAATCAAGTGATGTTTGCGGCACGAGGTGCGGATATGTCGGCAGCCGACATGGCGGGAAAGTATTCGGCGATCCGCGGCACGTCGTTCGCGGCGCCCATTGTGGCGGCCCTGCTTGCCCAATCCCTATCCGTGCCCGACCCGAGCGCAAGCAACGCAGCCGTTGAATCGCTGGCGCACAGCGCCATCGACTTAGGACCCCCCGGGCGCGATTTGACATATGGCTTTGGGCTCGTGGGGGGCGACTATCGCACCGATTTGGCCCTGCCGAGCCGCTGAATCGTCCGTAGAAAAATTTGAATCCCACGGGAAGAAACAGCGGGGCGCGCTCGTATCTATGGTGAAGGCCGCGCAATGCGCTGCGGTCAACCAGGAGAGACGATGAACACTAAACACATTCTTGCTGCAGTCAGCGTCGCAACCGCGTTGGCCGTCATCACGCCCGCATACGCGGGCCCCTTGGGCGGCCGCTTGGGTGGCGCCGGTGGGCTCGGGGGCGGTATTTCCGGGATGTCCGGAATGAACCGCGGTCTGTCCGGTCAAGGCAGCCTTCAGGGCCAAGGAGCTCTCGGCGGGTCGCTCAATAAACCGAACCTGCATCCGGCGTCGAATGCCGTGAAGCAGGGGACTGGAAACGCCGGCGCCGCCAACCTGGCAGGTTCAACGGAATCTGCGGCGGCCCTGGCAAAGCCCGCGACTGCGAGCGCAGCCTCTGGCGCGACCAACACCGCGAGCGCCATCAATACGGCAAGCGTGACTGGTACTGCAACGAATGGCGCGAGCGCCATCAATACGGCAAGCGTGACCAATGCCGCGAGCACCGCTAATGCCGCGAACGCGACTGGTACCGCGACCCAGGCGCCGGCCCCCAAGCCGAACGTCACCTCCGGCACGGCTCCGCAAGCCTCTGCGACGGCACAAAAGCCGACCCCCGCGGCGAACCTCACCGGAGCGGGCGGCGTGAATGCCATGACCAACAAGGGTTCCGTCGGGGCGAACGGCGCCGGTGCGGTCGATGTGGAGCATTCGACCAACGGCACTTCGGTCGATGCAGCGGGCACCGCTTCAGCCGCATCGTCGCGCAATCCGCAATAGTCTAAAAACAGCGTGACTCGCAGCGCCCTCGCACGAGCGAGGGCGTTTGCGTCCGCAGCTACTTCACCTTATGGCCGTCCTGCTCCTGGATATGACCATGCGTGTCGTCGAAGCGCGCATGAATGGTCTGTCCATCGGCAGCGAGGGTCCAGCGCGAGATCTTCACCACCTTGCCGTCATGCAGATCCGATTCCTCGATCGTCCGATCACCGATCAATTTTAAGGAAACGCCGTTGAATTCATCGCTGCCTTTGTAGGGCGCCGGCGTACCGTCAAATTTCGCCGTGAAGGAGCGGCCCATCTTGTCGGACATCGACAGTGTGCCGTCGCTCACTTTGAACAGGGTGTCTTCGGCGTGATTGGATACATCGAATTCGATCATCTGCCATCCGCCTGACACCCGATGCGACCCGGGCGCCGCGGCGCCGATGCGCTTGTATTTTGCCGTCAACTCAATGGGTACGGGAGCTACGCCTGAGAGGGTTTGAACCTCGGTTTTGCCGGCGTCATCCGCAGCCACGGTCACCGTGGTCTCCATGCCTACTTTGCCGCTTTTCTTGGCGGTCTTGGTGATCGCGTGGTCGTCGATGATCGCGATCTTAAGGGTGTCGTAGTAGGGATTGCCGGCGATCGGGTGATCCTGGCCGTCGGCCTGCACTTTGTAGGGCGGCTTGCAGGATGAACATTCGTATTGGCCCTGGGCCAACAGCACCGACTCCGGCTCTGGACGGCTCGGCCTCTGCGGATCGGGCCGCCATGTGCCGTCAAATGCGCTTTGCGCCAGGCAGATCGCCGGCAGCAGCACCAACCCAAAGATTGCAGCGTGTGCTTTTCGCATGAGCGCTCCTGATGTTCTCCGATCTCCCTTAATAACCAAACTCAGTGCCCAGTCCCGCCACGCGGAATACTCAGACAGGCTCCCTGGCGATTTCTAGGAACTCGCGCACTCGATCCAGCTCCCGGTCGAGTGCGGCGCGAAACCTTGGATCGCGCGGCGCCTTGCCTGCGGTGTAGCCGAAGGCGGCGCTCAATCGCCCTTCGGTGACGGTCAAGTTCCCCCAGCCGATGACCCTTTCATGCCACAACAACGGCAGGGCGTAGTAGCCCAGCTTGCGTTTTGGTTCCGGGGTGTACGCCTCGAATCGATAAGCCCAGTCCCAAAAGATTTCGAAGCGGCGCCGGTCCCAGACGATGGGGTCGAAGGGCGTCAACAGGCGTACCTCATCGTCCGTCGCCCAGCGCTTCGACTCCGGCCTTTCCTCCGCCGGCCAGTACCATTCGATGCCCTGAACGCGCGTGTTCCTCAGCCGCTGCTTGGCGCGGGCGAGTGCGGCGGCGCGTTCCTTGATCCACTGCGGCGCGCCGTGCTGCAGGCGATTCACCAAATTTCCCAGGCTGTTGGCCGGCAGCGGGGCGTATTTGCGCACGATCACATCCACCAAGGCGTCCATCTTGGAGGCGCTGCTCGCCGTCGCGGCATCGGCCGTCGCGGCATCGGCCGCCGCGGCATCGCCGGCCGCCGGCTCAACTGCGATGATCTCGCGCGCAACATAGACGCGCGTGCCGCCGTCGCGCCTCGCGACCCGCAGCAGCCCGCGATAGTGCATGTGATCGAGCAGCTGCGTGCTGGCATTCGACGATCCGCCAAACCAATTGGTGACGCGACCGTGCGAGAAGTACGCGTCCACCTCGCGCGGATGCACCGCGCCGCGCTCGCGCACGAAAGCGAGGATGGCCTCCGCCTGCCTGGTGCGCGTGGGCGAGGATTTGATTTTCAGCGTGCGCGGATGCATCAGGGCGTGATGGATGCGCGGCAAAAAGCCATAATTGACGAAAAAATCCTCTTCAAGCGCCAGACTTGGATAGCGGCGCTCCAGGTCGCCGGCACGATAGTCCTTTACGCGGTGGCGCAGCGTCAGATCCTGTGCCCGCGCCGGCGCGCGGATGGGATCTGCCTGCACAAAACCCAGTTTTTCGATCGCGCGCTTGAGCGTCGTCGGCTTGAACAGCGAGCGCGCAATCGCATAGCGGCGCAGATCTTTGAGGGAAATCGGCATGCGGCGAATATACCGAATCCGCCGCCGCCGGTACCCCGGAGTGTCGGGCGGGTCGAGTTGCCGCAGGTTTCCGGGTACATTAGGAAAAATGCTGGAAACCATCGAAGTAGAAACGGCGCCGCAGCCGAACGCCGCGATCATTTGGCTGCATGGGCTGGGCGCCGACGGCCATGATTTCGAGCCCATCGTGCCCGAGCTGGTGCCGCGGGGATCGCGCGCCTGGCGCTTTGTTTTTCCAAACGCCCCGGTCCGTCCCGTGACCCTCAATGGCGGGATGCGCATGCGCGCCTGGTACGACATCGTGGGATTGGATCGAAAGTCTGCCGAAGACGCTGCGGGGTTCAAGGATTCCGACGCGAAAGTGCGGGAGCTGATTGCCCGCGAGGTCGGCCGCGGCATCCCCGTGAGCCGCATCGTGCTGGCGGGATTCTCCCAGGGCGGCGCCATTTCGCTGTACACCGCGCCGCGCTTGGAAGAAAAGCTCGCCGGCGTCATGGCGCTGTCCTGCTACTTGCCGCGGGAAAGCACATTCGAGGCGGAGCGCGCGCCCGCCAACGAGGGCACGCCGATATTCATGGCCCACGGACAATTCGATGGTACGTTGCCCATGATGTTGGGAGTAAAATCCCGAGACTACCTCAAGGCCCACGGGTACTCGATCGAATGGCATGAGTATCCGATGGCGCATGCCGTTTGCGCCGAGGAAGTGGCCGATATTCGTCAATTCTTATTGCGGGTGCTGCCGTAAATGACCGCCCAGCCGTCACTGAAACGAATCAAGACCGCCTCTGCGAAGGCGGCCGCGCGCGCCGCAGCGGCCAAGAGTCAGGTTCGCCTGGCCAAGGCGCAGCTCAAGCAAGCGCGTAAGGCTTTCAAGGCGGCAAAGAGGGCTGCCAAGCAAGCACGGCGACAGGTTGATGCGGCTGGGAGCGCGCGTCCGCGACGGCCCGCCGCCACCCTGAAGCTCAAGCCGGCGATCCGCAAAGCATCGATGCCGCCGAAAACCGTGCGCACACCGAAAACCGTGCGCACGCCGAAAATCGCGCAAGCCAAGCCAGCCGTGCCCCGCGCGGCGTCCAAACGCAGCGTAAAGAAAACAGCGCCGCGGCAGGTCTCGAAAGCACGGATTCCGAAAGCGCCTCAAATGCGCTCAGCGGCGGAGATTGCGAAAACCGTCATCGAGCGGCTGCATGCGCCGCCGCCGATTTTGGCGCCCGCACCGATCATGCCGCCGGCACCGGCAATACCGCCGGATACCGATACCGGCTCCGGCGATTCCAGGCCCGCAACGCCCGCCAAATCTTGAGGTCAATGCGGCGTAGGCGGCACGATTCCCGGGAATAGAATCGCGATCAGGACGCTCAAGAATAGGAACGCGAGCAGCCCCAGCAATTGACCGAGCACCCAAACCGCAAACGCCCGGCGTGTGGTCAATCCCAATGTCTCGCTGAAACCCATGACCTGCAGGACGATGCTCCATAGGGCGAGCAACATGTAGGCCGTGAATTGCACGCGCAACACGAAGGCCACAAATCCATCGACTTCGACACCCGGCGTGTTGACGATGGCCGCATCGCCGACCAGCAGCGCGGTGAATATCCACAAAATCAGCGAGGCGGCGACGGGAATGCCGCCATAAGCCAGCACATGGAATACCTGGTTGCGGGCCGATTGGCCTGCGACACGCTTTCCCAAGCGCCCGTAAATCGCCGCGAATAAATACATGCTGACCACCCCGCCCAGGGGGCCGAATATCAAAGCGCTTCCCAGAAGCTGGCCCGCGGTGGTGCCGGTGCCGGAAAGCTGGGTTCGATACACCATGACGGAAGTGGCCATGCCTTGAGCCGCGGCCAAAATGTAGTCCGTGGCGCCGATGGGATGTGCCGCCAATTCCCGAAATACGCGTCGGGGTCTTAACCAGACATCTTTTAGCGGGCGAATGGGTTCTGTATCTGACACCAAAGCAGCCTACGCAATCCGTGTGTGCGACTCCAGTGTTCACGCACAGATGACAGCAGACTTTTTCAGGGCTACTCTCACAGCGAGTTCGAACGATGTTTCAGGAGAAGGATGATCATGGCAAAAAAGAGCAAGTCGAAAAAGCGCAAGTCGAAGCGGCCGATGGCAAAGGCCAAACGAAGTTCGGCAAAACGCTCGGCCAAGAAAAGCGTCGCTAAAAGAAAGACGCGGCCGGTGAAGGCCAAGAAGAAGGTCAAGGCAAAGGCAAAGAGAGCGGTTAAGAAGACCGCGCCGAAGAAGGCTGCGCCCAAGAAGGCCGCGCCGAAGAAGGCAATGCCGGCACCGAAGCCCGCCGCGATGAGCCCGCCGAGGCCCAAACCTGCGCCGATGGCGTCGCCGCCGCCGACGGCTGCATCGCCCTCCGTGCCGGCCGCTGAACCAGCCATGCCGCCGGCGATGAATTCCGGGGTGGAATCGTCGGGGATGTAAGGATTCGCTCGATGGCAGTGGGAGCTTGTCTGAGTATTCCGCGTGGCCGCGAGCGTGCCGGATTTGCCTTCAGTCGAGGCGGAGCCGACGAAGTTGGGTTTGATCCCAATGAGGAGGCGACAACGACGAATGAAGGCAAATCCGTCCGCTCCCGAAGGGTTGGCTCTGGAAGG
>Ga0193753_10000271_pt1 | contig 51996 bp, 8 predicted proteins | sample H1c2metaG_FD_144925 | JGI IMG/M metagenome (GOLD analysis project Ga0193753, IMG submission 144925) | Soil microbial communities from a riparian zone of the East river system, Colorado, United States - H1c2 | ecosystem: Environmental > Terrestrial > Soil > Riparian zone | place: USA: East River...
ATAGATAGGTGTCGAATTGCTTGGAACGACATAGGTATCACACTGTGAATCCTGCAATCCCACAGTCGGGAATAATGGCGTAACCAGGTTACATCCGTTCACCGGGTAAGGCAGGTAAGTGCCATCCGTATTTTTGATCGAAACCTTCACCGTGTAAAGGTGGTTGTAAACCACTTGGAAATTGGTGACCTGGGTCATCCTGAACTCACGTGTGGCACGCAGCAATTCCTGGGTGTTCGATGGGTTGCTTGGATCGGTGACAAGGAACCTGTAGCCTGCCGCGAAAGGCACGTTGTTGGCATAGACCGCGTCAGACATCAACACCAAAGCAGCGTTTCCTGAGCATGAGGTCAGCTGTGTCGGGGTTGCAGGTGTGCTCACCGTACAATTGGTGGCCGTGTAAGGCTGCAGGTAGCCGCTGTAGTAAACCCCGACCTCGACTTTGTAGGTCGTGGCGAAGCCGTAGGTGCCCAGTTGGGTGATTTTCATCGCACGAAGCGGCGTGTCTATGAACTGTACCTGGCCTGCGGTCGGGCCTGTCAGTGTGGTCACCCTCCAGCGGTAGCCTGTGGCTCCTGTGACATTGGCGACATACACATAGGTGTCGATCGTATCAAGGGTATAGTTGCAAAGCAATGTGCCGGTGACTTTTGGCGGGAAGCCTTCGTCTATCGATCCGTCGCAGTCGTCATCGATCAGGTTGTAGCCGATTTCTGTTGCGCCAGGGTGGACTGAGGCTTTCGTATCGTCGCAGTCGGTGCCATTCGTTGCAGTGGAATAACCAGCAGGAACAGTCGCACCATAGCAGACAGTTTGTGTACCTGCATTGTATCCGTCAGCGTCAGCATCTACATATAGCGAAGCGCTTTGGTATTTTAACGGATCAACAACATCACAATCGGTATTGTTTACTGAATAATTTGCAGGAGGCGTTGTGCCATTTACTGCACAAACACTTACAAGACTTCCTGTTCCATATGCATCTCCGTCAGCATCAACATAAAAAGGAAAAGAAGCATGTTTGGTATTGTCATTGTCGTTACAATCTGTATTGTTTGTAACCCCGCAAGCGACTTGTGTCGTAGAACCATAAGTGTCGCCATCATTATCGGCATATTGGATTTGGCTGTCATTGCAATCACCCGTAGTCGTTACGCCGCCACAAGCCACCATTGCACCTGAACCGAATGTATCACCATCCAAATCTTCATATCTCACCAAGTTGTCATCACAATCCAAATTGTTGGCAACATAATCATCTGGTGCGCCTTCACATGAAACAGTTGAATTTGCAGGATCTCCAAAGGTGTCATTATCATTGTCAAAATAATAAGTGACATCCTGGTTTACGCTTAAGACAACGGTATTATTCGTAGTCACAGGAACCGTACCGCCAGGCGCGTCAGTTCTTTCGATGGAAGTCACCGTCAGTGTTTGTCCATTATTGGCAAGACTGAGTGTGATATTGGCTGAATAAAAACCACTTCCGTTTGGAACAACTCCTGTCAGAGTACCCGGAACACCGTTAATATCGTAGTAAATTGTAGAAGTACTGCCTACCAAAAGCCCTGTAATATTGAATTGGGCAGCAGCATTTTCACAACTTGCCTGAGGCTGCGTGATTGCACCAAAAGTTGGTGGAGCAGCAAGGGTTTTTACGTGTATTGTATTTGAGTTTACAGAAGTACTGTTTGGGCTTACTGCCCTTACCCTGTAGTAATAATCAGTATAAGTATTGATATTCGCACCGTCCACGAGTTGGGAATTGCCGCTGTTTACCGCCAAATCCTCATAACCCGGAACAAATGAAGTCACCGTATTGTTGAAAGTATGTGACCCTAAATTTGAAACCGTATCAATAGTCAAAACAGTCCATTGTGTCGCAAGGGTTGGGAACCCTGAGCCAGGATTCGTAATCACTCCACCCATTACATTGGCATTCCTGACCAATGTTTTATCGGCTGTAGTAAAACCCCCTGAAGTCCATGCTGTTCCCGGATCTTCTCCGATTCTTCCAAAAATATCCACAAAATTACCTGTAGAAATTTTAATCAATGCCATGGCATCATCACCGTTGAAGTTAATCACGGGATTATAAGCAGTTGCAGCGCCACCATAGATTGTTGAAGCTGAATTCTTGTATACTACCGTAGCGCCATTTGGAAGCAATCCTGATAATATTTGTGAATTGGATACTGTTGCGCTTCCATTGGTATATATATTCAATGAATAACCCGACAAATCGACGGTTGCACCGGTACCATTATAAATCTCAATATATTTGTTTGTTGCACTTCCTTCAAGGTATTCAGAAATGAAAAGGTCAGATGCATTGGTTGTCGTTCCGAAAGTCGCCGATGTACTTACATCCAGCCTGTAACTTCCAGCTCCTGGAACCACATCCCAATTTGCAGTAAAAGCATGCTGCTGCACATTCGTAGCTGCAGTTGCATTCGGTGTGCCAATTGCTAATGTAGTGAAATTCAGCACTGGTGAAGCTTTTACAGTTCCCGTCGCATCAGTTGCATAAGCTTTATAATAGTAAGTTGTGTTTGGCGACAGGTTTGAAAGCGCTGAAGAAAATGCCCCGCCGCTTAAATTTGTCGCAGGTACTAATGTACTGGTCACAAAACCCGCAGTATCGCTATATTCAATTCCGTAAACTGTAACCGCACTACAGCCCTGAACCAAAGAACCAGCAACTGTTGCACTGGTAGCAGTAACCGCAGATACTCCTCCGTTTGAAACAGCAACAGCAGTATTAATCCCGGAACCTGACGCCGCAACATCAAATGATGCAGCCAGTCCGCCACCGGTCAATTGGATATTTCCGCCATATGCCTGAACTGCAAGTGGTGAAAACCTCACCCATACCGTCTGGTTTGTGATGGAAGTTCCCACATAGCTGATATTTAAAGTAGCTGTATATGGACCGCCCGAACTTGTTGAATACGTATAACCCGACAATGCCCCAACTACGATATCAGAACCGTCAAGGTTGCTTCCTTCAAAAGAGAAACTATGGTCAAGCGTACTGTTTGTACATACATTCCCAAAAGCAGTTAAAGCAGTCAGTGGATTTAAATCGGCAGAATTATTCGGAATTGTCGTTCCTGAACCAGTCGTACCAAATCCGGTTTCAACTGATGCGCCGTTTCTTGCATTCAATGCAAAAGTATGCAATGCATTGTCACTCAGTCCGGTTACGGTTTTAGTTCCCCATGCAGCAGCTGTTTGCCATATTGGTGTGCCACCAGTTGTGCCATTCGCCTGAACATAACTGCTCAATCCATCAACCTTAATAGCATATTGTGTCGTGCCAGGATTGCCATTTTCCGCATTTGTATCAATAATGACATCCAGTGAACCGAGTGCAGGATTGCTGTTGACCACTGGAGCATTAGGCAAATTTGCCAGTGTATAAAAGGTCACTGCACTTCCATATGTCGTGTTGATTGCATTTATCGCATAAGCGCGATAACTGTATTGTTCATTTACTGATAATACGCTACCAGTTGGTACTGTAAAAGCACCGGTTGTTCCACTTGTTGTTAAGTTCGTAACACCCGTTCCTAAAATTGCAGGCGTAGCATTGACCGAAGTCAGAGCATAGACAACTCCTCTTCCGGTTACAGTTGAACCGCCATCAGAAGTGACATTGCCACCCAATGTTGCAGAAATACTTGTCAAGGCCGTTGGTGCGGCATCTGTAGTTACTACCGGAGCGGTTACTGCAGTTACTGCCTGGATTGAAACATCGTCAATTCCCAATCCTTGTGCATTACTACCTGATGTGCCAGAAACTACAGAATATTGCCAAGCCAGGTATAAATGGCTGCCGTTTGGAACAGTGGTCGTCAATACCTGCGATGTCACAGCCGTGCTCGCGCCCGGAGCTGTAGCATAACCGGCAGTTGTACCGTCGGCGGCGAAAGTGGTCAGGAAGTTTGCACCTGCCGAAGTCCATGTGCTGCCATTTGTCGAATAATACATTTGGATAAAATAACCAGCTGCATTTGTTCCTGTCCTGTATTTCTCTACATTGTATGAAATATTAAAACTTGCAATTGAGCTTGCACCATTATTCAGCAAATCTGCATAAATATTGATGCTCCTGTTTGAGGAAGCGGCAGACAATCCTCCGATTGCCCTGTCGGTGGTACCAGGTGTGGCAGTTCCCGCCCCATAATTGTAAAGTCCGCTCGCGGCACTGCCCGACATATTAGCAGAAGCTACCTGTGCTGTTGCTGTACCAGCACCCGCATAAGTCCCTAAAGTTCTGGCTGCAGAAACAGCTTCGGCTCTCCATCCGGCTGGCAATGTTGCAGTTGCGGATGTTCCAATGGTAAAATTCTCAGTCACCGTATTTCCTCCTGAAATATTGATCTGTGACCACGAATTACTAAAAGACATGACCAGTAATAATACCAAGCATGCCTTTACAATTGTTTTGTGTAAAAGTAATTTCATAATTGTTTTTTTATTTTGACAAAAACAAAATTAATATTATTACAGACTTATTTACAGAAAATTCATTATTAATTTATTAACAGTTAATTAGGTTTTGTTTGGAAATGCCACAACTGATAAATTTATAAAAAAGCCCCTGTGTACAGAGGCTTCTTTTTTAAACAAAACATATTATTTATACTATGTTATCTTTTGATCATCCGGAATGCCTGCACATTCTCTCCCTGGCTCACAATGACATTATAAACCCCCGATTGATAGCCGCTTCCTATTTTCAAGGACGTTTCGTCTGCAGCGGCATTTATTGTCTCAAGCAATCTTCCCATGGCATCATATACCTTTATGGTGATTTTGCCATTTGTTGGCGTTGCCAGCCCGACATTGAAATCTTCAACAAACGGGTTTGGATATAAAGTGACTGAAAGACCATTGCCATTTTCTTTTATGCCTACATCTGAAACATTCCTTCCCGGCGGTGATCCCGGCGTGGTGACTGCGCATCCTTTGCCATAAGGCGTAAATATGCCACCCAGTTTGACGGCAACCTTTACCGTATAAGTTGTCCCAGGTTGCAAACCACTAAACATGTTCAGTTTATAATAGCCCAGTACATTATCGACATAATGGTTGTAGCCCGTTTCATTATTCTGGAGCCTGAAACGATAAACCGCCGCATTCGAAATCGGATCTGCATAAATATAATCCGTCGTGTTTACCGCTACCATTTCGCATTGCGACAATTGGATTTTTGACGATGGATAACCAGGTGTCCGGATCGTGCAAACCGGACCATATTGGAGATAATTCCCGGTTCCGTACCTGATGGCAACCTCAACGAGATAATTCGTATTGTATTGGATATTGGCCAATAAGTTCATACGGAATTCCCGCAATGGCCTGTCGATAATATGAACATCAGCCTGGTTGGTGGCATTGACCACTTTAAAACGGTAGCTTATGCAGTTGGGCATAAAGTCAGCATAGATGATATCGCCCATCGAACCCAAAGTACTTCCGCATTGTGAAGATTGGATTTTCGTATACACCAATGGCGTGTTAACACCACAAATTCCGCCATAAGGCAAATAATTCCCATCCAGGTTTTTAACGGCCACTTCAACGGCATAGTTTGCGCCATATAAGGCAGTCGGAATCAAGTTCATCCTGAATTCTCTTAGGCTTCTGTCTAACAGGTACACTTCGGAAGGATCAGCCACATTCGTTACCCTGAACCTATAGCCCGCAGCATAAGAAACGGCATCGGCATAAATCACATCGGTCATATTGCTTAAGGTCAATGCGCATTGGCTATTTTGGATTTTTGTAATTGGTGTAGGCGTTGTAACCGTACAATCCGCACCGTAAGGTTGCCATATGCCTTGATAATAGGAAGCCACTCGGATATGGTATGTAGTCGCAAATTTATAAGCACCCATTTGTGTCAATGTAAAGCCGCGTGTTGGGTTGGTTACGATTTGTTCCAAAAACTGGTTGTCGCCAATTTCGGTAACCACTTTAAAACGATAAGCCGTCGCACCGCTGACCGTATTGGCCATGATTGTTGTATTCAACGCAGGAAGCACTTGCCCGCATTGCGAACTTTGCACCTGTGTCGTAACCAAAAACAATATACCATCGTCTGAAAAATGTTTTTTCCCGGCAAACATACTATACGCAGAAGCCACAGTGGCAAAAAATAATAATGCGGTAATCAATTGTAGTTTTGTTTTCATATCATAGTCATTTGTCATAAAATCACATTCGTTCAAATGATTGTGAATCAAGACCTTTTATCAGACCCAAAACTATTGATTTAACCATTCCGAAAAAAATATTTTATCGATTATATGCAAATATTATCGATTAAATGCGTTTTATATATGTTTTTGTAGGTATTTTTGTATAAATAAAATATTCTTCTTTTGTTGATTTTTTCCATAAAAAAAGCCTTTCCATAAACGGAAAGGCTTTTTGATTGAATTGGGTTGGTATTATCGCTTGATCACCCGGAGTGTTTTTACTTCTTCACCCTGGCTCACAATTACGTTGTAAACACCAGAAGGGTAATTGGCACCCGTTTGGAGTGTTTTCATTTCTGAAACTTCTACATCCTTGACTTCTAGCAGCCTGCCGGTCATATCATATACTTTCATATTGACCTTAACGGTATTGGCCGTAGTGACATCAATATTAAAGTTGTCAGCAAATGGATTTGGATAAGCCACGACACTGAAAACATTTTTGATTCCTGCCGAATCTATCTTCTCTGAAGGCGGAGTTACAATGCTACAGGTTTTTCCGTATGAGCCGTCAGGATCTGTATTGTTGAAAATCAATCTCACCCGTACATTGTAAATACCTCCAGATACCAATGGTGGAAAATCTGACAACCTGATTGAACGCAGTTGTCTTACTACCTCAACTCCTGATGGCGCCAAGCCTGGCCCATTAATTTTGAAAACATAACCAATGGCTCCCGGATAAGAATCAGCAAAGATAAAGGTTGACATATTTGGCACATTATAACCGTCACACTGTGAACTCTGAAGTGAAGTCGTTGGGAATACCGGCGTGGTGAAGTTACAAGTTGGACCATAAGGAAGGTATGTTCCATCGGTATTTTTTACCGCTGTCTGTACCGTATACGATTTGTTATACTCCACATGAAAAGCGGTGATCAGGTTCATCCTGAACTCACGGGTAGGGCGAATCAATTCCTCTGTATGCAACGGGTTACTCGGGTCGGTAATTTTGAATTTATAACCGGCAGCAAAAGGCACATTATTCGCGTAAACCGCATCGTTCATTGCATTGAGTATTGCTGTGTTACCACAAGAAGTCAGCTGTGTTGTTGCTGCAGGCGTACTTACGGTACAATTTGTCGGTGTATAAGGCTGTAAATATCCGGCGTAGTAAACGCCCACTTCCACCTTATAAGTAGTATTGAAGGCATAAGTTCCCAATTGTGTAATCCTGAAAGCGCGCAATGGCGTATCAATGAATTGCACTTGTCCTGCTGTTGGCCCGTTCATAGTGGTCACTCTCCAGCGGTAGCCTTGCGCACCACTGACGTTATTAGCATAGACATACGTATCGATAGTATCCAATGCGTAATTACACAGAATGACGGTAGTCACTTTTGGCGGGAAGCCTTCATCAATCAATCCATCGCAATCGTCATCGATTAAGTTATAACCGATTTCCGAAGCACCTGGATGAACCGAAGCTTTCGTATCGTCACAATCTGTATTGTTTAATGAATAGTTTGTTGGCGGCGTAAATGCATTGTTTGCACAAACGCTTGTCGGGCTTCCTGTTCCGTATGAATCGCCATCAGCATCTACATAGAAAGAATAAGTGTTATACAATGCCGGATTTGATGGATTGCAATCGGTGTCATTGATTGAATATCCAGCCGGAGGCGTAACTGCATCAACCGCACATAGATTTTGGACACTTCCCGATCCATAGGTATCGCCATCAGTATCCGCATAGAAAGGATAAGTGGTATGCATCGAAGAATCTGCCGGGCTGCAATCAGTATCATTAACCGAATAGCCTGCCGGAGGCGTTACTGCATCCACAGCACAAACGCTTGTCAGGCTTCCTGTGCCATAACCGTCATTATCCGAATCCAAATAGAAAGCAAAACTTTCATGCATGGTATCATTACCGTCATTACAATCCGTATTGTCTGTAACACCACAAGGGGATAGCGTTGTTGAACCATAAGTATCGCCATCGGCGTCAATATATGTAAGCAGGCCATCGTTACAATCCAGCGCATTGAGGATACCACTACAGGCAGAAAAGATGTTGCTACCAAAACCGTCACCGTCGGCATCGACATAAGTCAATAAGCTATCGTGACAATCATCCGTATTGGTGATTCCGCTGCATGCTGAGAAAGTATTAATCCCGAAACCATCGCCGTCGGCATCGACATAAGTCAGCAATGCGTCATTGCAGTCCAGCGTATTGGTAATTCCGCTGCATGGCGAGAAGGTATTGATACCAAAACCATCGCCGTCAGCATCGACATAAGTCTGTAAATTGTCATTGCAATCTGAGCTATTGCTTACATAACCAGGAGGTGTTCCGATACAAGACACTTGCAGTGCCGCTAAATCGCCAAATCCATCAAGGTCGGTATCTGCATAATAATTCACATTTCCATTTACGTCCACACTTTGTGTAGTGGAATTGGTACAACCATTACCATTCGTATAACTATAAGAAATGATATGTGTGCCAACGCCTGCAGTAGCAGGATTGAAGGTGGCCGTTCCGCTGCCTGTATTTGTAATTCCCGCTCCGCTAAATGTACCACCTGATTGGTTGGCCAATAAATTAACGGCAGCAGCACTTTCACAATAGTATGATGCCAATGTGGTAAAACTTACAGTCGGCAATGCATTGATTACAAAATTTGTTGCAGTGCGGCAACCTGGCACTGTTGAGCACTCGGCATAGAATGTCGTTGTTCCCGGTGCTTGTGTATCAGCCAAGCCAGAGTTTAAGACCCCAACCGGATTGAATGGTGAACCAGAGCCTATGGCAGTGCCACCGAACGACGCAGTATACCAATTAAGGACACCTGCGATTGAATATCCAACGTTAATCGTAATATTTGTAATATTAGCATCAGTTGCCGGAATAAAGCCAAATAAAAGGTCATTCGTTATTTCACGGAATTCAAACAGCCAATTTCCTGCAGGATTGCCTGTACCCCAAGTTCCCAAAGGCGCGTTGGTTACAGTGCCACTACTATTCAATGCTGACGGTTGGATATCACTTTGCTGGGCACCAACACTTGCTGGTGGTGTAACCCTGACACGCAAATCGCTTCTGGTAGAAACCAGATTGACAGCAGTATACGTAATGGCGACAGCGGTTGAGGTAACAACTGCACCAGCAGGCAATGAAGGGAAAGCAATGCTTATATTGGTATTTCCTGAGCCACCATAAGTAATAGAATCTGATGTACCCCCGGATCCGGATGCAGTTTGAGTATCATTAATATCTGTGCATGTTGTTGTGGAAGTCAGCGAACCGGTTTCCCCTACACAAATTACTGCGCCATTAGTTAAAGGGACTGGTCTAACTGTCACGGTCATTGTGCTTGAAACTACAGGACAAGGACCTGATGGGTCATCCGAAGTAAATGTCAAAATTACTGTTCCACTCGCAATGGAAGGAGTATAAGTTGATGTAGGGCTGGATGCATCACTGAAAGTACCGCTTGGCGCTGTCCAGGTAGCGCTCGAGGCACCGCCTCCGAATGTTCCCGCTAAAGTGATTGATTCACCTGCACAAACCGATTGGTTTGCACCAGCATTTATTGTTGCTCCAGGATTTACAGTAATAATTACCGTATCTGAAACTGCCGGACAAGGCCCTGAAGGGTCATTGGAAGTCAACGTCAATGTAACTGTTCCACTTCCAATAGCAGGCGTATAAGTCGATGTCAGGCTCGAGGCGTTGCTGAATGTGCCGCTTGGCGCTGTCCATGTCGAGGATGTCGCTCCGCCGCCTCTTGTTCCCGCAAGGGTAATTGAACCGGTCGAACAAACTGTCTGTGGCGAACCAGCATTTACTGTCGCAGCCGCGTTTACTGTTACAGTCATCGTATCATTGACTGCACCGCAAGGTCCTGTAGGATCATTAGTCGTCAGTGTCAAGGTTACTGTTCCGCTTGCAATACTTGGCGTATAAGTCGACGTCAGGCTCGTAGCATCACTGAAAGTCCCGCTTGGCGCTGTCCATAATGAGGATGTCGCACCACCGCTTCTTGTCCCGGCAAGGGTAACCACCGGCGAACTTGAACAAACTGTTTGGTTTGCTCCAGCATTAACTGTCGCCGCAGGATCGACAGTAATGATTACCGTATCTGAAACTGCGGGGCAAGGTCCGGTAGGATCATTGGTGGTCAATGTCAACGTAACTGTTCCGCTTCCTATTGTAGGTGTATAAGTCGATGTCAGGCTCGAAGCATTGCTGAAAGTACCGCTTGGCGCTGTCCATGTCGAGGATGTAGCTCCGCCGCCTCTTGTTCCTGCAAGGGCGATCGACCCGTTTGAACAAACTGCCTGTGCCGAACCAGCGTCTACTGTTGCAGCTGCATTGACCGTTACGACCATAGTATCCGAAACTGCCCCGCAAGGTCCAGTTGGGTCATTGGTGGTCAGTGTCAAGGTAACCGTACCACTTCCAATCGAAGGCGTATAAGTCGACGTCAGGCTCGTAGCATCACTGAAAGTCCCGCTTGGTGCTGTCCATAATGAGGATGTCGCTCCGCCGCCTCTTGTTCCCGTAAGGGTTACCACTGGCGAGGTCGAACAAACTGCCTGGTCACCGCCTGCCCCAACTGTTGCTGCTGGATCAACGGTAATGATTACTGTATCTGAAACTGCCCCGCAAGGTCCTGTTGGGTCATTGGTGGTCAATGTCAATGTGATTGTACCGCTTCCTATTGTAGGTGTATATGTCGATGTCAGGCTAGAAGCGTTGCTGAAAGTTCCACTTGGCGCTGTCCATGTCGACGATGTCGCGCCGCCGCCTCTTGTTCCCGCAAGGGTAATCGAGCCGTTTGAGCAAACTGTCTGTGGTGAACCCGCATCTACGGTTGCCTCAGGAGATATCGTTATTGTTTTGGTTGAAGTCACATTGCCGCAGGGTGCAATTCCGGTAGCGGTCAATGTCAATGTCACGGTTCCGGCTGAAAGATCAGTCGGGCTTGGGTTATAGGTAGCCAATGTTAATGAATTGGCATTTGTAAAAGTTCCCCCTGTGGTTGTACTCCAGGTAATCCCTGAATTGTTGGATGCACTTGAACCTGCCGTGATATTTACGGCACCTGAATTAGAACAAGTGGTAATGGCAGTTCCCGCTACTGCTGTAGCTGCCGCATTAATTGTTAAAGTACTGGCGCTTTGTGCACCTGTTGCCGCGGGGTAGCTTGACACTACCCTGATTTTGTAACCTGTTCCGCTAGCCTGCCCTCCCGGTATGGTCGCTGAAATAGTACCAGCCGCAGTTGAAGTAAGTGTTCCGATATTTATCGGGGCTGCAAATGAGCCTGACGCATCAGACAATTGTGCTGTAAAGACATTTCCCGAAATATAAGTTCCTGTTATAGTATAAGGTACTGAAACTGCATTGCCTGCACAAAATGGAGAACCTGTGATTGTCCCTGCCGGCATTGTTCCGGCAAAAGCCTTAAGCGCGATCAATATTGCACCACCTCTTGATGATGCTATTGTCACCGTACCATTTCCAGTACTGCCTGCAACGGTTTTTACCGCACCTGCCAACCCAAGACTGGCATCGAGATTACCGGCAGTGGATGGCGCTTCAGATAATTCTGTTAAAGGCAATGGTCCAGTCGCAGTTTGCCAGCCTGAATATGTTACATCATTTCCAATCATCGCAAACATCAATACTCCTGCATTGGCAGTCGCCGTCGTAATGGATGCGGCAGTAATTGTTGTGGTATTTGAAGTTGCATTTGTCGTGCTTATGGAACCCGGGTCCACATCAAAAGGGCCGCTGTTGGCCACACCCGCCTCATTAAAACCCCCATTAATATCAGCTCCCCTAAATGCGGAGATTGTAGCAAGGCTGCCATCATTGCTGGTATCGCTGTCTAAAGTAAAGGTGTAGTTTGTAGCTGTGACATCACCCGCAACGGCAATCTTATAGAATAACGTGGCATGCCAGTGGTCACTTCCGTTAGACGCAATATCCCTTCCATCAATCTTGATCCAGCCGGATGGCGTTGGATCTGTCAAAGTGTTGCCATCGTTATCTGCCATAAGGACATTTGCAAACAAGACATCACCCAGAGCCACTCCGGTCGGTTTCGTAACTACGAGTGAAGTTCCGGAACCTGTAGTGGTTTGAGCCGTACCAACCATAGCGATTTGCGCTAAGGAACTGTTACTGAATAACAAACTACCCATGAGCGTAGCTGTAATGACCGCTGATCTTAAAACAGACTGAAAATTCACTCTGTTCATTGTTAATGTAGTTTTCATATGCATAAATATTTATTTTGGTGTTTACAGGACTAACCTTGTATTGATAATTAAATCAATTGTAAAGTAACCTCTCATTTAAACCTTATAAAAAAAAAAACGATGAATGACTACTATAGTCGTTTAAGCACTGACAGCAAGCATTTTACCGTAAAAACTTGCATTTCGTCCATGCCTCATTTTCAACCATCATAAGGCCAAAAATTAGGATAGATAAAAAAACCCCTTCATTTCTGAAGAGGCTTATAATTTTTGTACATTCTTTAGAAACAGAAAATTATCTTTTGACGACTTTTATTGATTTTATATTATCATTTTGCTGGACGACGATGTCATAAACGCCGGTGGGAAATTGTCCGCCCATTTGCAATTGCTTGATTTCTGCAGGTGAAACATCATACATTTCCAGAAGCCGGCCTGTCATATCGTATGTTTTTAGGATTACTTTAGCAACAGACGACGTTTTAAGATCGATCATAAAGTTTTCTGCATAAGGATTTGGATAGGCTACAGCTCCAAATATATTTTTTACAGCCGACTCAGTTTTGTCCGATAGTGCAGGCGCTATAAAACTGCAGGTCTTTCCATATGGCCCAGCGGCGTCATTGATATTGAATATCAGGCGAACCCGTACATCGTATATTTCTCCCGCATGCAGCTGGATTCCGGGAAAATCGTTAAGGCAAAATGCACGCAATGGCTTTAGCACTACACTTCCATAATAGGGTAATCCCGGCCCGGTTAGTTTGAATGCATAATATACGACTCCAGGATACGAATTTGCATAGAGTAACGTCGTATAATCAGGTACCGTGTAATCATCACATTGGCTATCCTGTATTGATGTGGTTGCAAACAATGGCGTTTTAATCGTACACAAAGGGCCATAAGGCAGGTAAGTGCCATCGGTGTTTCGAACGGACACTTCCACATTATATAATTTATTGAACTGTACCGTAAAACCCGTTATGAGGCTCATGCGGAATTCCCGCGTGGTGCGAAACTGTTCTTCTTGGATTGATGGGTTGAAAGGATCCGAAATCCGGAATTTGTATCCTGTTGCAAATGGAACCAGGTTGGCATAAACCGCATCTGCCATAGCGTTTAAATTGCCACCGCCACCGCATGTTGTCAGTTGCGTTGTTGTTGCCGGCGTCCTGACATTGCATACTGCACCATAGGGCGACCACATGCCATTGCGGTAAGTAGCTACCTCAACTTTGTATTGCGTATCGAAAGCGTACGTACCCAGTTGCGTTATCCTCAGGTTTCTCAAGACTGTATAAGCATATTGGATTTGTGATGCTGTACTGCCTGTTAAAGTTGTTACCCGCCAACGGTATGATTCCGCCAATGCGACAAGATTGGCATAAACATAGGAATCTATGGCCGGTAAATTAATTCCGCATTGGGAAGCCTGAACCGAAGTGCATCCCGAATTTAATATAAATATGACACTATTGTTACCTGTTGGTGATATGGAACAACCTGGCACGACATCGGTCCGGGTAATCGATGTGAGAACAACTGTCTGTCCGGGCGCTGTAACAAACACTGTAAAAGTGCCCACACCAGAAGCATTGGCAGTGACGGACAACGGAGTCTGTGCGATTCCCGATTTGGTATATCCAATACTTGACACGCTATTGGGCACCAGCCCATTGATTGTTATCGTTGCGTTACTATTGGGGCAGGTTTCGGTAGTTGTTATCGATGTGAATGTAACTGAACAGGGGTCAGTTATGGCAGCGGCATTGGCAAACGCATTGCATGTTGTACCCAAAAAAAAGAGGGTAGCAAAAACGGATAAATAAAAAGAAGACAAAAGTTTCCTTTTGAAAATCAATTTCCTGATTCCGGCCGGGCAGGCGGAATATAAAAAAATGCAATCGTTTTCCATATTTTCAAATAGTAGGGGTTTTGTAATATGCTTGGCAATAGACAATTGTATTTCAAATACAATTAAATCACGTGGCTAAACTATATCAAATTGTTGTTAAAGAAACTTTTAATCGTTAAAATGTAATTATTTCCGTTGAGCAATTAAGTATCACGCATGGGCATAAAAAAACCCCTTCATTTCTGAAGGGGCTTTTCTTATCTAATCTGAAATTATTCAGAAGGTTAAGGCATTATCTCTTGATTACACGGAGTGTTTTCGCATTATCTCCTTGTGTTACAATTACATTGTATACACCTGAAGGATATCTGTCACCCACTTTTAGTGTTTCCATCTGAGATACCTGATCAACATGCTCCTCGAGCAACCTGCCTGTCATATCGTATACCCTAACAGTCACTTTATCTTCTGTTGATGTTGTCACATCAATATTGAAGTTTTCTGCAAATGGGTTTGGATAAGCAACAGCTGTAAAGATTGCTTTAGTTACGTGAGCGTCTTCTTGTCTGGCTGAACCAGGAATAAGGACACTACATGTTTTACCATAAGGACCAATTGGATCATTAAGGTCGAATATCAAGCGGACTTTTACATCGTAAATCTGACCAGGAATCAATCCTGTGAATTCGCTTAATGTAAATGAACGCAGGTTTTTCGTGATTTCAACTGCTGGATCTGTACCATGTTTCAACTGGAATACATATTTAATCGCGCCAGGGTAAGAATTGGCATAGATTACTGTAGTCATTGTTGGAACGATGTAGTCATCACACTGTGAATCCTGAAGAGAAGTCGTCGGGAATACTGGTGTATTGACATTACAGATTGGACCATAAGGAAGGTAAGTTCCATCAGTATTTTTCACAGAGACCTCTACATTGTAAAGCCTGTTATACTTCACTAAGAAATCAGTAATCAGGTTCATCCTGAACTCACGAGTCGGACGGAACAATACTGTTGTATTGGTCGGAGTGCCCGGATCGGTAATTCTGAATTTATATCCTGCCGCAAACGGAACGTTGTTTGCGTAAATCACATCATTCATATTGGTCAATGCAACACCACAATTCGTCAACGAAGTTGTCGTTGCCGGTGTAGAGACTGTACATGGCGTTCCATAAGGAGCCCACACACTGCCTACCATAGCAGCTACTTCAATTTTGTACTGTGTAGCAAAAGCATAAGTACCTAATGAAGTCAGCCTAAGGTTGCGCAATACAGTAGTTGCAGGCTGAACCTGACCAGCTGTTGGGCCTGTCATAGTGGTTACCCTCCAACGGTATGCAGTAGCTGATGCAACCAGGTTGGCATAAACATACGCATCGATTGTTGGAAGCGTTACGCTACACTGGCTTGGCTGGACAGTTGAACAGTTTGAGCTCAGTACGAAAGTAACACTGTTGCCACTTGAAGGTGTCAACGGACATGTAGGTGTAACGTCGGTTCTTACTATTGAAGTAATCACCACGTTTTGACCTGCTCCGGTAACCGGTACATTGAAAGTAACACTACCTGTAGCATTCTGCACTGCAGTAAATGATATCGGTGTTTGTGGAACTCCAGATTTGGTATAGTTCATTGTGAATGCACTATTTGGAACCAAACCATTCAATGTAACGATGGCATCAGTATTTAAACATACCGGTGCGCTGGTTACAGAACCTAAAGTTACAGAATTGACAGTTGTTGTCACATCAGCAGTAGCGATATCCGTACAAACACCACTTTGAACAACAGCCCTGAATTTGGTTGTTTGGCTCAAAGCACCTGAAGTATACGTAGTAGCACCTGCAGTAGCAGCGATTGGTGTCCATACAGAGAAAGGACTTACTGAACTTTCCCAACGGACTACAGCGCCAACCTGGCCTGACAGTGTCATTAAACCACTATTGCTTCCTGCACAAACAGTTGTGCCGCCACCAGAGATGGATCCAGCAACAGTTGCCGGAGAGACAAGAATAGTATAAGTCACCGGAGTTCCTGTACAACCATTCGCACGAGGCGTAACGGTAATTGTTGCACTACCTGCAACAGCAGTAAACGATGGTATTGAAGTTACTCCTGTTTGATTAGAAAGACCTACACCAGCACCACCGTTAATATCAAACACTACTCCTGAAGGCGTTCCAACCAAGGCAATAGCCGAAGTCGTTGCACCTGCACAGTAAGACTGAGCCGATGGCGCAGTAGCTGTTGGTGTAGGATTTACGGTAATAGTAGTACTATTTGTAGATGTACAACCTGCTGCAGAAGTAAATGTCGCAACATAAGTTGTTGTTCCAGTTGGTGGCTTAGCATATACCGTAGCGGCTGCCGCTCCAGTATAGGCAGTTGTTCCAGCAGCATTGGTGTAAAGACCTGTTGTCGGCGCCCAAGTTGGAGCCGTATTGACAAATGTAAATGTCATGTTTGGTCTTGCTGTACTTGTGCCTGATGTACCATAAGCAGTCAGCGCATCATATCCGGCAATTCCACCTGCGACATTGTCAGTCGAGCCGTAATACACAGAATTGTTTGTGGTTGTGGTTGTCCTGGTACGTGTTCCAGAGCCGTTTCCACCATTCCCTGCATTATGAACCGTTTCGACTACCAGACCTGAAACTCCATCCCATACATAAGGCGTAGTCAACGTAAAACTCTTAAGCCCAGTGGCTGAAGGAGTAAATGTTAACGGACCATAGACTGTAGCAGTTCCAGAAACAAATCCTGATAAGCTGGTATTTGTTGTAGCCCCCATTCTGATTGTGAAGTTAGTACATGCATTAGCTGCAAAATTATTCAAATAGAATGTAAGTGCGTTGATAGTACTTCCAGGCTGTAATCCTTGAGCAGTCAATTCAGCGGCTGTAAACAAAATCTGATGTTTACTTCCTCCGTAATAAGCACTTAAAGGATTAGGGAAAGATGTTGTACTAGGCGCTGTCGTTCCAGCACCAAAAGTAGCAGTTCCTCCACCTGAACCTGTTGTAAGCATCTGCACAACACCTTGACAAATTGTAGCGCTGGCAGGAGTAATCGCTGAAGCTACAGGAAGTGGATTAACTGTAACTATGTAAGTGACAGTATTAACACATCCGGCAGCATTAGCTGCAGTTAATGTATAAGTAGTAGTAACAGACGGATTAAATGTATAACCCGTAGCCGCAGAACCTGATACATTCGTGTTTGGTGACCAAGTGTAAGTATCAAAATTAGCTACGGTTGAAGAAACATTTACTAACCCGGTAGTCGCACCGACACAAATTGCCGTACCAGAACCACTAAGAGTCAAAGTTGGCGGAGCGGTTACCGTAGCAACAACTGGCGTTCTTGCTGAAGTACATCCTATAGACACATTTAAGTTAAACAAATACATAGTGCTAGGATCAGAAGCATACCAATACCCGCTTGTCACGGAAATAGCGCCCGACAATGCAGTATACGGATATGTTCCTGCTTTATAACCCAATGCACCAACACTACCTGAAACCGCATTTACCACTAAGATGTAGTTACCGGCGGTCGCGATGTTTAAATCAATTGGTACAGTTACCGTGTCAAGACCATTTCCTGTTACAGTTCCTGAAACTGCAGATGCAATAACAGTAGTATTCGCAGTATCCTTCAAAGCAATAGTTATGGTACCTGTGCCCGTAAAAGGAATATCAACAGAATTAATCTTAACATTTGGTTGAGTTGTTGTAATCATGATGCCATGACTTCCAACACTAGTCCCATTATTGGTCGTTGCAGGACCAACATTTCCTACACTGCCCGTAGATCCACCAGCGCTAGCGTCCACATAATATGTAGTGTTTGCGCTTATAGAAGGCGTAGTAAAGTTTGTACCTGTAAACAATGCCGTTCCACCTGTTGCGGCAGAATACCAACTTAAATTTGTACCTGCTGAACCAACGGCAGATAATGCCACTGTACCTACACCGCATCTTGTGCCAGGGGTTGTAGAAACAACACTTGGATTATTTACGGTAACGGTAACTGGAGCGGAATCAGCAAATAATCCTGTTGCAGTACAAGTAACCCTAACATAATATGTCTCACTTGATGTTAGTGTTGGCGTTGTATAAGAAGTATTTGTTGCAGTATTAATTATTCCAGCAGAATTATACCATTGGAAAGTAATTCCAGTAACACCTGTGGTGTAACCTGAAACACTTAATACTGAAGATCCGGACATACAGATATCTTTCACAGTAGCATCCGCAGTTCCTGCATCTGGCGTACCTGTACATACAGGTGCAGCTACAACATTCACGATATAGTCTTCTGCTTCTCCATCTGCGTCACTTGAAGCACCGCAAGCCTGAGCGGTAGTTAAAGTAACATCTTCTCCTCCTCTTACTCTCATTCTTGTATGCCCAGTCAATGCTGTCAAAGGAACCGGAATCGAGATTATGGTAGTTCCACCCGATGTGCTCACTCCTGCCGAAGAAGAAGTCGAAACAACACCTTCTGAGGCTTCAAAAACACCATTCTGGTTAAAATCAATCCAAACCGCACAGTTGTTAGACGTATCGTCCCCGAAAGTTACGGAAACAGATGCTGTAGTCAACTGGGTGATGTCTGGAATAGCAACAGATGTGTAAATAGCCGGATCATAGAAAATATAGAACGGGCTAGGCGAGTCTGTTGTTGGGTTGTTAAGCGTACCTAATTGTACGTTCGCAATCATATCAGCCGGAACACCTGCTGAAACCGGACCATTCGAATAGGTCGGCAGACAGTATGTTTTTACATCCAGCTGGGCAGCATTTGAAGTCACCGAGCATCCTTCTGATGTCACAATTACTTTATAATATCCAGTACTTACTGCGGTAGACGATGTAGTTACAAAGCCTAATGTAGCTGATGTTGCACCAGTATATGTCACGCCTGGTTGAGATGCGCCAGGAACATTGGCATAAGTACCTCCTGCAGTAGCGCTATATTGCCACTGGTATGTAGGAGATGGTGCAGAAGTAGCAACACTCATACTAGCAGAAGATGGTACGACTGCAATCGCGTTTGCTGGTTGCGTCGTAATTATTGGATTGGTGATCTGTAATACACCCGGATCTGAAGTCACTACAGGGCAGTTCATTCCGCCAGTAATAACCACACGGTATTTGTTCAAGTTTGCACTTGCCGGAACCGCTGTTAAATTCAAGGTTGCCGAAATAGCTCCTGAAATAACCGCATAAGCAGAATATGTTGCTCCATTGTCGGCAGTAGTACTCACTTCCCACTGATAAGTTGGGGTTGTCGACAAAGGATCAACAGCAACCGAGAAAGAAGCATTTGTACCTACGCAAACAGTCTGAGTAACTAGTGGCTGTGTATTGATTGACACTGGCGTATTTACCGTCAATAATGCCGGTACGCTGTTCAAACCGAAATTCAATTGTGCCTGGAACTGATAACCGTTTTGCGCGGTAGTAATTCCACTGACATTTAATGTCAGCGTACCCAAATCATTTACGCCAGTAAAAGTCAGACCTGCATTAACCGGATCCCCAGAATCTTCATTAATATCAAAAAATGTAGCACCGTTATCAGTACTCATTTGCCATTGCACGAAGAAAGGAGCGTCGCCACTTGTAGTAACAAAATAACTGGCTGTGCCTGTATTGCAAACTGTAGCATCGACCGGTTGGTCTACGAAACCTGTGCTGGCAACATTAAGCGTTGCTATAACCGGAGTTAATGCTGTACATGGTGAGGCAGCGGAAACTAATGCACGATATTTATAACCGTCGAAAGACAAATCAATGTCATGAACGGCAAGTGTATTAGTTGTAACGTTATCATAATTGCCATCATCAGCGACATCATTCCATGTTGCGCCATTATCTATACTGACCTGCCATTGGTAGGAAAGACCTGTACCAGTGGTGGACACGAAGAATGTTGTTGCCACGCCTGGTGAAACTGTTCTTACAGTTGTACTTAAACCGGCATTAATAGATCCCGGATCAACAACAGTTACAGTAACTAACTGTGTGCTGCTGCATCCTGTAAGATTACTGGTAGCAGTCACAACATAGGTAGTTGTAGCGGCAGGATTAGCAGTTACGTTAGGACCTGTGTACGTATTAAGTCCTGAATTAGGACCAGTTTGGTTTGCCCATGTGTAAGTATTACTTTCACCGCTAACCGCACTTAATGGAGCAGTTGTTACTCCTTTACAAATAGATGCAGAAGCTACTGTGAAAACAGGCAATGCACTTGGTGCCGCCAATGTAACCACTTTGTCAGTAGAACAACTTCCATAAGTAGCTGTAGCTGTATACGTCCTTCCTGCAGTAATTTTTGCATAAACTACGTTTGTCTGACCTCCACTATATGAGGTTGTAGCTGCCAAATCAGTATACAATTCTGTAGATGGTGTCCAAACAATTCCAACATTTGGGGTATATCCAAAAGTAATAACCGGTCTTGCGTTGGCAAATGTAGTACCAGTTGTAGTTGAACAACCAGTAGCCGCATCCACAGCAACTGTAGTAGTTGCAGGAGTTGTAAATGTTGCCATTTCGCATCCAGCACCACCGGTAGTTAATTGACCACAAATCTGTACAAGCACATTTGAAGTACCATTCCATGTAAATGGAGCAGAGAATGTGTGAGAATTCACACCCACAACCGGGCTATAAGTTGGCAGTGTCAATACGCTGGTAAAAGCTGGACTCACGAAAGTACTTGTCAATACCGCGTCAGAAACGTTTGCCATCTTGAAAGTCAAGTTTGACATAGTTCCGCCGCCGCCTGAAGTAACAGTGAATGCTAATGAAGAGATGTTCCCTGCCTGAATTCCGGCAGCACTCAATTCACTTGCTAAAATCAAATATTGAACTTTCTCCTCATTACCAACTGTAGTTCCAGTACGGTAAGGGACACCATTCGTGTTAATCTTAGTAGGTGCATTATTAGTACCCAATGTAGCAGACGAAGCCACTGTACCACCAGTTGCAGTAAGTGTTATGACTTCTCCGGCACATACACTTCCCGTTTGATTGATAGTAATTGCCGAAGGAGATTCATTTACTGTAACAGTAATGGTTGAACTTATTGAACAAGTTCCATCATTCGCAGCAATGGTGTATACATAAACACCAGTTGCAGTCGGCGTAATAGATGGAGTACTGCCAGTCGTAGAAGTAGGGATACCACTTCCGGCAATCGGACTGGCGGTCCATGTATAAACATAACTTCCATTTGCACTGGTTACGCTGACAGCCAAGGGCTGATTCACACATCCGGTAGCTGTTGCGCCAGGACTTGGAACAATTGCAGCCGGAGCAGTGTAAGTAACCGTCACAGGCGTTCTTGTACTTTCACAACCTGTTGCCGGGTTTGTAACAGAAACATAGAATGTTGTTGTTGCAGCTATCGATGTTGTGTAAGTTGTAGATGTGCTTGACTGCAATGCAGTAGTAGTCACATTATCAGCATACCATTTAAATGTTGGCGTAGCGAATGCATTTGGATTACTTACTGATGCTGTTGGAACACCCGCACCACATTGTGTGGAATTTGAAGCAATCGGCGCAGTAGGTACCGGATTTACGGTAACTATGACACTTTTAGTAGCAGTACATCCTGTAGAAGAATCAAATGCTGAAACGGTATAAGTTGTCGTTGTTGACGGCGTTACCGATACCGAACTTCCAGAACCTGCACCATTGTCCCATGTGTAAACCAATGAACCTGGTGAAAGAACTGAATTTACTGCATTGAATACAATCTTAGGCCTATTGGTAGTCGTATTCGTCTGGCTTGTAGTTCCAACACCTGGAGAGGTATTGCTAGTTGCAGTAAATAGTGCACCAACAGTAGTGCTGTCTGCATAAATGTAAGATGTAGATACAAAGCCAGCGTCGTCAACTTTGATAGTTGGCTGTGAAGTAGTACTTCCAGCATTATTATTACTAAAGCAAACCGATATTACAATATTATCAGTACCATTCCAGTTGAATGGCGTACTGAATGTATACGTATTCACCCCAACTGAAACGCCTTGCGCTGCATTTGAATATACCTGAGTAAGGCCAGAAGTGATCAACGTTGTAGTTCCTGCCGATTGCGTAGTATGCCCCATGTTGATAGTAAAGTCATTCATGGTCAGAGAAGTTCCCAACGCTGTAAGCTCCCAAGCAAGTGCAGAAAAGTTCCCTGCTGTAATACCTGCCGCCTGCAATTCAGCTTTTGTATAAATGATCTGTTGTTTCATCCCTCCATACCAGTTATTGTATGGACTTCCTAAACTTGTAGTAGCGCCGTTTATTGTATTAGCGCCTGCTCCAATTGTGACATTACCAGAACTAATAGTTCCGGTCAAAGCTGTCAATTGGGAAGATGACCCTGCACACAAAGTGGCTGGTGTTGCAGTAGCAACTACGATTGGCGAAATTACCGTAATACTAACCGTTTGGTTTGCAGTACAATTGCCATCAGTTCCTGAAACAGTGTATACATATGTTCCACCTTCAGTAGGTGTAACAGAAATGCTTGGTCCTGTCATAGTACTAGTAATACCACTACCCAGAGCTGGACTTGCAGTCCAAGTATACACATAACCCGCATTGACGCTCGATGCACCTAAAGTGAATGCCGAGTTTACACATGGGGAAGTAGTACTAGGTGTAATGGTTACTGAATCTGCAGGTGCAAATGTAACTGTCACCGGAGTCCTGTTACTTTCACACAATGTCGTTGGATTTACTACAGAAACATAGAATATCGTTGTGGCTGCAATTGACGTTGTGTAGGTATTTGAAGTACTCGATTGCAATGCCGTACCTCCTGAAGGAGCACCATACCATTTGAAAGTTGGCGTAGTAAATCCGTTGGTATCCATAACCGAAGCCGTTGGAACGCCTGCACCACATTGTGATGAGTCGGTGCCTGTTGGTGCAGTTGGTTGTGGATTTACAGTTACTGTAACGACTTGACTCGTTGAACATGTAGTTGCCGGATCTTGTGCAGTTACAGTATAAGCTGTTGTAGTTGTAGGTGAAACTGTATAAACATTTCCGGTGAAGTTACCAGGATTCCAAGTATAAGTCAATGTACCTGCCCCAGTAGTTGCCACTTGTCCAGAAATTTTAACATTAAACCTACTGGTACTTAACGAAGCTGTTGCGGTGCCATCATAGGCATAAGCTACAGTATTTCCAGTAGTCGCAGTATAATCATTTGTTCCATTATACAAACTGTCGATTCCACTCATTGTAACGTCAACAACAACATTAGATGTTCCGTTCCAATTGAAAGGTGTGCTGAAGGTAATAACATTATTTCCCACTGCATGAGTATATGTTGCAGATGGGAAAACAGTAGTGTAACCTGTTGTAGCAACAAAGTCTGTAAATGCAGCTAATGCTGTTGTTCCCATTTTAACAGTAAAGTTGGTATTTGTTGCCGCACTTCCGATATCATCGATATTGAATGACAAGGCGGTAATGTTACCTGCGAATAAACCTGCCGCAGTAAGTTCTGATGCTTTATATAACAATTGGATATGATAAGTAGCCCTCCTATTGTTGAACATCGTGATTTCAGCATCATGTAGAACCCTTGTTGTCGCTGTACCAATAGTTGCCGTACCGCCTCCAACTGTAGATGTAAGTGCAGTCAAGGCAGTTGATGTGCCTCCACAAATTGTTGGAGAAGCTGCTGAAGCGGTAATTGTTGGAAGTGCTATAACTGTAACCGAAGTTGTAGCTGTTGTAACACAACCTCCATCAGTACCAATAACAGTATAAACATATGTTCCCGGCGCAGATGCAGTAATTGTTGCGGGGCTGCCGGCTACTGGTGATGAAGCGCCGCTACCCGCAGTAGATGACCAAGAATACGAATAAGTATTTACTGGCGATCCTGCCGTGTTAGCTGCGGTAAGCGTGAATGAAGTACCGACGCATACTGTTGCCGCAGATGGCGTTGCACTAATAGCGTCCGGAACACTTACAGTTACAGTCACTGGCGTCCTTACACTTTCACAAGATGTCGACGGATTAACAACTGATACATAGAATGTCGTCGTTGTCGAAATAGCGGTAGTATAAGTGGTCGACGTGCTTGTCTGAAGTGCAGTCGTAGTTACATTGTCAGCATACCATTTGAATGTTGGTGTAGTGAATCCATTCGCATCAGCAACTGAAGCTGTTGGCATCTGCGTACCGCACTGAGCCGAATTAGTTGCAGTTGGCGCTGTAGGCTGCGGAATTACCGTTACCGTAACAGTGCTTGAGGCAACAGTACAGCCAGATGATGTTACTGTAGCAGTATATGTAGTATTTGTCGTTGGTGTTACCAGCAAATTATTGGTTGTGCCTACGACAGTAGAACCATCAGACCATGAATATGCAGTTGCAGTTGGAGGTACGTTTCCAGCAAATATCATTTTTGGTCTTGTGCTTGTCGTTGAACCAGCTAAACCAGTAGTTGTCGCCCCACATACAGAAGCCGCGCTTGATGAGTCAACCCTGTTATATGTATTTGAAACAAAAGAGGTATTGTCAAATTTCACTTCAGCTGCAGCACCACCGGTATTTGCATTACTCCAGCAAAGCTGAACAACTACGTTAGATGTTCCGTCCCATGGAAATGGTGTAGTGAATGTAATTGTTTTAAGCCCTGTAGCAGTAACTGCAAGGTTTCCGCCGAATACATTGGTCAATCCTGCAGAGGTAAAAGTAGTCGTTGCTACCGTAGCCGCTGTATTAGCCATATTCATACTGAAACCATTATAGGTGATACCTGCAGTAGTTACATCAAACGAAACCGATGTGATGTTACCAGCAGCCAATCCTGAAGCAGTTAATTCTGAAGCCCTAATGATATATTCTTCCTTTAATCCACCATAATAGTGATAGAAAGGATTTGAATAATTTGTTCCACCACTTCCACCACTTCCACTAGACGTCAAAGCACCAGCCCCTAATGTAGCGTTACCGCCGGTTTTATTAAGGCCTACTGATAATGTCGAGCTTGATCCCGCGCAGATTGTAGGCAGTGATGCTGTAGCCGTAGCCGTAACACCGGTCAAAGGCTCGTCAGAATAGCTTGTTCCCGTATAAGTAGTATTTAATGGAACTGAATTTGTTGCAGTAACCGACCAGTTGACAGTTGCATTTCCAGCAGTTGGAGGCGACATTGTACCACTCCAGGAATTCCCTGAGGTATTTGTCATCACAACTGGAGTTTGTGCAACGCCATTATGGCTATAGTTTAATGTTACACTACTGATAGTTCCACTTCCAGCTGTAACGTCCACAACAACAGTCCTACCAGCTTTTGTACACAATGTAGGTGAAACTGGGGGAGTTACTGAAGTTAGTACAACTGAAGGCGCAGGCGTGACACCGTCGAATTCAAATGCTCCCAAATCCCATCCTGTACCAGGTGATGCAGGACGCACCACTCCGTTAAAATCGGGGCTTGAAATTGAAACTGTTGAACCGCCACTTTCAGCTATGGTAGCAATTCCCGTTACTGGTTTCAGGAAGTCGGCAGACGAACCTGTAACTGAAGTAAAAAAACTACCCGCTGTTGGATAAGTGAATGTGGCATCAGTAAATGAATTTGCTTCACGCGTTGGACCCACTGCTCCTATATATGTAGCCATGGTTTGGTACGCATTGGTTCCATCATACATGATAGTCCTGTTTGCGGCCGTTGGTCCGGCATAAAACATATTTCTATCCGAAGTGGCAGCAAAATTACCAAGTGTTGCAACCGCACTTCTTCTCAAAGCCGTTACAACACCAGTTGTGCCCGGAGTTGAAGTATTAATTACGATGTTATTTCTTAAATCCAATGCAGCTGTAGTAGCTGTAGCATTGGCAGTATGGTAAATACCGGAAACACCAAAGTTTGTACCTCCTGTAGCATTTAAGAAAATAGCATTGTTGTAAACGTTCAAACTACTGTTTGCAGTAGCCGATGTAAGGCTGATTCCTCTGATGGCATCTATATTTGATGCAGCATTGGTAAGGTTACCTATAGTATTGTTATAAATATTATTGGTAACACCTCCTGCAACAAGCACTCCTCTTACAACAGAACTTGTTCCGGTGGTGTTTGTGCCAACCCCTGAAATTTTGTTCTTGTAGACATTGGTTACACCAGCGCCGGAAATATTGATACCTGTAATAGTAGCTGATCCGGTTCCTGTACCTGTAACAATGCTTAGTATTTTATTGCCAAAAACATTATTTGCTGCTGCTGTAGCAGTTGATGTTATTGAGATTGCGGTAATACTTGGCGCACTGGCAGCAGCTGCACTGGCGTTGATTGTATTAAATGTGTTGTTTGAAACAACATGGCCGCTTCCGTTAGCCAATAAAATACCAGTAATCGTTGGTGATGTACCTGTACTTGTCAATGAATACGTATTGTTATTAAATGTCCATGCACCAGGCGCTGTAGAACTGATTGTACTACCTGTAATGCTTCCCGCTGTGGCAACTGTAAATGAGTTGTTGCTTACAGATCCAAAAGAAGACTGCAAAGACATCAATACTGGCGTAGAAGTCAACGTAGGCGTATTAATATTAATCGTATTCCCTGTTATCGTTTTAGTAGTTCCAGTGGCACCAAGGCCACCCAGTTCATTGAAAACAGTAATTACACCAGTTGCCATTGAGCCGGCAATGGAAATGTTGTTGTTTGTGTAATTCTCAGCAACTGATAATCCTGTTGATGTACAATAGAAAACATTAATCGCTCCTGCTCCCGTTCTGTCCAATGTAACGGTGTTACCATCAAAAGTGACGGACGTAGCATAAGTGTTGTCATGATAAAAACCATAAACCCCAGCCGTTGTCCTAAGTGTTGAACCTGTATTTAGAAGTTGGTTGTTATTAATTGTTCCTGTACCAACGCCTGAACCGTTTGCAGTCATCATATAAGCAATAAGTCCTGTATAAGTACCTGTACTTGTAGGGGCATTTTGCTTAAAGGTGATTACGTTATTGTTACTTACCTGAGTAGAACCTGCTACTGTTGTGGTTGCATGACAAGCCAAACCAACTAATTGCCCTGAATTGGCTCCAGTTCCTGTACTGCTTTGCGTAATTGTAACATTGTTATTGTTAACTGTATTTGAGATATAGGCATATCCTGCCAAAATCCCCCAAATTTGTGCACTTGTAGCTACAGCTACAGATTGTGAAATATTTACAGTATTGCTATTACAAGCAAAAGTAGCTGTACTATTCCCATGCCCGAAGTTAATACCGAGAATGGCACCAGTACCTATAGAGGCAATGTTTATAGTATTATTACTAATTGTTGCGGTATATGCAACCCCAACAGGAGCTGTACCACTTGAAATATTGATACCGTTAACAGCCAGTGTCATTGCATTGCTGGTAAGGGCATTGAATCTTGCATTAAAACCTGCACCATTCCTGTAATAGATACCGGCTATTGCCGCAGAAAACCTTGTCCATGCAGCATCTGCGGCAGTATTTACACCATAAGTGATGATGTTACCTGTACCGGCAGCTGTTCCACCGATATCATTTCCTGATTCAGTGATTGTCGCTGTAACCGGTTCACAAATGAAACCAACACCATACGCCACACTTGAAATGGTGTTGCCGTATACTTTGTTGTTGGAGTTTGTACCGCTAGTCGCCGTAGCAGCCAGGACACCATTTGTAGATGAAAATGATGAGGTTGAGAAAATACCAAAAGTATTCTGGTAAGTTGATCCCAAGGCAATGTCATTGTTCTGAATCGTATTGTTTTGAGCCCCGTCTGTTGCGCTGGCTAAAAACAATGCGACACCAAATTCTGTCATTGTGTTTGTTGCGACAGCCGTAACGGTGTTAGCGGCATTCTCGCGCATCGTAAAATTCTGGATGGTGATATAATCACCCCCCACAACCTTAAAGATCGCATCAACCTTTCCCCCAACTACTTGCGCCGCAGATGCAGTTACTGTGTTGGATCCACCTGTAAAGGTAATTGTGTTGGTTGATGTTCCCGTTGCGGTAATGACATAACCGCCAACAGGTGCCGTTTCGGCCCCTCCAAGGGTTATGACTACCGGTGAGGTAATCGTCGCAGTATTCAAGGCTGTAACTGCACTGGCTAAATCCGGATAAGTCGGATTAAGACCGGAACCACTGTTGGTGGTGACCTGTGCATTTGTACCGAGAACACTAAACAAGACAAAAAACACAAGCAGCGCCAGTTTTTTTTGCCATGTTCGTTTGAGCCGCGTATCCCTACCCGGGCTCAAAGAATTGTAGTTGTTCATCATAAATTAAAAAAATTGGGTTAAAATAAAGGGTTAATATATATATAATGTTAAATTATAATAGGTTCCACAAGTTAAAATCGACTAAAAACTTATTTTGTCGTTGAACGACAATATAAACGTTAACAATCTCTTACAAAAGCATTAACATAATTTAACAGTTACAGTTTAGAGCCAAAAAAACCCAAATACAAAGTATTCAGGTTTTTGGCCTTTTTGAAATATTATTAGTAGACGACTTTTTTCGTTACTGTCGCTCCGTCAGTTGAGGTGATTTTCACAAGCAATACCTGGTGAGTCTCAGGCAGGCTGTTAAATCTTGCTTCTGCGAGGTTAATTCCTTTTTGGCTGGCGATTAGCCTACCCCTGACATCATAGATAGTCACTGTATTTAAGGTTGTTCCGGCAGTCTGCACAATAAGAACCTGATTGTTTTTATAAACTACAACCGATTGCTCATCAAAATTATGTGTAACGGTTCCAAGTGCGGTATCCATATATCTCAATACAAACCTGCTGTCAAAAGTTCCAGCTTCAGTTACGAATGCATAAGGACTATCTTTCAGGTTGTGGATCACGTTTAGGAGTTTGTCTTCAAGATATATTGCCTGTGTCTCGAATAACCCATCAAAATCAGACAAGTTAATGGCATAGCCCGCAGCATCTGTCGATCTGTATCCCAAAGGGATCTGGTCATTTACATCAAATGGCAATCCTTTTCCCTGGATGCTTAATTTCTTGTCATCCATAAATGAATAGAAAGTGACAGCATTGCCAATGTCAATCATATTGGAGTCAAATTTCCTGTCCAATCCATTGGTTGCATTTTGAGCATATCCAATCAACACCTGTTTGTAAGCGCCAGTCGGGTTGCTAATGTCAAGCCATAAACGATGGCGTTCAGGTTCTGCATCCGTATGAGCTGCTGTAGACGTTGCCCTAAAAAATTGATCGTTATTACCTACCAAACGCATGGAGTTTTTAAATGATGCTGTTCCGCTCGCGGCTCCTTCTACAAAAAATCCTTGCCCTGAAGCTATTTTACCATTTGGCACATTCGTATTAACCCCTGGATTTGACGCGGCACTTGTACCTATTCCACCCAAGTAATTATAAACTGCATAATCACTGCCGGTATATTGGTTTGCGGTAATTGGCGTATTGTGTGTCCATAAATAAATCGTTCCGTTTATCAGTGGATCATTTCCTGCATCAGATAAAAAGGCATCCGCCGAAATCGCACTTGGATATGGATTACCGACCAAGTTTAATTGATTAGTACCCCCAATGATTGGCGTGGTGATCGTGCCATTATTTGGAATACCGTAAAAAGACCCATGAAATACGTTTGTTGTAGCCGTATTAAAAGGAGCAATATCGGGCGTACGGATAATATACCCTTTTCCTGGATTCATCAATGTATTTCCGGCTACATATACCCAATTGTCTATAGTTGGGTTATAAGCGAAATATTTATCGGACATCGTAAATGGCGACAATCCTACAAGTGTTTGTGGAGCAACAGGCGATGACCAATAAGTGTAGTCATATTTAAAAACCGGAGTCGTATCCCTTTTATAAGTAATGTTTCCGGTATTCGTGACATTGTTGACCTGAACCAAACTCGCATCGTCATAGAATGTAATGCCGCCTGAGATGACATTCAGGTTGTTCTGTAACGTTAATGTATGGCCTGGAAAAAATTCAACATCACCGCCATCAATCACTAAACTACATGCGGTAAGATTACCTGTTGAAGTATAATCATCCAGAATAACTGCAGAAGTTGTGGCATTCGGCACACCATTATCCCATGCTCCGCCTGACCAAGTGGTCGCAGAAATAGTGATATTGATTGTTTGTGTATTGGTACATCCAGTTGCCGTAATAGTTCCTGTTACTGTGACCGTCGCGTTAGTTGACGTTTTAAGATAAACTATTGTCGCATTTGTTCCTGCAATATAAAGAGTTGTAGCTGCTGCATCGCTATAAAGTGAGTTGGCTACTGTAGATGCCCAAGTAAAATTAGTCGCCGTCGGTGAAGAGGCCGTAAGTGTTATAATTGAATTTGGCGTTGCACATGTTGCCGCACCACTATCAGTAATGGTAATAACAGGTTTTGGATTGATTAAAAAAGTCGTAGCCGTCCTACAAGTAGAGTTGCTTGAACAAGCTGCATAATAAACAAAACTTCCCGCAGTGTTCGTATTGGCAAGACCTGATCCTGCAACACCAACCGGGTTGAAAGTCGCTCCTGAATAAATGGACGAACCTCCTACCGCTGCAGTATACCATTGTATTTGTGAGTTTTGGTATAACATGATTTGGCCGCCGGTAACAGACGAAATATTCCAATTATAACTACCGAAATAAGTACCTGTAACACCATAAGTGGTACTATATAAGGTATAAGTAATACCTGCTGTAAGAGTCACTACCATTTGTGGTTCCAATCCAGGACCTGAATCATCATCGCCGATAACCCATGCTCCACCGGCAGTACAGTTCCCCGGCACAAAAGCACCTGTCGTGATATATGACATTGCATCAACTCCATTGTCAGTCATGACAAAGGTATAACTACCGGTAATACTGACCTGGAATTGTACTGCTGTATAGTTTCTTACACTAGTTGAAAAAGTACAGGCTGTCGAATTCGATATAATTCCCGGCCTGTTGGCAGTAAGATCCGCCGGTGACCAAGCCCCTGCAAGGGTATTCCCGGCATTCTCGTAACCCTGGCAGCTTGTCGAAGAACTTATCGAACCTGTTCCACCCGGACAAATAGCCACACCAGTAGTTGTTGGTGGTGGTGCCGTTACTGTAAATACTCCTGAACTAATACCAGTTGCATCAATATTGGAAACGCTGATAGGACCAGTAACCGCTCCGGCTGGCAAAGTGGCATTAATAGTAGTATTGTTTACGACAGTAAATGTCGCCGAGACACCGCCAATTTTAACGTTAGTGATTGGAACTGTCGTAAAATTGGTTCCTGTAATAGTAATAGCCGTACCCGGAAGACAGTTGTTTGCTGTCGGGGTAAAACTCGTAACCGTTGGTCGGGTAACACATGAAAGTGACGCAGCCCAACCTGGCCGGGTGATAATATAATCAGACCTAAACACAAATGTCAGGTATCCCGATGTTGAATAAATCGTTCCTGGTGAATTGGTTCCCGAAAATGCACCTGCAGGACAAGTTGTAGCATTGTTACCCACAGCGGCTCCCGATGAAATAAGTGTAGCCGGGTTGGTATCATCCGGCGCATCGTAAATCATCATCCCGTCCCAGGTTGCTTCTGTGCTAAATTCACTGAAAACTGCCCTCAACTGCTGCCCTACTGCGCCAGCGCGGAAAGTGTATTTGTAGTAAGATTCATTGTCGCCGTAATTCGATGTAGGGCCAGCACTGTCAAAGAAGTTAAAGTAACATCCTGTAGCTGGGCTACCTGCACCATTAATGTTCACATTGACAGCTGTAGGTATGGTATCGGTGTGGAATGTTCCAGACAACAATGACCAGGCACTGATATGTCCGGCACAATTTGATCTGACCCAAAAATAATAGGTCGTATTCGATGAAAGTCCGGTAGCTATTGCTGTCGTAACACCTGCTGCTGTAGTTCCTGTTGCTGGCGTACCGAAATTAGGCGCGGCAGTGGAAGTGCTCAAATAATATTGGTAGCCATTTGCCGGTGCCGAAGCCGAAGCGATCCACGAAAGATTTGCAGAAGATACGGTTGGAACACCCGGACTGGTCAAGCCAGTTGGCGGGAAGCACGTTTCCACTTCAAGCACAATGTTGTCTATATTAAACTGTGTATCTACTGCGGTAAGCTTGAATCCTAAATAATAAACTCCTGAAGATGGCACAGTAAAGTTAATCATGTTTGTGGTCAATGTCGAATTGATGGTATGCGTGATAAGCAAGTTACCCGCAGTACCGATCGTAACCGCATCAGGGGTATAGATAGTTTGTCCGCGATATACCGAAAAAGTAGCATTTCCGGTAAGCGTCGCATAATCATATGACAAACGATACGTGACACCTGTACTTAAATTTACGGCTTTGGAAAAGAACATGGTACCAACACCATTGCTATATAAATTCCCATTGGTGTTGTTCACCTGCCAAGTACCACTGTCTGCTGAAGTACAAGTTGGAAGTGCCGTACTCGGCAATCCATTAAAGTTTTCTGTGTATGGTACATTCACCGCAGCACACAAAGTAGTGAAATCTATCGGACCATACCATGCGCTACCGCAACTGGCACGTATCCATGCGTGATATGTCGTGTTTGAAGTAAGTCCGGAAAGTGTAAATGATCCGCCACTTGTATCGACTGTTTGAGCTGCTGTACCACTATTCGGGACAGTACCATCAGTATAGACATTAACATCATAACTAGATGCCGAAGCACCATAATTAATATCGACTGTAGTGGCTGTAGGCGAATCAGCAGTCATGTCATTATTAGCCGGACAGGCAACACATTCTACCTTAATATAGAACCCTGCAGCATTAGTAGCTGCATTTGTATTAAACCTGACGGTAATTAAACCTGCACTGTCTGAAGAAGTATAATTAGTACCGAGGACTGCTGTCCCTGTCGTAATATTAGAATATAACTGCGTACCAAGATTCCCATTATAAATTGTCAAATAATCCGTTGTAGCGACAGCTTGTCCCGCATAGGTCATAATTGTGACTTTCACTTTATCACCAACATTCGTAGGTTGAAAGACAACGGTATTGGCTTGGCTAATACTATAATTATCATTCACACCACCATTATCATAAAAGCTCATGATCCCTGTCGCTGGAACCAGTATCGGCGAACAAGTCGTGCTTCCAAGGTTGGGAACCACTATCCTGTTATCTGTCGCGGCAGTAGAGGACCAAGTAAAGTCATCCATATAAATTGCACCCGCAACTGCAAGTGTTCCTGCAACTTTAAACTTATATCCTTGAGCGGAGAAAGGAAACGCACCAGAAATAGTCACCTGGGCATATGCTGTTCCCAATACAGGGGTTGTAGACGTAATATTGAACGGAGTTGCCAATGATCCCGAATGAGAGATATTTGTTCCCGCCGTTATTGGATAATAATTAGCACCGTTGTTGTCTGAAAAACTAACCGTATAAGAACTTCCCACACCGGCAACTCTTTTTATCCAAAAGTTAAAGGTACTGGCATTAGCGATAACCGGTGAAATAACAGCACCATTAGTAGCCGCTCCCGCAACCATTCCCAACGAAGAGGTTGCGGAGGAATAGCCATTACCGGCAACAACAGAAAAAGCAGTCCCATTGACTAGCGACCATCCGGCTGTTGTCATATAACCTGCCGGCGCATTAGTAACCCCTTCATGCCATTGGTAAGGTCCGGTGCAAGTCTGTGCACTGGCGTTGTTGTTTATTCCAAAAGCCATTACAGCTACGAGAAAAAATGTGGCTTTAAAAAATTTGGATAAGGTTGTAGGTTTGGTTTGTAAAGTTGAATTCATAGTATCATTTTTTGGGTCTTTCTTTATAAAATTTATACCTTAATATATAAGGGGCTTTTTTATGCTGTTACTGCCTTTTTAGCGGCATGCCATTAATTTTACATTAGCATAATTTAATAAACCGCGTAATATTAAAATTATTTGCTTATAAATCACTATTTTGTCGTTTAAAAGCTGCTAAACATCGACAAACTACATGATTTAACATTCCTGCTTACCTATTGATAATCAGCAATATCGCATTTTTAATAAACACATCAATCAAATTTAATGCTTTTATAATATTCGCCTAATAATCACTTGATTACTTATCAACAGCATATTGTCCAAAGTGAAGATCTGGGCGATAAATTTGTATGGCTATTGTAGTGGTCGTGAATTAAAAAAACCCTACCATTTCGGGAAGGGTTTTTATAAACTAACTTAACTTAACCTTATATAAAAATATGAAAATCCTTATGCGATAGTACTGTCGTGGCTGATTGCTTTTTTCAGGAAAGTCTTACTTAAAATCCTGTTTGGCGTCATCCCGCAGTTGATGAATTGTTTCTTACCCGAATTATTGGTAGATGTCGTGTTTGACACGTTTGCATTGTTTGAAGGTTGTGATTGTTTCGAACCCATAAACCAAGAAACCAATTCCATTTGTGATTCTGTATTTGTACCTGCATTGGCAACATTCACTGTACTGGTTACAGCAGGAACAGTAATTTCATTTTTCACTTCCTGACCGAACATTCTCACGCTTGACAATAACAATAAAACGAACAAAGCGATAAGTCTTTTGTTTGAAGTAATGTTGCTTTTAAGTGTAGTAGTGTTCATCTTTTATTTTGTGTTTTAATTACATGTCAAAACTAAGGCAGTTGTGTGTGTGTAAAAAAAATACTCGGCAACTAACCCCAAAACTCGTTAAAACCTGTTTTTTGGCAAATCCGGAGAGTTTCAGCGATTTATGGTGCATTTCATCGGGTCGAATTATGGATTTCTCATCGTTTGCCGACTTTGTTTGTTGAAATTAACAAAAAAAAATACCACAATAATGGCATTTTCGGGAAATACCAACAAAAAACCCTTCCATTGCTGAAAGGGTTTATTATATATTTAAGGTATGATGTTTTTAATTCACAACTTTCTTAGTCACGCTTTGATTTGCATCAGACGTGATTTTCACAATCAACACCTGGTTTGTCTCGCCAGCGTTAATTGTAGTCTCCGATGCATTGATACCGGTTTTGTTCACCACTAGCCTGCCACGGATGTCATATACTTTGACATTGTCCATGACAACGTTTCCAGAATTGATCACAAAATGGTCACCTTGCTTGTAAATCACAACCGCATGATCAAACACCGGGTCATTCATGCCCAAAGCATTTTGGTATACAATTTCAAAACGGCTGTCAAATGTTCCGGCATCCGATGTGAAAGCATAAGCACCCACTTTTAAATCTTGCTGCGTTCCGGTCAGGTTGTCTTTAAGATAGACATTCTGGCTTCCGCTGAACAATCCATCAAGATGGTCAATGGCGATGGTGTAGTTCCCTGCAGTCGTCGCTTTGAATCCTAAAGGCACAACATCTGTCGCGTCGAAAGGAACCGGACGCCCTTGGATCACCAACTTGTCAGTATTTACAATTGAATACAATTCCGTTGGGCTGTCATTAAGGTATTTCCCGTCAATACCTGCATCGATATCCAATGTAGCATCGGTGAAATAACCTACAACTGTCTGGCAGAAAGCACCTGAGTCATTTGTGACATTCAACCACATGCGGTTGCTTTCGATAGGTTCCGGAACTTCGGTCAGCGCACTCCTGAAAAATTGGTTGGTATGGTTGCCCATCCTTTGGCTATTATTGAATTGTACATTTGTCGCACTGCCCAAAGCCTCAACAAAGAATCCCTGTCCTGTCTGAATGGTTCCCAAAGGATCAACCACCTGTGCTTCATTGTTGGTTACGAATGTTCCTGTTCCGCCTCCAGCTTTAGACCATGAGCAATAACTCGGTTTAGTCGCATCATTGGTTTTTCTCCAGAAATACAATGCCCCTGTGATGTTAGCGCTATTTTGATTGACAAATTTTACCGCATCGATTGGTGAAGGATAAGGATTCCCAACAAGGTTGTAACGTTTTCCGGCTTCGACATTGGCCATCGTATAATTGATGGTTCCGTTGTGCGGCACTCCCGTAAACTGGCCATTCCATTCGGTTGGCACATTTGCAGGATGGTTGTTCGGCATACGGATCAGGTATCCTTTAGCCGTATCGAATGCTACAGCCGATGGCGTAACAACAGAATTATAAGTATTCGTCGATGTGTTATAAGTATAGAAACGGCTCGTTGGCGCGACCACAGTCAGCGGTGAGAAAGCAAACAAATTCTGTCCCGTTACGGGTGACGACCATAAAGTGTAATCCTGTCTTTTCAGTTGTGAGCTTTTTCTTCTGACAATGATGTTTCCACTGTTGGCAACACCAGTATTTTGCAACAAGCTTGCATTATTATTAAGGATAAATGAACTGCCCGCCGCAACAGTCAGTGATCCATTCAGGGCAATGTCATTTCCAGCAAGAATCATGACAGTACTATTGTTGGCCACAGTAGCTGTACAACCGGACAAATTACCCGTTGAAGTATAATTTCCAATAAAGATAATAGTAGAAGTGCTTACTGGCTCTCCATTGCTCCATGAAGTTCCATCCCAAGTCGTAACAGTACCAAGCGTAACGGTGGCCACAGCTGAATATACGCTGCCGCAAATCCCGTTAGAGATGATCGCACGGTAATAAGTCGTGTTGACCACGTTGCTGTAATTTACGGTGGTCGATGTCGTATTGATGTCGGTCGCATCACTAAAATCTGCGATCGTAGCCGATTGCCATTTGACAATCGTTCCTGAATATCCGCTTAGCGTCAGCGTTCCGCCATTGGATGCCGAACAAACGGTATCGCTACCTGCGATGCTGCCGCCGATTGGCATAGGAACAACTGTGATTGTCAATGTCGTAGACGCACCACATTGTCCTGCTGTTGGTGTAAAAGTATAAGTAGTCGTTGCAGTGTTGTTCAATGCAGGTGACCATGTTCCGGTGATTCCGTTTGTTGAAGTCGTTGGCAAAGCTGACAATGTTCCGCCGCTGCAAATCGCTGCAACTGCGGCAAAGGTTGGCGTCACATTAGAATTGACAGTAACGGTTTTTGTCGCAGTCGTTGCACATTGCCCGGCTGTCGGTGTAAAAGTATAAGTCGTCGTTGCAGTGTTGTTCAATGCCGGTGACCATGTTCCGGTGATTCCGTTTGTTGAAGTCGTTGGCAATGCTGACAAAGTTCCGCCGTTGCAAATCGCTGCAACTGCGGCAAAGGCTGGCGTCACATTAGAATTGACAATAACGGTTTTTGTCGCAGTCGTTGCACATTGCCCGGCTGTCGGTGTAAAAGTATAAGTAGTCGTTGCCGTGTTGTTCAATGCAGGCGACCAAGTTCCTGTGATTCCGTTTGTTGAAGTCGTTGGCAATGCTGACAATGTTCCGCCGCTGCAAATCGCCGCAACTGCTGCAAAGGTTGGCGTCACATTAGAATTGACAGTAACGGTTTTTGTTGCAGTCGTTGCACATTGCCCGGCTGTCGGTGTAAAAGTATAAGTAGTCGTTGCCGTGTTGTTCAATGCAGGCGACCATGTTCCGGTGATTCCGTTTGTTGAAGTCGTTGGCAAAGCTGACAACGTTCCGCCGCTGCAAATCGCCGCTACTGCTGCAAAGGTTGGCGTTACATTAGGATTCACGATAATCGTCATCGTTGTTGTTGTCGCACATTGCCCGGCTGTCGGTGTAAAAGTATAAGTAGTCGTTGCAGTGTTGTTCAATGCCGGCGACCAGGTTCCTGTAATACTATTGGTCGATGTTGCCGGTAAAGCAGACAAAGTCCCGCCGACACATATTGCAGCCACTTGCGTAAAGGTTGGCGTTACGTTAGGGTTGACTGTTACTGTTGTTGCAGTACTTGCCGCTGAAGAAATTCCGTTGGCATCTTTTATTGTGACAGTATATGAATTAGGACTACCAGCCGAAGCCGTTGTCGCCGAAGCGGTAGCTGTTGTCGTACTTCCTGTAACCAAGCCTGTCCATGAATACGTAAATGTGCTATCGCCAGCCGGAACTGCCGTTAAGGTAACGCCGGCATTTTGGCAGACAGTAACGCCGCCGCCTGTGATAGTTACCGTAGGATCGGCATTTGTTATTCCGGAAAAAACAGAAGCTTGTCCCGCTGTTATAGGAGCGCCAGTATACGTTAAAGTAGCACCTGATAAGACACTTCCCTTAACCCAAGGATTTGAAGACTGGTTAAATGTACCGTTTAATTGTGCTGCTTTGATGCTGCCCAATGTACCCGAAACATCGGCAATTGCATTGATGTAAGTTCCGGTGATGTTTGTCAAGCATGAAGTAATACCTGATTGGTTCACATTCCAGTAACGCGTCAGGAAATTGGTCGTACTGGAATTGTTTGGATGTTTGGCGTCATTTACGCTTACGCCAACATAGGCATTTGAATAAGCCGAACCGGTTGTCGCCAAAGCAATCGGGCTATATTCTGCAGTTCCAGTATTGTCCCCAATAGGGAAAGTATAAGATGCCGTTCCGTTAGAAGTAGCACTTTTACGGACTTCACCTCCGCCATCAGCGATAATCATTCTCGTTGCCGAAAAGGTTCCCGAAATTGCCGGAGCAGTCGCGCCCATGGTTAAAGTCTTCGTACTGATATTTAAATTCCCACCTGTCAATGACAAGATGTTGTCAACATTTTGATTGGCTCCCAGAATGGCACCCGCAGCATTGCTGATCGTTGCATTGTGAAATGTCGTAGCTGCAGTTCCGCCAATATTTTGCTGGCTTGAACCGTTGAACGTAACAGTTCCGCTATTATTGGTAAATGTACCATTGTTGCTCCAGGTTCCCGACACATTCATGTTCGATGCCGGTGCAGTCAATGCTCCCGAAATGGTTACATTGTGGAATGAATTTGTAGCGGAACCGCTTATGACCGAAGTCCCGTTGAAAGTGATGGTTTCTGTTGCTTTGGTATAAGTACCATTATTGGCCCAGTTTCCTGATATATTGATGGCCGGAGAATTGGCACAGGTAAATGTACTGGCCGGCGTTGTAGACACAATGGTGACATTGCCATTGACATTTAGCGTTCCGCCTGTTTGTGAAAATACGCCATTAATCGCACCTGAAGCGCCAATCGTCAACCCATCGGTTGTCAATGTCCCTGAGCTCAGGACGATATTACCGGCAACACCCGGATTCATACCGCAATTCATTCCTCCGATAACGGAAAGGCTTCCGCCATTGATATTTACAGTTCCACCCGAATTTAAGAAAGCGCCATTGGCAACGACTGTTTGCCCATTCGTCGAAAACGAACCTCCGCCAATACCAATCATGGCCCAAAAATTATTGTTCACTGTTAAAGGGCCATCTGCTGTGATAGTACCAGTCGTGTTCATGGTAAGAATATTCATCGCACTCGTACCCGTATGGATGGTTTTTCCGGAACCTGTCATTTGTACGTGAGCACGGGCTGCCGCTCCGATGCCGTAAGCACCGTCGATGGCAATGTTACCACCTATGTTAAATTGCAAATTAGCTGTATCCCAATCCACATTGTGTGTCCAGGTACCATTTGCAGCAACAGAAACGTTTCCGCTCACGATATAGCCAGCATCAACAGCTTCAGTAATAAAATTTCCTCTTGTAATCGTAAGATTCCCTGCTGCTGTGAACGCTTTGGTAGAATTAGTCACCGTAACTGCCGATGTTGTTGTATTAATCGTGAGGTTTGCAAATGCCGTCGTGGAAGTTCCTCCCAAAACCGCAGCGCTGCTTCCTAAAAAGCTGACAATGCTGGCCGCGCCTGCTGTCAACGTTCCGTTATTGGTAAAATCCCCACTGATGTTAAGCAGGCTTGTAGCGCTATTGGCCATAGTCAATGTAGCACCACTATTAATGGCAATGTCATTGCAGACTGCCGTTGTTGAAGTGGCAATAGTCGGTTGGAATGCAGTTCCCGAAGGAATGATGACATTTGTTGAAGCCGTTGGTATGCCGCCACACCAGTTGGCCGCCGTATTCCAATTGGTGCTCGCTGTTCCGAGCCATACACCTGAAGTACAAGACCCGCTGCCAACGGTAATTCTTCCAGTCGAGTTGTCAAAATAAGTCGTATTGATATTGGCAGCGCCCGATCCGGTTCCGCCCCATGTTCCCGAGTTTTGTCCATAGCCGCCAAGTGTAAGCGTGGCAGCCGTGCTTGAGGTCGAACCATTATTAAAATCTGCTGAAGCTGTTCCGCTAATGGATAAATTCGCACCGATGGTCAGGTTACCCGAGAAAGATTTGGTATCACTTCCCGACAGGGCAAGATTGCTGTAGGTGGTATTCTTTACATTCTGTCCTGCACCGTTATAATTTACAATGTTACCAGCTGCTGTTGCATTCAGTGTAGGCGTAATGGAAGTACCTCCATAATTTAGTATTCCTGTAGCGGCATTAGTTAATGTACTGGTTCCGGCCAATGTAGTCGAAACGGTAAGTGTCGTACTATTAGTCGTGGTATCGCTGATGGTCAGGCGGGAAATAGAAACACCCGCTGATCCCGAAATGGTTTTATTTGTACCTGTAAAGGTATGTGTACCCGTATTTGCGGTATAAATGCCATTATTCTGCAGACTTCCATCATATGCTATTGAAGCAGCATCAGTTTCATTCCAAGTACCCCCCGAATTTATGGTGACATTTCCTGTAAAGGTTTTGGTAGCGGTATTGTCAAGGGTCAATGTTCCTGTAACGGAAGTGGTTTGGTCAACACTAAGTGCCAGACTATTGCTCGCGCCGGTTGTAAATATGGCTCCACTTGAAATCGCCAAATCTCCCTTAACGGTCAGCGAAGCCGCCGTTGTGGTAGTTCCTGAGATAATATTCAAATCATTGAACGTTGTAAATATTGTCGCTGGTAAGGTATTGGTTGCGGTTAAATTGACTGTTCCTGCACCATAAGTGAAAGTATTGGCTACTGAATTAAGTAACCCGAAGCCTTCGCAAACCAAAGTACCTCCATTGGTCATGTTGATCGCCCCTCTTCTATTTGTTCCGCCGGCATTTCCTAAAGATACGGTTCCGTCAACCGTTAAAGTAGTACCGCTGCTGAAAGTCAGCGTTGAGGTATTGTTATTCCCTGAAGTCGCACCAATGATTAACGAGGCACAGGCTTGAGAACCTGTATTGACCGTTATGTTATCGCTGCCAAGGATGTGCACCGCATCATTTGAATCGGGAATACCATCACTATCGAATCCGCTCGCTACTGTCCAGCTGTTTGTGCTGGTCCAGTTTCCGGAATTATTTGAATTAAATGTGGCCTGTCCGAATGAAGCCGAAGAAGCCAAGGTCAAAACAATGATAAAAAGCGTTTTGGCAATAAAAGAATGTAATAATGTTCGCATTGTAGGGATTTTAAAAATTTAAGGGTTTCAGTGTGTTATATCTGAAATTCCATGCGAAACTATTATCAATTTTTACATTATAATTATATAGTCGATGAATAGCCCAGATACTCGATAAACCTTAAATTTTAACATTTTATATTCTGCATTTTCGATATAGGCATAAAAAAACCCTCTCATTTCTGAAAGGGTTTTTGATATATTACAAATAAACTAATTCACGACTTTCTTCGTCACGCTTTGGTTTGTGTCTGAAGTGATTTTCACAATCAGTACCTGGTTTGTTTCACCTGCATTGACCGTGGTTTCAGAAGCATTGATATTTGTTTTGTCTACAAGCAGCCTGCCGCGGATGTCAAATACCTTCACATTGTCCATAATGGTGCTTCCTGAAGTGATGACAAAATGGTCGCCTTGTTTGTAAATGACAACCGCATTTTCAAGTACAGGATCGTTTACACCCAAAGCATTTTGGTAAATAATCTCAAAACGGGTTTCAAATGTTCCCGCGTCGGAAGTAAAGTTATAAGCACCTGCCTTCAGGTCATGCTCTGCCCCGGTAAGATTGTCTTTCAGGTAAATATCCTGGCTTCCGCTGAACAATCCGTCAAGGTGGTCAATGGCGATGCTGTAGTTTCCGGCTACCGTAGCTTTGAATCCTAATGGCACAACGTCTGTGGCATCAAATGGCACCGGACGGCCTTGAATGACTAATTTATTGGTATCGGCGGTAGAATACAATTCAATAGGTCCGTCATTGATGGCTTTTCCGTCTATGCCATAGTCAAATCCAAGTGTGGCCCCTGTAAAATAACCGATGGCAGTCTGGCAGAAAGCGCCTTCAACATTGGCGACATTCAGCCAGATGCGATGGCTTTCATACGAAGAAGGCACAGCAGTGATGGCAGCATTCCTGAAAAACTGGTCGGCATGGTTGCCTACACGTTGGTCATTATTAAATTCGACATTCGTTGCAGCTCCTAATGCCTCTACAAAAAAGCCTTGGCCAGTTTGGATGATGCCTTCAGGATCCGTCAGTTCAGGATAACTAGTTACAAATGTGCCCCGAACCGGAATTGGCGCATCGGGATCATATCCGGCTTTGCTCCATGAAGAATAGCTTGGCATAGCGGCATTGTTTGTTTTTCTCCAGAAATATAACGTTCCGGTAATCGTTGCGGCATTGTCATCTACAAATTTGATGGCGTCAATCGGAGAAGGATAAGGGTTGCCGATAAGGTTGTATTTGTAAGATACCAATCCGACCATTCCGAAATTATCCATAGTATAATTAATAGTACCATTGTGCGGCTCTCCTGTAAACACGCCTGTCCAACTGCTAGGCGTAATCGCAGAATGGGTATTGCGCACACGAATCAGGTATCCTTTTGCCGTAGCAAAATCAACTCCGGATGGCGTAACAATCGATTCGTAGAAATTAGTGGACGTATTATACGTATAAAAACGGCTGGTTGGTGTAACCACTGTTAATGGCGAAAAAGCAAAGATATCCTGATCGGCAACCGGTGAAGACCACAATGTATAATCCTGGCGCAATATCAACGAACTGTTTCGTTTTACAATAATATTTCCGCTATTGGCAGCATTGGTCGTCTGTAATAAATTGGCATTGTTGTCTAAAGTAAAACTTCCGGAAACGACAGTAAGTGCGCCGTTTAAAGTCACATCGTCGCCAGTACTGATAAATACAGTCCCGCTGTTGACCGTTAACGTACAGGCCGTAATGCTTCCGCCATTGAGTGACGAATTATAATTGCCTGCAATGATTGCCGATGTAGTACTTGTTGGCGCCAAATTGCTCCATGCCGATCCATTCCAAGTGGTTGAACCAATAGTAATGGTCACATAAGCCGAATTGGCAGTTGCGCATACACCGTTTTGTACTACAGCCCTGAAATAGGTTGTAATTGCCAAGTTTCCAATAGTCGCACCTGTGAGCGTCGTGGAGGTTATAGTGATATCAGTCGGCGAAGTAAATGCGGCGTCAGCTGCACTTTGCCATTTTATTACTGACCCTATATTGCCCGACAAAACCAAGTTGGCTGGTTGGCTATCGGAACAAATGGATTGATCCGACGAAACTGTTCCGCCGGTTGAAGCCGGATCAACCGTAATGGCAGCATCAGCAGTCGTATCCGTACATGGCGAGTTACTGATGGTCCAACGAACCACATATGAACCTGCTCCACCGTCGGGTGTAAAAATCGCAGTTGGATTTGACACGCTGCTGAACTGTGAAAGGTTATTGCTCGGGCCGCTGGTCACCGACCATGCGCCAGCACCAACCAGTGCCGTATTTCCTGAAAGCGTTGCACTTCCAGTTGTACAGATTGTTTGTATTGATGTATTGGCTGCCGTTGTTGGGTTCTCGTGAAGTGTAACCGCTACCTGGTCATTTGATGTACAGTTGCCATTTGTAATTGTCCACTGTAAAGTATAAGCCACTCCCGGAGTACCGGTAAATGTAGAAGTTGGGCTTAAGGCTGTGCCAAAAGATCCGCCGGCACCAACTGCTACAGTCCAAAGACCCGTTCCGTATAATGGCGTATCGGCCGCAAGTGTTACTGAAGTTTGTCCACATGTAGCTGCACTGAGTTGGTCTGGTCCTGCAACTGCTGTAACCGCACATCCGCTTCCCAAAGCATGGCTTACAGTCCCTGTCATGCCTGAATACGCACTGGTGTTGGTGTAATTTGGTGTTGTTGAAGGGTTTGACGTTATCGTGCCTGATTCTTTTTTAAGCATTACAACAGTCCCAGTAACCGTATCACCTGTACCGTCCAAAGTCACTTTGTAAGCAACCCCGGTTCCGCCACTTTGCGAAACATCCCAATAACGCGAATTATTAAGATTCGTTCCTGCCGGAAGTATCCCTGTTAAGGCGGTTTCAAATTGTTCCGCACTGACGGTACTCGTACCTGTAAGCGAAGTATATTCAAATGAAAGCGGGCGGTAAACACCACTTTTTCCGATAGGAAAAGCTTTAGTGCCCGTTGCACTGAAAACACGATTCAGTTTACCATTCACATATTTTGAAGCCGTTGCATTGATTACATCGCCAGCCGCCCCGATTGTCATCGTAAAGCTCGACAGGTTTAGCAAACCGCTTTGGAAATCAAGATTTCCTGCAGCAGTCATATTTTGCGACAAGGTTATGCCTGCACTTCTGTTTACAACCATGTTATTTACGGTAAACGCTGTTGGCGCTGTTGTGAATACTCCTGTAGCTGCACCTTGGAATTCATAATTCGCGGCTGAAGAAAAGTTTTTAACTGCAGTGGTAATTGATCCTTGGACACCTGTTGCACTTTGGGTAATAAGCGTAGCTCCAGACGACAATGTAAATCCGGTATTGATGGCATTCACAGTCGCGTTGCCACCACTTACAATAAAGCCATTCGTATCCAATGTGCCATTTACCGTAAAAGTATTGTATGGATTATTATTTGGCCCGATTGCAATTCCGGTAAGCAGTTTTACCACTGTTCCTGAGTTCACCGCGAAAATATGTCCATAATCTGAAGTCGCACCGCTATAAGTGATGGTTTGCGGAGCGAGTGTCGTACCTGTTCCGTTGAAGGTAAATCCTTTTGCTGTTCCGCTGCCCGAGGTCCATGGTTTTCCTGTCGCATTTGTCCAGTTGAAATTCCCTTTAATGCCAAATGTGATATTGTATACCGTTCCGCCTGAACCGCCTTCCATCCAGTCCAGTGAATCAGTAGTTGATGAACCTGTAAACGTAGCATCGCCATTGGCCTGGAATAAAACTGTAGAAGCAGTGTTGCTGCTATTGCCTTCCATAAACATGGAGAATACAGAAGTCGAACCCGTTACATTTACTGTTGCCCCTGTAGTTGCTGCCGTACCGGTAACATAGAAAATACCGGCCGACTGGTTGAAGTTGCCGCCAACATTCATCGCAAACGCTGAAGCGCCTGGAGTTACTGTAAATGTTCCGTTTGATTGGGTGAAATTCCCTGCCAAAGTGGTCGAAGCGGCCAAAGCATAACTGCCTGAACCGGAAATTGTCATGTTATTATAGTTATTGGTAGCTGCAGGTGCCAATGCCGGAATGGCCAAACCAGTGCTTCCGTTAAAATTCACCGTACTTCCTGTAACTGCATAAGGTCCTGACCCTGCCGTGAATGTCGTTCCAGCAATACTGATTGTTCCTGTTGACGCCAAAGCCCTTGCACCGCCTGTCAGGTTGAGGTTAAAATAATTCAATGCCGGAATGGTTTGCGAACTCGCCGAATTAAACAAAACGCTGCCTGTACCGGCTGCCTGTGACGCATTGGTTGCAGTATAGCTCAGTGCACCGCCAATGGTAATGGCACCCGCCCCAAAACTTACCGTACCGCCGCCTTTATTACTGCTGATAGTCAGGTTATTATAGGTAAATGTGCCAAAAGTGATTCCTGCTGTTCCATTAAAATCAACTGTGCTTCCTGTTACGGTATAAGCACCTGATCCCGCTGTGAATCCGCCGGCAATGCCAACGACGCCACTACTGGCCAAAGTTCTCGCGCCGTTTCCGGTGTTGGTAATCGTGTTATAATTGAACGCCGGAATGGTTTGTGAGCCTGCGCTACCGAAATTAATGGTATTTCCCGTTATGGTATAACTGTTTGTTCCCGGCGTAAAAATTCCCGCAACCCCAACAACGCCGCCAGCCAGCGTCCTGGCACCTGATGACGAAGATGTCAGGTTATTGAAGTTGAAAGCCGGAATCGTTTGTGAACCTGAACTATTAAAATCTACAGTACTTCCTGTAGTGGTAAATGCGCCTGCGCCTGATGTGAAAGCACCACAAATACCAATCGTTCCGCTGTTGGCCAAGACACGGGCGCCACCTGTCAGGTTAAGGCTTCCGTATGCCAATGCAGGAATCGTTTGTGAAGCACTGCTCGATATATTCAAGGTGCTGGTGCAATCGAATGTAGCAGTAGCGGATCCACCATAAGTCAATGTGCCATTTATCGAAAGCGTGGTACCTGTTGCCATGGCAAAAGTTCCCGTTCCGTTTAATGTAAAGCTATTGACAGCAAAAGTTCCTGAATTGATGGAGCATAAAACTGCCGAAGTGCCGTCGATGACAACATCGTCAGAAGAAGTCGGCACTGAGGTTGGCAGCCAGTTGCTTGCCGTATTCCAGTCATTGGTCGTACCATTCCAGGTATAAGTGATGGCTGGTGATGTCCTTCCTGTAAAATCATTGCCATTCAATAAACCGGTCGTTTCGTTTAACGCTGCTGAAATTGTAAGTACTGGTGATGCAAGCGTGCTGGTATGCTGTGTCCAGGCAGTGCCGTTCCATTGGCTGGCTTTTATATTGGCTTCCGCACCATTTACATCCACACCACCTGTCAGATAAGTGAAAGCGCCTGTATATGTATATGTTCCGGCCTGGTCATCTGTAAAGCTCCAATAACGGCTTAAATAGTCAACCGGGGTATTTCCTGTATTGATGTTTGGATGTGTGGCATCGATAACCTTTACACCGATGGTGCGCTGGGTATCATTGGCACTGAAAGTCAATGTGTTTGGCGAATATTCTGTTGTTCCGGTAGTTTCGCCAACAGGGAATGTAAATGTCGAAGTGCCGGTCGCGAATACTTTTTTCAGTTGTCCGCTGCCGTCAGTCACGATCATTTTGGTTGCACTTGGCGTTCCTGAAACAGTCGAAGCTGCGCCGAGTGTCAGGTCGTTGCTTCCCAATATGATTCTTCCTGCCGTTAAGGTCAATACGCCTGTAATGCCTCTTGATCCACTTAAGGTTACATTCGGGGTGGCATTTGTATTATTGATGGTCAGGTTCACCGGACCACTAGTGGCTGGGAATTCACTTCCTGTTGTTTGGGTTCCCGCCGCAGTTACATAAGCCAAAGTAGTTGTTGTACTGTAAGCCACCATTCCTGAAGTTACGGCAGTACCTGCAGCTGAAGCCGTAAATGTCGCGCCTGCATTTAATGGAAGTGTGCCCGTTACGGCAATACCTGATGAATTGGATACTCTAAAGTTAATTAATCCGGTTACGGAAGCGCCCGGAGTTATTGCCTGGCTTGATGTACCATTGAATTCGATCGTACTTGCTGCCGAGCCTGTCTGGCTTAATCCGGTTGCAGTGAAGCTGCCTGCTACTTTAAGTGAGCCAGCGCCAGTTCCCGAACCCAATGTAAATGTCCCTGCAGTCTGGGTAAAATTACCTGCCACATTAATGACCTGGGTAGAACCGCTTGTTAATGCCAGGAATGAGGTCCCAGAAGAATTAAGGTTTAGGTTTCCGGTAATCGTGGTCGTATTGGCCCCAGCTGCATTTCCAAAATTGACAACAGCCGTATCACCAACAGTGACGTTGCCGCCTACAGTAATTGTTCCTGCTCCATTGGCAAAATTGGTGACCGATGTGTTGATCATATTAATGCTCCCAGTTACAGCTAAAATGGCCCCAGCGTTCATTAAATCAACAACTGAAGCATTCGATATATTGATATTTCCATTTACAGTTAAGTTTCCTGAAGTAAGACACCTGAGTTTTCCTGCTCCTGATCCTGTAGCCGCAATGTTAAAATCTCCTTTTATAGTTGCAGTGCTTGTAGTAAAGAAACTTAGAGTAGCCGTTGGCGAAGAAGAATTATAGGTGAAATTTCCAAAACTTTGTGCTGTATTGGTGAAGCTTGTTCCTGTTCCTGTAAAATTGATGCTTGAAGTCGTATTCCATGTTGCCAATGGAATCACGGTTTGCAGCGTGGTGATGTTCATCGTCGAAGCCGCATTCATCAATAAAGTCGTATTCGTACTAGTAACCGCAACCGCATTTGTCAAACTCGAAAGATTGATTGTTCCGGTAACAGTCATTACAGCATTTGTCGTATCGAAAACTGGTGTTCCTGCTGTCGAGGAATATGTCAGCGTTCCCGCCACACTTGCAGTCTGGGCGCCGCTAAAGGCAATGCCAATAGTACTTGATCCACTGAAATTCAATGTCGATCCTGAAGGAATATCCAAATCGGTTCCCGTCCCACCGCTGATGGTCAAAGTCGCCGCTACTGAAGATTGCAGATTCACATTCGTACTATTGGTCAGCAATAATTTTCCAATCGTTTGTGTAGTTACACCTGTTACTATTGGTGTTGGCGTAGTCGTTCCGTTAAAAATCAATATGTCATCAGCCGATGGAGTAGCCCTGGTTGGCGTCCAGTTGGCAGCCGTGCCAAAGGCCGCTGTGCCTGTCTGATTCCAGGTATAAACAGACGCGCCTCTGACCCTGCCAGTCAAGTCTGTTGTTGCGCCAATAGGCGCATTGGCTTCTGTCGCACCAGCCGTAATGGTCAGCACATTCGCAGCCGCAGTACCTGCAGCCTGAACCCATGGCGTTGCACCGCCCCAAAGGTTTGGTTTCATATTGGTTTGCGTACCAACGATATCCCCTGAAGCCTGATACGTGGCAGATGCGCCATATGTATAAGTTCCTGCAGCACTGTTGGTCAATTGCCAGTAACGTGAAATATAATCGGTCTGTATGTCCACATCATCAATGTTGGGATGGATGGCATCTACTGGCTTAACACCAATAGTTCTGGTGACACTGCTCGCAGAAAAGTCCATTAAAAATGGGGTATATTCTGTAGTCCCTGTGTTCTCGCCTACATAATAAGTAAACGCTGCAGAGTTACCGGTCGCAAAATCTTTTTTCATTTGGCCTGTACCTTGGATGATGACATATCCAGTGGTTCTTGCCGATGTTGAAGCCGTTCCTGTAAAATTAAAATTGTTATTGTTTCCTATATCGACGATACCGTTGGTAAAAGTACTTAGCCCGCTTGCGGTCACATCACCAATACTGAAAGTTACTGCTGCAGGGGTAGCATTGTTGTCAAAAGTCAGGTTGGTGAATTTCGCTGTAGGTGAAGACGTAAGGTTTCTAAAAGTTCCTGCGCCGCTTACCGTTTGGGCCACAGTTGCGGTAGTTACTGCACCGCCTGTACTTGGGGCTGAACCAAACGTGATGGTTTGTGTCGAGGTTAATGTGCCTGCATTGGATATATTCCCATTGACACTAAATATGCTCGTGACGGACGTATTTCTGAGTTCACAACCTGTATTAATGGTCAGGTTACCCTGAATATTTGTGCCATCAGCACTACTGAAAGAAGTAGTAACCCACCTGTTTGTTGTACTTCCTGAATTTACCAGAACATTGTTCAAAGGAACCCTTGTATTTATTGAGCCATAGTAAGTATCAATGTTGAAACCATCCGCATTACCGCCTGTCGTACTAACGCCGTTACCGAATTCAAAAGTATGTGTCCCCGAAAAGAAATAGGCTGTCGGCGCCGTGCTCAGGTTTATGCGTACGGATTCTGTTGAACTCGTCGAATAAGAAGAATGTGGCGGATCTACTATTCGTATGGTTCCTGCCGTACATGCAGTCCCTGTATTATTAGTTATCGCAAAATGCGCCGTCCCCGAGGCAACACTCGTACCGGCAGTTCCTGAATTTCCGTCAATCGAAAGCGTACCGCCCGATTGGGTCAAAGTACCTCCGGTTTTGGAAAAGTTGCCATTGAGGTTAATGGTACCGCCACTTAAAGTTAATGTACCACTTGATAATACCAATGCTTGGCTTCCACCGCCACTGGCCCCAATCGAAAGCGTACCATTGCTGATGGTCGCCGTACCGCCCGAAATGGGCAGTGCTGTTGCAGCAGACGTAATTCCAGCAGCCACAGTCACGGCATTTCCGGAATTGCCCATATTAAATGTTCCGCCAGAAAACGTAAGGCTATTGGTAAATGCCTGGGTTTGATTGTTGAGGTCGATGTCCAAAAGGCCACCGCTTACCACACCTGCGGCAACGGTACTGGCGCCATAACTTCCGCCACTTCCATAATAAAGCGACCCGGCATTGACCCTTAAAGTTCCGCCGATGGTCCATGTTCCTGTCGTACGGGCAATCTGCCTGCCGGTGGTGTTCATGGTAAAGTCGTATACGCTGATAGCGCCGAATGTATTTTCATCCGCCGTATTATTGAACACAAAACAGTCGCGGCTCATTGGCTTTGTAGCTGTACTTGTAGCTGTATTGGTCAGGTTGTAATATCTTTCATAACGGGCTGTTGTTCCTATGGCGCCCGTAGTATTGGCAGTTGGCAGCTGTCCGTATACAAATCCACCGGACGAAGTCACATAACTGAACCAGTTAAAGGCAGCCGGTTTTGCAGCCCCGGGGAAACTGCTCCATGGAATGGAAAACTCCCTTACCGTCGAACCGTTATCGGCATAAGACCCAAACGCAGTCGTTGCAGCACTCCAGGTATTTGAACCGGTGGCAGTCCTGAATTCCCGATAGCCATTCTTGACATACATAACAATGTCAGCGCGGAAAGGCAATTGGGCGAAGTTGGTTCCGTCATAGGCGTTCCCGATATTGGTGCCGTTGGTATTGGTGCCGCTGTCTACAGGCGTAAGATTGTCTTTGTCAAAGTAAATGACAAACCCTTCAGCCGTATTTGCTGCCGAGACACCAATGTATAAATTGGTGGCATCCCAAGTCATGTAAGTGACAGTGCCACTGCTTGTTTGTTGATTGTTTCCGTCGGTATGCGTGCCGTATTCACTTGCCGCAATCGTACCATTTACTGTCGCAGTATTGAATTGCGCAACCGCAGACTGTCCAATGAAAGCGAGTAAAATAAAGGTCAGAAGTTTGTTGGTGCTGTTCTGTAATTTGGGTAAAAATCTGTTCATATATAATTTTATTAAATTAAATTTGAGCAGGTCATTCCCGGGCGCAATTGCGCTTGATATAAATTACTGAAACATTGTATTTTACTGTCGGGACATTAGATTGGGACGGTAAATTTATGATTTTTTTATGAATTATAATTTTATAATTAAATTATTTGCAACGAAAACGTTTGCGTGTTAAGAAGTTATAAATAAACTAACATTTTAATTATATTTATATTGAAAATTATAATAAAAATGTTACAATATATAAAAGTCAAAAACTAAAAAAGCCCTCCATTTCTGAAGGGCTTTTCATTCCAAATCCATAACTTATCTCTTGATCATACGCAGTGTTTTCACCTCATCGCCCTGGCTTACAACCACGTTGTAAACCCCTGACGGATAACGGTCTCCTATCTGCAATGTGTTCACTTCCGACACATCCGTATCCAACACTTCCAGAAGCCTGCCGGTCATGTCGTATACCTTCACATTTACTTTTTCGGCACTTGCAGTTTTCACATCGATACTGACGTTATCTGCAAACGGGTTAGGGTAAGCCGTCACGG
>Ga0193753_10000272_pt1 | contig 51795 bp, 43 predicted proteins | sample H1c2metaG_FD_144925 | JGI IMG/M metagenome (GOLD analysis project Ga0193753, IMG submission 144925) | Soil microbial communities from a riparian zone of the East river system, Colorado, United States - H1c2 | ecosystem: Environmental > Terrestrial > Soil > Riparian zone | place: USA: East...
GGATCGAATGCAACAGGTACGCCACAGCCATCATCACGAGCACGGGCCAGTAGTTACCCGCAAAGCCACGCAAAACGGAAAAACTGAAGTCATACCCGATCTGGTGGATCATGCTTACGGCAGTATTGAAGTCGGCAGCTTTGAAGAATATCCAACCCAGGCAGACGAAATGAAACGTGAGCAGGACCGCGAGGATATTATACCATCTACGTTGGCCGATCTTTTCCAATCGCTTTCCCGTGATCATCATCCAGATCTTATGAATGGCGAGTCCAACACCATGAAGCGCGCCCCATATCACGAATTTCCAACTGGCCCCGTGCCAGAAGCCCCCGAGCAGCATCGTCGTCAGGAGGTTCATGTTGGCCGCCACGCTTTCTTTCTGCTGCGTGATCATGGCAGGGATCATGAACAATAGCCAAAGCGATGTAAAGAGGATAATGGCGCCGGTGAAACCAAGTCCCAGCAGGCTGGTGGCGGCCATCCAAACACCGATAAAGAACAGGATGGAGAATATCCAGGTGCCGATGGAACTGTTCCTGTTTCCCCCGAGGGGAATGTACAGGTAATCCCGTAGCCATGACGATAGTGAAATATGCCATCTTCTCCAGAATTCCGTAATGCTCTTACTTTGATACGGAGAAAGGAAATTCGCGGGAATGGTGAATCCCAGCCATCGCGCTATGCCGATCGCAATATCGCTATAGCCACTGAAATCGCAATAGATGACGACGGCATAGGCATAAACGGCGAAGAGGTTCTCGAGCCCGGTATAGCGCGTAGGGTCGTCAAATATATAATTGACAAAATTCACAGTCAGATAATCGGAGATGACCAGCTTCTTAAACAGACCGGATATGATCAGGTAGAATCCTTTGGAGAAATCCTTTTCCGTGATCACATACGGTTTGTTGATCTGCGGAACAAAATCGTGCGCCCGCACAATGGGCCCCATCATCAACTTTGGAAAGAAGGAAAGGAAGAGCAAATAATCGGAGAACTTCTTTGCAGGTTCAAACTGACCCCTGTACACGTCGATGGTATAGCTGAGATTCTCGAAAGTATAAAAGGAGATGCCGATCGGCAGCAGGATGTTGAGGGGGTTGAACCCCGTATGGAAAACACCGTTACATACGAAGATGAAGAAATCGGTGTATTTGAAAATAAACAACATCCCGAGATTGAATACGATGCTGCAGACGAGCAATAATGTTTTGCGCGACTTATTCTTTTGCCTGAAGATGGCATTGGATAACACAAAATCCACGATAGCAGAGAGAATGACAAGAATGACGAACGCGCCGCTTGCCTTATAGAAAAAATAGAGTGAAAAGAAACAGAATATATACCTCCTGACCGGGAAATTATTCCTGAACTTATAATAAAGAGAGATAAAGACAAGGAAGAATAATACGAAGAACCCGTTGTTGAACAATAACGGGTTATCCTTATCGTAAACGAACTGGTGTAAGAAAGCGTGTATGTCGAACGATGGCATTATACTTCTACTTTTTCAATGAACTCAAATGTTTGTCATATTCCTTCAGGATCGCCTCATACAAATACGTTCCCAGTATTTCCGCTCCCCGGTGATTGGGATGTACATAGTCCTGGTTGGCCAGCGATGGGCGGGCATTGGCCCATGCAACGATAGAATTCGTTCCCCCCATGGCTGCAAATTGATTGTAGAAACTGCTCTTGGTTGCAAAGGCCAGCTCGGCCTGCAGCTTGACCAGTGAGTCGATACCGATAGCCGACTTGTATTCTCCCGCATACCTGAAGGCGCGGTCTGCAGTGCTTACGAGAAGGAATTCGGTGCCCGGAAAAGCATGCCTGATCTTCTTGATAACGGGAAGTATCATCTGCCCATACCAATTGTAATTTTTGTCGTTGGGACGGAAGAGCAGGTTCACGCCATATTGAAAGACGATGAGGTCATAAGGATTGTTTTCATCGATTGAATTAAGTAATGAAGGATCGATGATACCATATTCGACGCCGGTAATGCCGCGGAATGAGAAGTTATCGACGAATACGCCCGACTCCGATTCGAAGGAGATACCATACACAGGCAGCCGCTCGTCCGCGATGGAGACTTGTATCCCGGCATCGCGGCTGTTCCCGATAACGATGCGGTTGAGCTCGCCCGATGACTGGATATTCACCGGCTGGCGGTTGATGGTGACCACGGCATTGCCGGAAAATTTGCCGCAGATGAGGCTTTTCTCGATCACAGCGGTACTATCATGGATCGTTTGATCCCTCATCTGAACCCATCCATTGGAGGTCCTGAATAAATGGCCCGACAGGTAGAGCCACTTGTTCTTTCCTTCTTTGAAATTCTGTTCCTCCCAGGTGTCGGAGTAGTTGTCTGTAACGGAGGTCCGGAACTTGGATACCTGTGATGTAATGGGAACGAATCCTACGCCATTGCCTCCGAACATTTCCTGTAGCAGGCGCCGAAACGTTTGGGTAAGGAGATCGCCTTCGATCATGCTATCGCCGAAATAGGCTATGCGTACCTTTCTCTTCTTTCCTTCTTTGAGTTCTTTCAGTTTCTCCATCAACGAAGCCATGGAAGCTTTCGTGGTATCCGCCCTGAAATTGGTGACGAGATGGGCGGTCTGGTAAAGCTTGAAATCCTGGTCCGGCTTTTCCTCAATGACGATAGGGGGTTTGCTGCCTGTAGTGTCTGCCGGACCGGCCAACGCAGTATCAGGCAGAGGGGTTACCAGGTCTGCTACAAGATTGACCCGTTGAAAGGGAAGCCATTTAAATCCGGTAAAGATTGCCGCAAGAGAAAGTAATAAGAACAGGCCGATGCTGTACAAGACGAAAAGGAACACCCGGCGATTGCTATTCATATTTAACGGAGAACTAATGTAGCGTAGAAAGTTTGTTTTTCTTAATGGCAGCGGCAATTCTTTTTTTCCATTCTTCCGGCATCTCGGAATAGCCGGCCTTACTGATGGCATCCAGCCAAAGCAGGTAGTCTTTGTTGCCTTTGAGGCGGGAGTAAAACTTCTTACGCGTCATCAGGCGGGCGAAGTCGATATAGGATGCGGTGGAATTGGGGTATTGTTTATAACGGGTCTTGATGCCCTTGGTCTTTAAAACATCATTCTTGCCTATTATCCCAAAATGATTATTCAGCAATTTGCAGTTGCGGCTGCCGCCGGAACCAGACTCGATGATAGCCACGCCGAGGATCACGGCAGTCGGGATGCCATAGGCCTCGGAAAGGGAGTCGGCCAGCGGCCGGTATTTCTTTATGTACCTGGACTGGCCAAACACCGGCTGCAGGGCGAGCAGCAGGATGAGGATCAGTATACTAGACCCGAATCTCTTTTTGGGGCCGGCAAGCGGGCTTATATCGTTATGTATTGGCATTCCTGGTGGTAAATATAATACGCAGGTTTGTTTTTTCAGAATCGTTTACTTTGCAAAAAATGTTCCTCTTTTATGACGCAGCGACTAATCGTTGATAGCCAAAGCGAACTCCGGGAGTTCAGGGAGACTGATCTTCAACCGGCAAGCCTGGCAATCCGGGTTCTGGCGAAGGTGCTTTCCTATATTTTTCACCCCCTTTTCGTTCCAATATATATTATCCTTTTCCTGTTAGTCGCGGAGCCCTACTTCTTTGCCGGCTTCACCATGCCGGAGAAGCTCATCACCCTGCTGCGGTTTTTTATTATCTATTGTTTCTTTCCACTCGTTACGGTCCTGCTTCTCAAAGGCCTGGGTTTTGTGAGTTCGGTTTTCCTGCGGACGCAGAAGGAAAGGATCATTCCGATCATCGTGTGCAATATCTATTATTTCTGGATGGCATATGTATTGCGCCACCAACCGGAATTCTCATCATTGATAAGCCAGTTGGCCATCGCCATTTTCATTTCTTCTTCCATCGGCCTGCTGGCTAACATCTATATGAAAGTAAGCATGCATTCCATTTCCATGGGGATCCTGGTTGGCTTCATTGCCTTGCTGGCCTTTACCCAGGGCAATACCTATACTATGTACCTGTCGCTGTCTCTTCTGCTGGCGGGACTGGTCTGTACGGCCAGGTTCATCGTTTCGGATCATACGCAACGGGAGATCTATGGTGGTTTCCTCATCGGGCTCGTGTCCATATTACTGGCAGTATGGGCAGATGGCATCCTTCCCTGATCTGAAAAAAACACAAAATTTTCAGGAAAAAAATCCACAATTTATTAGTAATGTATTACTAAATGATTTAGCTTTGATTGTTCATAACATTTTTAGAGTGGCATTCCGTAAATCATAATTTTGGCTATGGCAAAAACAGAAAAAACAACCGAGGTAACAAATAACACTAGTGAAAAATTGAAGGCTTTAAAGCTGACGATGGACAAGATCGAGAAGGACTATGGCAAAGGCAGTGTGATGATGATGAATGAGAGAGGGGAGAATCTCCAGGAGGTGATCTCCACCGGGTCTATCGGTCTTGATGTTGCTTTGGGCATTGGCGGTTTACCCCGCGGCCGGGTCGTTGAGATCTACGGACCGGAGTCTTCCGGTAAGACCACTGTTGCCACGCATGTCATTGCCGAGGCCCAGAAAAAGGGCGGTATGTGTGCCTTTATCGATGCCGAGCATGCATTTGACAGTGCCTACGCTCAAAAATTAGGGGTCGATGTGGATAACCTCCTGATCTCTCAGCCTGACTATGGCGAGCAGGCTCTTGAAATAGCCGATCGCCTGATCCTCTCCGGTGCGCTGGATGTGGTGGTCATCGATTCCGTGGCGGCATTGGTGCCAAAGAGCGAATTGGAGGGTGAGATGGGAGACAGTAAGATGGGTCTTCACGCCCGTTTAATGAGCCAGGCGCTCCGTAAACTAACTGCAACCATTTCGAAGACAAATACCATCTGCATATTTATTAACCAGTTGAGGGAGAAGATTGGTGTGATGTTTGGCAATCCCGAGACCACTACGGGTGGAAATGCGCTCAAATTCTACGCTTCGGTGCGTCTTGACATACGCAGGAGCACACAGATCAAGGATGGAGATGAGGCCATAGGCAACCGTGTTAAAGTTAAAGTCGTTAAGAATAAAGTAGCGCCTCCTTTCAGGTCGGCGGAATTCGATATCATTTTTGGAGAAGGGATTTCCAAGAATGGCGAGATCATTGACATGGGTGTTGAACTTGGCATTGTCCAGAAAAGCGGTAGCTGGTTTAGTTATAATACCGATAAACTTGGACAGGGACGGGAGGCCGTAAAGCAATTACTGGTCGATAACCCCGAACTCGCAAAGGAGATCGAGGGCAAGATCAGGGAAAAGATCAAGGAGGTACAAACTTCTTAATTTTTCATCTTCGGCCTTTTGGCTGGTAGATGGGTTAGTAAATACGAGCCGTTCCGTTCAGGAACGGCTTTTTATATTATTTTTAAGAGCCCTTCTATATTTTCAATGTTTAAACATTGTATGTTTGCCTCCTGGTCCGGAGGTCATTTTTTTTATCCAAAATGATCCTTCATATTCCATCCTTTCCTGTGCTTTCATGGTTTTGAATTTTTCGCGATCCGGGAAACTGTGGGGGCCGTATAGAAATAAAATTAAAATGAATATCAGGTAGCCAGGTAATACATCCATTGCAAAGATTAACGGCCTGCATTGTTTCTTGGGAATAAGGGGCAGATGAATCACTAGCGAGCTAATTCCATCACATCGAATGAACAATGAACGGGTTCATGGTTAAACATGCTTCATGAGTAATAAAAACGGTAGAAAAAAAAGTTGGGTCAAACGGCTGCTGATCGCGGGCCTCGTCCTCGTTCTCATTCTTGCCGGGATCTACTGGTATGTAGCCACCGAGAAGTTTGCAGATACCAAGGATGAAGAGGCCATGTTCACGATAAGCGCAAACGATTTTATCCACGAATTCCAGGTAAATGACAGCGCCGCCAATAAAAAATACCGAGAGCAGATCGTTACCGTCAATGGGCGGATCTCCGATCTCGAATCCCCGGACACCTCTACCGTGAATGTCAAGTTCATCGACAAGGCCACAGGTGCCTATGTGATCTTCGCCTTCCAGGAACAGCACATACACGAGGCCCAGGGACTTAAAATAGGAGACAGCATCTCCGTGAAAGGCGCCTGCAGCGGACTAGCCTATAGCAGCATTCTCGAAGTCCCCTATATCACTTTTAAACGGTCCACATTAAATAAATAAACAAATACATCAAAGCACACACACATGAAAAGAATCATTCTTACCCTTTCTATAGCGTTATTCACCGTCGGGGTTTTTGCACAAAAGAAAACAACAACGTCTGCCGTCGTAGCGTTCGATGCCAGTACTTCATTGGATAATCTTCCCAAGGCAGAAAACAAGACCGTCATCGCGGCAGTTGATCCAGGCACGGGCGCCATTGCCTTCGAAGCAAGCGTTAAGAATTTTGCATTTGCCAATCCATTAATGCAAAAACATTTCAACAGCGATAGCTGGCTTGACTCCGACAAATTCCCTTCCTTTACTTTCAAGGGCAATCTTGTCAATCCCGCCGCTGTTAATTTTGCAAAGGACGGATCATATACAACGGATGTGGAAGGAACTCTTACCATAAAGGGCATCGAGAAGAAAGTCAAGGTCCCGGCGACGATCGTCGTAAAAGGAGGCAGTTTCAGCGCCACTTCCAATTTTACTGTCATGGTAAAGGATTATGGCATTACCGGCACTCCCATCGAGGGCGGCAAAGTTTCCCGGGAGCCAAAGATCACTGTCAGGGCAGACTTTAAATAACTGGAGAAACATACTTCATAAGACGATCCCGCTCCCATGAGCGGGATTTGTATTATACCCTGGGGACGGTATGGTCCTGCCTGATCGTATCTCCTATCTTTCCTGTTCATAATCAGTACTAAATGTTCCCCCAGCGGGAAGCACCCCTTTTCCGCCACCATTTCTCAAAGCCAATATGTAATTTCATATTGGCTTCCTTTTTTGACTTCCGCCCTTATTGCGGCTCATCATCCATAATTAATAAGAATGAATACTAGGACATTAAATGCCCGTAAGCGTATTGCCCTCGTGGCTCACGATAATATGAAAGACGAACTGATAGAATGGGCGGTGTATAATAAGGCGGCATTGGAAAAGCATCGGCTATTCGCCACCGGCACTACCGGTTCCCTCCTGGAGACAGCCCTTACCCAGTCGATAACGAAGTTCCTGAGCGGCCCGCTCGGGGGCGACCAGCAGATAGGCGCGAGCATTGCCGAAGGAAAACTGGATGCATTGATTTTCTTCTGGGATCCGATGGAAGCACAACCTCATGATCCGGATATAAAGGCGCTGTTGCGGGTGGCTGCCACCTGGAATATTCCGACGGCATGTAACCGGGCTACTGCCGATTTCCTCATGACCTCCCCGCTCATGTACGAACAGTACGAGACGCAATTGGTAAATTATTCCGCATATATAAACAGGAAATTGAAGTAGCTGGCGGGATGTCAACCAGGTGTCAACCGGGTGTCAACTGGGTGTCAACCCGGCGGCGGGTTCCGATCAGTGCTTAATAAACTGCAGTCTCTTATCGCCCGAACTGCCCTGTAGTACCAGGTAATATCCACCGGAAGAGAGTTTACTTATATCGATCGAGAAGTTGTTGCTCCCCGAGGAGACCGGCTTCGCCGCCTGCCTTACGAATCGACCGCTATTATCATATATCCGGTAGCTCATCGTCTCATTTCTCAATGAACTCACGAGCAAATTGATCTCATCCGTTGCCGGGTTTGGATAAAGCATGGTGTTTTGAACGCCCTTGACCGGCAATGCAACGATCCGGGAAAAGATATGATGTCCGGATTTATCCAACTGCCTGAGACGGTAATAGATCATTTCAGCCCCCAGGTCCGTGATATCAGGATCCGTAAACGTGTAGTTATGGTTATCGCCGCCCGGTATCGAGGCAATCCTCTCTACGGCGGAATATTTCCTGCCATCCAGGCTTCTTTCTATAATGAATTCGTCAGCGTATTGATCGTCTGCAGTCTTCCAGGATAGAATACCGTCATGGTTGATGAGCTTGCCATTGAATTCGGGAATCCCGAGTGGCAAAGTGGATGAATAGTTAATGGCCCACAATTCAGTGCCCAGGGAGGACTCTGAAATGCTTGCAAATATCTTGTCATCCGTTTCCACCAGTTCCTGCAACTCACCCGCTCCCGGATCGGCAATGCTACTCGCCACCTTCGTACCCGAAACGGAGCCATCGCTTTGCCAGGTCTTGTCACCATGCACACCATCGTTCCCGGTAAAAATGAGTTTATTAATGAGAGAGGTGAAGTTTCCAACGGCTCCACTTTGATAGCCGGGCCAGATGTCTTTCACCAATAGTGTTCCAGCCGTAGTGCCATCGCTCTTCCAGAGTTCGGAGCCGCTTGAGCCATTATTCGCAGAGAAGAATAGAGTCCCGTCTATGCTCTTTAGTTCATAAGGATAACTGTCGCCGGCACCAGACCAGATGTCCTTCACCAGGGCCGTCCCCGCGGCTGTGCCATCGCTTTTCCAAAGTTCATTTCCCTTGACACCATCACTGGCAGAGAAAAGTACAGTACTGCCCATGGCAACGAGTCCCGAAGGATAACTTCCATTTGCACCGCTGGCAATATCTTTCACCAGGACTGTGCCCGCAGCCGTGCCATTGCTTTTCCAAAGCTCGGCCCCACCTGCACTCGTAGTTGCTGAGAAGAAAAGAGTTCCATTCGCATTCGCCAGCGATTGAGGATAGCTTGACATTGCAAACGGGTTGATATCTTTTACGAGGATCGTTCCCGCATCGGAGCCATCACTTTTCCAGAGTTCCGTTCCAGTAGACCCGTTATTAGCGGCAAAGAAAAGAGTGCCATTTACATCTACCAGTGAAGAGGGATTGCTTCCAGCTGAGCCTGGGTTGATGTCTTTGACCATTACCGTTCCCCCAAGAGTTCCATCGGTCTTCCATAGTTCGGTACCCGATGCACCGTTATTCGCGACAAAAAATAAAGTCCTGTTTACTTTTGTGAGATAACCAATACTGCTACTGGCGATACCTGCATTGATATCTTTTACTAACACCGTACCCAATGTGCTGCCATCACTCTTCCAAAGCTCCATTCCATTTACACCATCAGTAGCAGCAAAGAATAAAGTATTGTCGATCCTCAGCAGGTAACAAATATTACTGCTTGCCGCTCCGGGATTGATGTCCTTTAAAAGAGTGAATTGCTGGGCGTTTGCCAGCTGCAGGATGCAGGAGAGAAGAATGGGGGCAAATATTCTTTTCATATAGGTGGATATTGGAGATTTAATAGCACGAATATGATCTGAGTGATCAACCTGATTACAAGCATCAGGAAAATTTCATTTCACATCTCCAAGTATTAAATCTGACAGAACAAACATCATATTTAATGAATTCAAAAACAAGTAATTAAACATAAAAATGACGAATTAAGTGCTAACCCGTACTGGCACTATGGGGAAGTACGGATAGCCTTTTAATCCTTTTTCCTTATTTCAAAATGAGGTTCTCCTGTTCTTCATTTTCTCAACCCCTTTTGCAGCTTTTTCGACAGCCTCATTATTCAGTAACTTGCAATCATGGCCTTCAAACTTCATTCGCCTTTTCCTCCAGCCGGTGATCAGCCGGAAGCTATTCAACAATTAACAGACGAGTTGATGCGTGGCGAAAAATACCAGACCTTACTCGGTGTAACGGGTAGCGGAAAAACTTTTACGATCGCCAATGTCATTCAGAATGTGCAACGACCTACACTGGTGATCACGCATAATAAGACATTGGTCGCGCAGCTTTATGGTGAATTCCGCACTTTCTTTCCGGAAAATGCTGTAGAATATTTTGTCTCCTATTACGATTACTACCAGCCTGAAGCTTATATGCCGGTGAAAGATGTTTATATCGAAAAAGATCTAAGCATCAATGATGAGTTGGATAAACTCCGCCTGCGTGCAACATCGAGTCTCTTAAGCGGTCGAAGGGATATAATCGTGGTGGCATCGGTCAGTTGCATATATGGTATGGGTAACCCAACGGACTATGAGAACGGTATCATCCGCATCAATAAAAAACAAACCATATCGCGGCAGGGCTTTCTTCATGCACTGGTAAATTCATTATACAATCGCACAACGATCGAGTTCAACCGCGGTACTTTCCGCGTAAAGGGAGATACGGTGGATATCAATCTCCCTTATGTTGACTATGGCTACCGCATCACTTTCTTTGGCGATGAGATCGAGGAGATCGAAAGCATAGACGTGATATCGGGAAAACGGATCATGAAGATGGAGAACGCCGCCATCTTTCCCGCCAACCTCTATGTAGCCCCGAAGAACATACTCCAGCAGGTGCTCTATGAGATCCAGGATGAAATGCAGGCGCAGATCGAATATTTTAAATCTTCGGGCAAATTGATAGAGGCGCAACGCCTGAAGGAACGCGTGGAATATGACCTGGAGATGATCAAAGAACTGGGGTATTGCAATGGCATTGAAAACTATTCGCGCTTCTTCGACAGGAGACACCCGGGCACGAGACCCTTCTGCCTCCTCGATTATTTTCCAAAGGATTTCCTGTGTGTGATAGATGAGAGTCACCAGACAGTACCACAGGTAAGCGGAATGTATGGAGGAGACCGAAGCCGGAAACTCATACTCGTCGATTATGGCTTTCGTCTTCCCAGCGCTCTCGACAACCGCCCGTTGAATTTTCATGAATTCGAATCCATGCTCAACCAGACGATATACGTTTCTGCCACACCGGACAGCTATGAGCTGGAGAAAACGGGAGGCATCGTTGTTGAACAGGTTGTCAGGCCCACGGGCTTACTGGATCCTCCTATCGAGATCCGGCCGAGCGTCAACCAGATCGATGATCTTCTCGATGAGATCGACAAGCGGATAAAGAAAGGAGATAGGATCCTCGTTACGACACTGACGAAGAGAATGGCGGAAGAAATGGATAAGTACCTGCATCGTCTCAATGTTAAATCAAAGTACATCCATAGCGAGGTGGATACGCTCGAACGCGTGGAGATCCTGCGCCAGTTGCGCCTCGGCGATATCGATGTATTGGTTGGTGTGAATCTCCTGCGCGAAGGACTCGACCTTCCCGAAGTCTCCCTGGTTGCCATACTCGATGCAGACAAGGAAGGATTTCTGCGAAATGAAAAGTCCCTGACTCAAACCGCGGGCCGCGCTGCGCGGAATGTCGACGGGCTGGTGATCTTCTATGCCGACAAGATGACGGAGAGCATGCAGAAGACGATCGATGAGACTGATCGCCGCCGGGAGAAACAGGTTTCCTTTAATATCGAACACGGAATTACACCAAGGACCATCGTGAAGAGTAAGCAACAGATATTCGCCCAGACATCCGTTCTCGAGATCAAGGGATATGATCCAAAGGATCCGTATGCAATAGCACCGGACGAAGACCTGGTACCTGTTGCTGCGGAAGACCAGGCGGAATACAAGACCATACCCCAGGTTGAAAAGGCCGTCGGAAAGATCAAGAAGGAAATGGAAAGGGCGGCCCGGGATCTTGATTTTATGGAGGCTGCAAGGCTCAGGGATGAAATGTTCCAGCTACAAAAGAAACTTGGGGAGATGAAAATTTGAGGTTTTTCGTACAATTACGATCAGGCCTTAAGTGTTTCCACTTTATTTTCAGAACTAAGCCTCAAGCCCTTTTGAACTTGGGGAATGGGTTTCTACCTTAGTCTGGAAAACCAGATAAATCCAATTTATGAAAAAACGCGTCCGCAAGGTGGCCAATTTCCTGGCCTTTAATCTTCTTTTTTTCGCCTTATACCTCAACTTCATTCACAAGGATAAACCGAGCATGATCTCGGACAAGTCCATTCAACCCGAGACTGCGGCGTTTAGCGGAACGATCCTCGTTACTAATCCAGAAAAATACCTGGACCACAGCGATGTTACTCCCTCGGTGAGCCAGAATACCGCCATCACCAAGCGCGCAACATATTAAGTTAGCAAAGCAGAGTTTAGATATCACAAACCCCGGGTTCGCCTGGGGCTTTTGTGGTTAAAAACGCCTTGTTGTTACGCAATTTTTGAATAACTACCTTAGCGGCATGGCAAAAAAGGTTTTTTTACTGGACGCACTCGCATTGGTTTTCCGCGCTTACTATGCACTGATCCGCAGTCCCAGGCTTACATCCAAAGGCAGGAATACGAACGCTCAATTCGGCTTTGTGAATACCCTGGTTGAGTTGATAAACAAACAGAAACCCTCGCATATGGCGGTGTGTTTCGACACTTCCGCCCCCACCGAAAGGCATACCGACTTCGCGGATTACAAGGCTAACCGCCAGGAGGCGCCGGAAGATATCCTGGCAGCCATACCGGATATTAAGGAAATCATCACGGGATTCAATATTCCCTGCATCGAACTCGACGGTTATGAGGCCGATGATATAATAGGTACGCTCAGTCAACAGGCGGCTAAAGCGGGCTACGAGGTGTTCATGGTAACGCCGGACAAAGATTACGGACAACTCGTGTCTGAAAGCATCAAGATCTATAAGCCAGGCTACCAAGGCGGCGATGTCGAGATCCTCGGCCCCGCAGAAGTAATGGCCAAATGGAATATCAAGAACGTCTCACAGGTGATCGACATTCTTGGATTGATGGGAGATGCCGTCGATAATATCCCGGGGATTGCTGGTGTAGGTGAAAAAACCGCGGCGAAGTTGCTGGCGGAATATTCGACGCTCGAAAACATACTGGAAAATGCAGACGCCATCAAGGGTGCGCTCGGGGAAAAAGTAAGGAAGGGAAGGGATTCCGCCATCCTTTCGAAAAAATTAGCGACCATCATCACTGACGTGCCCGTAGAATTCCATGAAGAGAATTTCCGTCTGAAGGAATGGAATAAAGAAAAGCTGAAGAATATTTTCGTCGAGCTGGAATTCAAAACACTTGGAAAGAGAATTCTCGGGGAAGAATTCAATGCATTCAAGACCGCCCCCGAGGGCGTACAGACAGACTTGTTTGGAAACGTAGTGGAGCCTGTGAAAACAAAAACGCAGGAGAATGGGCAGGCCCAGGACGATGAGCCTGCAAGACCGGAAATGCCCGTGGATAAAAACATAAGCAATACTCCTCACAAATATGAAACAATAGAAGGCGAGGCGGCCATTAAGAAATTGGTAGCCGAGCTGAATAAAAGCGCGGAGATCTGTTTTGATACGGAGACGACGGGGATCGATGCGAATGATACCGAACTGGTGGGTCTTAGCTTTTCGGTCACGCCAGGCCAGGCATATTACATTCCCTGCCCCGCAGACGAGGAGAAGACGAACGAGATCCTCTCTTACTTCAAGCCGCTTTTCGATGATAACAAAAAGACCTGGATCGGTCAGAACACCAAGTTTGATCTCCTCGTTCTAAAATGGCATGGCATAGAACTCGCCGGCAAGTTGTTCGATACCATGCTCGCCCATTATGTGATTGAACCCGATGGGAAGCGGAGCATGGACGTCCTGAGCGCGAAGTTCCTGGGTTATGAGCCGGTCCATATTGAAGAGCTCATTGGGAAAAAAGGAAAGAGCCAGGGCACAATGCGCGATGTAGCACTGGATAAGATAACCGAGTATGCCGCGGAAGATGCCGACATCACACTGCAATTGAAGAATATTTTCGTGCCGATGCTGGCCAGTAAAGAAGTGGAGAAAGTATTCTCTGAAGTGGAAACGCCGCTGGTAAAAGTATTGGTGGATATGGAATTCCAGGGAGTGCGTGTAGATATGGACTTCCTTAATAGTTACTCGAAGGAGTTGGAGAAGGATGCAAAGACTGCGGAGGAAAATGTATACAAGCAAGCCGGTGTTCGATTCAACCTGGCCTCTCCGAAACAATTGGGCGAGGTCTTATTCGATAAGTTGAAGCTGGATGAATCTGCGAAGAAAACGAAGACGGGCCAATACCAGACGGGTGAAGATGTATTGTTGAAGCTGGCGGCGAAGGGACACCAGATAGTGGATGATATCCTTGCCTTTCGCGAGCTGACCAAATTGAAGTCGACGTATGTGGATGCACTGCCGCAACTGGTCAATCGAAAGACGGGACGCGTGCATACGACTTACGGGCAGGCTGTGGCCGTAACGGGGAGACTGGCAAGCAACAACCCGAATCTGCAGAATATTCCAGTGAGAACGGAAAGGGGCAAGGAGATTCGCAAGGCTTTCGTGCCACGCGATAAGGATCATATCATACTTTCGGCGGATTACTCGCAGATTGAATTACGTATCGTGGCCGCCATCAGCGGAGACGCCAACATGTGCGAGGCCTTCAGGAATGGGACCGATATTCATACGGCAACAGCGGCCCGTGTGTATTCGATCAGCGAAAAGGATGTAACGAAAGAGATGCGGTACAAGGCCAAGAGTGTGAATTTCGGCATCATTTACGGGCAGGGTGCCTTTGGTCTCGCGGATAATCTCGGCATTTCCAGAACGGAAGCCAAGGAGATCATCGATAATTATAAGAAACAGTTTCCCGGGATTCAAAAGTATATGGATGATACTATCAACTTTGCGAGAGAGCATGGATATGTTCAGACGCTGATGGGAAGGAAGCGATGGCTCCGGGATATCAATTCGGCCAACTTCACGGTACGCGGCTTTGCAGAAAGAAATGCGATCAATTCACCGATACAGGGAACGGCGGCCGATATGATCAAATTGGCCATGCAAAAAGTATTCGCTGCAATACAAAAGGAGAAGATGAAGAGCAGGATGATACTGCAGGTGCATGATGAACTCCTGTTCGACGCCGTGAAGGCGGAGGCTAAGGAGTTGAGACCGCTGATACTCGAGAATATGCAATCCGCCATGTTGTTGCCGAATGATGTACCTGTGATCGCCGAATGTGGCGAAGGCGAGAACTGGTTATCGGCACATTGATCCAGAGGTTAGAATAGAGGCTTGAGATATGAATAGCAAAAATCAAAATCTTGACAAACCCGTTAGCCCGTTTACCGGTCCTGGTAAAGCGGAGCAGGTAGATGTTGCCGCTTCCCCGGCCTTTGCCGATTATCTTTCGGACGCCCTCATCTTCACGGATTCGAACCTTCGCATCCTGTCTATTAATAAGGCGGGCTACCTATTGTACGAGCTGGAAGAGCGGGATTTTACAAATGAGCTCCTTTCGGAAGTAATCGTTTACGACTATTACCCCGAGTCCTTTCAGCGTATAAGAAATATATTGGAAAGCGCGGGCAATTGGAAAGGTCATGTCAGTTGTGACACACGGGTTGGGAATACCATCGATGTGATCCTCGCGATAGTGAAGAACATCGATGGGGAAAATGAGCCGGCCGGTTTTCTTTTCATCGGCCAATCGGCCACGGACAGCAGCGGTCCCCTTGTTTTGCCGACAGAAATGGATGCGATAAGGGCCGTCTACGATAATCTTCCCGACGGCGTCATCGTTAAGACCAGTCATGGCGAGATCGTCTATTGTAATGCAGCTGCACTCGAAATTACCGGCTTGACGATGGAACAGCTCCGGGACAAGAAGAATATTAATAACTACTGCCACTTCATCGACGAGAAAGAATTACCGATCCCGGCAGATATTCTCCTGGGACTTAACCATGCGAGAAAACAAGAATCACGGGAACGGCAAAGTATCATAGCAGGCATGTACCGGCCCGATAGTTCCCTGGCATGGCTGAAAGTGAATACGACTCTTGTAGCAAACCCCCTCTTCGGGCACAGGGAAATGGTAATAACCTCATTCATTGACATCAGCAGGATCATGGCGGCTGAGGAAGACATTAAAAGCTCGGAGAAGAAATGGATCTCGATATTGGACAATAACAGGATCGGGATATTCCTGGTTGATGAGGGAAACAATCTCCTGTTGATAAATGAAGAAGGGAAAAGACTATTGCGCCGTTTGTTCAACGTGGACGCAACCGCCAATAATATTTCCCTGATCGATCTGTTGCCGGAAGAAAGGAAAAAAACGGTCAAGGACATGCTCGCCAAGGCAATCCAGGGCGGTCGTGTAGAATACGAGATCGTTTACAACAGGGGCAACGAGGATATCTGGCTATTGTTGAATTACTCTCCCGTCAAGACGCCCGATGGCAAGGTCAATTCGGTATGTATAACCGCAACCAATATTTCTCACCTGAAGAAGAATGAGTCTGAGCTGTTGCAGAGTGAACAACGGTGGAAATTCGCTCTTGACGGCGCGGGTGATGGCGTTTGGGAATATAATTTCCAGACGAAGGAGTCTTATTATTCCCCGCTGTACAAGACCATGTTGGGATTTGCTGAAGATGAATTTCAGAATGAGGCATTCGAATGGCAGACGAGGCTACATCCTGATGACATAGGCATGATCCAGGATATCGATATCGCATACGAGGCCGGCCTCGTCGAAAACCATTCCGTCGAGTACCGCCTCAAGAGTAAATCGGGTGACTATGTCTGGGTACTCGACCGTGGAATGTTGCTCAGCCGAACGCCGGACGGAAAGCCGCTGACATTGATCGGCACCCACAAGAATATCACGGAACGAAAGTTGTCTGAAGAACGCCTGTTCAAATCACAACACCTTTTCAGTTCGTTTATGGCAAATACACCCACGATGACATGGATCATCGATGAACACAACGTGTTCCGGTATTTGAATGCATCATATCTCGAATCCTTCGGGCTTTCCACCAACGCGATTGGTCAGTCGGTCTACGATATTTTTCCGAAATCGATCTGCGATGCCTTTGTCGAAAATAACTGGAAGGTCTGGGATTCGAAAACCGCGATGGAGACTATTGAGGAAGGCCTGGGACCCGACGGTTCCTATCAACTCTATCACATCTTCAAATTCCCGCTCGATGACGAGAATGGGACCAGGCTATTGGGAGGCGTTGCACTCGATATTACCCAGAAAAGCCTTCTCGAGAAGAAACTGGCGGACGAACAGGAAAAAAAGAAAAGAGAGATCATCCAGGCCATCATAAATGTGCAGGAAGATGAGCGTCACGAATTGGCATCGGAACTTCATGATAACGTGAACCAGATCCTTTCCTCCTCGAAGCTGATGCTCGAAATAGCGGTTGAAAGGCCCGAGTCCGGTAAAGAATTCACAACTAAAGGGCTTCACTATTTACAGGAAGCCATGCATGAGATCAGGAAGATCAGTCACAACCTTATCCCTGGAACGTTGAAAGATATCAGCCTGGAGGCGGCGATTGACGAAGTGATCCAGAATATCAATGCTACCAACAAGTTGAAAATTAACTATTCAAAGAAATTCAATGGTACCGAGGATATGATACAGACCGAGATCCAGTTATCCGTGTTGCGCATTATCCAGGAGCAGTTCAACAATATTCTAAAGCATGCCGACGCCTCTGAAGCAGTATTTTCATTAGTGGCCGATGAAAAAATGATCTACCTTTCCATAGGGGATAATGGCCGGGGGTTCGATACAATCAATACGAAGAAGGGCATTGGTCTGAATGGCATATTTAACAGGGTAGAATTCTTTCACGGGCTGGTGGAGCTTAATTCATCCCCTGGCAATGGTTGTAGCCTTCACATAGAGATCCCAATAAATTTGGCAATTTGATAATGGGCGCGCGCCTTCATGATTTATATTTCCGTAGTTGAACCACGAAGAGGCACGAAGAGGCACGAAGGAATACAATTAACCACAAGGTGCACAAAGAAATGCAGCACAAGGAACAAAAGGATTTTCCGATAGCACGCCCAATTGGCACACCTGCCTGCCGAAGCCTTGGCGCAGGCAGGTTATCAAATTGTCAAATTGCCAAATTGTTCTTCCTGGTTCTCGAGTGACCAAATTCCTAATCCGTCCCGCTCATTTCCCGCTTCGTCTGCTTTTCACTCATCCATACCCGACGGTAGATTATTTTTCATTCTAAACTAATACCTGGAGTATGAAATATTCATTTATCATTTGCGCCGCGGTACTGCTTTCTGCCGGCTGCAATAATGAGGCAAAGAATGCTGAAAGCAAAACAGACAGTCTTTCCGATTCTACATCGACCAGCGCCACCACGACAGCGGCACCTGCTGCCATGCCAGACACTGCTGCGATGATGAAGGCCTGGAACGATTTCAAGACACCGGGCAAAATGCACCAGTGGCTTAGCTCCTCCGTCGGCACCTGGGATTCCGAGCTCAGCCAATGGATGAGCCCAACGGACCCGCCAATGAAATCAAAGGCCACGACTACGATAACGATGGGGTTCAAAGGCCTCTACCAATTCAGCAAATTCACGGGCAGTATGATGGGTCAGCCATTTGAAGGCCAGAGCACGCTGGGCTATGACAATGCCAAGAAGATGTTCGTCAATAGCTGGATCGATAATTCCGGATCGGGAATAGTCTATATGACAGGGAATTATGATGAGGCGACGAAGACCTTGAATCTGAAAGGGAAACAGACAGATCCCGTTACCGGAAAAGACAGCGATATCAGGGAGGAACTCACCGTTATCGACGACGACACGCAAAGAATGGCTATGTACGGCACCGGTATGGACGGAAAGGAAATGAAGTTCATGGAAGGCGTATTCAAACGGAGGAAATAGGGAAGTTAGGATTAGTGCGAGGCAGGGTAGCTGTAAGTTGATAAGTTCATAAGTTGATAGGTTGATAAGTTGGTTTCCGATAACTGAAGAATCGAGTTGATTGAGCCATACGGCAATATTCAAACTCTCAACCTGTCAACTTATGAACTTATGAACTTATCTCTTATCAACCCACACGCCCCAGACCTTCATTGGTCATGAGTTCACTACCGATTTAAGATTCACATTCCTGTTTCGCAGATCGAGTCCACCTTCATAAACGGATTTCATGTTGGCGAGGTAGAAGGTCCAGCCGGTTTTACAGCCTACATGCCAATTCTTTTTCCCCGTATCGTCATCCGGAATATTATCCTGGGTCAGCTCAACCACTGTTTCTTCATCTTCCATCTTGATAGACACCGAGCAGTCTCCCGCTTTTCCAAAACTGAATTTCAGCTGGTCCTTTCCATTGGCGGAAAGAATGGTACCCCTCTCCACTGTATCATCGGGCCAGCCATGCCACATCCAGGTATACGTATCCCCCTCGACAACGTTCTCATTCGCTTCTCTCAGGCGGCCACCTGCCTCCCTGTATTCGGACGACCGGAGGAACCAATATTCAATCCCTTCCCGGGTGGTCCAGGCGCCATAGAGCACGGGAATAGGCGCATTGATATTAATTCGAACCGTGAACCGGCTCCAATCTGAAGTTGTTGACATATCGCAAGTGTTTAGTTGGCAGGAATACTATGCAGGGCTATCCTGTTACCCTCGGTGTCAATGAATACTCCCATGTGTCCATACTCCGGGGTGATCTCCGTTTTAGGCATGATGATCGTCCCTCCGGCAGCTTCTATCTTCTCTAATACAAGCTGGACATCCGGATTGGCATTGAGATAGATCAACGGTCCGTCTGTTGCCGAAGGTTTATGGAAGCCGCCACTGTCGATCAGCGCTCCTCCTACTCCCATCATATCATCCAGAGGGAACATCCGCATCTTCATATTCGGCATCTCCATCGGTATCATTGATATTCCCAGGATGGCTTCATAAAATTTAGCGGCGCGATTAAGATCGGTTGCAGGGATCTCAAACCAACTGATTGCATTTGTCATAACTATGATTTTTGATTTTTACTTGTTATTTTTTTCGCCGGTACTCGAGATCAAAATCAGTTTTCCAGGTTTGGCCGTTATCAATAGAACTCTCTCCAAATTGCCGCACCTTATCGGGACCAAGATTGAAGAAGGTCATCTTCAAGATCTTCAATGTCCCATCGGGTTGTTTGATATTCGCCGTTTCCAGTATCATTTTGTTGTTCTCATAGTGACCGTTGAAGTATTCGGTGACCCCGGCGGCATTATCCACCCAATATTGCTGCCATTTCTTCGTAGTCGCATTCCATGTATTGTAACTCTTACCTGCATACAGGAATCCATTATTGAGCGTGGTGCTCGTCCAGTTTTCCAATATGATGCAGCTGTCGAGAATCAATTCCACTTTGCTATCACCCGCCTTCTGCCCCTTTACATTGTAAGCCTCCCATTGCCCTATCCAGAAATCGAATTGACGATACACCGGATCACTGCAGGGCCGTTGTGCAAACGTGGAAGAGCCAAGCAGCAGTAAAAGGGGGAGTAGTAGCTTTTTATGCATGTGCTGTTTTCAGGAGAGACACTACAGTTGACCCTTTAGCTGGAACACTTATCCCTGATTATCGCCACATACCTATAATTGCGCCCATCAGTGTAAGCGCTACCACGCTGTAGAAGCCGTTTATCAGGATCAATCTCCAGGTCTTCTGCTCGAAGAGGCTATGGATGGCAATGGCGCAAAAGGTCCAGATACCGGCAAGAAACCCAGCCGTTGCTCCCCAGCTGATATCCGCCCTGGGCGCACAGTCTGTGGGACAGGTAGAAGGAGCGTCCGCCAGGAACATTCCCAGGTTGGCGGCCATTAGCAGCGAGAAGATCAGCGTCCAGCCGAACACCTTCCCCTTACTGCTCTTTTTCATTGAGTCTTCCGTAAAGCCATTGTCCTTCATCCAGGCCTTTCCGAACAGCCCGGGAGAATACCATATTCCGCCTACGACAAAAGATGAGATACCGGCGACCAGTACGGCCAGCCAATTGATTGAACCCATGTTAAAAAGTTTAGTGGCTAAATAAAGTTATATGTCTAAACTATTCTCTAATTTTTACACAGCAATTGAAAATGACCTCAATGTGGAAACGACAAGGATGAAGATACCAAAACCGCCGACAGGACTACAGGTAAACGATGTGGGCTTTCGGCTTATACTGATCCCCTTCTTCGGCATTGCCATTCCATTGGTAACGGGCATGATCAATGGTCAGAATTTCTCCAATCTTCAGATCAAGTTGAGTTTCCTGTACACGATTTTCATCGCCTTCCTGATCTGGGAAGGCAACCGCTTCCTGCACTATTCGCTGCGCAGCTATTTTGACTGGATCAATAAGCCCATCCAGAAAATAAGTATACTCGTATTGAGCATCACATTCTATACGGTGCCAGTGAGTGTCTTACTACTCGTGGGTTGGTATAAATTGTTTACGGCCGATCCAGTAGATTGGAACACGATAACGGAAGCCTGCCTTGCGATCATGATATCGGTTATCTTCATCACGCATGTGTATGAGACGGTGTACCTGGTAAAGGAGTCTGAAAGTGAGATGATCAGGAATGAACAATTGGAAAGGGCAAAGGTGGAAGCCGAACTGGAAGCTCTCAAGAATCAGATAGACCCTCATTTCATCTTCAACTCGTTGAACACGCTAAGTCATCTGATCGAGGAGAGACCGGTAAAGGCGAAATTATTCAACGATAACCTGGCGGATGTGTACAGGTATATTCTTCAGAACAAGGCCCGTGATCTAGTGCTTCTGAAAGATGAAATGAGTTTTCTCGAGAGCTATTTCCTTTTGTTAAAGATCCGCTTTGAGGCGGCGGTCACCCTGATCATCGAAATTTCGGAAGAACAGGCCGACCATTATCTCATCCCTCCCATCTCATTGCAGTTGCTTGCCGAAAATGCAATCAAACACAATGAATTTTCGGATGATGTACCATTGGTCTTCAAGGTCTCTCTCCGTAATGATGAATTGATTGTCTGGAATGCGCTTAGCAAGAAAGAACTCCGCAAGCCCTCTTCACGGATAGGCTTGCAAAATCTCAGGGAGAGATACAGGTTGACAACGGCGAAAGAAATAGGGATCAATGAAAACGCGGAAGAGTTTGTTGTCACACTTCCCTTATTGAGGATCCTCTAGCCCGTAATAATATACAAGCATCGACCATGACTGCAACAATGAAAATCATAATTATCGAGGATGAACGTCCGGCGGCGGATAAGCTGGTGAAGGCCATTTACCAGGCCGATCCGTCTATTGAGGTAGCCGCCATTCTGAACAGTGTTCGTTCGGCCATCGACTGGCTGCAACAAAATCCCATGCCTTCGCTCCTGTTCATCGATATCGAACTCGGCGATGGTCTATCTTTTAAGATCTTCGAGCAGGTAAATATCACGAGCCCCGTTATCTTCTGTACCGCTTATGACGATTACTGGCAGGAAGCCTTCGAACACAGCAGCATCGACTACCTGTTAAAGCCTATCAAGCAGGATAAACTCGAGGCGGCATTGAATAAATTTGAAAAGTTGAAGCAGTATTTCTCCGGCAACATGGACCAGCTCATGCAATGGAACCGGCAAGCGGGAAATAATGGACATAAGAAGCGGTTCCTGGTGAAACGAGGCACAGATTACATAAGCGTGAAGACCTGTGAGATTTCCTATTTCTATGCCGCTCATAAAGTGGTCTGCATGGTGGATCAGAAGAACCAGAAATTCATTCTTGATCTATCATTAGCCGATATAGAAAAGCAACTGGACCCTTCACAATTCTATAGGGTAAACAGGAAATACCTGGTGAATATGAGCTCGATCAAAAAAATAAAGAGTTATCCGAAAAGCAAGTTGCAGTTGGAGCTGGAGCCCTGCATAAGCGAGGAAATAATTATCAGCCAGGAGAATGTGGCGGCCTTCAAGGAATGGATGGAGCAATAAAAAATCCCGGCCTTCTGATTGCTCGGAAGAACCGGGACCCGTGTTAACTACCATTAACCCTAAAACTACTATCATTGACGACGCTGCGGGCGCATGGATGGCTCGAGCTCGTCTTTCCATTTCTTATATTGATCTTCGGTGAGGATGCCCTTGAGTTCTGCATCCCTTGCGTCAGTGAGAGGCGCCATCTTTTCCATCATCACCTGCCTGTCGGGGCGGTCACCGCCGCTCATCAACTCCTGTCTTAATTTATCAGAGGCCCGGTAATACGTTGCAAAAGCAGAATCCACTTTTGTAAGTTTTGCCGGTTCCAGTTTGAATGTACTGTCCATCTTCTGGTGGATGGTCTGTACTCTTTCCTCTACTGTACGCTGCCTGAAATTCCCGCCTTGCGCGCTTGCCATCATTGCTCCTGCAAAAAGGCAAACCATAAGGGATAAAAACTTGATTTTCATATGAACGCTTTTAAATGATTGAATAATGATAATGATTATTGTTTAGTTACTTTTTCAGCTTCAGGCTTGCGGGGTTGTTTTCCCATTTTCCTTATCATCCGCACCACCATCGAGTCATATTTAGTTTGTTGATCCGGTGTACACAATGTCCTTACTTTTCTAAAGTGAGTGAATGCCTGGAGATCCAGCTCCCTTTGTTTTTGGCCGATCATTTCCGCAGCCTTCCTCAACACCGAATCGGGTGTCTCGGGAAAACTCAGCAGCCTGAAGAGGCTATCCTTCGCCTTCCTCATATCATCGAACATTGGATGGATAATCCCCCGCTGTTTATCTTTCAAGAGCTTGTACTGTGCCACCTGGTCGTCATTGAATCCTACTTCCTTCTGAAGCATTTCCGTGAGCCCACTGCGTTCCTTTTCCGGCTGAGGCCGCTTTTCGGAATCTTTGAACCACAGAAAATAACCAAGAACGGCAACGTTTGTCAGCACCAGGACGACTATTATGATCAATAGGTTCCTGTTTCCAGATTTAGTAGTCATGGCTGTACAAGGTTTTCATAGTCAAAACTACTTGTACTTGCTGCAACTGCTTCGTTATCGCTCATCACCTGTCCATCCTGGTTTGCATAGGCCTGTGCCGTACTCACCTGGTTGTCCTGCTTCAACAAAAGCACGGCGTTCATGACCAGGATTATGCAGAGCCCTGCAATTGCCACTGCAGGCCGCGACAGGAATGAAGCCATGGTCATCCAACCGGTCTTTTCATCCTTCCGCAGCTTTGCCATCACACGGGTGTAGAACCAGGGAGCCGGGGCCGCCTGTTTCATTCCGTCGAGGCTTTGCAAGATCTCCTCCACTTTTTGATTGATATCTGGTCTCTGTTTCATGTCCTATTATTTAGACGTTCATTATTAAAAAAACTTTTGCCTTATTTTTTTTCCTTTAGCTGGTCCGTCAGGGTCTTTTTGAGGTTGGTCCGGGCCCTGTGCATCAGCGATTCGACCGAAGAAATGGTGGTTTTCATCACGTCGCTGACCTCCTGGTAGCTGAGTCCTTCCATTTTATGCAGTGTGAAGGCGATACGCTGGTTTTCGGGCAGTCGGCTGATCGCGTTGAAAAGCCTGGCCGCCTCTTCTTTCTTGTCCATGACGACGCCGGGGTGGTTGAAGTCCGGGGGATGTATCATAATCTGGCTTTCTTCCCCAAAAAGGCTCTTTACAAAGGCGAATCTCTTCTTCCGCTTCTTATGCCGCTCGTGGTCCAGTGATTTGGTGATGGCGATCCTATAGAGCCAGGTGGAGAACTTTGAATCACCCTTGAAGGAGCTGATGGATTGGTAAACCTGTACGAAGACCTCCTGCGCAATATCCTCGGCATCTTCGGCATTTTGCACAATGCCCAAGGCTGTGTTGTAGACCATATTCTGCCAGGTCTCAACAATTATCTTGAAAGCAGCCTCATCTCCCTGCTTTAACTGCTCTACCAAAAGTCTCTCGTCCAAACCCCAGAATTTTGCTTCGGGGCGATATTACGCAAATTTTTCGTCGGTCATCCCTGCATTTTATCAAAAGTTAGGGCCAGTTCCCCTTTCCCGGCGGGGGGCGGACCGGGGGGCTGTTCCGAAATTCTTCAGATTATAGGTAAAGGTGAGCATGAAGTACTGTTGCAACACCTCGCTTTGAGAGTCTTCAATATAGTTCTCGGACACGGTACGTACAATACTCTGGTTTTGCTTCAAAAGATCGAAAACAGAAAGTTTGAGCTCACCCGCACGGTTCTTCAGGAATTTCTTGCCTATTCCCGCATTCCACAACCAGAAGTTCTGGTTGAAACCACTGGCCAGGCCGCTATAGGTTTGATTATTCACGTCATTCTGAATAAACCAGCCATTTTTCGTGAGAAGGTTTATCTGGAGACCGGCCACCTTATTCACAAAATTTGTATTCAGGTCGGCCTGCTGGCTATTCTTAGTCACATTGAAATTCGCATTATAGGAAAGGTTGAAGTCGACGTACTCGCTGATATTACTGGCGAGCACAACCCCGGCATTATAAATATAGTTATCGGTAATGCTCTTGATGGAATTGGCGAGACCGGGAAGCCTGGAGTAATTGATTCCGGCATTCAGGTTTAACACCGATTTGACAAAGGAAAGTGGCCGGCTGTAGGTAAACAGTGACCGCACGCTTCCATATCCGTTCAGGTTAACAGGTTTCAATAATTGCGATCCGGACTTTAGAACGATACCCTGCTGGATCACGGAATCCGCATTTGCCCGATAGGTAGCATTCGATATATAATCGGACATGGTTTGAAGGAAGACATTCACCAGGAAACTCTCCTGTTTCTGTGTGTTTGTAAATGTATACCGGCCGGAGACCACATGGGTATAGGATTGTTTCAGGTCTGGATTACCCGTGCTCACCCGAAGGGGGTTACTGATATTAACGACGTCCTGTAGTTGAGTGACCGATGGGAAATTAGTAGACGCCCGGTAGAAAAGGCGGAAACTGCTACGGGCAGAGAGCTTCTTTCTCCACATGAGGTTCGGCAGGAAATTGGTGAACGACTGATCTATCGAGGTGATCGAAGGATAGACCCTATCGCTTTCCAGGCGGGAATGCTGGAGGTTCACGCCGATGGAAAACATATTGTCCCTGTTTCCGAGACGGTAGCTAAGACCGCCGCTGTTTGTCATCGTGGTATTGTCGAATTTATTTGACAATAGAGGATCGAATTCCGAATACTTACCCCCGAAATTGTCATAAGCGAAAGTCTGCTGATCCGCCTTATTCTTGGAATAGGATGGCGAGTAGTTGAATTGCAACTGGCCGGTCTTGCCGACGGGCTCCGTATAGGCTATGTTCGCTGCGACATTATACCCGTTGGTGCTATTATCCGAAAGCTGGTTTTGCAGTGAGTCATTATTAAACACACCGCTTTCAAAGAAGCGGTACTGGCTATAGACATAGTTCTTACCATCATTCTGGTTAAGCGATGTATTCAGGTTGAAGGAGATCGTTCTGCCCCTCTTGGCGAATGCGTGACGGTAAAGAAGATTATTCCGTACGCTGTAGCCGGAGCGAAGGTTGGTTGAATTATTGTCCGACGTATTAGCCGTGTCGTTTGCTCCATAATAGGAACTGGAAATGGAACTGGAATAGGAGCGGTTATTCTGAAAATTCAGGCTCGGCGAAAAGATGATCGTATTGGATGAATCGATCCTGTATTCCAGCCGGAGGTTGATCCGGTGATTGAAATTCTCGCTTCGCGAGGTACTGGCTTGATCCGCAAATAATGTGCGGTCATCGAAGAAGGTCTGGCTCCGCACCACCTGGTCGTTGAGATTACTGGAATTATTGTAGAAGTAGCTTCCGGTCACGTCGATCTTCTTTGCCCAGGTATCGGAAAAATTGATCCCCGCTGCGTTCGTCTTACTGATGCCATTTTGCGTACCTACGAGGAAATTATTCTGTCCGGCCCCGCCGCCAAAGTTGCCGCCGCCGCGTCCGCCACCACCGCGTCCGCCACCACCACCACTCGAACTCGTGACGCCGAGCAGATCCTGCGAACCGAAATTCTGCTGATTGATATTATTGAACAATCCCACAAGCGAGATACGCCTGTTTCCTTTGAAGAAACTCATATTCCCCCCGAGAGCATAGCGGTCATCCGTGCCATAGCCCGCATATACCCTCCCGAACTGTCCATTGCGCATCCCGGTCTTGGTGACTATGTTGAGTGCTTTTTGTGAATTGCCATCGTCAAAGCCGGTAAACTGGGCCTGGTCGCTCAACCGGTCGAAGACCTGGATCTTGTCCACGATCTCCGAGGGAAGATTCCGGAGGGCGGCAGTGGCATCATCGCCAAAGAAATCCTTTCCGTCGATGGTTACCTTCTTCACCGTTTCGCCCTGCGCTGTCACTGTTCCATCCTTATCGACGGTTATTCCCGGCATTTTCTTGATAAGGTCTTCGGTCGTTGCATCCGGATTGACCTTAAACTGGCTTGCACTCAACTGAAGTGTATCTCCCTTTTGTGAGACGGGAGGGGCCTGTGAAACCACCGTTACACCGGCAAGTTCCTTCGAGGCTTTCGGTATGAATAATGTCCCGAGGTCAACATCCGGAACGGAATCGGTGACGGCTATCAGTTGCGGAGACTGCTCATAACCGATGAAGCTGATTTTTAGGGAAAAAGAGTCCGAAGTAATTCCCTGGAAACGAAAAACACCGGAGGTATCGGAAACGCTATTATAAAATTTTGTGGAATCCTTTATGGAAGTAAGTGTGAGTGTGGCCCCGGATAAGGGCCTATTATCGGACAGGTCCAGTAATTTTCCTCTAATACTTTGAGAATTAACGGATAGAGCCAGCCCAACGATTCCAACCAAGAGTATAATATGCTTCATTTTCTAGTAATTGCTTTTGATAGGACGTTTAAAGCGGTCACAACTTTCGTCCGGCAAATCATATTCACTTTCCACATCTCCGGAAGATCGTTGGCATGTGGTAAAATAGTCCTCCTTACAGATTAATCAATAATTGGCCCGAAATTTTCCGGGTTCACCTGAGCCGGGGAAATTTTTTTATTAGACATTCATTTCACGGAACTCGAGTATCTTGCGCCTCTTAAAATCATTGGACGAAATATGGATTATAGTAAACTCGTAGCAGTAACCGGACTACCCGGATTGTATGAATTGGTCAATAGTAAAAATGATGGCGCTATTGTCCGTTCACTGGAAGACAATAGTACAAAGTTCGCCTCCTCGCGGATACATAACTTCTCCCACCTCGAAAGCATCGAGGTGTATACGGTAAGGGACAATGTGAATCTTGTTGATATTTTCCAGGCAATGGAAAAGGCAGGAGGGGCATTACCTGACGGTAAGGATAATTCCCTGCTTAAGAAATATTTCGAAAAGGCCTACCCCGATCTTGATTTCGAGCGGGTGTACTCCAGCGATCTGAAGAAGATGGTGAAGTGGTTCGATATTCTCAAGAAGAATAAGGTAGAGATCAAACTTTCTGAGCCAGCAGAGGAAGAAGAAGAAGTGGAAGAAGTAAAGGCAGAGGAAGAGAAGCCTGTCAAGAAAACGGCTAAGAAGAAAGAAGCGGTAGAGGCGGAAGCCGAGGAGAAACCTGTGAAGAAGAAGGCCGCTCCGAAAAAGGCAGAAGAGAAGAAAGAAGTAAAGGCGAAGGAAGAGACTCCGAAGAAAAAGGCGCCTGCAAAAAAGAAATAATCTTAATTTAGTTTTTAAGCTACAAGTCCTTCAACAGGGTTTGTAGCTTTTGTATTTAAACAATGTTAATATGGAATACAGTGCAGATATAAAGAAATCGCCGCGGCATTTGCTCCCTGCCGATTTAGAGATCAGGGATTGGCAGACGATCGAACCCTTCTTTAAGGACTTGGCCGAAAGGGAGATCGATTCTGCTGCTACGCTAGAGAAATGGCTGCGGGATGTCAGTGAACTTGAAGCGGTGATCAGCGAGGATGCCTGCTGGCGCCAGATCAGGATGACCTGCGATACGGAAAATAAAGAGCTGGAAAATGCCTTCAATTTTTTCATGATGGAAATACAGCCGAAGATCCAGCCGTATTCCGACCTGTTGAACCGGAAACTGGTAGAGTCGCCTTTTGCAGATGGTCTCGACAAGAAGACATTCTTCACTTACCTGCGCAATGTGCGGAAAAACATAGAGCTTTTCCGCGAAGCGAATATCCCCCTCCAGGCTGAACTTAATGTGGAGGCACAGAAATTCGGAATGATATCGGGGAAAATGACGGTAACCGTGAATGGACAGGAATATACATTGCAACAGGCGGCAAAATTCCTGGAAGATCCGGACAGGACGCTGAGGGAAGAGGTGTATCGCAAGATCAGTGAGAGGAGATTACAGGATAAGAATGAATTGAACGACCTGTATTCGACCCTGCTTCAAAAGCGCAACCAGGTTGCCTTGAATGCCGGGTTCCGCGATTTCAGGGATTTCAGGTTTGTTGAACTGGGGCGGTTCGATTATACGAAAGAGGAATGTTTTCAATTCCACGAGGCGGTAAAACTTCATGTGATGCCGCTGGTGAACCAGCTTTACGAATTGAAAAGGAAGAAGCTTGGGTTGGATGTGCTTCGTCCCTGGGACCTTGAGGCAGAGCCGCTGGGCACGGAGCCACTGCGTCCCTTCAAGAGTGGCGAGGAATTATTGGAGAAGACCATTCTTTGTTTCGATTCATTGCGGCCGTTCTTTGGCGATTGCCTGCGGCAGATGAGGAAGATGGGTCACCTGGACCTGGAGAGCCGGAAGGGTAAGGCGCCGGGTGGCTATAACTGTCCGCTTGCAGAGAGTGGCGCTCCCTTTATTTTTATGAATGCAGCCGGTCAACTGGACGATGTAACGACAATGGTACATGAAGGCGGGCACGCCATTCATTCGTTCCTTTCCCACGATCTTGCCCTGACAGGGTTCAAGGAATACCCCACGGAGATAGCGGAAGTGGCAAGCATGAGCATGGAGCTCTTCAGTATGGACCACTGGCAGGTGTATTTCGATAACGCGGAGGAATTGAACCGGGCGAAGGAACAACAACTCGAAAGGGTGATCACTATTTTCCCCTGGATAGCCACGATCGACAAATTCCAGCATTGGATCTACGAGAATCCCGATCATAGCCTGGACGAGCGTGCGCAAAACTGGCTAAAAATTGCAGACGAATTCACCTCCCCGGTCCTGGATGTGTCGGGCCTCGGGGATTACCGGCGATACTCCTGGCAGCGGCAGCTACATTTGTTCGAAGTGCCGTTTTACTACATAGAATACGGCATAGCGCAGCTGGGTGCCATCGGTCTGTGGCAGCAGTACAAGGCTAACCCGGGCAGTGCAATTAATAATTACATAACAGCGCTTAATCTGGGAGGTACCCGAACTTTGCCGGAGCTTTTCAGGGCGGCGGGTTTAGAATTTAATTTCTCTCCCGATCATATCCGGGGGTTGATGCAGTTTGTGAAGAAGGAATTGGACGGCCTGGAGAAAAAAGTATAAAAAATACCCCTAAAGTGGTATGAATCAAATTCGGAAATATCAATTCTGCATATTACTTTTGGATTCGAAATTATTGATCTCAATATAAAATAGCTACTAATCAGAGCCTTAACCTAAGTCCCCGTGTTTCTACACGGGGGCTTTTTTTATGCGATTACTGTGAGGAGAACAGATGAGACTTCTATAGCAGGATCATTAATTACAATTCTTGCAGGTGCCTTCCACTACTACTTCAATATGCGAAGTAGAATAACCTTTGGGAAGATCTATAGAGGGGGTAACAATATCGTCGAGGCAGAATGTATTCTTGCATCTTGAACAGACGAAGTGAACGTGATGATCATGATGATGGCCCTCTGCACAATCGTCCTTGCACAGCGCATACCGGATAGAATTATCTACCGTGGGGATAGTGTGAATGATTCCCTTTTCCACGAAGGTCTGGAGTGTGCGGTAGATGGTTACCCGGTCGAATTTTTCGCCGGCTTTCTTCTCGATATCGCCATGGGCGAGCGCTCCCTCCTGGTCGAGGAATAAGTTAAGGATCTTCTCCCTGCTGGCAGTAACACTTAACTGGCTACTCTTTAAAATTTCCTTTATACCCTTTTTCATAAAAAAATCTCTTTCTAATCGAGCATTCTCTTTGCATCACGGATGAGTTCATCGACCTCTTCGTCCTTCAGGCCATCGTAGATCTTCTTCACCTCGCCCTTTTTATTTACCAGGGCCCAGAACTGCGTATGCAGGAAGTCGTCGTCGATACTTTTAAGATTGTTCGCGGGATCGTCGATCGTATAGCTGATACGCGCCATGGTATAGAGCAGATCCTTCCGTCCGGTCAGGAACATCCATTTAGCCGTATTAACGCCCAGCGAATCCGAATATTTCTTCAGCTGCTGAATGGAGTCGCGTTCGGGATCGCAGGTATGCGAGAGTATGAGGAAGTCTTTTTCATCCTTCAACTTGTCATACACCTTTCTCATGTTCGTATTCATCATGGGGCAGATCCCCTTACAGTTGGTGAAGAAATATTCCACCACATACACCTTTCCTTCCACATCGCTGTCGGTGACCGATTTTCCATCCTGGTTCACGAAGGCGAAGGACTGGACTACCGAGATGGTATCGTTCCGGGCCAACCATTTCCTGACCACAAGGAAGAAGACAAGCACCAACACTGCGAAAAAACCTCCATAAATCTTCCATTTCTTAGACATGACCCATTCTTATTTGTGCAAAGTTACCGATGCAATGGCGAATTAATCTGTGAACAGCATTCTTGTGAAACATTTTGCAACATTGTTGCTTTTTCTTACCTTTGGGGTCTTTTATGAAAGGAAAGATCAATTGGGATGCGCTCGGAATTTCTGCATCGGTTGCGTGTGCCATTCATTGTGCCGTGCTCCCGTTATGCGTGACGACCCTGCCTCTCTTCGGCGTGAACATCATCCATAACATGGTCTTTGAGAGCACCATGGTGCTCCTGGCCTTCAGCGTCGGCGCCTGGTCGTTCTACCACGGGTTCGTGAAGCATCATCATAGCCTGACGCCCTTCTTCTTGTTTGCGGCCGGTATCCTGTTGCTGGTGCTCAAGTTGTTTTTTGTGCATTATGAAACCTGGCTGTTAATCCCCGCTGTGGCTTTCATCGTGTCCGCACACTTTCTCAATTATCGCTCCTGTCGCATTCACGATCATGCACACGAGGCCGACTGCTCCCACTGATTCCCCCGGTTTTACTTACCTTAACGATAATATAGTAAGCGTATGAAACCATTCCTTTTTGTCCTGCTACTGGCATCTTCCCTCGCGGGCACCGCTCAAAACAAGGATGAGCAGGCGATCCGAAAATTGCTGCAGGTTCAAACCGAAGCATGGAACAGGGGCAGCATCGATGCCTTTATGGAAGGGTATTGGAAGAGTGATTCCTTAATGTTCACCGGGAAGTCGGGGATCACATATGGCTGGACCAAAACGCTCGAAAATTATAAGAAGGGCTATCCCGATACTGCAGCCATGGGTAAGCTGAATTTCGATATCCAACTGGTGAAGTGGCTTTCTCCCCAATACTTCCAGGTGGTAGGTAAATGGCATCTGGCCCGTAGCATCGGCGACCTGGCCGGGTATTTCACCTTGTTACTTAGAAAAATGAATGGGGAGTGGGTGATTGTGTCAGATCATAGCAGCTGACCGGGACGGGGATTTGGGGGGATTTAGGGATTAATAGGATTAGAGTATAATTGTTCGGGGCGTCTTATCAATATTTATGGGATGTCACCGGCTATCGTTCACTAATCCTATTAATCCCTAAATCCCCCCAAATCCCCGTCCAGTCTATTTTTTCCACGTCCTATACAAATATCTCACCATCACAATAGACGTTCCTACCAAACAAACATAGAATATGATCACGGCGAACCAGGGTCTCGGCCCGGGATAGCCCAATTGAAAGTAAAGGCCGGCAGTAAGAGAGGCAATCATCCAGATCAATATCCACGAAATGGTATTGAGAATCTTCCGTAAAAATTTCGCTACCTCGGGATCCCATCCTTGTTCCATTGCTGAAATTTAATGACAAGTTACGCCGAACGCCACAGACGTCTTTCTCCTTCCATTACCTACGGAAGCAGGAGGCTTTTGAATTCGACGGAGTCCCCATGAAATACATTGAAGTCCACTTTTGAAACAATGCCATTGACATTGCCCTGGTCATTGTGCTGCCAGAACTCCCATTGCCTGCTGATGCGTGGCTGCTCTTGCTGATAATAGTGCGCCACCCAGAGTGGATAGTCGTCGAAACCGCTGCCGAGATTTTGATTGTAGAAATCGACATTGGTATAGATGACGGGGCGTACATGATAATAATTCTCGACGACGGTCAGCCATTCCCTCACTTCTTTCTGCAATTGTTGTTTAGATGTTCCGTACCGTTGCTCCACATCCAGTACGGGTGGCAGGTCCCCGCTTTCCAGGTCCACGCGCTTTATGAAATTCTCCGCCTGCATCTTCCCATCCTTACTCGCTATGAAGAAATGATAGGCGCCGCGGATGATATCATTTGACTTTGCCCTTCTCCAATTGCGTATGAACTGGGGATCGGTATTCCCGATGCCTTCCGTCGCCTTTATGAAGGCGAATCCAAGTTGGATCTCGTGCACCTTCATCTTCTTCACTTCTTCCCAGGCAATGATGTTCTGATATCTTGATACATCGATCCCGTGGATCGAATACTCGGTGGGAATGGTGATGCCGAATTCCGGATACTTCGTGAATTTGGCCTTTCTGTATGCGACCCATTGATAGGTTAGCCAACCCGCCAGGGCCAGCATGGCGATCAACGTAAGCCCGACAACCCATCTTAATACCTGCTTTTTTCCACGGGACGACATAGAGAGAAAAATATGCGCAATAATACAAGTAAAGTAGGGAATTGAAGAACTTTAGCGAATGCGGAGAAAAGGAGGATACAAAATAACTGGCAAAGAAAGAAATGTTGTGTCGCCCCGGAATACAAAGGAAGGAATGGCACAGGTATTCGCATTTGCGAACGGCGCCGTTATTTGTGGCGTACCTACCTGGCGCCTTTCATCCGGCGTGATCTATTGGACTGTTATACCCTTCGAATGAGGTTTTTGAATTTTTACTTTTGAATTTTTACTTTTTTGAAGGCTTCAGCATACATAATCTATCCATCAATTCCTGATATACTTCACAAAGAAATTACCGTTAAGGCTTTCTGCTGCGGCGAGCTCCTGTTCAATGGCCGGCGGCTTCGTGATATGAACAAGGCCTTCCATCCCCGCGTAGTCCCTTGCCGAACTGTAAGGATAGTCTGCCGCGGTATCAACGAAACGGTCTCTTACGGGGCTATTATGAATGTGAGAGAAATGTTCGATCAGGATATCGTGTTTCTTCATGTCGATATGAAGCGGGCTGCTGGATGTCTGCCAGATATGATATTTCTTCATCAGGCCGAGCATGTCTCCGAAATTAGCGAAGCGTTTCAGCATCCAGTTCCTTCGTACCTGCGGCTCCGTGGAGATGGCTTCCAGGATCTTTGTAGTCGTAAAGGATTTGAATTCCTTTTCAATCTCGGCGATCACATGCCCTTCACGTGCCTGGACTACAAGTTGGAGGTGATTGGTCATGAGGCACCAGGAATAAACGATGAGTCCTTTATGTTCGATGAAGTGATTCAGCGTATGTACAATGACTTGCTTATAAACCGGCCGAATGAAGACGTCGACCCAATCAACCGTGTTGAATGTGATGAAATAACAGGCTTGCCGTTCCGGGTTTTTCTCTTGTTGGGTCCACATAGCTCGCTGATTTTATGTATAGTTTGATAAGCGCTGGGAACAAACCTTGACCTCACTTAGCAAATGCTGTTCCGAACCGCGAAAATGTTGATAATAACCCATTTTTAAGGCTTTTCCTTGACCTCTTTTGCGGTATGACGCGTTGTTTTCCTGCGGCTTTTATCCAAGGCGGCAGGATGATATGATCGACCGGAATACGAAAGCTCCTTTTTCGTCGACAAATGTCTCCTGATGGACTTGCACAGGCTTAGTCTGCCGGCCGGGTTTCTCTGTCGTTCCTTTCCGCGGGTTTATCCAATATCAAAATTTTTCATCTTACTGCCGGGTAGTTTTAGGTCTGAAACCATAAAACTTATCGTTATGAAAAGACAATTAAAGAAATACATGGCAGTTTTAATCTTCATGCTGCTCGGCTCTTTGGCCTTCGGTCAGCAGGCTGTGCAAAAACAACCCGGTTGGGTATCGGCAAATGGATATTGGGTAGTGGAAGGAAACATACATTCACCGCTTCAGCACACGATCCGTTTTTACAACAACGAACATCTCCTCGTTGGCAGAAAGGATCTTTCGGGAACGCGGCTTAACATCAACAAGCGCCGGGTGAAGATGAAATTGAAGGAGATGCTCGAGACATCCCTGGTTGCCTGGGAGAGGGCAAAAAGAAACCGGGAGACTGAAGTGGTTAAAATGGCTCCATAGATTTTCTCTCAGTATTGTGTGTAGTCCCGTCAGGAGACGGGGCTTTTTCATTTAAGATCGTTCGTCGCCGAAAAGGCGGTTTTCGGCGATAATCGGGTTGCCTTTACGGGCCAGTATTGGTAAGCGTTGTATTTTTATGGGTGAATTGAACCACAAAGACACAAAGGAAAACAATTAGCCAATTTGGTAATTTGACAATACGGCGTGCTCCGATGAGTATTGACTAATGTAATAAGGATCATTGGCACATTGCCAAATTATCAAATTGGCTAATTGTTTTCCTTTGTGGTTCAATTCCGCTATCCTTTTCTTCTGATATGGAACAGTCACCATTTATATTTTCAAATGCTCCCAAGTACAGGATCGCGCGCCACTTGGCATTCTGGGCTGTGTGGTGGATCTTCCAGGGTTTCCTTTATTCATTCGTAGGCCTCAATAATACCGACAGGTATCCTATCCGGCTGCTCGAGGCCATGTTGGAGGCATTTATATTTCTCATTCCCCATATGTTCCTGTCTTATTCGCTGATGTATTTGGTGATCCCACGATTTTTGATCAAACAAAAATACTGGCAGGCCTTGGCGGGAGTGGTCGTTGCATGCCTCCTCACGACCTTGATCTCATCGACCCTCGCCATCACGGTCATTGCATCTCTCAGGAAGACCGTCGCGGGCAACAGGTATGAAGGAACTATAGATGGAATAAGGTTCGGCTTTCATTATTCTCTCATGGCCGGGTTGCGTGGCGCCATTACCATTGGCGGTATGGCTGCGGCTATCAAGTTGATGAAGTACTGGTATCTGAAGGAGCAGCGCAACCTGCAACTACAAAAGGAGAATTATGAAGGGAAGTTGCAACTGCTGAAGGCGCAGATCCACCCGCATTTTTTATTCAATACCCTCAATAATATTTATTCGCATACACAGGATACTTCACCGGTTGCTTCCAGGCTGGTGTCCGGTCTTTCCGACCTGCTCCGGTTCATCTTATACGAATGCAATCAGCCTTTGGTTCCGCTATCAAAGGAGTTGAAGATGATAGAAGATTATACCAGCCTGGAAAGGATACGCTACGGAAGTGAACTGGAACTTCATACTGACCTGCCCGCGAAGACCAGGGATCTCTATATCGCGCCCCTGCTATTGCTTCCGCTGATCGAGAATTGTTTCAAACATGGCACCAGTAAGGTGCTCGACCAGCCCTGGATAAGCCTTCACATCGACATCCGGGATAAGCAGATGCAGATGAAATTGCTGAACGGGAAACCGAATGAAGGGAAAAGCGGAGAGCCTGGCAATGGGATTGGGATCAATAATGTCCGCAAACGGCTGGAGTTGATCTATCCGGGCACCCATGAACTTACAATAACCAATACGGAGGAGGTCTTCATCGTGAGTCTTAAGATCGAACTTGAAAGGAAAACGGAACCTTTAAAAATGCCGGCGATATTGGAGGAAGTCAGTCATGCCTGAGATGAATATCATACGTTGCCTGGTTGTCGATGATGAGCCACCCGCGAGGGGTATTATTTGCCGGTATATCGAACAGGTACCGACCTTGCAACTCGCCGGAGAATGCAAGAATGCCATCGAGGCCTTTGCCGTTCTGCAACGACAACCGGTGGATTTGGTTTTCCTCGACATACGCATGCCGCAATTGAATGGGAACGAATTTTTGAAGGCATTGAAGAACCCGCCCAAGATAATTTTCACAACTGCCTTTCCCGAATATGCCCTGGAAGGATATGAACTGGATGTGGTAGACTACCTGGTGAAACCGATCCCATTCGACCGCTTCTTAAAGGCGGTAAACAAGGCATATCAACTAGCTTCAACAAAAATGGAGACCGGTACCGCAGCAGAGGATAAACGATCCGACTCATTTGTCTACTTCAGGGCGGATCGAAAAATGGTGAAGGTTGTGCTGCATGATATCCTTTACATTGAAAGCATGAAGGACTATATCAAGATATTCACTACGTCTGGAGTGATAATAACGAAACAGTCTATCAGTTCCGTGGAAGCCATGCTGCCAGAGAAGGAATTTATCCGCACACACCGCTCATTCATCGTATCCGTTGGAAAGATAAAGACATTTACATCCGAACTACTCGAGATCGACAAGGCTGAAATACCGATAGGAAAATTGTATAGAAATGGGGTGATAAAAGTGCTTGGGTAGGAATTGGGAATTGGACTGTGACGAGTGGCAGGGAATTGGGAATAAGTAATTAGGCCTCATTAGAAGATTCATCGTTTGCGGATACTTACCGCCTTCCCGGCAAATGTATTTTTGACGGTAAAACGGTGAGCGCCGACTGGAAGGACTTTTCTAACGAGGCCTAATTCCTAATTACTTATTCCCAATCCCAAATTCCTTCCTACACTATTCTCAACTTCGCATAATTGAGCATGATCTTCTTCTCGCCATTCTTCTCAAAATTGACCGTCGCGATAGGATTATGTGCCGCGCCTTCCATCTTCATCACTTCTCCAAACCCAAATTTTTGGTGCTCTACTTTTTGTCCCACCTGGAGATCGGCCATATTACTGGCTACGAAATCCGCAGACGGAGTATGCTCCACTACCTTTTGATAGGGCGTTTGCGGCTTAAGATAAAACGGCGTCTCTTCCTTCTTTTTTCCCGGAGGCGCTCCGTATCTTTTCTCTGCCTGTGCGGCCGAGTTCCATCCACCATTCATTCTCTCGAAGGCAGACCCGGTATTAAAGGACGACTGATTTTTTGATCCGCCGCCGGCAAAACTCCTGTCGAGATATTGTTCGGGAAGTTCGTCCAGGAAACGACTGGGTTCATTCTGCACCAATGAGCCGAATTTATACCGGGTGTTGGCATAGGAGATCCATAGGCGGTGCTTGGCCCGCGTGATCACCACATAGAAAAGTCTTCTTTCTTCTTCCAGTTCCTCCCTTGTATTGATCGACATGGCATTGGGAAAAAGCATTTCTTCGAGGCCGGCAGCAAACACACAGCTGAATTCAAGGCCCTTGGCTGCGTGGATCGTCATCAGCTTCACCGTATCGGCATTAGGATCCTTATTATCCGAATCGGTGAGCAAGGTGATCTGTTGCAGGTACGATCCCAATCCTTTGTCGAGTACTTCGCCCTCTTCATTATCGGGACTCTCCGTCCATTCCTTTATACTGTTAAGGAGTTCCTGGATGTTCTCGAAGCGTTGAATACCCTCCGTACTCTTATCATTGAAAAGTTCTTTTACGATATTCGTTTGCTTGCCGACATGGGAAGCAACTTCATATGCATTCTGCTTCTGCAACATGCTGGTGAAGCTCTTGATCATGAGAACGAATTCCTCTATGACCTGCAGGGTGCCCGCGCGAAAGCCATAAGTGCCTGCATTTTCCAAAACCGTCCACATGGGAATATCTTTCTCGTTCGCCAATAGGATCGCTTTGTCAACAGTAGTCTTTCCAATGCCGCGCGCCGGGTAATTGATAATGCGCTTCAGGGCCTCTTCGTCATTTGGATTGACCATCAGTCGCAGGTACGCCACAAGGTCCTTGATCTCCTTGCGCTGATAGAAGCTCATGCCGCCATAGATGGTATAGGCAATCCCCATGCGGCGGAGGCTTTCTTCAAACGCACGGCTTTGTGCATTGGTGCGGTAGAGTATGGCGAAGTCCTTATTGTTGTAGTGATTCCGGAGCTTTTGCTCCTGGATGGAGTCGGCCACCATCTTGCCCTCATCGTTATCGCTGGCGGTGCGCACCAGCTTAATTTTTTCTCCCTCTGTATTTTCAGTGAAGAGTACTTTTTCTATCTGGTTCTTGTTATTGCTGATCACCTGGTTGGCCACGTGCAGGATGCTTTGGGTACTGCGATAGTTTTGTTCGAGTTTCACCAGCTTTACATCGTCGTAGTCCTTTTGAAACTGGAGGATATTCTGTATTGTGGCGCCGCGGAAGGAATAGATGCTCTGCGCATCGTCACCTACAACGCAGACATTCTCGTGCATGGCGCCGAGCAGTTTAATGATCTCGTATTGCGCCGGGTTGGTATCCTGGTACTCATCGATCAGGATGTATTTGAATTTGTGCTGGTATTTACTAAGGCTCTCGGGAAAGTTCTTCAGAAGCTCATAGAATTTCAGGAGCAGGTCATCGAAATCCATAGCCTGATTCTTAAAACATTTCTTCACATAGGCATCAAAGATCTGGGAAATGGCTGGGCGGTTGCTCCGCATGTCTTCCTGCTGCAGGTAATAATCATTGGCGTACTCCACCGGACCCACGAGCGCATTCTTTGCGGAAGAGATCCTGCTATAGATGGTATTTGGCTTGTAGTGTTTATCGTCCAGCTGGAGTTCATTTATTACCCCCTTGATCACGCTCTTGGCATCGTCCGTATCATAGATGGTAAAATTGCTTGGATAGCCGAGGCGAGGGGCCTCGGTGCGAAGAATGCGCGCGAATACCGAGTGAAAGGTGCCGATGTAAAGGTTTCTTGCTTCATTGTTGCCCAGGATCTTCTCAACCCGCTCCTTCATTTCCTTGGCCGCCTTGTTGGTAAAAGTAAGTGCAAGAATATTGAATGAATCGACGCCGTTGGCCATGAGATGCGTGATCCGCGTAGTGAGTACTTTCGTTTTTCCACTGCCGGCTCCGGCTATGATCATCAGCGGTCCGTCGATATGAAGAACGGCTTCCTTCTGCCTGTCATTTAATCCCTGTAAATAGTCTTGCATAGTATTTCATGACATCCGGCACTTTCCTGCGCGCACAATACGGAGGTTGAATGGATGCATGGGTGCAAGTTACGTTTAGCGAAGCTTTTTGCCAGAGCCGATCGATGATTAATTTAACAGGAATCTGCGGTGTTTTTCCCATTGCGGTCTCATTTTCCGTTATTTCCGTTTGCTCTGCAAATATTTTTCGTGGATTACCTCGCCCATGGACTTTCCGTACACCTTTGCCTCTACCCAGGAGATAATATCCAGGTAGGCGAATGACCGTGTCTCGAACCGGTTCTTCTCCAGGTGTTTTATTTTATGCAGGAATTTTTCCAGTTCGGGCTTTAACTGGCGAGCCGACATATTGAAGGAATTCCGCAGGAAGCGAAATATTTCTTCCTCCACCACTGTAAGGTTTTGCATCTTGGCCATGAATCGGAAGACCGACTTGATGAGGGAATCGAGGATATCGTAATTCTTCAATTCGTAATGTGATAAGAGGTGCACGAGGCGGGCATAGCACTGCAGGTCGGTCCTCAGTTCTCCCGATTCGTTGATTATCTTCTGGAGATAGTCGATGCTCTTGCTGTAATCCCCGCTGCCGAAATAAAGCGTGGCGATCTTATAGTTGATCACCATGATACGATGCTGATCGAGGAAGACGGCATTTTCCTTTAACCCCGCTTCCAACGCCGGAACCGCCTTGAGGCCTTCCTTGAATGTACCAAGCATAAAATGCTGGTTGATCTTAGCCTGGCTGATATAGACGAAGGCTTGTATACGGAAGTTATCATGGTCCTGTACCCGGCTGGTCACCGCAAAGGCTTCGAATTCCTTTAATACGATTGCAAATTGTTTATAGTTCCGGAGATCGAAGTGTGCATTGAGCAGATAGTGGAGGCCCTTGATATAGTGACTCGTCTCCACCCGTATCATCAATGGCTGCGACTGGAACAGGTTCACCCATTTCTGCGCATACCGGTAGTATTGAAGGAAGTCCTGGCGAATAAATGCATACCAGCAGTAGCTCTGGAAGAGATAGAGTTGTTCATAGAATCCGCCGAACTCGTGAGCGTCGATACGCAGGTTTTCCTGCATGAATTTCTTCACGCCGGCCTCATCCTTTTCATTGCGGGCGTGTCCATGGCGGGTAAACCAGCTGAACAGCTGAAGCGAAAGATTGCTTAACCGGGCTACGGTATCGATGTGACGGCTAACCGTATTGGCTTCGGCGGCCAGTTCCTCGGCGCGGCTCTGCAGGCTATGGGTAATATGAAGGTTCTCGATCCTCTTTTCGAGTCCTACCACCTGGGCCAGGAAATAGAATTTCTGGTGGGTGCGTGCGGTGTCCTTGGCCCTGTCGAGGATCTTCAGGCTTTGGGAAAAAAGGCCTTTCTTATAGAGAATGTGGGCATAGTCGAACTGTTCATTCAACTGGAGGTCAATGCTGTCGGCGCTTTTCAATAGCCGGAGACTGGCCAGGATCTCCCTGTAAAGATGGGTCTTGAGGTTATAAAGCTGCCGTTTTTCTGTGCCGGGAAGCTTTTTCAGGAGGGTTTTCTCGTCATAGATCTCCTGTTTATCCAACGCATCGAAAAGCCGGACGATCTTCAGATCTTCCTTTGCGGAACTCCGTTTAATATACAGCTTGAAGTGCCTTTTTTCAGCCTTTTCCATCGAACGGATCAGCTGAAATAATATGTCTTGAGAACGGTTGGACATCGTGCAGAAATTTTCATGGAATGAGCCACTGGTAAGGGTTTCGCTACATTTCAGGGCCGTTTGCCATGCTCAAAACTACATTAAGTTGTTTTGAAACCTGATTTCCGCCAGATTATATTTGTGTTGTAATAGATCGACAGAGAGATCACACAGCAGGCAATCGTTAAAAGGGGCAAGTCGTCAGAGGTCTAAAGAGGGAAGCAGAGCCTGCAAGTTGCTGAGAAATCAGCCCAGAACACTACTTCGAAAATTTTTCATATGGCAAGCAATCGTTAGAGGTCAGTCCGTTTCTACGGAAGGGCCTTTTTTTATTAAAGGCATGCTAAAATAATTCACAGTTTGTTAATCTGCAAATAAAAGTTATTCCCGCCTGTTAATTACCCATCGCCCAGTCTTCCCCGCCTATCCTGCTTCAATTCATTAATTTCACCGGGCAAAGACTTTCTTCATGGCAATTCGCATCTTCATCACCGGTGGTACATTCGATAAGGAATACAACGAACTTGACGGCCAGTTATATTTCAAGGATACTCATATGTCTGACCTGTTGGAAATGGGCCGCAGCCGCCTTGACATCGAGATCAGGACGCTGATGATGATCGACAGCCTGGAAATGACTGCGGAGGACAGGGAACTGATCGTGCACCAGTGTTTACAGTGCGAAGAGAACCAGATCGTGATCACGCATGGAACGGATACGATGAGCGAAACGGCGAAGGTGCTGGCAAAGGAAGTGAAGAATAAGACGATCCTCCTGACCGGTGCCATGATCCCCATAAAGTTTGGTAGTAGCGACGGGCTCTTCAATCTGGGTAGCGCGTTGGCCTTTGCGCAGACTCTGCCTCCGGGAGTATATGTAGCAATGAATGGGCGCTATTTCAATTGGGATAATGTCAGGAAGAATAAGCAAACAGGCGTCTTCGAGGAAATAAAGTAACGTGTTCTTCATCGGGCAGACTTCACCGGACCTCCTATGCAGCATCTGGAATTCTTTCATATCGACCACTTCGAGAAGAATTATCACCGCACACCGCCGCCGGCCGGTCTGCGCCATCTCATCGATTTTTTCTGGGAAACGAGTTTCGGAGATCTCTGGAAACAGTATCCACGCGGGTTCTCCGATGCCCAGTTTCCCAATATTGGCTACACATACATCATCAATCTCGGGACCCCATTCGTAATGCAGGTAGGCGATAAGAAATTTCCCATGAAAACGGATGGCTTCCTTCCCCGGTATAATGCCATCGAATGTTTTCATAAACCGGGCAACCGGCTGTTCGGTATCAAGTTCAGGATCTCTCCCGTTATCTTCGAAAAGAAGGTGGATTTCTCCGAATACCAGGGTTATATTTTCCCGCTGAGCTATCTCCTCGATCAAAAGATCATAGACCAGGTTAAGAAGTCGACGGGTTTCGAAGAACGCACGGCCATTCTTTCAGCTTATTTTCTAACCCTGCTGGCGGGATACCAGGGGTCGTTGCACCCGGTGAATATCGTGAGCAAAATATTGCAGCAATCGTTTCAAAAGAATCAGTTCGATATTCCATTGGAGAAATTCGCAGAAGAATATGGGATCTCCACACGAACGCTACAGCGTTATTTCGAGACCTGCACAGGCATCAGCAGTAAGCAGGCCCTGCAGGTAATGCGCATACGAAAGGCGACGGCTCATCTCGTGAACTCACCCAAGGATTTTCATTTCTCGCAATATGGTTACTACGATCATAGTCATTTCTACAAGCATCTGCGGCAGTTCCTTCAGAAGAATACATCGAAATTGATCCGCCCGCATCTGCCCCTGCTGGAGAAGCTCCATAAATAAATGAGGGCCGGTAAGAATACCAGCCCGGATGTTCACATGAGAAATAAAATCTTTGCATTCACTACCCGGCTCGTTGCCGTTCCTCTTCCGAGGCGGTTGTCCGCCGGCGAGCGGCCTGGACCTTGTTATTTCCGAACCGGTATGTGAAAGTGAGGTTGGCAACCCGCGATTCGCGATAGGCATGCCACCTCTCTATATAGTTATTATATGTTATTACGGCTTTTGGAAGATTGGTCCAGAATATATCGGTCATATTGAACCGAAGTGTTCCTTTATTCTTCAGCACTGTCTTCTGAATCCCGGTGGATAGCGCCCATTGCGGATCGAGGACCATGAACCCGCTCCTGCCGCCGGTATTGAGACTGGCATTGAGTTCGGCTGTCCATCCCTTTCCGAAGGTGAAGCTGTTGTTGGTCCTTATGTCAGCCGCCGGCTTTCCCTTGTCCAGCTCCGTACCGCTGAAGTTTCCATTGAATCGCTGGTAATAGACATTGGCATTGTTGATCATGTTCCACCACTTTGTCAAGCGTATTGGTGCAGAGACGGTAAGACCATAGTAATCCGATGAATTGAGATTGATAGGAACCTGTACCGTGACATTGTCCGCAGAGGGTATGTTTGGAAACACCTCCCTGAAGCGGGCCAGTGTGATGTTCTGTTCGTCCTTGGTATGACTATAGCCCAGGGTGAAATTTATATTCTTTACGGTATAGCTCAACTCGTACGACCAGGTCAACTGCGGCAGGAGGCCGGGTTGGCCGGTAGCATAGGTGGTAACATCGATCAGGAAAAGAAATGGATTGAGTTCGGAATAACCGGGACGATCGATGCGCCGGCTGACTGATACACCCAGCACCTGGTCTTCCTTCAATTTATAGTTGAAGAAAGCGCTTGGGAAGAGCTGGAAATAATTAGAGTCGAATTTTATGTTGCCTATTTTCTGCTCTGTGCTTATGTCGGTCAACTCGCCTCTCAATCCTACCTGCCAGTCGAATTTTTTGAATGCCTGGCTGAAATTCAGGTATGCCGCCTGATTATCCTCGTGGTAAAGGAAATGATTCGTCTTGTTCACGTCATTTACGGGAGTGCCACTACTGACATCGAAGAATTTTGCATCGTTGTCGGAAGAAACGAAGCTGGTCTTAAGGCCCGCCTCGAGCTTTGAACCATTCCGGAAGGGATTGACATAGTCAACCCTTGCCGTCTTAAGCGTGAGCTTCCCCAGTTGATCGCCATCGAGAGTATAACTCGGTTGACTGCTGGATCCATCCAGTTTATAATAGAGCGTGGAATTAACGGTAAGAGAGGTGGAGTGATAGACACCGTAGTCCACGTCCGCCGTGAGCTCCTTTCCGGTAGTGTCGAAGCTGTGTTTGAAATTGATGTTCGCGATCACGTTCCTCCCATGATCGTTATTACTGGCGAAGGAATTGAATTTACTCTCCGGCTGGTGTTGCGGATCGATCACCAATGAACTGTTGTGATTATCCCTGGAGTAATGATTGAAATTGCCGTTCACAACAAAGCCGAGGATGCTTTTGGAGGAGGGAAAATAATCCATTCCTAGCCTGCTCGTATTCGAACTCAGTGGAGACTTGCTGTAGTTATCCTTCAGGTCGCCTCCATTGTATACTCCATTCTCGAAAAAATTCCTGTCGAGCAGCAGGTGGTTCAGCCCGATACGGTAGGCATAGTTGTAATTCCCAAAAACGTTTATCTTTTTATTGCGGTAGTTGAAAGTAGTACCGGCATTCGTCTTGGGATACACGCCCTGTCCGTATCCGGCGGTGAGCGTACCATTAATGCCCATGCGCTGATCCTTCTTCATTCTTATGTCGATGATGCCGGAATTGCCAGCAGCATCATATTTGGCGGAGGGGTTGGTTATGATATCAATCCGTTCGATGGCTGCCGATGGCAGGCCTCTCAGGTAATTCGCGAGGTCTGCTCCGGCCATGGCAGTGGGTTTTCCATCGATCATGATGATCACGCCGGATCTTCCACGAAGACTGAGGGCATCATTCTGATCGATATTGACGCCGGGCGACCGTTCCAGTACGTCCATAGCAGAGCTACCCGCGCTGACGATGCTGTTCTCTACATTAACAACGATGCGATCATTGAGTTTTTGAATGAATGGCTTGCGGCCGACTACGGTAACACCTGCCATCTCGGATGATTTGCCGCTCATGACCAGGGGTTCGAGCTGTAGGATCGACTTGTTCTGCGTTAAACTGAATACCTGGGAATAGAAAATGGAATGGCCGACGGCGCTAACCTTTAGGAAATATGTTCCAAAGGAAATATTGGAGAATTCTGCGAGACCCGATTTATCGGTGAGAGCGATCTTTGCAAGGGACGAATCCTTACTCTTCAATAATTCAACGGTGGCATTCTCGATAGGAGCGTGCTGCGCCGTATTGATGTTAACGTAGATAGCCCCTTTAACAGGCTCCTGCGCCAAACAATACAGACAGGAAAATACAGACGCAAACAATGCGAAAAGCTTCCTCATAGCCATACTTTCCACAAATGTTCACTAAAAACGAATGATTTCGTAGAGAATAGTTACCAGCTGCGTGTAGTCATTATGAGCGGGACTGGATTGACCCCGCCTTGTCGGGTTTTTACATTTACAAAATCAGATAGGCAGCGCCTCATTTTTGTTTATCGCGAATGGCCTTGAACTCCGAACCCGCCTTCCATTCCGGCCATTTCTCCGTGGAAGAGATCTTCTTTCCAACCTTGAACAGGAGTTGCAGATCGTCGATCGCTCCTTCCAGCGTCCAGGTCTGAGGAGTGTATTCATCCGATGGCCGGTGATAATGATTTTTTGTGTAGTCGTCCAGTACCTGCTTTCCATATCCGCTGTCTTTCCCGAGAACGATCTCACCGGTGCTGGTGTAGAGAGCGGGGATCCCAGCCTTTGCAAAATTGAAATGGTCAGAGCGATAGTAATAACCGGCCTCGGGATGTGATTCGAAGGTTATCTCGCGGTTTACTTTCGCAGCTTCTTCCTTCAGGATATCTTCCAGGTCGCTTTGCCCGTGTCCAACCAGTACAAGGTCCTTCGTCTTGCCATACCAGTTGAGCCCGTCCATATTGATGTTGGCTAATGTCTTTGCGGCGGGATACACGGGGTTCTGAGCATAGTAGGCGGAACCCCAGAGACCCTGTTCTTCGGCCGTCACGGAGAGGAAGACGATCGTTCTCTCCGGTTTATTTTTCAAACTCTTGAAACCTCTTGCCAGTTCGAGAAGTCCGGCAGTTGCACTTGCATTGTCCAATGCACCATTGTAAATAGAGTCGCCCGTCTCATCGGGTTTGCCGATGCCGAGGTGATCCCAGTGCGCGGAATAGATGATCGTCTCATCCGGATGTTTCGAGCCCGTGATCTTGCCAATGACATTGTGCGATTTATCGTAGGTCGTCTTCACTGACATGGTAGTCGATAACGTAAGTGGAAGGGGTTCGCCCTTGAAGCCTCGCTTGTCCGCGGTGGCGAGCAGGGTTGTATCCTTTCCTGCCGCTTCCAACAATTTCCTGGCGGCCGGCGCCGAAACCCACCCGATCATATCGCACAGTGTTTCATTTTTGCCGCGGTTGTCCAATCGTAATCTCGAACCATTCCAGTTATTCTGAACCACCGTGAAGGGATAGCTGGCCGCCTGGGTATTGTGAATGATGAGGCACCCCTTGGCTCCCTGCTTTGCCGCTTCTTCGAATTTGTATGTCCACCGTCCATAGTAGGTCATCGTGTTTCCCTTGAACAGGGAGGAATCCTGTGCGTTGTAGCCGGGATCATTTACAAGGATCAGCACAACCTTGCCCTTTACATCGAGTCCTTCATAGTCGTTCCAGTTATACTCGGGAGCAACAACACCGTATCCTGCGAATACCACATCGGTATTGACGAGGCTGATAGCAGAGTCCGTCTTATCGGTCCATATCACATAATCATCGAAGCCCTTCAATTTGAATGATCCTTTTGGAGAATGCACTTCCATATCGGGTGCGGCCTGTGTGCTGATACGCACCATGGGGACATCCTGGAAATAGCTATCGCCGTTGCCGGGCTCCAAACCCGCAGAGATGAATTCCTGTTTGAGATAATCGATGGTCTTTGTTTCCCCTTCGGAAAAAGGCTTACGGCCGGTGAATGCATCGCTTGCGAGAACGCCGATGTGTTTACCAAGACTATCGGCGCTGAAGGCGGAGAGGCCATCATTGTCCGTTGTACTGGTTTCCTGGTTACAGGATGCGAACAGGGCCGTGGCTAAAAGAAGGATCGGGAACAACGATTTCATAAAGAATTGTTTAGAATGGGAAAATACTTTAAAATCTGTAAAGCGAAGCTGGTAATCAAGTCAAAATTCAAAAGTAAAAAGTAAAAAACCTCATTAGAGGAGTGCAACTGTCCAATACATCACGGCTGTTTCTTCCCGCCATTATTAAGTGAGGAATGGAGCAAGCCATTGGGCCTGTCATTTTGTATAAAAAGTTTATTTTCGAAGATATGTTACAGGATAGTCTACTACTCATCATTTCACTATTGTTTGCCGTAGCCATGCTGTCTATGGTCAGCGAGAAACTGGGCGTGTCGTACCCCATTTTCCTGGTGATCGCCGGATTGCTGATCAGTTTCATTCCCGGCGTTCCGCATATCCAGTTGCATCCCGACATGGCATTCCTGATATTTTTACCACCCCTCTTGTATGCGGCGGCCTGGAATACTTCATGGAAGGATTTCTGGGGCAGTCGCCGCCCGATCGGTATGCTTGCGTTCGGGCTGGTAGTATTTACTTCGGCTACGGTGGCATTCTTAGCGCATTTCATGATCCCCGATTTTTCATGGGCGATGGGATTTCTATTGGGAGGTATCATCTCTCCGCCCGATGCAGTAGCGGCCACGTCGGTGCTGCAGGGGTTGAAGGTGCCGAAGCGGGTGGTAACGATCCTGGAAGGAGAGAGCCTGATCAATGACGCCTCGTCTCTCATCGTATTCAGGTTCGCACTCATGGCCATTCTCACGGGGCAATTTACTTTCCTGCATGCCGCGGGTAGCTTCTTCCTGGTAGCGGGTATGGGAATACTGATCGGGCTTGGCATTGCGCAGATCCTGTACGTGGTTCACCGCTATCTCCCCACCACACCGAGCATCGATACGGCGCTAACGATCATCTCGCCTTACTTCATGTATATCGCGGCCGAACACTTTCATTATTCCGGGGTGTTGGCCGTGGTGACCGGCGGTTTATTCCTGAGCGCCCGATCAAACGAGATCTTCGCATATAATTCGCGGATACAGACCTACGCCGTGTGGGAGACGCTGATTTTTTTACTGAATGGCATCGTATTCATTCTTATAGGTCTTCAATTGCCCGAGATCATCAGCGGGCTTGGCCAATATTCCATACGTGAAGTCATTTTCTATTCCGTTGTCATTTCCCTTGCCACTATCATCATCAGGATCCTGTGGGTGTTCCCGGGTGCTTACCTTCCGCGCATATTGAGCAAACATGTCCGGACAACGGAAAAGAGGCCGGGATGGAAAGTGGTCTTTCTCGTGGCTTGGAGCGGAATGAGAGGAGTGGTATCCCTGGCGTCCGCCCTGGCCGTTCCATTGGTGTTGTCGGATGGTTCTGCATTTCCCCACCGCAACCTTATTTTATTCATCACGTTTATCGTGATCCTGATCACGCTTGTCCTGCAGGGACTCAGTCTGCCGGTGATCATCCGCTGGCTTGAAATAAAAGATGATAACGAAGAAAACGAACACGAGCAGGAACAGGCGATCCGCCTGCGCCTGGCCACGGCGGCATTGGATCATATGCAGAGCCAATATAGCGACGAGATCTCCACTATCGACGCCTACAACCGGCTCAAGGAGCGATATGAACGTATGATCGAGATAGCCAACAGGCGGTTGCTGCATGAGGAAGACGAATCGGCAAAGGCCAGCTTTGTGCCGAAATACCGGCAGATGCTGATTGAATTGGTAGCTACCAGACGAGAGGAGTTGCAGAAGCTGCGGCGGGAGAAAATATATTCGGAGGAGCTGATACGGAATAAAGAATATGAACTCGATCTGGAAGAAGCAAGGCTTAATGAGACTTAGAGTTGTTGATGAGGAGTAAGGAATAGGGAATTAGTAATTGGGAATTAGGCTTCATTAGAAAAGTCATTCCGGGTCGCGCTCACTCCAAGCTTAGGTGATGGGGAATTAGGAATAAGTAATTAGGAAAGTCATCCTGGTCTGCGCTCACTCCCTTGCTTACGATGAATCTTCTGATGAAGACTAATTCCTTATCCCATTTCCCTGTTACTCGTCGCTCATTCCTCCCCACCGTAAAAGATGAATCTTCTAATGAAGCCCAATTCCCAATTACTTATTCCTAATTCCCTACATAAAAAAGCCCGCCATAACCTGACGGGCTTTTCATTTATAAGAAGGGCCAACTAGCCTTTCTTGTTTTCGAGTAATTTAAAGAACTGATCGAGCTGAGGCAGGATCACGATCCTAGTACGGCGGTTAGATGCACGTCCTTCAACACTTGTATTATCGGCAATGGGCTTGTATTCACCACGACCTGCTGCGGCCATCTTTGCAGGATCGAGGCCATATTCCTTTTGAAGAATGCGAACAACGGAAGTGGCGCGTTTAACGCTCAGGTCCCAGTTGTCGAGTACAAATCCAGCACCCTTGTATTCTACATTATCGGTGTGCCCTTCCACCATGAATTCGATATCGGGTTGATTCTTGAGTACAGCCGCTACCTTACCCAATACGGTTTTCGCCGCGGGACTAACGTCGAACTTAGCTGTCTTGAAAAGGAGCTTGTCGGAGATATCGATATAGACCACGCCCTTGTCAACCTTGATATTGATATCCTGGTCATTCATATCACCTACTGCGCCTTTGAGGTTCATGACCAGCGCCATGTTCAATGAGTCCTTGCGCGCCATCTGCTGTTGCAGTGTCTGGATGTAATTATCCTTTGCGCCGATATTCTCCATTGATTTCTTAATGCTCTCGGCCTGGGAGGAAGATATTACGGACATATCTTCAAGTTGCTTCAACGCCTGAGTGTTGTTTTGCTTCAGGAGTTCGATCTGTTTGTTCAGGTTTGCGATATCGGTCTCCAGTCCCGATTTCTGGCTACCCAGTTGTGCCTTCTCGTTGTTACAATCAGTGAGACTTCCCTGGAGGGTTGTGTGTTGAGCTTGCAGGGCCGCATAGTCGGCCTGGGATTTCTTAAATTTTTTCGAGCTGACGCACGAAAAAAGCAATACAGCTGATAGTGCAGGTAAAATAATTTGTTTGAGGTTCATGTGGACATGTTTTTTATTAATAAAAAAATTGTTTTGGTCCTCGCTGCAATGCCCATTGCAGATGGTAGTGAGGCCGCAAAGATAAAGACAGTTTTTTTGGAAAATCTTCCAGCTTTGTTAATTCCATTTAAGACCAAAAACATGCCTGTTTATTGAAAAAGGCATAATATCTGCTGAAAATTGGCTCAACATCACGTCATTTCATATATTTATTCTATGCCAACTACCAGGAAAGCCGCTGTCGGTTTCATCTTTATTACCCTGATCATCGACGTCATGGGATGGGGATTGATCATACCTGTGATGCCGAAACTTATTGCAGAGTTAAAGCATATCTCAATCGACGAAACGAGCCCTTCGGGCGCATGGCTATTGTCGGTGTATGCATTCGTTCAATTCATCTTCGCGCCATTGGTGGGAAACCTCAGTGATAAGTATGGACGCCGGCCGGTATTATTATGTGCCCTGCTTGGGTTTGGTATCGACTATCTCTTTCTCGCATTGGCGCCCACGTATGGATGGCTTTTCGTGGGGCGCGTGATCGCCGGTATAACGGGCGCGAGTTTTACCACCGCATCTGCCTATATCGCCGATGTGAGCACAACGGAGACACGGGCAAAGAATTTCGGCCTGATCGGCGCAGCCTTCGGAATCGGGTTCGTAATCGGGCCCGCATTGGGAGGATTGCTGGCAGGACTGGGCGTACGCGCCCCATTTTATGCCGCCGCCATCCTTTGCCTGCTGAATGCGCTGTATGGTTATTTCTTCCTGCCGGAGTCGTTGGATATGGAACACCGCCGTGCTTTCGAGTGGAAACGAGCCAATCCCCTGGGTTCGCTGAAACTCCTGCAACGATACCCTTCCATCGGCGGGCTGGCATTTTGTTTTTTCCTTATCTACCTTGCTTCCCAGTCTGTGCAATCCAACTGGAGCTTCTTCACCATTTACCGGTTCAAATGGAGTCCCGGCATGGTAGGACTTAGCCTGGCCGTTGTGGGACTTCTTGTTG
>Ga0193753_10000273_pt1 | contig 51656 bp, 75 predicted proteins | sample H1c2metaG_FD_144925 | JGI IMG/M metagenome (GOLD analysis project Ga0193753, IMG submission 144925) | Soil microbial communities from a riparian zone of the East river system, Colorado, United States - H1c2 | ecosystem: Environmental > Terrestrial > Soil > Riparian zone | place: USA: East...
GGCAAACCTATCGAAGGCAAACCTATCGAAGGCAAACCTATCGTGGGCAAACCTATCGAAGGCAAACCTATCGGGGGCAAACCTATCGGGGGCAAACCTATCGGGGGCAACCCTATCGAAGGCAAACCTATCGAAGGCAAACCTATCGTGGGCAAACCTATCGGGGGCAAACCTATCGGAGGCAAACCTATCGAAGGCAGACCTATCGGTTATAAAGGCAGACTTTTTTTACGTCCTACTTCATGCGCTCAACGAAATTGAATTTCTAAAGCAAAATGTAATTGAAGGAAAAATAGACGGATCAACCTATTCAGGAGAGTGTGCTTGCCTTTCAGGAACGGTTGAAAAATCGGCAATAATTCACAACGGAGAAAAAGAAGAGTTTAATAAAAAACTAATTATGTCATGCCGTGATTCGGATAGACCGGCTGAACGGTTCTTTCTTGCGATCAGACCGGGAGATAAGCCAGAGAATCATCCAGCTTCAAAAATAATTTTCGAATGGATTAATGAATTCCAATCATTAATTAAACCGAATTGATTGTTTCCTGATACGTTCAGTCGATAGCGAACCGGCTCCGCTTAAACCGGTAAATATTTTAAACACAAACCATATGAAAACAGACATTCAAAAAGTAGTAGATAGAAAGCCGGTACGAATTATCACAGCTTCATTAAAAAGCCATAACACCAAAAACACTGAAGTTGTTTTTATACGTGACTTTACGGGAAGACCAGACTACAATCAATATTCAAGGCCATGAACAAAGAACATTACACCTTAAAAGAGATTCACGAAGACCAAAGCCCTTTAGCAGCGTTTTGGAGTTGGAAGGCTCACCTTCTTATTTTCTTTGTGTATGGCGGCATATCGTTGATCTTGATGTCAAAACCCGGGCATTACTACTTAGGCCTCACACTGGGCATTATAACGGCTGGAATCAACGGCATTTGGATAGTGTTTAAGGGCGTGCCGATGTTTTTTAGATGGTTGGTTAATCTGGTTAAGATATGATGATGTTGAGCGTACAAAAGGTAACCCGAGATGAAATTATAGAGCATTGGGGTTTTGGCTTTGGATTACCTAACGGTGAACTTTATATAAGATCCGACCGGAAAGGTAATGTGAATTGGGACAAAGCGCCTGTTTACACTTGGGAAGAAATATTGAAAGAGAGAGAAAAACGTAGAGTTATTTTTACGGTTGATCCTAAAGAATTTGAATTGCCATGATTCTCCCCAAAGTAAAAGACAATGACCATGAATGAGTGTGTAGAGTGCGGGTGCCAGGTAATTGAGAATAAAGACCTAATGATTTGTGCTACATGTAACCACGCCAGAAGGAAGGCTGATAGGGTAAAGCCAAAGGTAGTGAAGCCAGTTAACAAGGTATCGGAAAAGAGAGCCGGACAGAACGCGGAGTATATTAAGCTGAGGAACGAATATCTGGCTTTATATCCTATGTGCGAGGTTGAAGACTGTGACCAAAGAAGTCAAGATGTCCACCATCAACGCGGAAAAGAAGGAGAACGATTACTGGATACAAATTTCTTCATGGCGGTTTGCCGGAATCATCACATTTACTACACCGAGCATAGTAAAGAAGCAATTGAACAAGGTGTAAGCGTTTCCAGAAATGCGAAAAGCTGATTTGAACAAACTTAAATAAGAAGACTAAAACAAAGGATTGATTATGAAGGATAAAATAGAAATTGACGGGTATAAAGTTATTGAAGAGTACCTACTTACCAAAGGTGAGCAAGTCGTCACTCAGGATTTAAAAATTCAATTTAAGCCATTGATTGATTTCGGGATTATAGTTTACGGTATGAAAGCAAATGCCACAAATAAACTGATAATGAAGTTCGATCTTGAAAGATTCTTCATGAGAAAATGTTCAGGTGAAATATCCGGAGGAGAAACAAAGTTTGTGAAAGTACCGGCAGAAATATACGAACGAGTAAAAAAGGTTAATGACAAATTTCGAAATGAAAATAATGCTGATCTCTAACCATTAACAGAAACAAGATGAAGAACATTAAAGATTATTTGCATTTGTATTTTTATAGTGAAATAGAATTGACAGAAATTTTTATTAAGGTTGGATATCAATTAGGACAGAGATTCATTCCTACAGGGGGAGAAATTTCTCTTGCCTTGCGTGATAATCCGGTATTTGCGTGCAAGCCAATCCTTCGCCCATTATTAGATATGACGGAAGATGAAGGAAAAGAACTTGATTGGACTTTTAGACTTGGATGGGAATCAAGGTGGGACGGAATTGGAATACCGCAAGTTTTAAAACCAGAAGAATTTAGATACTTACTATCCAAAGGGTTTGATTTATTCGGGTTGATTCATGACGACATTGCTATCGATAAAACCACTCTAAAGTAACCCCCAAAGAGATGACAGAAGAGCTATCAGAAAAAGACGCCACTATTAAGAGTCAGCAAGAGACTATTGAGGAGTTGAAAGAATGGAAACGGCAAGCAATCGAATTATCTAAAAAGTGGGACGAGCTTGATAAATATGTCAGGAGTCATCCAGATGCAACTTTAGGTATTTATTTATCTGAAATTGCAATAAGTCTAATTAAAGATCGTGACTACTGGAAAAACGAAGCTGAAAATGGAGATGCCGCAAAACAAAACAGTGAGCTGCAGAAGGAGGTAGAGACGTTGAAAAGTGAGAACATAAAGGCTAAGGAGCTTTTGAAAAGCCAAATTAAATGATAGTCAGCAACGCTGTGGTAAAGACAAAACAAAATATAATTCTGTTTGTATGCTTTGAACCTATTTTAGAGTTAGATTTGTTATAACGTTTATTACAAAATGGCTAAAGTGGTGAAAGAAGATGAGTTGACGGAAAGCCAGAAACAGTTCTGTAGAGAGTATATTTACGATTGGAATGGATCTCGTTCTTACAAGGTTGCTTATCCGGGAGTAACAGATGAAACAGCGCGAGTTAACGCAAGCAAGCTACTAACAAAGGCTAACATAAATGAATACTGGAAAAACCTTGCGGATGATGACGAAAGGTACACCGGAGTAAGCCGAAGAATGATACTTTTGGAGCATAAAAAGATAATTCAGACCAATTTAGGGGACATTCATGACACATGGATAACCAGAAAAGAGTTCGAAAATCTTCCAATGGACATAAAGAGTTGTATTTCACAGATTGAAACACAAACTCGAATGGAAACAAACCCCATCGAGGGTGGTCCTCCAATCCAAATCGATTACGTTAAGATCAAGCTATACGATAAGCAAAAATCGCTTGATTCATTGTCTAAAATGATGGGTTACGAAGCTCCTAAGAAGATTGAACAGGTATCAACGGTTAAGTCTTACGAAATAGTCCCAGCCAGTGGTAAAAGAGCTAGTAGTAAATGATAAGTACATACCGCTTATTGACAATCAATCGCGGTTCTTAGTTCTTTACGGTGGGGCCGGTTCAGGCAAAAGCAATTTCGCGGCATTCAAGATTATCAAAAGGATTTTATCAGAACGAGGGCATAAATTCCTATGTCTCAGGAAAATTTCAAATACAATAAAGGATTCTATATTTGCTGAATTACAGTCGGCAATCGCTGATCAGGATTCTGAAAGCGAGTTTGTAATCAATAAAACAGAACATTCATTTACCCACATTCCGACCAAAAACGTCATTCTTTGTAAAGGCTTAGATGAACCGGGCAAGATAAAGTCCATCAAAGGTATTACCGGAATGTGGTTAGAAGAGGCCAGCGACTTTGATGAGTTGGATCTTGACCAATTAGATATTCGTATTCGGGGAGAGAAAGAGAATTACATTCAATACATACTTTCTTTCAACCCAATCGAAGAAACCCATTGGCTAAAGAAGCGATTCTTCGACAAAAAAGATCCAAACGCCACTACTTGCCATTCGACATACCTGGATAACTTCTTTCTAACCGAAGAGGATGGTGAACGTCTCCGTTCATTAAAGGACCGTAACGAGCTTTATTATGATGTGTACTGCCTCGGAAAGTGGGGCATAGTTGATAAGTCGAATAAGTTCATGTACGCTTTTGACCATTCAAAGCACGTTATCCAATCCTATGAGCCTAATCCACACCTGCCTTTATTAGTCAGTTTTGATTTTAATGTTTTCCCGATGACTTGCGTAATTGGTCAGCACATAGATGAAACGCATGCGGTAATATTCGATGAGATCAAACTCGAAAACTCATCCACGGAAGAAATGTCGGAATTCGTAAAGGCAAAATACATCAAATGGTTGTACAATATCGACATTACAGGAGACGCAACAGGCCGAAATCGGGAGAAAGCTACACGCGGTAACATCAACCAGTATCATGTTATAAAGGAAGTTTTGGAGCTTGATGATAGGAATATCAATGTCAAAAATCGAAATCCTGAAATAAAGGACTCAAGAGTGCTATGTAATTCTGTGCTACAACACGCTTCAATGTTAATCACAGAGAATTGCATCGAAACTATACAAGATGTTACTTTCGCCACTATAAAAGTAAATCCGATGACAAAAAAAATAGATGTTATAAAGACCGATGAGAAAGGTTTACATTTTTTCGATTGCGCAAAATATCTAATAGACGCATGTTTCCCTGATTTCATTAAAAATCCTAAAAAGTATAGATAATTATAGTTATACCAAATCGTATTGTAAAACATTATGCCAATCAAAGATTAATTAATTGAAGTATAGGAATTAACCAAAAACGTTATAAATTTGTTATAACAAAATCAGTATAAATGTCTTTCGTAAAGTATATCTTAGTTTACAACATTAACGATTATCCAGAGATGGGAGGAGGCCTTCAATACGAAGAATTTAAGACCGATGTTGAATTAGATAAAAAGGTGTTAGAAATATACAATTTTCATGATATTATAGTAGCTGGAAAGGTAGAAGAGTTTAAGTACAAGGAAGTTGAAACGGTAACCAAAAAAGAACGCGAATGATTTGCTCAATCGTGGCTTGTGGCCCCTCAGCTTCAGATTGGTGGAATACACCATGCGATTACTCAATAGGCTGCAATGACGCTTTTAAGTTTGGGTACGGATTCGATGAATTGCTAATCGTTAACTCTCCAAAGATGTTCACACCGGAACGGCTTGAGGTGATCAAAAAAACAAAGTGCGATAAGGTCAAGACTAATTCGGGCAACTGGGATAAAATATTCCCTCAACAGGAAATAATCAGATTACAATCGTTCGGCAAGTTTTTAAAGAAAGGCCATATTTACAGTTCAAAGTCTTCCCCATTCGTTGCAATGTCGCTGTCCTTTAATATGGGAGCTACGGACGTTATTTTGCACGGGGTAGATATGGAAACACATAATATTTTCAGCCCTAACAATCGCCACGGAAGCAATGAACATCGGATGTTTAACTACGAACTACGAAACATTCAGAACTTCACGCGAATGATGGTCGACCAGGGAACGAAAGTATGGCTAGGTAAAAAAGAAGGTGCTTTAACTCAATTTTTGAATGTATGGCAAGGCTAACAAATGCACAGAAAAGGCGAATAATGAGTAGAAAACATTTTTTTTGTTTATGACCTACGGAATCCTTACACCGGATCGAGGTGATAGACACGTAATGTTACAACATTGCAATAAACAGGTTAAGTCGTTTAATCCTACTTATAATGCTTATTGTATCGTTGACTACAAACCTAAAAGTAACAAACCGGATTTGACGGATAGAGTTTACGAAGGTTATATTTGGGCGCTTGAGAATAGGATTGAATGGTTGATAATGGTGGAATCAGATGATTTCTATCCAGTTGATTACCTGAATGATTTCTTAATTCACATGTCACACGCTGATTTTATCGGCTGCGAGTATTCACATTACTACAACATTCAAAGCAGAACATGGGAGAAACTAAACCATAGCAACCGGTCAAGCCTATACACTACAGCGTTCAGAGTTTCAGCCATGAAAGATTTTAACTGGCAACAGGCAAATAAATTGTTTCTCGATATTGACATTTGGAGGTACGCAAGACGGTTTAAAAGGTCATTCATTCAAAACAGAGCCATTGGAATAAAAGGACATGGCGAAGGAATGGCGGGAGGCAAGGGGCATATTATGAGGTTCAGGAATTACGACCCCGATTTAGAATGGTTGAAAAAACACACGAACGAAATGAGTTTCGAGTTTTATAAAGGACTTAGTGAAAAGTTGAACCAGAAAGTTATTGCATGATGGAAGAAATTTGGAAAGATGAGTCACACCATTAATACGTTTTTGCTGGCATGGAATGAAATTAGCATCGCTCCACTTATCATAAAACACTATCAAAAATTTAGTGATAAGGTTACGATAATGGATAATTACTCTACAGATGGAACGCCTGATTTAGCCCGTGATATGGGATGTGAAGTAAAGCAATTCGGTTCTAAGTTCTTTGACGATCAAAACAACATGGATTGCAAAAATTCATGCTGGCAGAATGATAGTGGTTCTTATAATATAGTTGCTGATTTTGATGAAGTATTGTTTTATTATGATGGTATGGGTGATTACCTTGATCAGGACTGTATAACAAGTGTTTTGCATAGAAGCACTCACGATGTATACAAAACAATTGGTTGGCAAATTATGAGTGATACAATGCCAAAGAATGATTTGCTTGAAGAGTTGAATGGGTTTAGATTTGACAACTATTCAAAGTCGATTCTGTTCTCTGGTTCAATTGGTAGTATGGAATTTAATCCTGGGGCGCATAGGTGCAATCCAGTAAAACGTAATGGTGAAGATGTTGAGTATTCAAATGAAGGCAATATGTACGTCCTTCACTACAAACACATCGGAGGAGTTCAAAGAACGATCGACCGGTACAAAGAGTATAAACCGAGGATGAGTAAATTGAATAGAAAAATGGGATGGGGTTTGCATTATTCACAAACTGAACGTAGATTGCGTGAAGAATGGGAAGAGAGAATGAAAATAAGCAGGCCGTTAATTTAGAAAAGTGGCTTCCAGTTTTAGGACTGAATAATTATGAGGTATCGAATACTGGTAAGATAAGGTCTATAAAATCGATGAAATCAGTTGCTATTTTTAAAAGAGAAAGCGGATATATATGTACAGGATTATTTCATAATAAAAGACCTATACAAAAACTTGTGCATAGATTAGTGGCAGAGGCGTTTATTTCTAATCCAGAAAACAAAAGAACTGTTAATCATTTGGATGATGATAAAACAAACAACAACGATTGGAATTTAGCATGGGCAACTTATTCAGAAAATAATAAACATGCATACTCTATTGGATTGATGGACATTCATGGAGAGAAGCACATGCACGCAAAACTTGATAATGAAAAAGTTCTAATCATCAGAAAATCATGCTTAAACAGAATTGACATAAAAAAATATGCAAATAAATATTCGGTATCGGAATCAACTGTTTATGACGCTTTGAAAAGACGAACATGGACACACATATGAGCATTACCGTAGCAATTACCAATTTCAACCGCGAGCAACTTCTTTACGAAAGTATAGAGCAGGTAATTGATGATCCGCGTATATCGGAAATTGTGATTAGCGATGATGCGAGCGAGTACGGACTTTACACTCGTGTAGTTAATCACTATAAAGCTTACCCGAAAGTTAAGATTTACAGGAATGAAAAGAACTTGGATTGCTATTTGAATAAACATAAGGCGGTAAGTTTGGCAACGAACGAATGGGTTTTATTGATTGATTCTGATAACGTATTTTCGAAAGAGTTTATTAATAAGCTTTTCAGTGAAAAAGAATATTGGAGTAAAGACCAGATTTTTCAGCCATCATTTGCAAAGCCTCATTTTGATTTCACTGCTTTTGATATGGATGTCATCGATAGAAGAAATGTATCTGATTTTATGATGCGTCATCAATTTCAAACTATGCTAAACGCGGCCAATCATTTCTTTAATCGCGAAAGATGGTTAGAGGTTTTTGATTCAAGCGTTGATCCAGTGACTAGCGATAGTATTTACCAAATGTATAGATGGCTTGATGATGGCAATTGTATTTATATAACGCCTGATTTACACTATGAACACCGCGTTTCAAACCACGGCAAAGAGGAAGGTAGTCACTATGTAAAGCGAAATAAAAAAACACCGAAAGGATTTCACGAAAGTATTGTCAACAAACTAAAAGCGATGAGATGAGTAATTTAGTTGTTCCACAGTTTTTAGGGCGTTTAGGAAATCAGTTTTTTCAGGTTGCAGCCGCTATTGGCTACGCTAAAAAATACAATACTGAATGGTTCGTGCCGCAAGGTTATCATCATCGCGAAATTTATAAGCATTGGAGCCTGCCAATATATCGGGGCAACATTCGTAAACTGAAGCTTTACGATGTTGCTACCGATCAAGGATGGGGTTATTCACCTATACCATTTATGGACGGTGGCGTTCAATTGCGCGGATTCTTCCAATCACAGATCCATTTTGAGCATGGTGAACAGGATGTTAAGAACGTTTTTAAGTTGCAGATTAACCCTATTGATTGTGTCTCTTTGCACGTTAGACGTTCGGATTATCTCGCACCAAATCAAGATACTTTCAAACCTATCGATATGAATTATATCACTCAAGCGATGGATGTGTTTAAGCAATCAGGCAAGACAAAGTTTATGGTAGTGTCGGATGATCTGCCATGGTGTCGCGAAAACATTAAAGATCCTGATTGTGAGATACTATTCAGCAACGGACAAAGCGTTTATTCTGATTTATGTCTCATGGCGAGCTGTGAAAATCATATAATTTCGAATAGCACACTCGCGTGGTGGGCTGCATATCTTGGAAGAAACGAAAACAAATTAGTAGTTTCGCCAAGTGCTGAAGCGCCCAATTGGTTCTTACATAGCAGAATGGATACGAGTAACTTATTGCCGAAGGAATGGATTCAAATTAAATACAGATGAATATATTAGTAACAGGCAGTTCGGGATTTATTGGGGGGCATTTAGTTAGAAGGCTAAAAGCAGAAGGCCATTTCGTTATTGGTGCAGATCTTGTAGAGCCTGAGTACTCACGACCAGATGAATTTCATTTGTGTGACTTGCGTAATTCTGTTTCATGTTATGAGATATTCATCAAACACAAAATAGATCATGTGTATAGTCTGGCGGCTTTAATGGGCGGGATGGGATACATAGGCGATTCAAAACATAGTTACGATGTAATGATCGGTAGCTCACAGGTTGTTATTAACACACTGGATTATGCAATCAGAACAGGCGTTAAAAAAATATTCTATAGTTCATCGGCTTGCGTTTACAACCAAACGAAGCAGGAAAAAACAACCGATGTTTCATTAAAAGAGAGTGATGCATACCCATCTTTTCCGGACCTAGTCTACGGCTGGCAGAAATTATTTAGTGAGCAACTACACCAAGCGGCAAGCGATAGAATTGAAGTAAGGATCGCAAGGTTTCATAACATTTACGGTCCTGAAGGATGTTATAAAGGAGGAAAGGAAAAGGCACCGGCTGCAATTTGCCGAAAAGTGGCAAGCGTGTCGGAACATGCAAAAACTGGCGGTCGGGGTATTGATAAAATACAAATTTGGGGAACGGGTGAACAAACCAGGTCTTTTCTCTTCATAGAAGATTGCATTGATGCAGTTCGTTTGCTAATGGATTCCGATCATACAGAACCTATAAATATAGGAAGTGAGGAAATGATTTCTATCAACGACCTTGCTAAAATGGTAATTGGGATCGCTCAATATGCAGTTCGAATTAAGAATGTAAAGGGTAATGTTGGTGTAATGGGAAGGAATAGCGATAATACGGTAATCAGAAACGTTTTAGGATGGGAGCCTAAATTCACACTACGCGAAGGCATGACCGAAACTTTTAATTGGATAAATCAGGAGATTAATGGGAAATAACCTATCAAGAAAGCAAAAGCTCCACAACGAAAGAGTAGGAGCGGAAGCGAAAGAAGTTTACACTAAACTAACGGCCAAGTTTTTGGAGTTCTTTATTTACTCTGATTCACCGGACGAACAAAAGATCGTTGACAAGATGGATGAACTATCAAAGAAGTGGAGACTATATTGCAAGGCTAAAAACCTTTTGCCAACGGTTTATCCGATTGTTGATCAGTACATGGAAGGCGTTATAAAGCAGTATTCAGAGATGGGTAAAAAGACCGATGATGGATTTGGAATCGTTGAACCAAAAGTAGTTAACGATGGGATACCTGCATAACGGAGTAAAGACAGGCGGGGTTCCGATAGACTTTATAAAAAGGTTTGTTGACGCTTACGATATTAAGATTTTCATTGAAACTGGAACAGCGGGCGGTCAGTCAGCACAAGATGCTGCAGCTATATTCGAATCAGTTCACACCATTGAGATAGTAGAAGGCCGGTCCAATGTTTTGTGTCCTGAAAATGTGAGTTTCTACATTGGTGATAGTTCGAAACTTTTAAAAACAATTGCAGCGCCATTCAAAGGCCAAAGGATAGTATTTTGGTTAGACGCCCATTGGTCTGAACCTTACGAATCACCTGAAGGAGTAAACGAATGCCCGGTACTTGAGGAAATAGCATCGATTAAAGGCCATGACGCTTTAGTTTTGATTGATGATGCGCGTTTGTTCTTTGGTGCCCATCCTTATCCTGGCGATCCAAGAAAGTGGCCTAATTTTCAAAAGGTATTTGCTTACCTTCGTGAAAGCTTTCCTAAACATGAAATTACAATAGTCGATGATTATATTATTGCTATACCTGATTACATGCGTGATACGTTCCACGTGGAATGGAGAGAGAGATTTAAAGAGCGTTATCCGGAAGCTATCGACCGTGTTAAAACGGAAATGAGGAATTCATTGGAGTACTTAAAGGAGTTTGTGCGATGAATTGGATAGAGAAAATGTATCGTTTAAATGGCAAGGATATGTACTCTCAGAATTCTGAGGGCTATTATCTTGAATACATTTTCGATAACATCTACGTTCATCCACATGAAAAACGATTCATTGATATAGGTGGTGGGGATGGGTTCTACCTATCAAATACCCGACATCTTGATAATTTAGGATGGTCAGGACGTGTTTTAGATCGTGAAAATGGTATAGATATTACAATTCAAAATGTACAGGAATTCATTGAATTTAATCCAGCAGTGCTTTCTATTGACATTGACGGTAACGATTTTTGGATTATAGACGAGATTTTAAAGGCTCAAAAACCGGCTGTTATTATAGCAGAATTCAACGCTTCATACATCGACTCACGCGCTATAAAATACAATCCTTTACACGAATGGGCTGGCGATTCTTACTACGGATTTACTTTCAAAGCAGGGGAAAAGCTTGCTGAATTGCACGGCTACAAAGTAATTTTCCAAATCGCTGACATGAACATGATAATGGTTCGCGCTGATTTGATCGAAGGCTTATACGTTCCGCCTGTGACATATAAACAAAGTGATTACTTTAAAATGTCGGAAAGAACCGATTGGATTACCGTATGAAAATAGTTGAATGTAATGTTTGGTGTACGGCTGTTGATAAACAACTGATCGAATTAGGTGTTGCGGAAGGTGATTCATGGATGCCAATAGCGGTTGATTTTACCAGAGTTGTGGCAATTAAACTAAGTGGTGAAAATGATTTTTTAGGGGATGATAAGGCCACATTGTATTTCGATGGCAGAGAGTTGATAGTAGATATTTCGTACACAGAAGCAATTAAATTATGGAAGTATGCTAATAAGCTTTGAATCAATAGTAAAGAAGTACGGTAAGCCAAACGGTATCCTACATTGTGGAGGGAACATAGGGGAAGAGGCACAAGCCTACGACTCTCAAGGCGTAAAAGATGTTTGTTGGATAGAAGCCAACCCCGAACTTATCCCAACGCTAAAGGCAAATGTGAAGCAATACGGGCATAAAGTTGTAGAGTCTTGTGTTTCTGATATGGAAGGTTTTGAGGTAGTTTTCCATATCTCGAATAATGCTGGACAAAGTAGTTCTTTCTTGGAGCTTGGAACCCATAAAATTCAGCACCCTAGCGTGCATTACGTGAAAGATATTACAATGAAAACAAGGCGTCTTGATTCAATGGGTTGCTGGGGAGGGTATGATTTCCTTAATTTAGATTTACAGGGCAGTGAGTTAAAAGCAATGCGCGGGCTTGGAGAATACTTGCACAATTTTAAATTGATTTACTGTGAAGTGAACAAAGCAGCGGTTTATGTTGATTGTCCACACGTAAACGATATAGACCTATTCCTTAATGGATTCGGTTTTAAACGTGTTGAAACAGCTAAATGGATAGGAGACTGGACAGACGCAATTTATATCAAAAAATGACACCATACATCGAGCGAAAGAACACGCACAAAAAGCTGTTCAATGACTTGCTAAAGCAAAACATTAAAGCTGTTGACATTGCAGCGGCCAACATGATGAACCCGGAAGATTACCCGGTTTTCAAAAAGTTGATGGATAAGTTGATTAAGAATTATAAATGACCAGAATCCAAGAGTTTCAGAAGCCGATAAAGGTTGCATATCCCGATGGAAATTCGGAAATCTTCGAACAATGGTTAATTGCTAATTGCGACCATCCGGATTATCTACCTATAAACTGGTGTGGATTTTTCGTGAATAATAACTATGGTAAGGATCGCATTCCAATGCAGAATTTGCAGCGGTTTGTTAACGGATTGGATAAAAATAAACGTTGGTTTTCTGTAACCCAATATGACCTAGGAATACTTACGGACATTTCAGGATTGAACGTTAAAGTTTTCGGGTCCGGGGGTGGTCGTATAGACTTTCCTATTCCGTTGATTTGTAAGCCTCACGGAAGATTGGAAAATGATAGGACCATATTCGCGAACTTTGTAGGGTCGATAACTCACCCGCTTAGAAAGCGAATGATTGATGTTTTGAAAGGCGATGATTACTACATTTCAACTGTTCATCATTCAATTGAGGACTTTTGCGGTATTCTTTCAAAATCAATATTCACGCTTTGTTGTCGTGGTTTTGGGCTTACATCATTCCGGATATGTGAAGCATTGGAACAAGGAAGTATACCAATTTACATATCAGACGAGTTCATCATCCCAGGTCACAAAGATTTCAACGAATACGGGGTATTAATCCACTCCGATCAGATAAACGAGATAGACGACATTTTGAAATCAATCTCAATAGATCAGATAGTTTCAAAACAGGAAGCAGGGAAACGGATTTATGAGGAAATGTATTCATATTCTGGATGCAGGCAGTTAATTTTGGATAACCTATGATTGAAGTTGGTAAAACATACGACATAAAAACTACTAGATATGGTAGTAAGTTTAAGGTCAAGAAGATAAATGAGAAAGGTATTGTTTGTGGGTATTACATGACCCCTGACAATAAATATAAACAAGGTGCTTGCATCAAAGACGTAGAGTTTTTAAAATTAATAACAAATGCTTGATTTCATCCTACTTTTAATCATCGGTAGCCTTTGGATTTGGGGTGTATTCGCGGTGTTCGATGATGGTATGATACTATGGCCAATTCGGGAAGGATTAGAATTTAGACTTCCTGTTAATTGCCTGAAACCTTTCATTTCCTGCCCTGCATGTATGGCCAGTGTCCACGGGGTAATAATAGGGACTATTTACTACGACTTTCAAATTATAGTATTGGTTTACATGATTTGCCTTTGCGGTCTTAACTTCATCATTAAAGAATATTTATACCCATGAGTTTATTTCGCCCATCAAAAAGAGATTTATATCAGCTTAAAATTCTGGTTGAAAAGAACCTCACAGAAGCAGAGATTCAAAACTTCATGGATGTTGACTTTGGCGAGTTTGCCAAGTGGAAACAGAAACCGGAAGTTTTAGAAATCCTATCCACTCGAAAGGTGATAGATTCAAGCAAAGACACAATCAAGCACCCGGATTTTGCCGATCAGGTTGAAGTAGCTTTCGAATGTGGGTTAGTGAAGTACTACCGGTTCACAGATCAATATAAGATGCCCACAGGTCGATACAAATACATCATGGCAGCGATTCGAGAAGTTGATCTACGGATGGACCTTTCGACCATGAACGGCTATGTGGACGATTTAAAGAAGTCTTTGGACGGTCAGGCAAAGCAGATCGATTTAGCAAAAGCTTGGAAGACTATTTTCAGTATAGAAACGCGTCTAATGTTGGCATTCGAACCGGCAGGTATAAAGAAACTTGCTTCAGTATGCTACTTTACCGAGGATGAGATTTTGACCACATGGGATAAGGATGTGGATGGTAAAAAGAAGGTAGAGTTTTGGGATAAACACAACTGTCTGGATTTTTTTTTGACGAAGCCTATTTCAGAGTTAATAAGACTGAACGACTCTTCCATAACCTCTTTGGAAACATATTTGAGCCAGGCATCGGTGATTCTGGAGGAATTGAGTTATCAAGCACCCCAACCATCATCGGAGAATTTATAAAGAAATGGGAAAAAGATATTGTGTATCTTAGCGACTACAATCCAATAAAAGAGCGGGAACTTAGACGGATGGACATTTATTCTTTCTATTTTCGCATTAGTGATCAAAAGGAAAGAGCCGACAAAGGCAAGAAAGGGAAGTTTGGCCGTGAGGCGTGGCAATAAATTCTAGTTCTATGATGGCATGGACGATAAGCAGGTTAACATCAACATTAACTATAAGGTTAACACGGTTGAAGTAGAGAAGGCTCAACAGCTTGTTCAAAAGGCACAGGCAACTACAAACCAATTTCAACAGGCATCACAACAGGCCGGGAAGTCAACCGAGGCAGCGTTTAAAGCCGCTGGGGCTTCTATCGAAACTCTTAACGGTAAATTACTTTCGCTAAAGGATCGCATTACACAATCTTCAGATCCTAAAAAAGTAGCTCAATTATCTGAGCAATACAAAAAGCTAAAAACTCAGGTAGATGATTTAAATAAATCTGCTTTTCAAACCCCGAAAGCCATTGCTGAAACAGGCAAGGCAACTCAATCGCTAGCTGGGCAATTAGGAGGGCTTTACACGGCTGTTAAACTTGCTTTTACTGCAGGCATAATCAAGGAATTAGCGACAACAGCCATAGAAATGGCTAAACTTTCAGGTAATGTAGAGGGAGTTTCGAGAGCTTTTAACAGAACCTTTCCAGATGCCGAGTCACTTTTATTTAAGCTAACAAAAGCCACTCATGGTACGGTATCTGAATTTGATTTGATGCAAAAGGCACTCAAGGCCAAAAACTTAGGTGTTCCAGTTCAAGAATTTGCAAAACTATTAGAATTCGCAACTACAAGAGCGCAACAAACCGGTGATAGTGTTGATTACTTGGTTAATAGTATAGTCGATGGATTGGGGCGTAAATCTATTCTAAAGCTTGATAACCTGGGAGTATCAGCCACTAGAATAAAAGAAGCAATGGGGGGCATTAGCCTACAAGCCGCTAGTGTTGCACAGGTAACAGAGGCGTTTACAAAAGTAGCAGGGGAGGAGCTTCAAAAAATGGGTGGATACGCTGAAACTTCAGCAACCCAAGTTGATCAATTAACGGTATCATTTGCAACACTTAGACAAGAATTATCACAAGCTATAGAAGCAAGTAGTTTTGTAACTTTTGTAAAGGGTTATGTCGACAGTTTTGTGTTATTATTAGAGGCAAGAAGAAATGGTAATACTGTTTCTGAACAATCACAAGAAAATATAAGAAAAGAAATTGCGCAAATAAGCGCCACAGATTTTACTACACGAAATCTTACAAAATCAAAAGAAGAAAATAATAAAATACTTGAAGATGAAATAAAAATATTAACTAAAGAGGTTGGCGCATGGAGTGCCTTCAAGAATATACAAGATAATGAAATAAAGAATCTAAAAGAAGAAAAGAAAGAGCTTAATGATAGGGTTAAGAATCATACTATAGGATCAAGACAAGCATCTGAAAGATTAGTTCAGATTTCAGAAGAGATTGTAATTAGTGAAAAATTACGTGATGCCAATAAAGAAGATGCATTAATTCGCCAGGAGTTATTAAAAATTTACGCTGCCCAATTAGTGGCTAGCAAAAAACAAAAGGATGTTGAGGTAGAGCAATTAGGCATAATCGAACAACTTCAGGAAGACATTCAAAATTTAGGAGACAAGATTAAAAAAGCAAGTTCATTTGAAGATATACGAAGGCTTAATGATGAACTGAAAGTACTTCAGGCTACGTTGACTGAAATACAAAATTCTACTAATCAATTTGATCCGTTAGCGTCTGTAACTTTTGATATTAAAAATAAACTTGCTAAAGGTAAAGTCAATTTAAAAGGCGATGATTTAATAAACACCGAAGAGTTAACAGCGGATACAGAAAGGTTATTTGGAGAAATTGGACAAAAGGCCGCTGATAGTTTCGTGTTAGGAACAAAAAATCAGTTAGATAAATCAACCGAATTACAACAAGCTTTTGAAGATGCTAAGGCCGATTTAATTAATGCAGGTATAGACATTGCAGCTAACGCATTGGTTGATTTGGCTAACATGGAAGTAGATTCTTATTCACAAAGAATTAGATTATTGCAATCATTCTATGATGATCAAATTACAGCGGCAGGGGACAACCAAAGAGCTAAAGAGGAAATTCAACAAAGGGAGAAAAAAGCTATTGATAAAGCAAGGCGAGAACAAGCTAAGAAAGAAAAGCAAGCGGCAATTTTTTCAATCATTATTAGTACCGCAGCGTCAATTGCTAAAACTGCTTCAGCACTCCCTTACCCTGCAAACATTCCAGGTATTATAATAGCAGCAGCAGAAGGAGCGGCACAGCTTGCGGTTGCTTCACAACAAAATCCTGGATTCAAGGAGGGTGTTTTGAATTTGAATGGAAAAGGAACTGGCACAAGTGATTCAATACAGGCCAGACTTTCAAAAGGTGAATCAGTAATGACCGCACAAGAATGGAAAACATCAAAGAATGTGCTGAAAGAAGTTCGTGCAAAAAGATTAGATGATGATGTTTTAGCAAGTCTGAAATTAGGCAACGATGGTGTTAAGATTGTTGGCGGCATGGACGACAAACGAATGATTGCAAAGTTGGATGAGATTAAAAACTCTTTCCCTGATGTTGAAGCACGCGGCCACCTGCTTTATACAACTAAGAGTAAATCCGATAATTATCGTAGATGGGTTCGTAAATCTTCAATGAGCGACTAATGCTATTTAAATTTTATTTAGAACATGATGTTTTAGGGAGCTTACAAATAAATGAGCCTGATGGATGGCGCGACCTTAAATTAGCCCTCGAAAGAGATACTAATTTCAAATCATTAATAGAACATTTTGTTGGTTCGTTTATTTTCTATGGTGATAATGGAATTGTAAATGGTGGGATTGATAGGATTTTAGAAGTAGAGAGAGATTTCGGACCAGATGCCAAACTGATATTTCGTTCGGAAGTTTCATTTGATGGCTACACATTCGAAGATTTATTCGAAGGACTTTTAAATTTATTCGGCATCATTGGAATGCCAGATAATAAAATACAAGTCCCTGTTATTCCAAATGATGTATGGACAAAATTTATTAATCGCCTTGATACTCCTGTAGATATTCAGGATTTTAAATCTTTGGATGATGAAGATATTGATGTATTTGATAGTATCAATTTAAAATTAACCAGCCAAGTTTTAAGAACTAAATATCTAAATAAACAAGATGATGGAGAGTATGCCGAATTTGATGGTATAGGGTATTATCAGTTAACACCAAATAATCCGGAATTAGACGAAGTAGATAAAACTTTTAACCTTCCTTTTTTATTTAATACTGATCGACCTGCTTGGTGGTTAGAAGCAACATATGACGGTAATTATGCTTTTGATTTCAGAATCGAAGTAAGCGAAATACTTTCTGTTTTAGGACAGACATTTGCTTTACGATTAGCTTCAGGAGGATTAAGTTCTCCCACAACTTTTGTATTTCAAAAGAATGATGATACACCAATAGACTTTGCGAGGTTTGACCATACTGGATTAGATTATTATGATGGTACTGATGTTTATTCGTGTTGGGATACCCCTCCAAGTGCTGTTACCGGGCTTTTAGCAAGTTCATTAGGAAGTACTATATTTTCTTATTCAACTACGATAGATTTAAAAAAGCGAGATGTAATAAGAATTTATCTAAATAGAACTTCAGGAGTTGATAATGTTCCGCTCTTATTATGGGGAACCAATGGAGCACCTTGTTTAGATGCATCTTTCTTACCAAAAAATAATCAAAGCGGACGCCCTTCTGGAATGGTAGAGTTCCCTACTTATTTTTCAGTAATAGCAGATACAATTTATCCAGAATCAAATGCTTTTTCATTCTTAGCTCATGATGCAGCCGGTCAAATACTTGATCGTATTGTTAGTGAGAATGGTATTTTCTATTCAGAACATTTAGGGAGCGATAGAACGATTTACCGACAATATCCGGGTGATGGTTGCGGATGGAAATACGCTATTTCTAAAGGCTTGCAAATACGTCAATACTCATTAATTGAAAAACCTTTTTTCATGTCTTTCAATCAGTGGTGGAAAGGTATAAATCCGGTATTATGTTTAGGATTAGGGCAAGAAGAAATAGACGGTGTTCAAGTTATTCGAGTTGAGCAAATGGATCATTTTTACGATGCTTCAAGCGTATCGGTAAACATTAGCAACGTTCAACAGATCACCCGAAACTACGATCAGGATGTAATCTTCAAAACAGTCAAAGTCGGCTATTCAAAGTGGCAAAGCGAAGACATTTCAGGGATTGACGATGCTCAAACTAAGCACACTTACGCAACACGCCTACAAAAGTCCGGAAATGACTTTATTATTGAAAGTGATTTTATAGCCGCGTCTTTAGCTATTGAAAGGACCAGAAGGGCAACAAAAATTAAATCGGCTGATGATAAATATGACAATGAGTCTTTTTTGATTGCAATAAATCCTATCCCAATAGACGTTTCGCCTGAAACCAGTCCGGATGTTAATGATTATGAGCCTGAATTAGATGAAAATTTTAGTTCTATAACCAATCTTTTAAACGCTGAAACTAGGTATAATTCACGAATTACACCGGCCCGAAACTTAATGCGCTGGATTCGGTACGTGTCAGGATGCCTTCAATCCTACATAGATTCGAAATTCAAGTTCGTATCGGGCGAGGGTAATTACGATATGACTTCCGACATGATCAATACATCGGATGGTTGTGACGAAATCAAATCAGACATATCAGAAAAGCAGGACTTACCGGTTTATGACGATCCTTTGCATCTTTCTTTTAGCTATGAGATAGTTGTTCCGCTTGAGTGGGAAGATTACCTATTAATAAGAAACAACCGTAAAAAGGCCATAGGAATAAGCCAAACTACCACCGGACATGTGAAGTTCTTTATTGACACTTTAGAGTATGAGTTAGTAAAAGGAATTGCCACAATTAAAGCTTGGCCAGTTGAATACTTCGAGATTCAGGTTATAGAAACTACTTCAAACTCGAATGTTTGCTACGCTGTTCCAGGGGATTGTGACGATGCTTATTTAACAGAAGATGGATTTGAAATGATCACAGAATCAGGAGATTGTTTAATTTTGAACTAATGAAATATATTTTACTTATATTCGCCCTATTGATCGCTTGTCGCGATGAGGATAATCAATTACCGTGTAAATCGGTGGCGAGACAATTTTCTGACGCAAATCCTGTACAATTTTGGTCTGTTGACTGCTTAACCTACAACGAAAATGAGGTTTGCGGGATTCATCCTAAATGTTGGTGCCATCCGTGGGAGTGTGACGATGAAATACCGGTTCAGTTTACTTCTACTGACGATGACGACTACCTACTAAATATTTACAATGAATCAGATTCTCTGATTGATTCTTTAGAATTTAGCAATGAAATTGTAAGGTCGGGATCACAGTTTTTGAACTTCTCAAATACTAATTTCTTAACAGGGATTCAATATTGGAACAACTTTCCAGGCAGCAATAGGGCTTCAGCTCAAACTTTTGCGTGGGAAGATTTACCAGTAGGAACTGATAATGCAATATGTGATGCAACTGGTTCTGGATATGAAAACTCCCAGTATTTTGCTTCCGAAAATATTATAGATGGTTTAGGATTCTGGCCTATTGGTGATTACGTTATACAAGTTAAGGGATGGAATCAGTCTATTGGCACTCCCGATGCTGTTGGTATTGGGTTATGGGGGATGAATAATTCAACATCACAAACTACTTTAAGCGCCACAGGAACCGCTACATTACCAATCGGAGGGGCGTTAACGACTCGTATTCTATCATTCACACTTACTCAAGAATACAAATATATCGCTCTCTCTTTAACTAGATTGGGTGGGGGTGGGGCATTCGATATACTTTGTCATTTGACAGAAATCAATATGTTATCAGCTCCAGGTGTTTTTGTTTCTAATGTACACAATGCATCGATTACACCATCTTTAGGATCACCAAGTATTTGCAATGAGAAAATAAGGTTAGAAATTTACAACTCAACTGATAGTGCGATTGAATACAAGTCTGATTGCTTAGATATTAGAGATTCGCACGACTGCACAACATTAATTGAATATTCGAATAATAGAAACTTCGCAGGGTTGATTTATCAAAACGTTAGCCCTGAACAAACATTTAATATTCGGGTTCCTGCTATTTTCTTTCATGAACAATTCCCGGAAGAAGATGAAGCTATGGAATTAACAACTGGTATTCAAAAAACAAGCGGTACACTAAAGGTTCAAAGATTATTTGATACCGACTACATGCCGTATTATATGCACAAGAAATTGCAGTTAATTTTTAAACATCAATTTATTACCATTGATGGGTTAAGTTGGTTGAAGGAAGAAAAGTACGAGATTCAACAAGGTGAAAGACGCTGGCCGTTAAAAAAAGCGAAATGCTTTTTAACTCAGGATTATATCCAGCGAGCAGTATTATAGGCTTTTGTAAACTTTAAATATTTGGCCGAAAGGCGTGGATAAAATTCGAATTATTATGAAAACATGGCCGATCTTTTTTGTAGTGAAAATACACCCGATTACGTTCAGCAAGAATGCGGAGCAGAGTTAGGCGGTATTACATTTGTTGCTTTACTTGATCAATCGATCGTTATCGATGAAGACAATGTAACAGCAACTTTAGAAAGTGCATCTTTCTGGACAACGAACATAAACACATCTCCTTCAAACAGATTTGTAATCCTGAATACCCGTGGTTCAAAAGCGGCAGGTACTCCTACTGAAGAGGAAGGTTATGGTTTTGTTCCAACAGAAAGAACAGGTGACGATAAAGAACTCGTTTTCGAGGCTTTAGGCGTAATGGACAATAGAGATTTTTGGGCAAGTGTGAACCAAAAACGTAACTGGCAACTAGTTTATGGAACAGCCGGAAAAGATGAGAATGGTAACTACAATGCTTTCTACGCAAAAGACGTTAGCGTTTACGCTGATGACACTATTGAGCAAAGTATTAAATCACGTATTCGTTATGCTGTTTCAGCAAAATGGAGTACTGCGATGGTGCCTTCTTTGCCTTTCCATTTTCCTAAGTCAGTTATCACCTCTTTATCGTAAGGGGGTTAATTTCCCCTTACTTTTTTTAAATTATGATATACGGAGATCAGGAATTTGCCGAACGTTTAAAAGCCATCATAAAAGATGGTTACAGGCATCCACTATACGAAGATACGGTACAGCATTCAAAAGAAATGTGTGTGCATATCTATGGTGAGAAGCCTATGTATTTACTCGAACGTGCAAGACCCCGTGAGGATGGAGATGTAACAGCCTACCGTATAGAAAATTATGAACCTTCCACCAAAGCGGGTGCTGATAAAGCTTTGGATATTGTAGGGAAGATTTTTAATCCTTCGTTGTATTCCATAAATTTCAAAGAGCAAAACGAAGATTCTAAATTACTTCAAGATTACACCCTTGAGTATTACCCGAATTACAATTCATTAACTTCTTACGATAAAGAAGTTTTACTTCGAAAGATGATTGCTGATCCGAATGCAGTTTTAGCAATCAAGCCTCAAGAGTTTCCGGAAAATGATGTAGAAAGGCTAAAGCCAGTTTCGGTTATTTATGGATCTTGTAATGTCTGGGATTATGAAAAGAATTACTTTTTGATTTACGACTACAAAGAGATCGTGAATAATATTGAGTATCATTACTTCTACTACTACGACAAAACTCATTACATCGAGTTTAACGTGTACTTTGTTGCTTCAGATCAAAGTATAGTCACTAATGTAATTGATGAGTATAAGCATGGTTTTAATGAACTGCCAGCATGGTTTCTTCGTGGAAAGTCTAAGGCTTTGGATAACGGTTCAATAGTTTATGAATCCTTCTTTTCAAGTGCCTTGCCTGATTGGAATCAGGCTGTTATTCATAATTCTGACCTATTGGGCGCGTACATTACTCACATGCACCCTCAAAAATATGAGTTAGCTGAAGAATGTAATTTCAAATTTAAGTTTGAAGGAGTTGACTACCCATGCAGGGGAGGTATTGTAAAGTACGGACCAAAGAATGAACAAGGTAAAACAATGGATTGCCCGCATTGTTTAGGCACTGGTTATCATTCAGTTAAATCACCTTACGGTACATATCAATTCAGCCGGTCGAAGCTGGAAGAGGGCACACCATCAGGTATTATGCCAGTTGGTTATATTAATATCCCTGTGGAGGCTACAAAGATGTTAGAAGAGCGTTGCAGCATGCTAATGAAGCGCGGTATGTGGGCTATTAACATGGATGTTGAGGACTCAATAGGTGAAAATCAATCTGGAGTGGCAAAGGTTATTGATCGAAGCGCTCAAATGGATACTTTGGCTGGAATTTCAACGGTTATGTATGACATCCATTTAACTAATCAATTCTACTTTACGAACAAGTATATGTTCTCTATTGCGGCATCAAGTGCCAATAAAAAAGAGGATAAAAACCTACCTGAAATAAACAAACCTACCCAATTCGATATTCTCACTACTTCCGAATTGATTAATAATTTCGCGGTAGCTTCAAAGTCAGGTGTAGACAAAAACTACCTTCGTTTGAAGTCTATAGAGATCGCAAACAGGGATTTAAGCACCTCACCGGATGTAAGAAACTACTTGGTAACGATGCTCAATATAGATCCTCTTTATGGATTTACTCAGGATGAAATGAGTTTAGGCGCTACAAGCGGAGTGATTAAAAAATCAGATTGGAGTATTCACGAAAACTTAAAACCTTTCATGGATCGTGCTATTGAAGAAAAGCCTGATTTCTTGGAGCTTGAAAAATCTGAACAATTGGTAATTCTGAATAAGTACGCTGAAGAACTTATCAAAAGCGAAAAGCCAAAAGTTGACGCGAATATGATTAGCTTTGATCAACAGCAACAACTTAAAAATGTATCGTGAGTGCCTCCGAATTAGCGGAAAGTATTGAAGGTTTAGTTATCGCAGGAAACGAAGCGTATGGATTAGCTTTGATTAAAGTCCAAAACAAGCTTTATAACGACCTTGTTACTATCCTGAAATTCGTTGAAACCAATGATGAAGGGTACATTCTGCAAAACGCTGGCAACCGGCAAATACTTCGAGCGGCACAAGGTCAATTCGATAAAACAATCCAAGGTTCAATCTATCAAAGTGCTTTAGAACAACATCTTCAAGCTATACCGGCAATTGATTCGCTTAACGTTACATACTTCGAAAGTATTTCCAGTGCATTTAAACCTAACCGGGTATTCATCCAGCAACTACAAGCGCAGACTATTGAAACTGTTAATTCGTTGGTTCTGCAGGATGGGTTAGCGGCTCAGGTTAAACTTCCGTTGAATCAAATCCTTTCGCAGAACATCAATACAGGTGGTTCATTTTCCGGAATGCTCCAGCAAGTTCAAACATTCGTCAAGGGTGACAGTACTTTGGATGGAAGGCTTTTAAGTTACTCGAGAGGGATTGTAAAGGATTCACTTTTCCAATATGCCAGAGCTTACCAAAATTCGGTTACGGCTGATTTGAAATTGGAATGGTTCGGATACGTTGGCGGGCTAATCGATACAAGTAGACCATTTTGCATTGAAAGAAATGGACATTACTATATTCAAAAAGAGATTGAATCGTGGGCCAGTTTAGAATGGAAAGGTAAGAATCCGTTAACTACAGAAAGTTCTATTTTCGTGCTTGTAGGTGGATTTTCGTGCCTGCACCAGTTAATTCCAGTGTCAGAGTTGATTGTGCCAAGTGAGGAAAAAGAAAGAGCAAAAGAATTAGGCTTCCTTTAGCCAGCCCTCACCAACTAATACATGCAATCTTAATGTGGTCCTATCTTTAGCATTGTATCCGAACAACTTAGCGAAATATCCAGAAGAGTCTACAGTTCCAATAGAGATATATCCATCAGGAAATTTCTTTCTCATCTTGATAGTAAACGCCTTAACTCGACCATGATTAGAAATATGGTATCGATCCTCGAAACCTTTAATTGGCTTCCAAATCTCTTCATCAGTGGTAATCATTTCTTTTCCGGTTTAACTACACTTTCAATTTTTTCCTTGTACTCAATAATCGCTTTTCGATAAAGAACTGATTTATTACCCCCTTCTTTTTTCCCTTGATTGCTTGCCCACTTCATTAATTCTTTCTCAATCTTAAAACAGTCTTGTATCATAGTTGTATAAACAATGTTTTCACAATATACTAATGTTGTACTAATTTAAGCAAATATTTGTTATAATTTTCTTTAACCTGTTGATTATCAATACTAAATTCGAACAAACAAATTTTGCATTATGAATAAATTATTAGTTCGGGATTCAAAAGGTATAGAACGGGAGGTGACTAAGAAAGCTTTTGAACTTGTCGGCCATACTTACGGCTATGTGATTATTGGAGAGGTAAAAGGAAGTTCTGATGGGTTTACGGAGGTTCAAAAGGTTATGCAGGAATTGAAGGAAAAGAAAGCTGCTGATGATAAGCGTAAATTGGTTAATCAGTTTGTTGAGGATCAGCAAAAGCCACAACCTGAAGACTCATCCGTTAGCGATGAGGACATCAAAGAAGTAATTAAAAAAGGCAAACCAGGTCCAAAACCTAAAACAAAATAAGCATGAAGTACAAAGATTATTTTTTAACCCTCAAAAATCAGGGTAAAATTACTAATGAGGCGTTTGATAAGTTTTTAGAAACGGTACCAGAAGGCGAAGTACCAGATGAGGTTTTTTCAGTTCTTGAATCGACATTTATGACTGCTGACCGTGCAATTGCTGATAAAACAGTCAGCCTGAAATTAAGAAGTGAGATTCTTGATCCGCTTAAAAATGATTTTAACGACATACTTAAATTACTACCTGCCGATATTGTAATGGATGTCGAAAAGGAGCAAAGCATATACAAAAAGTTGGCTAAGATCAAAGAGGGGTTGCCAGTTGCTTTTCAAAAAGCATCAAAAGCCCCAGATGAGGCGGAGGCAAAAAAGAAACTTCAAGAACTACAGGCATCTAATCAGGAATTACTTTCCAGGTTCGAAAAGTTGAATTCTGAAACAGAGAAAAAGGAAAAAGCCTTGCAATCTGAATACGAAGGCAAAATTAAAAATTATAAACTTGATAGTGAATTGGAAAAGAAGGCAAATTCTTTTACATTCGCAGAGGCTTTCAAGGAAACGCGAGGGTCACTTACAAAAGCAATATTGAATGAGATCAAAGCCAACAATAAACTTGATCTCGTGGAAAAAGACGGGGAGTGTGACATCTTAATTTTAGATGAATCCGGCACTCCGAGGTTCCAAGGTAACACACCTATTACCATTAATTCGTTACTCGAAAATCCTTTCAAACCATTTTTGAAAGTATCCGAAAACGAAAAACGTGCTGATCCTGATTCAGCGAGGAAAAATTTCTCTGTAGCCGATCAACCAAAAACAAGACGAGGAGCTTCAACAGAGGTAAAGTAATTCAATAATGCCTCCAATTAATTTAAATATTGTCGGAGCGTGTGAACGGATCGTAAAAGAAGCCGAAACACTCGCAGGACAAAACTATGCGTTCAATATGCAACGCAAAACTGGTGCTCTTGACTTCATTACATCCCCTGAAAATGGCGGAGTAGATGCAAGTTTGATCTCTCATCAGGCTGGAACAAAACTAGCAAAACTGCATATCTTTTACGATCAACGTACAAAGACATGCGAGACTACTGATGATTGCTTTTCAAATGTGTGCGATGATGGATTTACTCCACTTCGTAAAGAAGCTGATATTACAATATCGAGCTGTATTAAAACTAAGGTTCGTGGTTACTCCAATGATGATATGGCAGCTTTGTGTAACAACACAGAAGTTTTCATGCGCGAAAGAGGATTCAGCGATTTAAGAGCTGCACGTGAGCATTTCTCGGAGAAGATTCTCGCATCCATGGATGCATTAAGAGGTCAAAACAGACGATTCAATGGGACTACAATTGCGGCAGGTAATAATGCCACGATTGATTTGTTAGGGGTTGATTCAAACAGTCAGCCAATCCCACTACCGGGTAATTTCGCTTACATGCCTTTGGATTATCAAAACAACCAATTGAATGGAACTCCTGCCGTAATTGGTCAGGGTAACTTCGAATTGTTTTGGAAACTTCACGGCTATTCTTGCTGTAATTCATCCACTCCTTATGGAGAGGCTAATATTTCTGGTGAAGTTCGTTTCTATCTTGATCAAGCGGCCAATGCTGTTTTAGGTGCAAATGATGTTTTAATGGTGGCTCCCGGTGCTTTGCATCTGTTGACATTCAATGAAAACAGAAACATTGCCGCTTCTGGTGTTAACTCACCTGATGCGTTCCATATCGTGGTTCCTGATCCTGCTGGTTATCCATTCTCATGGAATCTTGATTTCTACTTTGATCATTGCGATAAGGTTTGGAAATCACAGTATTCAATCCTGTGGGGAATGTTTGATACTTTCAGAGATGATTCGTTCAGTAACAACTCAGAAACAACTGGTTCTCCTGATTGTACTGACGAACTGGACGGGCTTACTGGAGTTTTCGGATTTGCCATCACTTAATCAGCGGTAGATTTTGTCTTGCCAATATAATTTCATCGCGATTGATCACAACTACCATTCGAGGTCCGGGCTTTTTGCTTCGGACCTCCCTGGGGTTGAGAGTTTACTTTATGAACTAATTTCGAAGGATTCGGAAACAGATTCAGAGGTTTGGGAAAGAATTTATTCAAACGCTTGGAATAATCTAGTTTCTGATGTTGACTTTGCTTTACAGGAAAAGTTTTTTGTAAATACTAAACTTATTTCACGTGAAACATCAACATTCTTGTCTGATGTTAATTCAAATACTGGATTGGCTGGCGTGCGGATTCAATTCCAATTGCCTAGATACGCACGTTTACATGTGGTATCTGTCGATGTAATCGCAGAACAAGGATACGCAAGCCCAGGAATAGCGTTGAAGTTTTACGAAGATGATGAAAATGGAGACCTATTATACGAAACTACAGACCAAGAAATCAGTCAAGCGGGGAAAGAAACTATTTTCGTTGACAAAGATTTCGAAGTAGATAAACTCTTCATCGGTTACGATCCTGCTTTATTTCAACTAAGACAATCAGAAAACAAAAGCTACGCTGGATTTATCACTAAACCGTTTGCCTTTGAATGCATGTTTCCATGTTTTGGTGGCGTTGCTTCAGTAAGTCAAATAAATGGTGGTGGTTTGAATGTAGTTTTCAATGTTTACTGTTCGGCTGAAAAATTCGTATGTGAGAATATCAATCTTTTCAAAAAGACTTTCTGGTATAAGATCGGACAGGAACTTGTAATAGAGCGTAGATACGGGAACCGGTTGAATCAGTTCACTACGATGATTCAGGAACGCGCTGAAGAGCTTACAAGCTTCTATCAGGCGAACTACTCACAATCTTTAGAGAACTCTATAAAGGCGCACAATGTAAACGAAGATCCTTATTGTTTCCAATGTAAAGGAACTGTAAATGTAAAAACTAACTTACCTTAATATGGCATGTAGTTGCGGGAGTAAAGGCGGTAAAAAGAAAAGACGTGGCAAATGAGCTTATCGGTACTATTGATAAATTAAACAGTGCAATCCGGTCCGAAAGGGTAATGCGTATTGCGCTCAGTTCTGTATTGGCTATTCACAAGCCCAGAATTTTCGAAAAAGGTTTAGACGGTTCTGATTCTAAAATAGGAACATATTCTACTAAGCCGATTTCAATAGCAAAAAAGAATCAAGCACGAAATACCGGTAAGACTTATTTCAAGACCGGTTACGCTGAGTACAAAAAAGACATTGGTAAGAATCCAGGTTATGTTAATTTAAGGAACACCGATCAAATGAGTATGGATTACGGCCTTGTAATCAATGGCAATTCATATGGGTTTGGATTTCATAACAAATTTAATTACGACAAGAGTCAATGGATGGAAGCAAAGTACGAGAAATCAATTTTTGATAACGACAATCAGGAATTAGATGTACTGGCAAATGTTTTGGTTTATGAATTAATTAAATCATTGTCATGACCGAAATAATCACAGATCTTGATACATGGACTGAAAGTTTTTTACCAAACTTAAATAAAAAGTTATGGGGGTTCTGTGAGCTTGCACATCGTACTGTGGCGAATGCTGATCAGCCTACGGTAATGACAATTAACGGAACTACTGATCGGCAAAACGTTACATTAGACGATCGTTATGAATTTATCACATGGTTCAGGATAGATCGCCCAACTGATTTTGTAGACAATGATGAATGGAGTTTCGGATTTAAAGAAGCAAGATTTCAAAGTCAAACATTCAGGTGGGTTATAGCGCATCGTGTTGAACTAGGAGAGAATATAATTTACAACATAGTAAATTCACTTCCTGAAAGTTTTGTAATCCCAGGTTATAAATTTGTTTTTACAAGCCCGTCAGGAAATATTGATCATGATCATGAAAGCATCTACCGAACTGAGTTAGGAAATACTGTCTATGAAAAGCACCGGTTCTCGTGGAATTTATATGTCATCAACTTGAGTGTTGAATTTATAGTTTGTGAACCTTTAACGAGTCCATAATGTCACAAAAATTTACACAACTATCAACAGGTACAACTCCAGACGGAACTGAAATAATGGCCGTTGTTCAAGGTGGTGCAAGTAAAAGACTTACCCTGCAACAGGTTATTAGTGCTCTTGTTCCCACAATTTCAAACTGGGATATGAGCACAGACGCTTTTCCCTCAAATTCAAAATCAGGACAAGAATATTATGGAATAAATGGGCCTACTGCAACACTTTTAGACCGAACAGGAAGCCCAATATCAGACGGTGTACTTTTGAAATCCCTACAAGCAAACGCCTCTACTTCTGATCCAACGCAATGGGCAATAACCTACACTATAATTTAAATTTATGACAACAGAATTATATTTAAAATGCTTCGTTGCTTGTTTAATAGGCAACATTATGCATGTTCTTTTTAAAATAAGATCAATGTACAAAGACCATGACGGAACAAATTTAGAGTTCTCTACATGGAAATATTTGAAGGAGGACAAATGGGCATTAATTACAGATGTATTCGCATCCTTTGCGTTGGTTTATTTAGTTGATGAGTTATTAAGCCTAGACGAGAGATTGCTTGGTAAAATAAAAATAATATTCGTTTTTGTTGGATTCACTGGAAGTTATGTAATACTTCAGCTTATGAGTGTTGCTAAAAAGAATTTCAGGCAAGCGGCTGGATACAAGGCGAAAGAATTTGACAAATCCACAGGCAACGAGAACAAACCAACACCAACAAAATGAAAAGGATATTAATATTACTACTCACTATTTGCTCTATTGCTTCTTACGGGCAGACTTTAATCGATCCAAGCGCAAGCCCAACTACGGCCAGGATAAACTCTGCTATCAGTGAGGCGTTACCCACCACAGGAACCGACACGTATAGCGTATCGCCCGTTGGTTCATTCTCCTACACTTGGTTAACCGGTAAAGCTGTTTCGATAACAATACCAAGTTCAGACGTAAACACAGGATCTAGTACTTTAAACTTTGACGGCCTAGGAGCAAAGAATATTCAAAAATGGTCTTCAGGTTCTTTAGTTGATGTAGTATCAGGTGACATTATAGGAACGGTCCGTTTACGTTACGATGGGACTCAATTCGTTATGGAAGGGGGAACAGGTGGAGGAGGTTCACAATCTTTGCAAGATGTCATTACAGTAAGCCCGGCAATTACTTCAGATATTAATATTACAAATTCAACTGGCAAAAAATGGCAATTTAGTTTAGATGATGGAGCCGGTAATTTTAGTAATGTGGTAATTGATCCAATCAATGGAAATGAGAACTATATTCAAACAGGAAATGCAAACAATGCTTCAAATGTTGGCATATTACCAGACCAAGCAGTTTTACTAAGTTCTGATCTAACAAATACATACGGAGACGCAACGGTAAAAGTATCTACATCAGGCCAGAATATAGTTGAAATAACAGCTACAAATTTTGGAAGTACTGAGCAGGGTAAGGTTTTAACAACTCCTTTAACTTCTGCTTTAATTTCCGGAACAGCAGGAACTTCTAAAGTTGAGCTTACAAAGACGACTTTAGAGATTGCACCTAATGGTAACAACGGGTCTAACGGCCAGATATTACAATCAGATGGCCAGTTCGCAACATGGCAAACAATATCCACAGGAAGCGGAACAGTTACAAGCGTATCGGTAACAACTGCTAATGGTGTTTCAGGATCAGTTGCTACAGCCACCACTACACCCGCCATAAGCTTAACATTAGGGGCGATAACTCCAACAAGCGTAAACAGTGTTGTTCTTTCAGGATCGTCTACACCTACATTGGCAGTGACTGGAACTAGTACTATTTCAGGAACGCATTCGGGGACTTCAAGCGGAACGAATACAGGTGATCAGACTACAGTTACAGGAAACGCAGGAACTGCTACAGTATTGCAAACATCGCGCACAATAGGAACCGTAACAGGGGATGCCACAAGTGCCGGAAGCTCTTTCAATGGGTCTGCTAATAATACCAATGCTTTAACGCTTGCCACGGTAAACTCAAACGTAGGATCATTCGGATCAGCTACTCAAGTAGGAGGTTTTACAGTCAACGCAAAAGGACTTATTACAGCGGCTTCTAATACTACAATAACACCCGCTGTAGGATCGATTACAGGATTAGGAACCGGTGTAGGGACATGGCTAGCTACCCCATCCTATACTAATTTTCTTTCTGCAATTACTGGCACTTCGCCTTACTGGCTTTCTGCAAGTGGAACCACTATGACAGGAGCAAATACAATAACCGGAACCACTACTAATACGCTTAAATTAAAATTTGATGCAATGGGTACAGGCATCACAGATGGCGCGGGGGTATGGTTAGAAAATAGCACAGCGGGAGCATTGGGGGCACCTCAAAATTCTCCTTCGGTTGTGCTTGATTCATATGTGTGGGGAACTACTTTAGGAACTTCGCAGCGAAGCAGATGGAGAATATTTGGGCTTCCAACACAAGCCGCTACACCAGTAGGGATTATAAAATTTTATCACTCATTGGCAGGTGCAGCGGATCAGGAAATATTAGGTATTCAAGCAAATGGCCAATATGTATTCGGGGCATCATTAACTCAGGCTACCTTGATTTTAAAAAACACAAACTCTCAAATCTCATCTACAGGTGTTGGTAATATTAATTTCATAACCAATCTCGGAACAACAGGATATGCATTAACCCATGCACCGGCCGGTCCAGTTTCATCTACGACAGGTGAAAACGGAGCTTTAGGGTTACCGTCTGGTGGCTTCACACCAGCATCTGGGTCAGCATCTTACAATCACCTTACAGCATCCGGTACAATAAACATGACTGGATCTTCATCAGGAACGGTTCGTGGATTTTGGTATAAACCAGTGTATACAGCAGCGCGGGGTGATGTGTATGGGTTGCTTTACGATCCTACGGAGACTTCAATATTAGGAAATAACTACAGTTTTATTTCAACATCCCAAGCCGCGAGGGGTGGGGTTGGAAGCGCTACGCCTAATTCAACATGGCAAGTAACTGGGTCTTTTGCGGCTGGATATGTCGCTAAAACAGCCAACTACACACTTACAGGAACAGACTATTTAGTAAACTGTACAGCTAACAGTTTTACTATTACATTACCTACAGCAGTTGGAATCAAGGGTAGACAATATATAATTAAGAACACCGGAACCGCTACTGTCATTACGGTTGCCACGACATCATCTCAAACGGTTGACGGAGCTGTTCCGGCAACTCTTACAAGCATGACGCCCATGAGATTAATGAGTGATGATGCAAATTGGATAACTTGGTAACAAAATTTATTATATGAAAATTAAACTATTAATCTTATCACTCGTTTTCGTTGCCTGTTCTGAGGCGCAAATTTTACCCACGTGTCACTTCGATGCAACTATCGGAAATACAACTTTTACAATGACTGATATCCCTGGTGAAAATCTTGCATACCCGTTATTTATTACTTGGGACGTTCCTCAAGGAAAAGACCTACCACTATTAGTTTTCATTCATGCATGGAACAGTGGAGCTGGAATAGATTTTGACACAGCCGCAATTCGTTATTTACACAATCAAGGTATAGCAGTTTTAGCAATTGGGATGCGCGGTAGAAATACTGGATTAAACGGAGTTAACGATATTGCCACCATGGAAACTTTACGCGATGCTGGAGGTTTAGAAACTTATGACGCTTATAAATCAATTCAATACTTTATCAATAGCATTGTAGGGGATGGGCACATCGATAAAACCAAAATCAGTGTATATGCCATAAGCGGAGGCGGCAGCTCGGCTGCAGGACTTGCGAATAAATTCCCCGGACTAACATCTACTCAAATCATTTGGTATGGTGTTACAAAAATGGGTTCATACGCAAGCGATCCAAATCCTACCGTCACAGGATGGTATACTGACAATTCATTTTACTACGGTAAAATTCAAGGTGCCGTTGGTGGAGTAGGTAAAGGAGGCCCTGGGTACATAGCAGGGGAGACGGATGAATACTATGCATCAAGAGATAACCACACAGGCGTAGGTAATTCTACTAATACAAAATTCCATCTTTACCATGATTCTGGAGATTTAACTGTATTCGATGATTTGTCAGATGCTTTAAGCGCAAAGCTTGCAAGTAACGGTCAGGCTTATGAATATCACCATTCAACAGATGGAAGTTTTGGGCATGATAAAGCTGATCTACTCACAGGTAAATTTAAGATATCACCTCAGTTCGGTTTGGATTGGGTTAGCGATGTAAAGACGATAAACAGAAGCGAGATTCCTAACTCTGGAACGCTTCGAGTAAACGGGTATTTAATCCCTGTAGATTACGCAATGAATCCTAAGTTTGAATACTGGATTAAATTGAACAGAAAAAACAATCCAGCCGTACCAGCCTCCCAATCTCGAGCAAATCAAGGTAAGGAAGGGTCTGCCATGGTAACGTACAATCTCGCAAATAACACTTTCAAAACGTATCTAATAAAGGGCAATTCAACGGTAGGTAATCAATTTCATTATGTTGACATAAAGAAAGGTAGTGATAACGTTATCGCGTTACTTGCCACAACAGATACGGTAACTTTAAAACCTACTCAATGGGATCTCAAACCTGAAAACATAACAGCTAACTGGAGAGCCTATTTAGACTTTTCAAATCCTGATTATTATCTGAATGATGAGACAGGGAAGGTTTCTAACGCATTCGATTTGACAGGCAATAAGAATATAGCTTTCCAGCAAGTTAAAACAGCCAGGCAGTCAGTAACGGGAAGCTACATTACAAATCCGGTAATGTTTTTTGCGGCTCCATCTGGCCCGCTAGCTTATCCAAATGAAAGCTTTTCTACAACAGGTGAGTTTACATTTATTATTTCTTTTGATCCTGATCAGACATCAATAACCTCATATAGTGAAATAATTGCTGGCGCTAATCCAGCATCAATACAGTTTACAAACTGGTCAGGTAGAATTATTCCAAATGTAGTTTTTGCAAATAGTACATACGCATCTGACTACACTAAAAACAATGCAGACCTAGGAAAACAGGTTTGGGCTTTCAGAAGAGATGCGGCTGGATTAGTTACCGCAAAGTGCTTGAACTCAACCGCATCTCTTTCTTATTCCATGGGAGTTAACACAGCTAGTTTTGATTTGAAATCAATCGGTAGTAATAACAATGTCAAAAAATTCACTGGCAAGATTTATAAAACTGCTTACGCTAAATCAGCATTGAGTGACGCTGATATAACCACGATTTTAACGGCTTGGTATAACGGAGGCTCATTATAAATTTTATGAAATCAATATCAGATAAAATAATGAAAAAACTAATCTTTCTACTACTACTTATTCCATGCTTTGTTAATGCTCAAAAGCTCATACAGCCGAAAGGTGTGATGTGGTTTTGGGAATACACAGACCCAAGTTGTAAGGTATGCCCTGTGCTTATCTTCTTACCTGGAAGTGGTGAAAGGTCAGATACACCAAATTTTAGTAAGATACAACGCAACGGGACACCGAAACTTTTAAAATCGGCCGGACTTAATTACTTGGAAGGATTTACGTTACTGGTTCCTCAACAGATAACAAGTAAAAGCGGGTATGTTGGTGATCCTAAAAACCCGGACATTATAAAGTTTCTTACTTACATACATGAGAATTATTTAACAGAACAGGTTTTTGTAACCGGGTTATCAATGGGGGCTGATGGAAGCTGGGACGCAAGCTATCGCGGAGGTTTAGCAATGGTGAAAGCAATCGTTCCTGTAAGTGGAAAGGGTGACTACAACGGGGCAAAAATAACCCAACAAAGAGGTATTAAGGCGTGGGGCATACATGGCAGTGCTGACACTGGTGTACCTGCAAGCGATGGCAAGCGCCCAATAAACGGGATGATATCAATAGGAGGCACACCTAAATGGACAATAATTAACGGAGGCGGGCATAATTCAGAAACGTGGGATGTTGCTTTTAGTTTAACCGATCGCGCTGAATTAGGAGGCACAACTATTTACAAGTGGTTGCTTAGTCTTGTTACAAAACCACCTGAAGAAATACCTGGTATTTATTTAGATGGACAGTTTTGCGGGGTTGATAGTTGTCGAGTAGATGGGCATTTAATCATGATTAAAAAGTAAATTACGCCATGACAGAATCGCAATTCATAATTATTCTAACATCAATATTAAGTTTAGTAATGAGTAGTCTTTGCATAGTTCTTTGGGCAATGTTTAGAGATAATCAGAAAAAACTAAGCGAGATTGTTTTGGTTGTAAATGACCATTCAACAGAGCTTGCAGTTGCCAAAGAGCAAATTGAAAATAACAGGGCTAAGATTGAAAGGCACGACCGATTAATATCGAATGAATTTCAAAATGAACTGGCCGATAAAATCTCAGTGAAACTGGCTATAATGAAATCGTTATGAAACGCTACAGAATTGAAAGGGTATACTTACCTACTCAAACTTTGGGAAGTTGGTATGATGGCGAGGAGGTGATAGCCAAAACTATGGAACTGCCATGGAGAGAAAACCAAAGATCGCCCGATTCTAGTAAAGCAAGCTGCATCCCTGAAAAGATTTATCTGGTAAAAAAACAACCTCCAAAACCTACAAGGCAATACGGACATTTCAGATTAATGAACACCGCTCCACGTCAAGGCATTTTAGTACATAGGATTACAAATGTAGAGGGGTTGCTCGGATGCATCGGGGTTTTTACAAGATTCGGAAACATTGATAAAGACAGCGATTACGAGGCTTTGGAGTCGAGTAAAAAATTAGAATGGATGTATTTGAATTTACCCGATTCTTTCGAACTTGAGATAATTAAAAAGCCTTCTTTATGAACTACTTCCAAAAGCACTACGGCACTGGCATAATGCCAATTTTAGCAGTACTTTTTATCATTGGGTTTAGCGTTGCCTTTTCAATATCATTTGAATGGTGGGTAGGTATTGCGACATTTGCCGGATTCGCTTTTCTGTTTTGGACTCAAAGGAATACGAAATGATAAAGTACGTGGTTTATTGGATCTTGACTTACACCGTTCAAACTGTTTGCCCTCAACAGTATAAACAAGATGATTTTGGCCGTGTTGGATCATCGAACTACACTACCACTCAATTATGCTGGAGAACAGAAAAAGAAAACCACTCTAAAGTTTTTCATAATTCCGATTCCGCCTATTCATTTTACAAAAAAGCTTTAGCAGAATCTAAAAAATACACACTAAATAAGTACTACACATCATTTGATGAATCAACTTTTAAAATAGATACTATAAAATCAGATGTTTCTAAAGTTAGGATTGAGTTAACAAAAGAAATTAACCCATGAAAGAACTAATAGCAGTATCATTTCTTTTCATACCGCTCATTTACGAGCTTATAGACGACCATCTTAAAGAAACTAATCACAAGATGGACGTATGGATTCGTGCCGGTTTAATGATCGTGTGCGCGGTAGGTCCGTGGTTATATGGGCATTCTTACTGGGGATCCGTAGCACTTTCTTTCGGGATATTCTTTCTTCTGTTTGATTACTTGATCAATATTATAATGCTCCGTAGGCGTGATTTCTTTAGCTTCTTAGGGACGACAGCCGAAACCGACAAGGTGAAGTGGTGGCACAATATGAAGCCGGTAAATAGGTTCTTAATAAGATTTGGGGTCTTTGCAATTGCACTGGCGGGATACATATTTGCGTAGTGATAAATAAAAACGCCCCGTATAAAATCTTGCAGACGAATGCAGGATAGGGGCGTTTAAACTTTTTTCTTTCTAGTCATGTATTTCGATTCAGACTAGCAAAACAAAATTAGCAATTTCCTAGCCAATTTCAATATTTTTTTACTAGGTTCCGTATGGATTGCCTGCAAACTCCAAATTCTTTAGCGAGATTTGAAAAGTTTCTACCGTACTCAGTCTTGTATTTATACACTATAATTCGCCTCATTTCTTCGCTTAATTTAGGGCAGCGGTTTTCTAACCCGTGTAGCCCTTTTTTTATGACATGATTTTTCGCATGTGTATATTTAGTAAATAATTCATAGTAAAAGCGTTAACAAGAAACATTGTTAACTACTTTAAACAAAAATAATTTTCATGGAAACGATCAAAAAATACTTCAAGTGGTTCCTAATCCTGATCATAGTGATCATCGCGGTAGCTTTACTTATTTCAAAATGCAGCCATCAGGTAAAGGAGAACAAGACCGAAAAGAAGGAAGATAAGCGACTCATCCAGATTCAGGCAAAACTAGACAGTTCTTTTAAGGCTGGCAACGTTTTACAAGATCGGTTGAATAAGAAGGCCTTGAAAGATAGCCTCGATCTAATCGAAAGCAAACGCGTAATAAAGGTGCTTAACTGGAAACTGGAAAAGGCAAGGCAGCCGGTTCAAAAACTAATAGATTCTATTCCGGAATTGGATAGGTTCGTTGATTTAGGCGATTCTATCCGATTCGAGCAGGATACTTTGATAAATACTTTGGTTAATCAGAAAGCGGAAATGTGGAGGAGCTTCACAAATTTACTTTCCATAGAGCAAAGCAAAACAGCACTTGAGCATGAAAAAGGATTGATATTCGAGGAGCAAAGAAACCGTTACCAAAAGAAGGCAGCGAAACGGTTCGTATTAGGTCCGGTGGTTTCAATAGATTACCAATTAAAACCCAGTATCGGGGTCGGGCTTACTTATAGATTGATCAGATTTTAACTTGTTATCAGATAGAACATTGGCCATAAATAAAGAACCGAAGCAACAACAAATGGCAAATATTACAATCAATGGTTCTGAATCATCAAATTTATAAAGTTCATGCATTGCTTGCCATCCTAATAATATTGCTAATAGATAAAAAGTGGGTATTAAAATTGAGTATTTCATCTCTGGTTCTATTTAAAAGTGAAGTTAGATGTTACTTCTTTTTAGGTTTTGCAATCACTTTCGCGCTGTCGATTCTTACACTGTCTAGTTTTATTCTATAGGCAAGATCCAAAATGTAGGCGTCTAAATCTTGAGATGTTTTTATCTTGCTTTCAGGCGTTGATTTAGGATCGTATATAACCAGACGTTTCCAGTTTTCTAATGCCATAAAAAAGTTGTCCATGTCTTTCGTTTCGATGGGCACGAATTTTCTGTAAACAGGGTTCTCTTGTGCGAAAGATGAGATTGAAATAAAAAGTAATGCTGCAATAATTAGTTTTTTCATGTTTGTTTTTTTTAAAGTGTTAAAGTAAAAAAGGGTGGAGGGTTGATCTAGCGTTTACTTTTTAAAACTTTTGTCCCCTTCCGAAATAGGAAACCCAATGCACTAAATGCCCTCCGCGTCCTTTTATTTCATTAGTTCATTCAAAAGCTTAACGCATCCAGCGAAGATAAATAAAGCAATCAACCAGCCTAATATTGATCCGGTAATCAAAACGAAAAGGACTTTGTACTTGAACATCCGAACCCTTCTAAAGTGCTCTATAAAGCGGTTGTACTCCTTTGTGCTATTCATACAAGTGATTTAAAAAAGTACCTCCGATAGCGTTTACCGGGCACTGTTTCCATATCCAAAGTTAAATTATAATCCCGTTGCAAGTCTGAAATTCTACTTCGAAGATCAGCAATTCTCAGATGCTTCCAAGCATAAACGCGGTCAACCTTAATTCCTAATAATAGTGCATCCATAAGCTTTTGTACTTCCGTCTTTTCTGGATTTACAGAGATCGTTTGACTTGTTGGTGTTGAGATTGTTTGCATATTATTTAGTCTTTTGGCTTTCTGTTGTGGTCTTCATGGTTAACTATTTAACATGAACAAGAAAAGTAGTCATCTCTATCCCCCCTCTCACCAGTAATGTTTTCCCAATGGTTCCACCAGGTGTTATCAATGTGTTCTCCTGCACTTTCATATCGTCCTAAATGGTGTTCTCGTCCGGCAATAATAGCATTTGCAAAAGCCTGTTCATCATAAATCTTTTCATTATATCCATAGTAATCATTAGACATGTGTTCTTTTGCCCATTCCATCATCCATTTTTTAGAAGCTTCTTTACTGAAGTCTAACGGAATTGATTCTTCAAAATCTGGATGACTCCAAACATGGCGCAAGGAAGTGATTTGTCGAGGGTAAACTATAAGCCAAAACTTTTCTCCGGGCTTTACTGACTCTTTCAAAAACGGATCAACTATGCCAAGGTGCTTATCTACATGATTTAAAGCTTTGTCCGTAGTTGAGTATGCGTATCCATTCTTTAACCCAATGTTTGCCCCCGGTATTAACTCTTCCCCCGCAATAACAGGCTCAACAGCTAAGTGAATAGCATCACGACCACCGTCTGTTATTATTGTTCCTAGTGTCTCTAAAGCATCAGTAGATACTTTCCTTTTTTCTTCACTCATAATTATTTTTTTTAGTTTTTAAAATAATCGGGCAGGATACTAAGCCTACCCGATACTTGACTTAATCACGCCCCAACGCCTTCGGGGATTTCTTTACGGCAAATCTGCCTTATAGTGTTCAATGATGGCCTCCATCTTAGCCGCGTAAAAGCTCTGTGCATCTTTGTACCCTTCATTATCATTTTTCCACTTGAGATACATTACCGCTCGTAAACGTTGTCCTGGTGTCTTACCTTTTAGTTCAACATCCATTGAGTCAATAATACTCTTTTCGTTGCTTTCGATTTGCTTTGCTGAAAAGTAAGCGAAGCAAACCATATTTCGGAGCGCGAATAATTCAGCGGCCTTGCCTGGGGAAAGTTCTTGAGTTCCGATGTTAACTGAAATACTTCCATCTTTTAACGATCTTATCGTTTCGATGATTACCGGTATCAATAATCCAGTCATAATGTTAGTGCTCTCATTTGATTGATACGCTTAAGGTTGACGTTGATTTTTTTAATGGCGGTATTATTTTTACCAGTTCCCCGGTGTCATCAATAACAACATTTAAAGGTTCTTTAAGTGATTTTAAAAACTCCTTACGCTCTTCAAGTTGTTTTTTTGCCTCTTCCATAATCTTGAATCGATCATTGTAAATCGGATCGTTGCACACATCAAAATCGTAAGTAGTGCCAGCTTCCGTTTTACTCATGGAAGAGCCATTGAAGATAAAAGTTTTTTCTGGATATTTTGCAGATTCGTTTACAAAGTTTGGCCGTATCTCTTCAAGAATTCTTTTACTTGCTTTCTCAAATGCCTTCAATAGTAAAAGTACTTCTAACGGATTTGCCTCACCCTGTTGCACCGATTCAATAACGCCATCCGAAAAAACATCCACCTGAACTTGTGAAATCGGGAGCAGCCTAGCCGCCCCGATTGGTGTCATTTGCATGTCCATATCAAAAAGGGAGATCCGATGCATCGATAGGTTCCTGAGTTGTTTCGGTATGACCTGGTTGGGTCAAAGAAGCATATTGTTTTGACTTCTTTATTTTGTCCTTTACAAAGTCAGGCATTGAGTCAAATACATTTTGGTTCCAATTGTCAAAGGAAAGCATTACAGTGTCGTTAACTTGATCAGGGCATACGAATCCCTTTGGCAAAGTCCCAACACTGCTAATGTCAGCATAGTCGTTCCCTGAGCCGCTTTTTTTATGGATGACATTTAACATACATGGCTTATTCAATAGCTTTGTAATATCAAACGACTTTGCTTCTTCTTCTGTGAAAGCCTTACCGCGCCATGATTCTAAGAATTTTCTAAGGGTAGCTTTTTCATGCATCGATAAAGTAAATTCCTTATGGATGGCGAAAGGTTGAAAGCCCTTCCCAAAGTCGTGACATTCAAGCGGAGTCTCAAAAGATATACGAACCTTATGCGATTCTTTGCCAGCATAGATACCAGTTTCTTCTTTGATCGTTCCAATTTCAACCATGCCGTAACACCTTGAAACATGGTTACCGGCTGGGATGAGTGTAAAATTACCTCCTTTGTTTTCTGCAATGATTGGCATATTAGTTTGTTTTAGTTTGTGTACTTGTCTCCATTATTAATAGGGGTTATAACTCGTTAATTAGACAATTCCGGTGAAACTGTATTCGCTACAGAGTTACTAAGGCAGTTGACACCATAAGAAACTCCAAGGTAAAATAGCTCATTGGTGAACTTTAAATTTAAAATAAACTCCGTTCTACCATCTAAGTTTGAAATTTCTTCAAAGTCAGTTTTGTTCGCCTGCAAAGACTCTTTAAAGGCGGGCATAGTTTCGTTGGCAATGCTGATTCTGTGTATCATTGGTTTACTGTTTATGGGTTACTCTTCTTCGTCTGGTTCTGGCTCATCCCTGTCGCTGTCGTCATCTTCTAACATTGAATCGGGTATTACTTCGTCTTCGCTACGTCCATCTGGACTATCCCATGATGGGCCTTTTGAATAATTTCGCCTGTGGTATCTCATGTTTCATTATTTTACAATTTGAGATTCGATATAAGACCCATAATTGACACCATGAGCAGCGGCATACCCACGCTTCCATGATGGCGAATTATTCTTTTTGTACCCAGCGGCAAATTCAGCCATTGTATACCCGTTAGCTGTTAATTGATCTTCTAAAATAGTTGCGAAGGTTGTGGTAGTAGTTTTCATTTGTTTTTCTGTTTAAATCTTCCGAAAGTAACATGATATTATTTTAATATCCAAATTAGGATTGTAATATTTTTTTGATACCTTTGAAATATAATTTAGATACTATGGCAAAGAAAGACGAAAAACAGCTACTTTTAAGAATAAAGCAATCTGCCTATAATAAAGTGAAGAAACGTGCAAAGGAAAACGAGCGCTCTATTAATAGTCAAATCGTTTACGAGATCGATACAAAAGAATAGGTTATGACAGAAAGGATACAATCAGTTTCGGAAGCTTTTTCAATGCAGCCGGTGCCTTGGTGGGTTGGTCAGGTTATAGGTAAACGAAAAATATCGCTAATAACGGAAGGTCAGATTATGGATACCGGTGACCCATTCGATGTATACATAGGATTCTATGAAGATGGCGGAAAGGCATTCCATATCAGAAAGCAATGCGCTACAGTAACTTATTTTTAGAGATAAACATTGAAGATAAAACCGCTGACGGGGATCAGGTCAGTGCGACAACCGACTCGTAGGAACAGAGAAGTGACTTAGCCTTTCAGAGTAAAGGCGTTTTTTCCCAACCACAAAAGTAAACAGAAACAAAGATGACGTACCTAGTTTTTTTCGAAGGGAAAGTATTTTACACGAATTGGTTTGATGTTGATAATCTGTATGTTCAAGGAATGACAGTAGTTAATCGGATTAATCACACCTATACAACTGACGGTAAAACGTGGTTAGAAATTGAAGAGGATCATCTTTAACCCCTCACCGGAAACATTGAGAAAGTATGAAGAAGCACATCAACTATCAGTTCAATCACCCTCAATACCATACGCTTCATGAGATCGCTCAAAAGCTAGGTGTAAGCGTGAAGCAAGTTTGTAAAGTGGACATGAGGAAAGAGATTATCGAGATGAACACTGGTTTAAAGCTTGTTAAATGATTTGCCACGAATGCAATACTAAATTTCAGGAAACACGTAGTTCAAATATCTACTGTTCCCATACGTGCTGCCAGCGTGTTTACCATAGAAGAAACAGGTATTTACTAGCTGATAAACGAGCGGTGTATAGGGCAAAGGTCTTTGTACCTAAAAAGCCTGTTACAATGACTTGTTCATGTGGCAAGGTATTCCAATCAAAACGAAAGAACAATACCACATGCAGCCCTAAATGCTCACAAAGGGAATACAGGGAGAAAAATAAACTTGCTATCAGAGAAAGGAAAGTTCTTTGGGATCAAAAGAAAAAATTGGAAACTAATTAGTCGGACGCCCTGAACTTGCTAAATAAATAGATTCGTATTTAAAGCAAATAGCAACAATTCAGACCCGACTAATTTGTATATTTGACAAGCCGAATGGCACCCATTGGTAAGAATGGATTTAAAACATTGTCATGCCCTTAGTTTACAATTGGAGTCTTACCGCTCTGAACGTTTACGGGGCTTTTTACTTTTTATGGAATATGAAGACTTTTTAAAAACCAAACATCGTAATTATACTTTGAGTGGTTTCGATGTTGATGAAAATGACCTGAATGAAAACCTTTTTGACTTTCAGAAGTACATTGTTAAACGTGCTTTAAAGGCGGGGCGTTACGCATTATTTTGTGAATGTGGAACGGGTAAAACAATCATGCAATTAGCGTGGGCTGATGCTGTTATTAAACATACAAATAGATCTGTATTGATTCTTTGCCCTCTTGCGGTAAGTGCGCAAACTATTAACGAGGGTTTAAAGTTTGGTATTCAGGTTAAGCGTTTTAAGAAAGACTTTACCGAACTAGGTATTTACATTACTAACTATGAACAACTCGAAAACATTACCGATGAAGAAATAGATAAATTCATCGGAGTTGTTTTAGACGAAAGTTCAATACTAAAAAACTTTACAGGTGTTTATAAGAACTTGATTTTGGATAAGTTTAAACAAACTCCTTATAAACTTCCATGTACCGCTACTCCTTCGCCTAATGACTTGAATGAGATCGGTAACCATTCAGAGTTTTTAAACATATTAGACGCTCAAGATATGCGTTCTAAGTGGTTTGTTCGTGATGAAGGGATGAATAACTACCGACTCAAGGCACATGCAAAAGTAGATTTTTATGCATGGATTTCGTCATGGGCTTGTATGCTTTCAAATCCTGCCGACTTGGGTTTTGATGGAAGTAAATTCGTTTTGCCTCCACTTAATTACATTGAAAAACGAATCCAGACAAAGCAACGTGAAAACGGAAAGTTATTTAATGACGCTTCAATTAACGCAACAAACTTCAATAGTGAATTACGCTTAACAAAGCTGGAAAGATTATCTCAAGTAGTAGATATCGTAAAAAGTTCGACTGATAACTTTATCATTTGGGTAAAGCAAAACGAGGAGGCTGACTATTTGAAAAAGTTAATTCCTGATTCGGTTGAGGTCCGTGGAAATGACAATACCACTTTAAAAGAAAAGAACCTTTTAGGATTTGCAAATAATGAATTCAGGGTTTTGATTACTAAATCTAAGATAGCTCAATTTGGTCTTAATTATCAGAATTGTCATAATCAGATATTTGCTTCATTAGATTTTTCTTTTGAGGGATTGTATCAATCAATTAGACGTTCTTACAGGTTCGGACAAAAACAGGCAGTAAACATTTACATGATAACCACAGACACTATGCAAAACGTAATAAACTCAATCAAAAAAAAGGAAAGGAACTTTTTGGAAATGCAAGAAGAGATGAACCGTAATATAAATTCAAAGCAGTACGGTTTACTGACTGACTACGATTACAAAGAAGTAAAGTCAGACAATTACCTTCTAATGAAAGGGGACACCTGCAAAGAGATTAAACGCATCCCTGACAATAGTGTTGATCTAATTGTTTTCTCCCCTCCTTTTAGTTCGTTGTTCACTTACTCGAATTACATTCACGACATGGGGAACAATGAAAACCACGGAGAGTTTTTTAAACAGTATGCTTATCTTTTGAAAGACCTTTATAGGATACTTAAACCAGGTCGTTTAATGTGTTGCCATACTAAAGACTTGGGAGTTTATAAAAATAGTTCGGGGTACACTGGAATGTATGACTTTACAAACGATCACACAAAAGCAGTACAGGCAGAAAATTTCAAACTACATTCTAAGATTACTATCTGGACAGATCCTGTACTCGAGATGCAAAGGACTAAAACCCAAAGATTACTTTATAAAACAGTTACAAGCGATTCAACATTTACCGGAATAGGGATGGCTGAATATGTTACGATCTTTAGAAAGTGGGAAGGTAATCAGGAAAATTGGGAGCCGGTTACAAACTTGACAAAGCAAAACTTTCCTTTGGATACATGGCAAAAGTGGGCAAGTCCAGTTTGGATGGATATTCGTAGGACTGATGTTTTGAACGGTCACGAAGGAACAGCTCAAGGTGATGAAAAGCACATTGCACCGCTTCAGCTTGAGGTTATTCATAGACTAGTAAACCTTTATACTAATCGTGGGGAGGTTGTATTCACTCCTTTTTTAGGTATAGGATCAGAAGCCTATCAGGCAATTAAAGACGGTAGGAAGGCGATAGGATGCGAATTAAAGGATAGTTACTTCGATGTTGCGGTTAAAAATTGTAACAATGTAGTAGCTTCTAAGGAACAATTATCATTCATATAGTTTGCATTATGAAAAACTTTCCCCTCAATTGTTTTGAGTGAAAGATTAATGTAGTAAATTTGAAATAAATAAATATCCTTCATTGTTGTGTGGAAGCGGCAGTGAAGGGTAAGGTTCTGAACAATAACCTACCCAGTCTCCCTTCCACGAGCTGGGTATTATTTTTTTATAGATGGAAGATATTAAATGCCTTCGATGTGACTCAACCAACGACTACCGAATAGAGGAGTCAGGGCCACACAAAAAAGCTGTCTGCAACAAGTGTAACAAGTACATTAAATTTCTTCCTCAATCTTATAAAACTTTCCTATACTTTGGTAAGTACAAAGGCCGTGATATTTCAACGATGAAGTCAGATGATGAGCTTGCATACCTTTATTGGCTTTCTAAAACCAACATCAAAAGAGGTCTTGTAGTAACAATCCAAAACCATTTAAATCACTTCGACAAATGAAGTTAACTAAAAGGAGGGGTTTTAATTTTTTTAGATCGTACTATGATGTTTATAATGAGCTTCCCGACAAGGATAAAATTAAGTTTATAGATGCATTATTGGACAGGCAATTTTTAGGAATTAAACCAAAAGATTTAACCGGAATGGCTCTTTTTGCATACATAAGCCAAACAAACAGCATTGATAGCCAGGTAAAAGGGTATGAAGATAAGACAGGTATAATCCTTACCCCTTGCCAAGGGGGTGATGAAGCCCCTTCGATAGGGGGTGTTAGTACCCCTAGCCTACAAGTAGAAGAGAAAGGGAAAGTAGAAGAGGAAGTAAATATAATTGATTCTCCTTCTTTTTTAGATTTCTGGAACAAGTACGATAAAAAGGTAGGAAAACCCCCCACTGAGAAACAATGGCATAAGGTAAAACAATCAGACCGTGAGAAAATCATGCTGCATCTGGACGAGTATACACAACGCGAAAAGGAATTCAGAAAAGACCCAGAACGATATCTTAAAAACAAGACATGGGACGATGAGATAGTATCAAAGGAATCGTTTAATGGGAATCATTTAGGGCGTTCACAGTCTTTACCTGCTCATTTATGAAGGTATCCATATTCGAAAATTTTAAAAGCGCAGGGCGTGAGGTAGGAATCGACTACGTTGAGGAAAAGATTCGTGCCGGTGGGGCATTTGCAGAAACAATTTCAAAGATAAGGGAGCTAAACCAATCGAATCAGGATGCGGCTAACGATTTAAAAAAGACTTTGCCAGGTATTACGTTTTGCGGATTATTCCAAGAAAGGCAGGCAAAGAAGCTTTTAAAATCAACCGGTTTGATAATCTTGGATTTTGACGGCCTTGACGATTCATTAGATGATGCCAGAACTACTTTTATGGCCGACCCGTATGTTTACATGCTTTTTGTTAGCCCTCGCGGGAACGGCCTTAAAATGGTTATTAGGATACCTGAAGTAAAAGACGACAAGGAATTTAAAACCTACTTCTTTGCTCTTCAAAAAAAATACCCACAGGCCGACCCTTCAGGAAAGGATATTTCGAGGTTCTGTTTTGTTAGTCATGACCCCGAAATCTATGTGAATTACGGATCAGAACTTTGGGAAGAAAAAATTGAACAACCTAAGTTATCCACAAATTCACAAGTTATCCACACGGTCAGGACGGACTTTAAAAAACTATCGGTCGGAGTTGCGATGATTGACAACGCTGAAGTCGGAAACCGGAACAACACAATTTTGAAGGCTGGCAGGCTAATGGGCGGGTATGTGGCATCCGGGGAACTCAACGAATCGGATGTGCTGGATATTTGCCAGCGAGCTATTGAGCGAAAGGACGCGCATGATTCAACGGTAAACTTTAACACGTTTAGGCGTGGACTTGAACACGGTAAGCTAGAACCGCTGACAAGTGAGCAAGTCGTTGAAATGGAAGTCGAATCGAAGATAGGTAAGATTGACTACCTGTTGGAAGATGTTTCTGATAAGATTGATGACATTTACGAAAACGGATTAACGCGGGGCTATCCAACAGGCTGGAAACATTTCGATATTTATTATTCAATCCGCCCGGGTTACACCACCTACATTTATGGCGCTCCGTCAACAGGTAAAACAATTTGGTGGTTTAATGTTCTGGTAAATTTATCAATCGCTTACGGCCACAGGCATTTGATTTACTCACCCGAAACCGGTGACGCTTCAGAAATATACTCAACGATCATGCAGATTTTCGCACAAGGTGATATGACTACCACCTACCGAAACCAGATGAGTAAAGAACAAAAAGAGGAGGCAAAGAAGTTTGTAGCTGATCACTTCGTAATTATTTCAACAGACGAAACCGATACTGAATTATCTGTAAAAGATTTCTTAAATTACATTGACGTACTCGAAAACAAATACAAAGTTAAGTTTGATACTATCACAATTGATCCGTGGAATGAATTGCTACACGATGAGAACGCAAGGGATGACAGAACTTTGAATATCGAATTGAAGGCCGTTCGGGTAAACGCACGAAAGCACCAAAGGCATATTTGTATTATTACACACACAAGGGATTTAAAGCCTATAGGATACGATGAATATGGAACGGCAATCTATCCTTTCCCTACCGCGCATGATGTTGCCAGTGGTCAGGTGTGGTATCGTAAAGGGTTCATGATGTTAGCGTTCTATAGACATTTTGTTTTGGATGGCTACAATGAAGTGAAGATTGGTAAGGATAGATTCTTTCACAAAAGTGCATTGATGATCAGGGTTCAAAAGTACAAACCTGAAGGATCAGGCAAGCGCGGAGAGATTGAATTTAGATACCATTCGGATATTCACAGATTCAGCGATCCGTTAAACGTAATGGCAAGCTTACCAAAACACGAACCTGAAGACGAAACCATTCCATTCTAAAAATGAGCGACCAAAACTATAGAGAATTACATTATATCGAATGTCACACGTTCAACGGTATGACTCATGTTAAAATGGATTTAAAATATTACATGCCAAAAGAAGCTTTCGAAATGTTCGCCAAAGTATTAAAAAAATATACTGGCACCGCTGTTCGAATGTTGATTTGTCATCGAAAGGAAAATCATGAACTGGTAAAAGTTGAATCAATTGGATTTGACAAGCTGCCAATTAAAAAGAAAAAGAACACGAGATTTTAGCCAAGGCATTAAAAGAACTTAAAAGTATGAAGGGTAAAGCAGATTTTGAAATATTGGGAGAATGGGATGATGATCTCATTTGGTGTCCAAGTCAATGCTATTTGAATATCAGATTTAAGGCAATGTCATTTTATTTATACCTACGATGGAGGCATGGAGATCCGTGGACAGCATCAATATACCATGTGGTCAAAGGTCAGAAGGATGAAAGACACGACTTAAAAACAGATTTTTTTAGAGATTCACAACTCAACGAAATGAAAGAAGCCTCCATCAATTCAGCTAAAGAATATTTGAATCGTAATTTTTAAAAGAACTTAAACAACGAGTATGAAAATAACAGACTACATTGATGGGAAAGTAACCTACGATCCAGACGGAGCATACCTTTGGATTAACAGCGTATCAAACAACGGAATTTTAATGCTTGGTGAAATTCGAGGCTGGGGACATATTCAACACATAAAAGATTTCGTAATTCAAACAAAGGATGGTAAAGGAATCGATTATAAAGCCGCTGAACAGTTTCAAGATGAAGTAGGTCAATTCGTTGCCGATGCTGTTAATGAAAAGATTGAAAGATTAAAGGCTAACTCCTGACCTATTAAAACACACAAGTATGAACAAATCCGACCGGGAATCAATCAGGATGAAGTATGGAGGTAAGTGTGCTTATTGCGGTTGTGATCTTGTGAAAGGTTGGCATGTGGATCATATTGAACCGATAAGAAGACTGAAATTATTATCTGTAGGGGCTAACGGTAAAAAAAATTGGTACGCAGCAGGTTCCATGCATCCAGAGCTCGAGACGATACAGAATATGAATCCGGCATGTGCGTCATGTAACATAAATAAACATGGTGACACGTTGGAGGCATTCAGGGAGCGTATTTTTAAGTTCATTAATTCACTAAACGAATATTCGGTTCAGTACAAAATTGCAAAGCGTTACGGACTCATTGAAGAAACTAACAAGCCAGTAATATTTTATTTTGAAAACACACAAACAATAACAAGATGAGCTCAATGACCGAAAAAGGTAAGCAGTACTTCAGGGATAGCCTGGATAAGATGTCAAAAGTTTATAACCTCACGAAAGCTGATCAGAGTTTATGAGGCGGTTAAGAGTTTTAATTGGATGCGAGGAAAGCCAGACGGTTTGCAAAGAGTTCCGCAAACTAGGGCATGAAGCGTATTCGTGTGACCTGCAATACTGTTCCGGTGGCCGTCCTGATTGGCATATTATGCACGATGTTTTAGAGGTTGCGTATTCCGAATGCTGGGATTTGATTATAGGATTCCCGCCATGCACGTATATTTCTAAAGTTGGTAATGCTCATTTTAACGTTGAAAAGTATGGGCAAAAGGCAATTGATAGAAGGGTAAAAAGTGAACAGGCAAAGGAGTTCTTTAAGAAATTATACTACTCACCGACACAATTTGTGGCGATTGAAAATCCGGTTGGGTTTATGAACTCATGGAAAAAACCAACTCAAATAGTGCATCCTTATTACTTTGGTGATAATGTACAGAAAGCGACATGCCTTTGGTTGCGTGGTTTAAACCGACTAAATGGTGACCCTGGAAACAAAAAACCAGAGCCTATAAGAATACGGGAAGGTAAACGCAATCGTAATGTACATTGGTCAGAAAGCCTACTTGATTCAATCCCAGACCACGCAGAGCGTGCTAAAGTAAGAAGTAAAACCTTCCCAGGCATAGCCCGCGCAATGGCAGAACAATGGAGCAGACACATTTTAAACCAAAGTAATGACCCCATCCTCTAACATACCTCACATACACAGCTTCAAAAAGATTCGAGGCATTCCCCTTCTTTGGGCCTGCGATTGTGGATGTAAAAAACTAAGCTCATGAAAACAGAAATAACAATTTATAAGATCAATCCCGCTGATAATTTGGACACAAAATATCCAGAAATAGCAAAAAGGATCGCTGAAATTGAGTCTACCGAACTGGACGAAGAGGAAACTAGGTACGCTTTATGGGTCGGAAAGTCAATCAAGTGGAGAAAAAGTCAGGACGCTAATCCTTCATTTAAAGCAGGAAACGATTCTTTGAACGTGATTGAGAAAAAAGATTTAAAATAATTAGAAAACCGTTGCGTTAATCAAAATGATTATTGTATCTTTCGGAAGATTTAAAAGGAACAGGATATGAAAAATCAGAAGAAAATCCAGCATTTGAACCAAATGATAATGGAATTGGATTTGTTCATTAACAAGTTGCTGGCAGTCGGTGACCTGAACGAATCACAAATAGAAGTTCTTCACCGCAAGATTGAAAACAAAGAGCGATTGGAAGAACAGTTTTCAAAGTTAGTCGGGATATGAATCAGACTGTTTACGATAAGATCATAGAAGACACTGGATTTTCCATGGACCAAATCAGAATGTGTGAGCGACAAATGATAGCGTGGTGTAAAATGGTTGGTGTTGAAATTTTATCCGAGGAAAAGTTTCATTCTAAAATGCTTCAGATTAAAAACAAAATATCTTTAGGCCTTTCACTTGGAACGATCATAGATATAATTTGGAGTAAAGGACTTGATTCAGGAGGTAATCAAGGAAGATCAGTAGGTCCGGGATTTTCACGAACGCATTTTGATTATCATGGCAGACATGTTATTTACCGAAACAAATCAGACAAAACCTTTTAAATTATATGAAAACATTTTTAGATATATGCAACTTGGTTAAAGGTACGGAGTTCTTAAACTCACAGAGTAATCTAACATACAAACAAAAATTAAGAATGGTTGTAGTTAGAAAGCTGTATCTAAATAACTGAAAAATGAAAAAAGATAAACGAGGAGGCAAGCGAGAAGGCAGCGGAAGAAAGAAGAAAGATCCGACCACAACAAAGCGTATACCGGTAAAGCACATTCACGACTTTGAACAGGTAATCATGGGCAACGCCTACGTAAAATATAAGACTAAGAAAGTTTAACCCCCTCACTTGTAAAACACCAATGTATTAACTAAAAAACGTATCGTATGAAAATCAATATTGACATCAAAAACAGATTCACGGGTAAAATTCTATTTGAATTTGAAAGTGAAAACAACACCATCAAAGAAACAGTATTGGAGGCCATTAAGGCGGAGGCAAACCTATCGAAGGCAAACCTATCGGG
>Ga0193753_10000275_pt1 | contig 51464 bp, 38 predicted proteins | sample H1c2metaG_FD_144925 | JGI IMG/M metagenome (GOLD analysis project Ga0193753, IMG submission 144925) | Soil microbial communities from a riparian zone of the East river system, Colorado, United States - H1c2 | ecosystem: Environmental > Terrestrial > Soil > Riparian zone | place: USA: East...
CCGACGGCTTCATGCGCCGGGCCCGCTCACCCTCGAGCTCGGCGGCGAACGGCTCGGTGGTGAAGAAATCCCCCTTCACCGCCGGCGACGCGTCGCGCACGACCCGCGTGCGACCGGGGCTGCGCTCGATCCAGGCCAGCCGTCGCCGCCGCCCGTCGACCACCAGGTAACCGGCCGCGCCCAGCGGGGGGGCCTTCTCGATCGCGCGGATCGCCTCGTCCAGGGTGTGGGCGTGCTCGAGCATCCCGCGGGCCACGAGCGCGACCGGCTCGGCGACCCGGGTCAGCCTCACGTCGCCGGCCGCGATCGGGTGCACCATGACCGCGATCCCCTCGGCGTTGATGCCGGTCACGACGCCGATCATCCCCGGCCACCCGACGCTCGCGTACGGGATCCCGCCCTCCGGTCGCACCAGCGAGACCAGCGCCGCGCCGGCCGCGCGATCGCCGCCGTCCTCGGCGCCGAACACGGAGAAGCTCCGCCCGATGAGGAGGCGCGGCGGCGGTGGCGGCGCGGGCGGCACGAGCGGCACGCCGGCTCCCCTGGTCGTCGTCGCGGGCCGGGCCGGCGGCGCCGAGGTCGCGCCGGTCAGCACGAACGAGAGCGATCGCGCCATCGCGTCGTAGGAGACGCCGGGCGACTCGCCGGCGGGGGCGCCGACGTCGAGCGCGGCCTGGACCCGCAGGAGCGTCTCGAACGCGGGCGCCGGGGCCATCCCGCGCGCGGCCCCGTGCACGACTCCCGCGACCTCCTCGATCCGCGCCGGCGGCGTGCCGTCGTCGAGCAGGCGGAGCTCCCAGCGCAGACGCGAGCCGCGCCGCGTCTCGCCGAGGATCCCGTCGCCCGAGATCGCCGCGCGGATCGTCGACGCGAGCGGCGCGGTCGCCTCCGCCACCGCGCGTCCGATCAATCGACCGTGGCAGGCGCCGAGCGCGTGCGGCTTGCCCGCCACCCGCAGCACCGACAGCCCGCCGCTGGTGGCCAGCGAGCACTCACCGCCCCAGAACAGCGCCCACTCGGCGCCGGCGCTCTGCGGCGCCGGGCCCGCGCTGAGCGGACCGGAGGGCATGTCTCCCGACGGCTCGGGATAGCTCACCACCCGACCGTAGATGAAGTAGCAGACCAGCCCGGCCAGGAGCGCCAGCCCGGCGCCGATCCCCAGCGAGCGCAGGCGACGGCGTCGCTTCGGCCGGCGGCTCCCGATCAGCAACTCGGTCACGCGGTGAATCTACCAGCCGGGTGTGGCGGATCACGGTCGGCTGGCGCGCGTTCGCCGATTGGCTTTGACCGGCCCGGCGCGGGCTTGCTAGCGTCGGTGACGGAGGCAGTCGCCGTCTTCCCGTGCCCGGACCTGCGCCCCTCGTGGACTCGACTGCGCTCGTCGTCATGGAGGCGACCGGCGTCTCCGACAGCGCGCGGGTCGTACTCCTGTGCCTGATCGGGCTGCTCCTGGTCATCCTCGGCTTCCTCATCGCGTTCGCGGTGCTCATCCGCCGCCGGCCGGCCCCGGCCACCGCCGACCGCGCCGCTCGCACCGGTGAGCCGCTCGCGGCCGCGCCGGTCGAGGCGCGCCCGGTCCGCGCCGCGGTCGCGGTCAGCCCGTCAGGTGGGCTGGCCGTGGCGCGCAGCGAGACGATGGCGTGTCCCACCTGTCGTCGCCAGTACGAGTCCCGGCTCGAGTTCTGCCCGCGCGACGCCCGCCGCCTGGTCCCGCTCAGCCAGCTCGACGCGCGCTCGGCCGGCAGCGTGTGCCCGGCGTGCCGGCGCGGCTCGGAGCCGGGCACGCGCTTCTGTCCGCACGACGGATCCGAGCTCCTCCCGGTCTCCCTCTACGAGGCCACCCGCAGCGACGCCGGCGCCGAGCCGACCGGCCCGACCGGGGTGATGGCCAAGATCTGCCCGCAGTGCCGCAGCCGCCACGACCTGGCCGCGACCTTCTGCGGCCGCGACGGCGTCGAGCTGGTCGCGATCAACTAGCCGAGGGCGAGCGGCCGGTCAGTTCGCCGCGGCGGTCTTGCCAGCGCCGCGCCGCGCCGCGTTCGCCTGCTCGAGCTTCTCGGCGAACTCCTTGGGGCCGATGAGCCCGTGGACGCGCACCAGCACCCGCTGATCCGCGTCGAGCAGGATCACCTCGGGCATCGTGCTCTGCTCGTACTTCCTCTTGCGCGCGTCGTTGCGCTCGTTGTCGTCGGTCACGTCGAACTTGAGGGGCACGTAGGAGTCGACGATCTGCTGGAACACCGCCGGTGCGGCGAAGGTCTTCACCTCCAGCTCCTTGCACGGCACGCACCAGGTGGCCGAGAAGTCGATCATCACGCCCTTGCCCTCGGCGCGCGCCTGCGCGAACGCCGGGGCCTCGTCGTAGTGCCACGGCAGGGTCCGGTCGGCGGTGAGCGCCCAGCTGATCGCGCCGGTCACTCCCACCACGGTCAGGAGCACGCCGGCCGCCTTGCGCGACCTCTCGCCCGCGCCGCCGTGGAACGACAGGTGCACCGCGCCGAGCGCCAGCCCGATCGCCATCACCACCAGCGCGCCGACGAGGAAGTAGATGCTCGAGCTGCCCAGGTGCTCGAGCGCCGGCACCAGCGGGCGCAGGAAGTAGATGCCGACCGCGAGGAGCGCGATGCCGCCCGCGCTCTTGATCCACTCCATCCACCGCCCGCTCTTGGGCAGCGACACCGAGGTGGCCGCGATGACCCAGAAGAGGACGCCCATTCCGAGCGCGAAGGTGAACAGGAGCGTGCCGCCGACCACGGGCCGCCCGGTCATCGCCACCCAGCCGAGCAGGCCGGCCAGGAACGGGCCGGTGCACGGCGCCGCGGTGAAGCCGCCGACCATGCCCATCGTGAACGCGCCGGTGTAGCCGCGCCCGCCCACCCGGGCCAGCCGCTGCTGCAGCCCGCTCGGCAAGTTGAGCTCGAACGCGCCGAACATCGACGCCGCCAGCACGGCGTAGAGGATCACCATCGGGATGACCACGGCCGGCCGGGCCAGGAGCTGGCCCTGGTCGCCCGCCTTGCCGAGCAGCGCGAACACCAGGCCGAGCGCCGCGTAGATGAGGCCCATGCCGAGCACGTACGCGCTCGCCAGCGCAAAGGCGCGCCGCCGGGTGACCGCCTCGTCGCGCGCGCCGAACACGCCGACGACGATCGGGATCATCGGATAGACGCACGGGGTCAGCGACGCCATGACGCCGAGCCCGAAGCACGACAGGTACATGAGGAGGTAGCCGCGGTCGTCGAGCTGCTTCTGGAACTCCGCGCCCTTCTCGCCCGCTGCCCAGGCCACCTGGGGCGCGAACAAGACGACGATGACGACGGCCAGTGCTCCACCGGCGACGAGGACCCTGCGCATGCGCATGAGGCGTCAATATAGTAGAGTTCCGCGCCGATGGCCCGCGATCAGGATCAAACGCCCGATCTCCGGGGCTTGCATGGGCCGTTCGAGGTACCCGAGCACGTCGAGCGTCTCGAGCCGTACCAGCCTGGCAAGCCGATCGAGGAGCTCGAGCGCGAGCTCGGCATCGCCGGCGCGGTCAAGATGGCGTCGAACGAGAATCCACTCGGGCCGTCGCCGCGCGCCATGGACGCCGCTCGCCGGGCGCTGTCCGACTCGTACCTCTATCCGGACGCGACCTGCTTCGCGCTCCGCCGCGCGCTCGCCGATCGCCTCGAGGTCGATCCGGACGAGATCGTGGTGGGCGGCGGATCCAACGAGCTCATCTACCTGGCGGTCCGCACCTTCTGCACGCCGGGCTCCGACACCGTCGTCACCCACCGGCACGCGTTCGTCAGCTACGTCCTGTCGGCGCGCACCCAGGGGGTCGACGTCATCGAGACGCCGGTCGGCCCCGACCTCCGCTGCGACGTCGACGCCCTGTGCGCCGCCTTCACCCCGCGCACGCGGATCGTCTTCATCGCCAACCCGAACAACCCGACCGGCGCGCACCTCACCCGCGCCGAGCTGGAGCAGATCTTCGAGCGTGCCCCGGCCCGCGCGCTGGTCATCGTCGACGAGGCCTACCACGAGTACGCCGCCGCGCTCGACCCGGACTACGCCGCGTCGCTGCCGTACCGCTCGGCGCGCCCGGCGGTGGTCGTCCTCCGCACGTTCTCCAAGATCTACGGCCTGGCCGGCCTCCGCATCGGATACGCGCTGTGCGACCGGCGCGCCGCCCGCCGCATCAACCAGGCCCGCCGCCCGTTCAACGTCGGCAGCGTCGCCCAGGCCGCGGCGGTCGCCGCGCTCGACGACGAGGCTCACCTCGCTCGCACCTGCGAGGCCGCCCGCGACGGGCTGGCCGCGCTCGCCCGCGGCTTCGCCGGTCTCGGCCTCACCGTGCTGCCGTCGCTGGGCAACTTCGTCCTCCTCGGTCTGGGGCGCGACGCGGACGCGGTGTACCGGGGCCTGCTCCAGCGCGGAATCATCACCCGCCCGATGGCGGCGTGGGGGCTGCCGCAGCACCTGCGCGTGTCGCTGGCCATGCCGCCCGACATCGCGCGCGCGGTCGAGGCGATGAGCGCCGTGCTGCGGGCATGAACCGGATCGCGCTGGTCGCCGTCATGGCCGCGCTCGGCTGCGGCCGCGGCAAGTCGGAGGTCCGCGCCCCCGAGGTGACCGTCCCCGAGCGCCCGGTCACCGCCGGTGATCGCATCCTGGCGCTCGCCCCCGGCGGAGCCGACGCGGTGCTCGAGGTGGACCTCGCTCGCCTGCGCGACAACGCCGCGGTCGGCGGGCTGGTCCGCGCGATCACCGCCAGCGAGCTGGCCGTGCCGGATCTCATCGCCGCGGCCGACCTCCTGGTCTTTTGCTCCTACCGGGTCGGCGAGGCCGACGCAGGGCAGGTCGTGTTCGCCGCCGGCGGCGAGGTCGAGCGGCTGCCCGGCGCGCGCCTGCTCGACAAGGGCCTGGTCGCGATCGGGCCGCCCGCGTTGCTCGACCGGGTCGATCTGGTCCGGGCCGGCGCGCAGCCGTCGCTGGCCGCCGATCGCGCGCTGCTGCGCGTCCGCGCCCTGGCGATGCCGGAGCGGGCGACCGGCGCGGCGCTGCGCATGGCGGCGCGGCTCGGCTTCGAGGGCCGACTGTCGCTCGCCCGCCGCCTCGAGCTCGAAGCGGTCCCGGCCTGGTTGTCGGTGTGGGTCGACGTGGCCGACGATCTGGCCGCGGTGGCGCTGCTCGGCGGCGACGGCGCCGGCGAGGCGCAGGACCTGGCCGCCGCGGTGGTGCGGGTGCGCAAGCGCCTGGCCCGCAGCGCCCCGACCACCCGGCTCGGCCTGCGCCCGACGGTGGCCGCCACCAAGATCGAGGTGACCGGCAACGACGTGCGGGTGGTGCTGGTGGTCGGCCCGCGCCGGCTGGGCCAGCTGGTCGAGCACGTGATGGCGCGGCTGGCCGCGCCGGCCGCTGCAAGGGAGGGAGGGGGATCATGACCGCGTTTCTCGTCGAGCCGATCGATCATCCACCGTCGGGGGCGCGCCTCGAGGTGCCCGGCGACAAGTCGATCGGTCACCGCTCGCTTCTGTTCGGCGCCCTGTGCGACGGCGTGGTCGAGGTGAGCGGCCTGTCGGGCGGACAGGACAACGCGCGCACCCGCGCCGCGGTCGACGCGATGGGCGCGCGGGTCGACGAGCTCGGCCCCGGCCGCGTGCGCGTGCACGGCGTCGGCGTCGACGGCCTGCGCGCGCCGTCCGCCGACCTGGACTGCGGCAACTCCGGCACCAGCATGCGCCTCCTGTGCGGCCTGCTGGCCGGCCAGCGCTTCACCACCCGCCTGACCGGCGACCCGTCGCTGAGCGGGCGGCCGATGCGGCGGGTGGCCGAGCCGCTCGCGCAGATGGGCGCGCGGGTCGACGGAGCCAGCCGCGAGGGCCGGCCCGGCGAGATCTACCCGCCGCTCACGGTGCACGGCGTCGCCGGCGCGCTGCGCGGCATCGACATCTCGCTCGCGGTCGCCTCCGCCCAGGTGAAGAGCGCCATCCTGCTCGCCGGCCTGTACGCCGACGGCGCCGTGCGCGTGCGCGAGCCGGGCCCGTCTCGCGATCACACCGAGCGCATGCTCGCCCACCTCGGCGCGCCGCTCGAGGTCCTGTCCGATGGCCAGGTCGTGCTCGACGTGCGCGGGTGGGACCGCCGCCTCGCCACCGACGCGCTCGCGGTGCCGGGCGATCCGTCGTCGTCGGCGTTCCTGGTGGTCGCGGCGCTGGTGTCCGGCGCCGTGGAGGTCGAGGTCGCCGGTGTGTGCATGAATCCCACGCGGACCGGGTTCCTCGACGTGCTGGTCGAGCTGGGCGCCACGGTCGCGCGTCACCGCGAGCGCGAGGTCGGCGGTGAGCCGGTCGCCGACCTCGTCATCTCGGCCGCGACGAGCGGGTGGGACGGACTCCACGGTGCGGTGATGGCCGGCGCCACCACGGTCCGATCGATCGACGAGATCCCGATCCTCGCGGTCCTGGCCGCGCGCGCGGCCGGCACGACCGAGTTCCGCGACGCCGCCGAGCTGCGGGTCAAGGAGTCCGATCGCATCGCGACCACCTGCGCCATGCTGCGCGCGTTCGGCGTGGACGTCGAGGAGCAGCCGAGCGGCCTGTCGGTCAGCGGCCGCCCCGGCCAGCGCCTGCGCGCGGCCCGCATCGACTCCGCCGGCGATCATCGAATCGCCATGGCGGCGACGGTGGCCGCGCTCGCCGCCGATGGTCCGTCACGGATCGACGACGTCGACAACGTGGCGACCTCGTACCCCGGCTTCGCCGACGCGCTGAACCGCCTGGCCGGCCGCGCCGTGTGCACCGCCGCGGGGTGATGTCGCTTTCTTGCGCTGACGCGGCGCTCCATTGAACGCGTGTCGCCAGCTCGTCAACTGACCTTCCGACCTGGAAGGGCATATTCTTTGTACGAGGTGGCACGAAAGACAGGCAGCGGCGAGACGCCCAGCCAGCCAGCGACACAGGAGCTGGACGAGGCGGAGCTCGTGCGGGGCTGCCAGACCGGCGATCGTCCCTCGCAGGACGAGTTCTATCGCCGCTTCCGCCGCCAGGTCGCCGCCAACCTGTACCGCGTGCTCGGCCAGCGGGTCGACCTCGACGATCTGGTCCAGGACGTCTTCATCATCGCGTTCCGCGGCCTGTCGCGCTTTCGCGGCGACGCGCGCCTGTCGACCTGGCTGTACCGCATCTGCGTCAACGTCGCGCTCGGCCGCATCCGCAGCAAGGCCCGCCGCCCGCCTCCGGTGCTCATGGTCAACCCGGTGGCCGACGAGGTCGAGAGCTCGCCGCCCAGCCCGGAGCAGGCGCTGCGCCAGAAGCAGGACCGCGAGCGGGTCTATCGCGCGCTCGAGGCGATGCAGCCCAAGAAGCGCATCGTGCTCTACCTGCACGAGATCGAGGGCCTCGACCTGAAGGACATCGCCTACATCGTCGAGGCGCATCCGGTCACCGTGCGGACGCGCCTGTTCTACGCCCGGCGCGATTTCTACCGCCTGATCGCCGAGGACGGCGAGTGACCGCCGCGCGTCACGTCGCGCCCGAGCGGCTGATCGAGGTCGACGCCGGTCGGGCAAGCCCGCGCGAGACCGCCCGGGTCGATCGCCACGTCGCCGCCTGCGCGCGCTGCGCGGCGGCGCGCGAGCGGCTGGCCCGCGCCCGCGACGCGATGACCGACATCGCCGCGCAGCAGCCGCCCGAGCTGGGCTGGGACCACATCGGAGCGCGCGTCTACTGGTCGACCTCGTCGGCGCGCCACCGGGCGCTGCGCGAGGCGGAGCGGCCGTGGTGGCGAAGGCCGGCGGTCCTGGTCGTGGCGTCGGTCGGGCTGGCCGCGGCGACGACCGCCGCCCTGGCCCTGTGGCCCGCGGACCAGCGGCCCGGGGTCTCCGACGCCGCCGATCGCGCCGCGCCACCCCGCCCGCAGGCCCCCAAGGTCGTCGCCGGCTCGGCCACCGACCGGGCGCGCTCGATCCTTCGCGGCGTGGTCACCTTCGCCAGCGGCCAGGTCGCGCTCGACGGGACCGAGCCGCGCACCGACGGCGTCGAGCTCGGCGCGGTCCTGTCCAGCGAGGTGGAGATGGGCGCGCGCCTGCGAACCGGCGAGGGACGCCTGGTGATCCAGTTCGGCCAGGCCAGCGGCTTCGCGCTCGGCCCGCACTCGTCGGTGACGGTCGGAAGCTTCGACGACCGCGCGGTCGAGCTGGTGGTGTACGAGGGCGCGGTCGAGGTCGAGCTCTCCCACCGGCGCGCCGACCAGACCTTCGTGGTGGTGGCCGGTCATCACCGCGTCTCGGTGGTCGGCACCGCGTTCCAGGTCGCCCACCGGGCCGGCCAGGTCGACGTGGAATGCGCGCGCGGCCGCGTGATGGTCAGCGACGGGGCCAGCGAGGTGCCGGTGTCGGCCGGCGAGCAGCTGAAGGTGCTCGAGGAGGCGGTCCTGGCCCGCGCCCTGCGCCAGACGGTCGACCCACGCCGCCTCGCCGCGCTCGAGCGAAGCCTGGCCCGGCCGCTGCTGCCGGCCTGGACCGCGTCGCCCGCGCTGCTGGACACCAGCTCCACCGTCGAGCTGGCTGCGCCGGCCGGGCGCGCCGTGCGAGTCGACGGCGTCGAGGTCGGGGTCGGCACGTTCGCCCTGCGCGTCATGTCGGGTCGCCATCACCTCCAGGTGTCGAACGGCGCCGGCGGCTTCGGCCACGGCGCGTGGATCGACGCCGAGCCGCGCGCTCGCCATCGCGCGCGCGCCGGCCTCGACGGCGTCGTGCGTCTGCTCCGGTCCGGCACCGACGGCATCGCCGCGGGCGGACGCTCGCTCGAAGCCATGCGCGCGGGCGAGCCGGCTGCGGCGGCGCGCGCCCGCCGACTGCGCCGGCGTCAGCTCACCGCGGCGCTCGGCGGCAGCGCCCGCGCGCGCCAGTGCATGGTGCCGCTCGAGAAGCGCGACCTGGTGTCCGGCTCGAACGTTCTGTTCGACATCGGCTTCAATGCCGACGGCAGCCAGGGCCATCTGAACGTCATACGAAGCAACGTCCCGCCGGATGTCGAGCGCTGCCTGCGCGCGGTCGTGGACGAGGTCCAGCTGCCCGACGGACCGGCCGCGACCGTTCGCTTCGAGCTGGCTTTCTAGCCAGCACGCTCTGCCCACATCGCACCCGCTCGCCGCTCATCGCAGGACACGCCGAACGCTCCGCGCGATCCAGTGCACCCCGGTGTTCTGCAGCGCGACTGGAATGCACACGATTGGGGTGCCCGACGCGTGAGTGGGGGGTAATTTTCGGTTGTTCGCAGACACGTGCGGCTGATAACTTCAACAATTCGGTGGGGACTCGAAGCCGACGAGCAGTGGGAGGCGAGCTGAGGTGAAGGATCTCGAGGTTCGCTTCGAGACCGGCCGCGAGGTTCTCAACGCCTACTGGGGCTACCTGTCGGACGGCGGTCTCATCATCCCGGATCAGGGACATCTCGTGGTCGGCGATCCGGTCGCGCTGTGTGTCCGTATCGAGTCTTCGCGCGCAACCTATTCGCTGTGCGGCAGGGTCGTGCGGTGCGATGCCGCTGCAGGACGGGCAGTGATCGCGTTCAGTCCCGGCGAGCCGCAGGACATGCTCTTGACCGATGCGCTGGCGGACGCCGAGCACGTGCCAGCCCGCCGCGCCCGCCGCTTCCGGGTGAGGCTGGAGGCGCGCGTGCTCGATGCCTCGAGCGCGATCGATCCGGTCGAGGCGCAGCTGGTCGACCTCAGCGAGTACGGCTGCTGCTTCCGCATCGACGGGGAGGCGCAGGCCGATCTGCCAGTCGGGACCGCGGTCGAGATCGCGGCCGAGGAGTTCGCGATCGGCGGCCGCGTGGTGTGGATGCGTCACACCGAGCGCGGCGTCGCCTTCGTGGCCCAGGACGTCGCCTCCTCCAGCTCCGCGCTGGAGGGCGTCCGAGAGTTCCTGCGCCGCCTGGCCGCCTGAGCCCGCCGGGGGCCCGGACAGCGGGGTCCTCGCCTCAGAGCTGGCCGTGGTCCAGGCAGGTCGGCAAGTCGGCCGCGCGCCCGGCCGCCGCGCGCCCGCGCAGCTCGTCGCACGTCGCGGCCTCGATGCAGGCCAGCGCGCTCTCGAACACTGCTCGTCCGGCAGGGCGCCGACCCGGGCCACGCACGCGGCCCAGTCGAAGCAGCAGCTCGGGTCCGCTTCCGGGTTGGCCACCGGGATGGCGCCGCACTGAGCGAGCCGCCAGCACGCGTCCTCGGCGCCGCTCAGCGCGGCCGGGCCGCACTCGGTCAGCGAGCCGCCGGCCTCGGCGCAGCGGTCATGCGAATCGACCGGCTTGGTGCCGTCGATGCCGCATGCCCAGCCCGCGCAGAGCAGGGCGGCGAACGTCGCCATCGCGGAGCGGCGACCCATTGCTGGCGCAGTGTACCACGCCGATCGACCGCGCCCAGTCACCCCGGCGAGGGCGGGAGCGCCGCGCCGCTCAGGCCGACGGTCGCCGGACCAGCGACGACAGCGGCACGTCCGGCAAGCTGTCGGCGAGGAGCTCCGAGACGTCGCGCACGGTCACGCGCTCGTCGGCGTCGCGCGCCTTCACCCCGTCGGTGATCATGATGTTGCAGAACGGGCAGGCCACCGCGATCGCGTCGGCGCCGGTGGCGAGCAGCTCGTCGGTGCGGTTCTCGTTGACCCGCGGCGAGTCCTCTTCCATGAACATCCGCGCGCCGCCCGCGCCGCAGCAGAAGCCGTGCTGCTTGCGACGGGCCGGCTCGGTCATGCCGCGCGGCAGGTCGAGGCTGGCCAGGATCGCGCGCGGCGCCTCGAACTCGCCGTTCCAGCGGCCCAGGTAGCAGCTGTCGTGGTAGGTGACGCTCTTTGCGACCTGCTTGTCCGGCACCAGGCGGCCCTCCTCGACCAGCCTGGCCAGGAGCTGGGTGTGGTGGACCACCTCGTAGTTGCCGCCGAACTGAGGGTAGTCGTTGCGGAGGGTGTGCAGGCAGTGCGGGCAGGACGTGACCACCTTGATCACCCCGGTCGCGTTCAGGGTCTCGATGTTCGCCTCGGCCTGCATCTGGAACAGCATCTCGTTGCCGGCTCGCCGCGCCGGATCGCCGGTGCAGCCCTCGGCGTGGCCGAGCACCGCGTAGCTCACCCCGGCCGCGTCGAGCAGCTTCACCATCGCGCGGGTCTGCTTGATGATGCGGTTGTCGAACGCGCCGGCGCAGCCGACCCAGAGGATGTACTCCGGGGCCGGGTTCTCCTCGATGGTCGGCACCTCGAGCCCGTCGGCCCAGTCCATCCGCTTCTCGTTCGAGATGCCCCACGGGTTGGACTGGCGCTCGATGTTGCGAAAGGTGCGGCCCAGCTCGGCCGGGATCCGCTCCTGGGCCAGGACCAGGTTCTGACGCATCTGGATGATCTTGAGCGGGTGCTCGATGAAGACCGGGCACACCTCCTGGCATGCGCCGCAGGTGGTGCATGCCCACAGCGTCTCGTCGGCGATACGCCCGCCGACCATGGGCGGCATCGCCTCGATCCGCTGCTCGACGTCGGCCAGCCGCACGTCCAGCTCGGCCCGGTCGTGCCCCGACATGCCCTCGGCGCGGGCGCGCAGCCCGTCGCGCTCGGTGTACAGCGCGTCCCGATCGATCATCTCGTAGCGGATGTCGTGGATGAGCTGCATCGGCGACAGGTTCTTGCCGGTGTTGTAGGCCGGGCAGTAGTTGGAGCAGCGCGCGCACTCGGTGCACGCGTAGGTGTCGACCAGCGACTTCCACGAGAACTGCTCGAACCGCCCCACGCCCCACTGGTTCTCGTCCTCGAGGTCGAGTTTGGGCAGGTCCATCTTTCGGGCCGACAGGTTGCGCAGGAAGATGTTGGGCAGCGCCCCGAGCAGGTGGATGTGCTTGGAGTAGGGCAGGTAGTTTAGGAAGGTCAGGAGGACGCCGGTGTGCAGCCAGAACGCGGCGCTCGCGCCCCGCTCCGCGCTGCCCGGGTCGATCGGCATGAGCGCGCGCGAGACCAGCGCCGACAGCGGCGACCCGGCCGGCAGCGCGGCCCCCTCGGCCAGCGCGATCGCGCCGTGGAACCCGTGGTAGAGGAAGTGGGTCACCATGAGCGCGCCGATCGCGCCGAGGATGACGCCGGCGTCCAGGTTCATCGGGATGAGGCGCGGGCGGATGACGATGCGGCGAAACAGCGCCCACCCGATCATCGCCAGCACGACCCCGTTGAAGACGTCGATGAGCGAGGTGAGCCCGGTGTAGAGCGGCCCGGGCATGAACAGGCCGAGGCTGAAGGCCGGCAAGATGCCGCTGACGACCAGCTCGACGGTCCCGATGGTGATGAGCAGGAAGCCCCAGAAGATGAACAGGTGGTGCTTGCTGGTCAGGTGCTGGGGCCCCTCCTCGGCGACCTTCTTCTGGCCGAAGAAGTAGACGAGGACCGAGACCAGCCGCGCGGGCAGCTGGTCGAGGCGGGGCCGGGGGTCGGCGGCGCCGCGACCGGCTGCCCGCACCATCGCGTAGATGGTGCGGCCGAAGGCGGCGGTGGCCAGGGCGAGGAGAACGCCGAAGATGACGGGTCGCATCGGGCAGCCCGCTCATACCACAGGCCGCCGTGCGCCCGCCTCGTGCCCCCCGTCGATACGCGCGACAAGTTACGCACTTGGTGGCAGTGCAAAGCAAAGTGCGCAACCCGGTGCGAATCAGCTTGCGCAGGTGAGCAACTGTATTCCAGAATGCTTACATTCGCCGTTTTTCCCGTCGCCATGCCGAGCACTGATACCGACCGATGACCTCCACGAGCCCCACGGCCGCCCCGAGCGCCTCCTCCCGCCACAACGTCCTGGTCCTCAGCGACCTCCACCTGGGCGAGGACCTGTCGCCGGCGGCCACCGAGGCCACCCGGCTGCACGTGGACATCGTCGAGCGCCAGCTGGTCCAGTTCATCCGCCACTACACGCGCCGGCGCGAGGAGGGCAGGCCCTGGCGCCTGGTCTTCAACGGCGACCTCATCGACTTCCTGGCCATCGCGATCGGCCCCGACCACCCGGACTTCACCTTCCTCTCGGCGCGTCCGTCGCCGGAGGAGCACAAGTACGGCCTGAAGCGCACCGCCAAGAGCGCGGTCGCCGTGGTGGACGAGGTGGCCCGCCGCCATGCCGAGATCTTTCGCGCCATTGCCCGGTTCCTGGCCCGCGGTAACCGGGTCGACCTGGTCTGCGGCAACCACGACGCCGAGCTGACCTGGCCGTCTGTACAGGCCGCCTTCCGCGCCGGCGTCTCCCGCGCCTGGAGCTCTCTGCCCGACGCGGCCCGGCCGGGCGCGCCGACCGGCGACGAGCTGGTCCGCGGGATCGAGTTCCACCCCTGGTTCTTCTACGAGCCTGGCGCGCTGTGGATCGAGCACGGCCACCAGTACGACGAGTGCTGCTCGTTCGAGCACTTGCTCGATCCGCGCCGGCCCGGTGGCGACGACCTGGTCATGAACGTCGACAACGCGGGGACGCGATACGTGAACAACCGGGTGGCCGAGGCGGAGGAGAGCTGGTCGATGGCCGGCTATCTCCGCTTCGGCGCCGGGCTCGGGTTGCGCGGGTTCTTCCGCCTGACCACCGCGTATGCCAAGTTCCTGGCGGTGATGCTGGCCGCGTGGCGACACGGGCGCGCCCGCCCGAGCGTCATGCAGGAGCGTCGCGACAGCCACCGCAGTCGCCTCCGCCAGCTGTCGGTCCGCTGGTCGGTGCCGGAGGAGACCCTCCTCGCGCTCGACCGCGAGCACCGTCCGCCGGTGGTGGGCCACCTGCAGCGCCTGCTCTCGGTGCTCATGCTCGATCGCGTGGTGCTCTACGTGGGCGCCCTCGTGATCGCCGCGGCCGCCCTGACCAGGCTCGACATGCCGTACGGCGTCGCGGTGGCGGCCGGCGCGGCGGTCGCGGCGATCGGCATCGTCCGCTTCCTCAGCCGCGATCGGCTGCGCGATCCAGCCGAGCTCCTGGCCCTGGCCGGCGCCCGCATCGTTCAGCACATCGACGCGCGCTTCGTCGTGATGGGCCACACCCACGAGCCGGTGGCCGAATCGGTCGGCGAAGGCCGCATGTACTTCAACACCGGCACCTGGGTGCCGAGCGGCCGGCCCGGCCTGCTGCGCGCCTTCACTCACCTGGTGGTTCGCCAGCGCGCGACCGGGCCGACGGCGCAGCTCTGCCAGTGGCGCGACGGCATGAGCCGGTCGTTCACGCCGGGCTGGCGTCCGGCGCGCGTCTCCGCGGCCCCGGTCCCGGCTGCTCAGCCGGTCCCCGCGTCGCCCGAGCCAGCGGCGGTGGCGGCGGTCGAGGGGCTGGCAGGGGCGGCGGCGGCGGCAGGGGCGGCGGTCGCGGCGGCTGCCTCCCAGGCGGCGTCATCGGCTGGCGCGGGAGCCGGCGCTCCCGCGAGCGCGCGCGCGGCCCGCATCGACTGACCGGACTGGCTGCTCGGATTTTCGGGCGGCCCTCGAATTCCGGACGGCGGTGACGCAGTTGCTCCCTGATCCGGGGGGCCACTCACCACCATGTGGTCAGATGACACCGCCTGGTGAGACCGCGGCGTCTCGTTCGGTGAGGCCTTGCTTCGCAAGCGAGTCGCGCGCTTCGCCCGCGGGATGCTGATCGACTCACGCCGCGTGGCAGGCCGTGGCCATCGACTGCGCTCGGGAACCGGGAGCTGGGCTGAACTCGCCTCTCCAGAAGCGTGAGCCAGCTTTCGGGCTCTCGATGGTTCTCGGCATCACGCACATCACTGGGCAAGAAGCGGGCAAGAACCCGGAGATGGCCGATCTCAGGTTCAGCAAGCGGCACTCACCTTGCAGCCGAGCCGCGCGACCTCCTCGAGACTGCGCAGCGACGCGTCGCACGAGAAGGGTCGACTGAGGGACGCCGAGCCTCCGTCCCGGAACCTGCTCGGTTCTAAAGCTCGCTCGAAAGGGAGGAACGATGATGGTGCGCACCGCTCTAGGCGCAGCGCTGGCCTTGTGCCTGGCGTCTGCCTGTTCGCAGGATGATCCATCCCCTGATCCGGATCAGGGGCCCGATACAGGGGGGGATCCGGATCAGGATCCGGGAGATCCAGGTGGTGGTGGCGGCGGTGGCGGCGGCGGTGGCTCGCCGATCGCGCGCGGGATGGTCCGCGGCGGCCAGCTCCACCACGCAGACCTGGCGGCTCCGCTCGGCGCCAACGCCGACGCCGCCATGTTGCTCGGCGCGGTCGAGAACGACCTGCGCGGCCGCGTCGGAGCGCTCGCGCCGGAGAACTTCGCGGTGCGCGGGCAGTACGCCAGCACCTCGCCCGGCGGCGCGCGCCTTCGCAACGTCGACATGGTGCAGCGGATCAACGGCGTGCCCGTGCACGGCACGTACCTCCAGCTGACCGTGCGTGAGGACGGCGGCGCGGCCAGCGTGGTCGGCTCCGCCTTCCGCGTGTACCGCCGCCCCGACGTGAACACGGCCCCGTCGGTGACTGCCGAGGCCGCCCTCAGCCTCGCCCGCCGGTCGCTGCGCCTGGCCGCTGACGCCCCGATGATCGGCCAGGAGCTCCAGGTCCGCGAGATGGCGGGCGTGCTCCAGCTGGTGTGGGCGACCGCGGTGCGCGGCTCGCACTCGCGCGCGCTGGTCATCGCCAGCGGCGCCGGCGCCGGCCGGGTGGTGAACTTCGACGAGCGCATCTACGAGACGACCGGCAACGTGTCCGGCTTCTTCGTGACCGGCGGCGCGCCGGGTGGGCTCGGGGTGGTCAACCAGGACGGCCTCAACACCCTCGACGTGACGGCCCCGTCCGGCTCGACCCAGACCGACGCCGAGGGCAACTACGTGCTCGACGTGCCGGCGACCGAGACGATCTCGGCCACCCTGAGCGGCCGGTCCTCGATCGTGTTCGACGAGGCAATCCCGGTGCTGAGCGCGTCCGGCCTGGCCGGCCCGACCCTCGACCTCACCCTCGGCACCGCCGACGGCGGCGAGGAGACGCTGGCCCAGGTGACCGCGTACGTGTCCGTCGACCAGACCCGCGCCTTCGTCGAGGCCAACGGCGTCGGGCCCGACGTGCTCGGCGAGGCGCTCACCACCAACACCAACATCGCCGACGTCTGCAACGCCTTCTACTCGCCGTTCGACCGCAGCATCAACTTCTTCCACAGCGGCGGCGGCTGCAACAACAGCTCGACCGACAGCATCGCCACCCACGAGTACGGCCACTTCGTGGACGACTCGCTGGGCGGCATCACCGAGGGCGGGCTGAGCGAGGGCTGGGGCGATCTCCTGTCCTGCTACCGCCTCGGCATCCCGGAGCTCGGCTTCGACCTGTTCCCGGGCGAGGCGCTCCGCAACTGCGAGAACGACTACGTGTTCCCGCCCGACGGCAACGACGAGGTCCACAACCTGGGCCAGGCCTGGATGGGCTTCGGCTGGCTCGTGCGCCAGGGCCTCATCGCCAAGTACGGCGACGTCGACGGCGAGGCGCTGGCCCGCGCGCTGGTGCTGCCGTCGCTGCCGTCGAACGCGGCCGACATCCTGGCGGCGGTCCGCGAGGTGTTCCTGCGCGACGACGACGACGGTGATCTGACCAACGAGACGCCCAACTGGGACGTCCTCTATCCGGCCGCGCTGCACCACGGCCTCACGATCGCGATCGAGACCGACGTGATCGCCCCGTCCGGCGTGACCGACCTGGCCGCCACCTCGGTGGGCGCCACCAGCGTGACCCTGTCCTGGACCGCGCCCGGCGACGACGCCAACGAGGGCAGCGCGGCGTCCTACGACGTCCGGTTCTCGACCGCGCCGATCACCCCGGAGAACTTCTCGGCCGCCACCGTGGCGATCGGCGCTCCGGCCCCGGGCCCGGCCGGTACCCCGCAGTCGATGACGGTCACCTCGCCGCCCGCCACCACCCTGTTCTTCGCGCTGGTCGCGCGCGACGAGCAGTTCAACAGCTCGCCCATCTCCAACGTGGTCGAGGCGACCACGCTCGAGGGGACGACGATCTACCAGGAGGGCGCGGAGAACGGCCTCGGTGACTACACCGCGACCGGCCTGTGGCACGTCACCCAGCGCCAGGCGTCCGAGGGCATCCAGTCGTTCTGGTACGGCCAGGAGGACACCGGCAACTACGACACCGGCGACCGTACGTTCGGCTCGCTGGTCTCGCCGCCGATCGACCTCGGCGACGCGGCCGACCCGGTCCTGTCGTTCGGGCAGTTCGTGGACGTCGAGGCGGGCGACACGTTCGACCTCATCAGCACCACCGTCACCGACGTGGAAGACCCGGCCAACACGGTCACCTTCGGCAAGGACACCGGCTCGACCGGGGGCGCGTTCGCCTTCCGCGTCCTGCCGCTGACCCAGTTCGCCGGCCGCACGGTGACGCTGTCGTTCGACTTCGACTCGGTCGACTTCCTGTTCAACGACACCGAGGGCTGGTACGTCGATGACATCCGCATCGTGGTCACCGGCGAGGAGTGCGCGCACGAGGTGTGCGAGGCGGGTGAGGCGCTCGAGCCGGGTTGCTCGGTCTGCGCGACCACCGTGTGCGACGTCGACGCGTTCTGCTGCGAGACGTTCTGGGATCGCATCTGTGTGCAGGAGGCCGAGGACCTTTGCGGCGAGACCTGCACCGGCTGCTCGCACGACCTGTGTGCCCAGGGCGACCCGCTCGAGGCGACCTGTGACGCGTGCGCGACCACCGTGTGCGACGCAGATCCGTTCTGCTGCGACAACGCGTGGGACGCGCGCTGCGTGACCGAGTCGACCCAGCTGTGCGGGCTCGAGTGTGCCGAGTGCACTCACGACCTGTGCGACGCGGGCGGCCCGCTGTCCTCGACCTGTGATCCGTGTGCGGCGGCGGTGTGCGAGAACGACCCGTACTGCTGCGGCACGGCCTGGGACGATCGCTGCGTCGAGGCGGTGCCCGACGTGTGCGGCCTGACCTGCGACGGCGCTCGCTAGTCGAGGAAGCTGCGACCTGAAGCAGCGGGGCTGCTTGACAGCCCCGCTGCTTCTCTCCAAGCTCCCGCCCCGTGAGCGCTACACCGAAGGGATACGATCCGGAGCTGTACCAGATGCGCCACAGCGCCTCGCACGTGATGGCGCAGGCGGTGCTGGAGCGGTTCGGCGGGGCTGGCCCGGTGCACTTCGCCGGCGGGCCTCCCATCGAGCACGGCTTCTACTACGACTTCGAGCTGCCCCGGCCGGTCGAACCGGACGACATCACGTGGCTCGAGCAGCGGATGAAGGAGATCATCCGCAAGGACCACCCGTTCCAGCTGGCCGAGGTGAGCCCGGACGAGGCCCGCGAGCTGTTCCGCGACCAGCCGTTCAAGATCGAGCTGATCGACGGCCTGACCGGCGGCAAGCTCGACGAGGACGGCAACCCGATCGAGGGAGCGCGCGGTCCGGTCCGCATCACCACCTACCAGCACGACAGCTTCCGCGACCTGTGCCAGGGGCCGCACGTCGAGCGGACCAGCCAGCTCAACCCCGACGCGCTCAAGCTGCTCCACTCGGCCGGCGCGTACTGGCGCGGCGACGAGCGGCGCCCGATGCTGCAGCGGATCTACGGGACGATCTGGCGGACCAAGGAGGAGCTCGACCGCTACCTGTGGGCGCGCGAGGAGGCGGAGAAGCGCGACCACCGGCGGCTGGGCAAGGAGCTCGAGCTCATCCACTTCGATCCGACCGCGCCCGGTATGCCGTACTGGCTGCCCAGGGGCACGCGCCTGTTCAACACCCTGGTCGACTTCTCGCGCCGCGAGCACGAGAAGCGCGGCTACCAGGAGATGATGGCGCCGCTGCTCAACGACAAGAGCCTGTGGGAGACCTCGGGCCACTGGGAGCACTACAAGGAGAACATGTTCGTCGTCCCGCTCGACGAGCACCGGACCTACGGCCTCAAGCCGATGAACTGCCCCAACGCGATGGTGGTGTTCCGGCTGAAGAAGCGCAGCTACCGCGAGCTGCCGCTCCGCCTGGCCCACACCGACGTGCTGCACCGGCACGAGCGGTCGGGGACCATGCACGGCCTCCTGCGGGTGCAGAAGTTCCAGCAGGACGACTCCCACATCTTCGTGGCCGAGGACCAGATCGAGGAGGAGTTCGGCCGGGTGTTCGACCTGGCCAACTTCATCTACGACGCGTTCGGGCTGACCTACACCATCCGCATGGGCACCCGCGGCGCGGGCTTCCTCGGCGAACCGGAGACCTGGGACCGCGCCGAGCAGATGCTCGAGCGGACCCTCGATCACTACCTGCCCGGCAAGTACCGGATCGAGGAAGGCGAGGGCGCGTTCTACGGGCCCAAGGCCGACATCCTCATGCAGGACGCGCTCGGCCGCGAGTGGCAGCTCGGCACCATCCAGCTCGACTACCAGCTGCCGGGCCGGTTCGGCTGCAAGTACGTCGACAAGGACGGCAGCGAGAAGACCCCGGTCGTCATCCACCGCGCGCTGTTCGGCTCGCTCGAGCGCTTCATCGGCGTCCTCATCGAGCACACCGCCGGGGCCTTCCCGGTGTGGCTGGCGCCGACCCAGGTGATGATGATCCCGGTCACCGACGGCCAGGTGGAGTACTGCCGCCAGGTCGCGGCCGACCTGTATGCCCGCGGCCTCCGGGTCGAGGTGGACGACTCCAGCGAGCGGATGCAGGCCAAGATCCGCGGCGCCCAGATGCAGAAGGTCCCCTACATGCTGGTGGTCGGCAAGCGCGAGGCGGCCAACCAGACCGTGGCGGTCCGCCTGCGCAGCGAGGAGAACCTGGGCGAGATGACCGTCGAGGCGTTCGCGGCCCGCGCGCAGGGCGTGATCAGCGAGCGGCGCGGCCTGTAGGGCGGGCGATCGGCCGCTACGTGCGGCTGACCGAGAGGCTGTCCTCGCGCAGGTAGTCCTTCTTCTTGCCGGACGCCTCGCAGGCCAGCCGGGCCGCGCACCAGCCGGCCGCCATCTCGCCCTCGAGGCCGAGGCCCGGCAGGGTCTGGCTCGAGGCGATGGTGAACTGCTTCATGCCGACCTGGTAGGTGAGGCCGGCGACGCCCAGCAGCGGCTCGGGCGGCAGGCGCCACAGCGAGCGGGGCGGGACCGGATGCGACAGCTCGGCATGCACGGCGGGGCCGCCGTGCGGCGCCTCGGGGCGGACCGACTCGTGCGGCGAGTGGACCAGGCGGACGTGCTCGGCGTAGAAGGGCATCACCTCCTCGAGCCGCTCGCGCATCCCGACCCGCAGCGCCGCCAGCGCCGCGTCGAGCGCGTTCACCTGGGGGACCGGGCAGACCGCCTGCACGGTGACCACCACGCGCCCCTCGGCGTCCGGCTGATCCGCGAACAGCGCGAACGCGTTGGTGCCGCCCAGCGGCGCGGCCGGGTCGAGCAGGACCAGCGCGTTGGAGCCGAGCCCCTCGGGCACGCCGATCGCGTCGATCACGAGGTTGAGCGTGTAGCGGTAGGCGCCGATCTGGATCGTCTCGGCCACCTCGGTCAGCCGCCGGCGCAGCTTGCGGTCCGCCATGTCGGCCAGATCGGCGACCGGCATCGCGGCGATCACGTGGCCGGCGCCGAGCTCCTCGCCGCCGATCAGGCGCACGCCGGTGACCTTGCCCCACGAGGTGACCAGCGACTCCGGCTCCACGATCCGGACCTCGCCGTTGTGGCTGGCGAACTTGTCGAGGAAGATGGCGCGCAGCGCGTCCCAGTCGCCGGGCAGGTGGGCGATGCCCTGGCGCCACTCGGCGAACGCGCGCGCGCGCGCGACCGCGGTGAGCTCGGCCGGATCCGCGTTGGTGCCGAACACCGCGGGCAGGGACAGGAGCGCGCGGACCAGCGGGCTGTCGAGGCCGGCCTCCCACTCGTCGGCTGCCTCCATCACGCGCCCGGCCGCGCGGCCCAGCTCGCGCCGCTCCCAGAACCCGGTCGGCGGCACGGGCACGTCGAGCGCGAAGATCGGCTCGAGCAGGGCCGCCACCTGGGCGGCGCGCTCGCTCGCGACCGCCAGGCCGCTGGCGTGGCCCAGCTCGCGCTCCGCCTCGCGCGCCAGCGCGGCGTCGTCGATGTCGATGGCCAGGCGCACGTCGGGCGCGAGCAGCTGGAACGCGGGCTGCGGGTGGAACAGCTTGCGCTTGAGCAGGTGCTGGAAGTGGAGCTCGTCGAGCACGCGGCGGGTCGTCCCGCCGCCCAGGCCGACCAGCGGCAGCGGCTCGATCGGCAGGCGATGGGGGCCGAGCTGGTAGCTGGTCGTCGATCGACCGGAGATCGCGTAGAGGACCCGCATCCCGCGCCGGGCGCACAGGGTCGCCGCCACCATGCCGCTGAAGTCGTCGCCGAGGACGATGAGGTCGTAGTGGTTGGTCGGCATGGCGATGGAGGACGACTGGTCTACCCCGGCAGGATCTGCACCCTCCGGCCCTCGATGCGCAGGCGGCCGGCGGCGAGCAGGCGGGCCGCCTCGGGCAGGAGCGCGTGCTCGTGGGCGCGGATCCGCTCGTGCAGGCTGGCCTCGTTGTCATCGTCGACCACCGGGACCACCGCCTGGAACACGATCGGGCCGGTGTCCACGCCGCTGTCGACCAGGTGCACGGTGCAGCCGGTCATCTTGACCCCGTAGTCGAGCGCCTGGCGCACCGCGTAGACCCCGGGGAAGGCGGGGCACAGCGCCGGATGGGTGTTGAGGATGCGCAGCGGGAACGCGCCGACGAAGTGATCGGTCAGGATGCGCATGAACCCGGCCAGCACCACCGCCTCGATGTCGGCGCTGCGCAGCTCGATGAGCAGCGCGTCCTCGAAGCTGCGCCGGTTGGGGTGACGCGTGTGATCGATGAGCACGGAGCGCACGCCGGCGGCGGCGGCGCGGGCCAGCGCCGGAGCGCCGGGCCGGTTGCACACCACCAGCGCGATCTCGGCGGGGGCGAGCGCGCCGCGCTGCTGGGCGTCGATCAACGCCTGCAGGTTGGAGCCCTGACCGGAGGCGAGGACGGCGAAGCGCATCCGTCCCATCCTCACACGAACGTCACCTGGGCGGCACCGGGTGCGCGCCGGCGTACCGCGCCGACCACCGCGGCCGGCTGGCTCGCGGCGGCGAGCGCGGCGATCGCCCGGTCGGCGTCGGCCGGCGCCACCGCGACCACCATGCCGAGCCCGAGGTTGAAGGTGCGCCGCATCTCCTCCTCGGCCACGCCGGCCGAGGCGATGAGCGAGAAGACTGCCGGCACCTCCCAGGTGCGCGGATCCAGCTCGATGGCGAGGTCGTCGCGGCGCAGCATGCGCGGCGGGTTCTCGATGAGGCCGCCGCCGGTCACGTGGGCCGCCCCCTTGAAGCGAACCCCGGCCTCGCCCAGCGCGGCCAGCGGACGCGCGTAGAGCCGGGTCGGGCGCAGGAGCTCGTCGGCCACGCTGGTCCCGTGCAGCTGGGCCGGCCGATCGGCGTAGGCGAGGCCGAGGCCCTCGAGCAGGACCTTGCGCGCCAGCGAGTGGCCGTTGGAGTGAAGCCCCGACGACGGCAGGCCGAGGAGCGCGTCGCCGACCTCGATGTCGCGGCCGTCGCGCAGGTCGCCGCGCTCGACCACGCCGACGCAGAAGCCGGCCAGGTCGTACTCCGACTCGGCGTAGAGCCCGGGCAGCTCGGCGGTCTCGCCGCCGAGCAGCGCGCAGCCGGCCTCGCGGCACGCCGACGCGATGCCGCGCACCACCTCCTCGGCGACGTCGACGTCGAGCCGCGCGGTGGCGAAGTAGTCGAGGAAGAACAGGGGCTCGGCCCCGGTCACGGCCACGTCGTTGACCGACATGGCGACCAGATCGACGCCGACCGTGTCGTGCCGCCCGGTCGCGAAGGCGGTCTTCAGCTTGGTGCCGACCCCGTCGGTGCCGCTGACCAGGACCGGGTCGCGGTAGCGCCCGGGGATGCCGCACAGCCCGGCGAACCCGCCGATCCCGCCCATCACCTCGGGTCGGGTGGCGGCGGCGGCGAGGGGGCGGATCCGCTGGACCAGGCGATCGCCAGCGTCGATATCGACGCCGGCGTCCTTGTACGTCCAGCCCATCGGCGCGAGGTTGCCCGCCGCCCGCCCGGGCGGTCAAGGCGAAACGCTGCGCTTCGCCCCGAGCGCCGGTGTTACGATGGGCGACCGACGTTGACAGGTCGTCCCGCGCAGCCTCTCGTGGTGGATCTCGTGGTCGTTGCGCGCAACTGCGCCGGATCGCTCGGTCCCACTCTCGCCGCGCTGCCGCCGCGCGAGCTTCGCTCCGTCGTGGTGGTCGACAGCGGCTCCACCGACGCCACGCCGCTGGTGGCGCGCGACGCCGGCGCGGTGCTCCTGCACGAGCGCGGCGCGGGCTACGGCGCCGCCTGCCGCCGCGCGGTCGCCCACCTCGAGACGCTGCCGCGCCCGCCCGATGCGGTCGCCTTCATGACCGGTGACGGCTCCAACGATCCGGCCGATCTACCGGCGCTGCTGTCGCCGATCCGCGCCGGCAACGCCGAGCTGGTCCTCGGCGTGGCGGCGGCCGGCGCGTCGGCTGGCGCGGCCGACCGGGTCGCGCTCGGCCTCATCGGGTTGCTCTACCGCCAGCGTTTCGGCGGGCTGGGCGCCTTCCGCGCGGTCCGCTTCCCGGCGCTGGTCGCGCTCGGCCTCAGCGACCGCGGCGACGCGTGGAACGTGGAGATGCAGGTCAAGGCGGTGCGCCTGGGCCTCCGCATCGCCGAGGTGCCGGTGTCGGTGCGCCCGGTCCATCTCCCGCCCGGGTCGCGCGCCGGTGAGCTGCGGCAGGCGGTGTCGTCCACCGGGCGCCGGCTGTTCCAGATCCTCCGCCACGCCACCGCTCGCTGAGCGGTTGTCGGCCCACCGTCCGGTGAGACATACTCGCAAGGCGAGGGGGGCGGATGTCCGACTTCGGACTGCTCGAGCGCTACGTCTACGAGTACGAGCCCGGGACGGTGGTGTTCCGGGAAGGGGAACCCGGCCGCCAGATGTACGTCATCCAGAGCGGCAAGGTCGAGATCAGCCGCGAGATCGGAGCGCGCCACCAGGTGCTCGCGGTCCTGCCGGCCGGCGAGTTCTTCGGCGAGATGGCGATCATCAACGACCGCCCGCGCTCGGCCACCGCCACGGTGCGCGAGCAAGCCCGCCTCCTGGTCATCGACGACAACACCTTCGAGGCGATGCTGAGCCGCAAGGCCGAGATCGGGGTGCGGCTCATCAAGGTGCTGGCCGCGCGGCTGGAGCGGGCCAACCAGCAGGTCGAGCTGCTGCTGCTCCGCCACTCGAACCACCGCGTGGTGCAGTGCCTGCGCCGGCTGGCCGAGGAGTTCACCGTGCCGGGCGCGGCGGCGGTCTACATCCCGCTGCCCCACACCGAGATCGCCCACCGGGTGGCGCTGCCGGCCGACGAGGTGATGGACATCCTGCAGCGCCTGGCTCTGGCGCGCCTGGTGGTCCATTCGTCGGAGGCGAGCCTCGACGGGGACGGCTATCTGGTGCCCGAGGTGGGCCGGCTGCTCGAGTTCCTCGAGTTCCTCGAGCTGCGCGATCGCTTCAGCGACTGAGACCCGTCAGGCGGCGATGACGCCGTCGCGGATCTCGATCGCCTTGCGCACGAGGCGCGAGCGGTCGTCGTTCTTGGAATGGATCAGGGTCTCGATCTCGGGAGCCATCTGGCGCAGCTCCTTGGCCAGCTCGAGAGGATCCTTTCCGGTCAAGATCGACGAGATGAAGACCACCAGAAAGGCCCCCTCCCAGATCTGACGGACCGCCTCGGAGGCCGAGTCGGCCTGGACCACCCGGAAGCCCTCAGCGTCGAGTGCGCGGGCTAGTTCCTCGCGATCACTCGCGATCTCATCGACAATCAGGACCCGGTCGGCAGACTGTTCACTCATGTCGCGTCCAAAAGCAGGAGGCCGAGATCACCGCACCATCGTCTAAGATTCGACAAGCACTCTGTTTTTCATATCAGACTTGCCAGCCGCGCGGAAGAAAAATGGCTGCCCTTCCTCGGCGCCGGTTGCGCGGTTCGCCTGTTATTGGGTAGAAGGGCCACCGATGGCCTGGTGGGCGCGCAAGAAGGGGCTGAAGGCCGAACAGAAGAAGTCTGTCCCCAAGGGGCTGTGGGTCAAGTGCGACTCTTGTAGCCAGCTCCTGTTCGAAGGAGAACTCGACGAAAGTCTTCAGGTTTGCCCGAAATGCGGGTTCCACATGCGGATGCCCACGGCAGCCCGCATGGCCATGATCATGGACGAGGATTCGTTCGTGGAGTCGGACGCCGCGCTCGAATCGACCGATCCGCTGGACTTCCGCATCAACGGGGTGAGGTACCGCGATTCGCTCAAGGCGAGCGCCAAGAAGGCCGGGCCGGCCGACGCGTACGTGTCCGGCACCGGGACGATCGAGGGACATCCGGTCGAGGTCGGGTTCTTCGCGTTCGAGTTCATGGGCGGCTCGATGGGGTCGGTGGTCGGCGAGAAGATCGCGCGCCAGTTCGAGCGCTCGTTCGAGTCGGGCCGGCCGTCGATCGTGTTCTCGGCGTCGGGCGGCGCGCGCATGCAGGAGGGCGTGCTGTCGCTCATGCAGATGGCCAAGACCTCGGCGGCGCGCTCGCGCCTGCGCGAGGCGTCGATCCCGTACATCTCGGTGCTCCTGCATCCGACCACCGGCGGTGTGGCCGCGTCGTTCGCGATGCTGGGCGACATCATCCTGGCCGAGCCGAACGCGCTCATCGGCTTCGCCGGCCCGCGCGTCATCGAGCAGACCATCCGCCAGCAGCTGCCCGAGGGATTCCAGCGCTCGGAGTTCCTGGTCGAGCACGGCATGCTGGACCAGATCGTGGAGCGCAAGAACCTGAAGGCCACGCTCGGCCGGATGCTGGCCTGGTTCGCCGGCGGCGCCAGGAACGGATCCTCGGCGGCCGCCGCCGGGTCGGATCCGCCGCAGTAGTCATGTCTGCCGCGGCCGACCACGAGCACGACCGCGATCGCGACTACGAGGTGCTCCTGGCGCGCCTCTACTCGGCGCAGCGCTTCGGGATGAAGCTGCAGCTGGATCGGATGACGAGCTGCCTGGAGCGGCTCGGCTGGCCGCAGTCGCGCTTCAGCGCGGTCATCCAGGTCGCCGGCACCAACGGCAAGGGGTCGACCACGGCGTTCACCGAGTCGATGCTGCGCGCCTCCGGTCTGCGCACCGGCCTGTACACGTCCCCGCACCTGTCGCGGCTGTCGGAGCGGTTCCGGGTCGGCGGCGAGGAGCTGGCTCCCGAGGCGCTGCTCGAGGCGGACCGCGCGGTGGCGTGCGCCGCGGCCGCGGCCGGGTTCGACCTGACGTTCTTCGAGCGGCTGACCGCGATGGCGGTGTGGGCGTTCTCGAACATGGGCGTGGAGGTGGCGGTGCTCGAGGTCGGCATGGGCGGGCGGCTCGACGCGACCACCGCGGTCGGCGCCGACGTGGCGGCGGTGACCGGGGTCGCGCTCGACCATCAGGAGCACCTGGGCGCGACGCTGGCCGAGATTGCCGGCGAGAAGGCCGGCATCTTCCGGCGCGGGCAGCTCGCGGTGGTGGGCGCGTCGGGTGAGGCGGAGGCGGTGCCGCTCCTCTGCAATCACGCGCGGCGCGCCGGGGTGGAGGCGCTGACCGTGATCGACGAGGCGGCGATCGCGGCGGTGCCGGATCAGCTCGGCCTCTTCGGCGCGCACCAGCGGGCCAACGCGGCCTCGGCGCTGGCGGTGGTCTCGCACCTGGAGGCGCGGCTCGGCCGGGCGATCCCGCCGGCGGCGCGCCGGCGCGGCCTGGCCGACTGCCGGCTGCTCGGCCGGATGGAGACGATCGGCGACGCGCCGCTGGTCGTGGTCGACGGCGCTCACAACCCGCAGGCGGCGCGGGCGCTGGCCGCGGCGGCGCGCGAGCTCAGACCGGCGGGGCGATGGGTGCTGGTGCTGGCGGTGTCGCGCGACAAGGACGCCGGCGCGATCTCGGCGGAGCTGGCCGGCCTGGCCGACGAGATCGTGGTGACCGAGACGGCCAGCGATCGCGCCCTCGCGGCCGGTGCGGTGGCCGACGCGGTCCGGGCCGCGACGCCGGATCGCCCGGTTCGGCGCGCCCCGGACGTGGCCAGCGCGCTGGCGCTGGCGCGAGACCTGGCCGGGCCCGACGGCGCCGTGCTGGTGGCCGGCTCGCTGTTCCTGGCCGGCGAGGCGCGCCAGGTGCTGTGCGGCGAGCGCGCCGATCCGCGGCGGGTGAGCGATCCGCTCCCCTAGGGGTGTGGCGCCGCGATTGGCCCGTCGGCCGGGTCGCGGCGGTTGCGCCGGGGCGGGCACGCGCATACGATCGAGCGATGCGCCGGGGTGGGAAGGCGCTCGTGCTCGCTCTGGTCCTGGCGGCAGGCGGCGAGCTCCGGGCGCAGGAGCAGGAACAGGAGCAGGCGGCTCCGACGGCCGAGAAGCCGGCCGGAACCTATCAGGGCGTCGCGCCCGGCGAGGGCGTGGCCGCGCACCCGCCGCGCCGCGGCCGCACGCCGACGGTCACCTGGCTCGGCTTTCAGCCCCAGCCGGGCGGCGCGGCGCGCGTGTTCGTGCAGCTCGATCGCGATGTGTCGCACGCGCAGGAGGTCCGCGGCGGCGAGCTGGTGATCTCGCTCGCGGGCGCGCGGGTGGCGCGCAGCAACACCGAGCGGTTCCTCGACACTCGCTTCTTCGACACGCCGGTCGAGCGGGTCTCGATCGAGCGCGCGCGGCGCCGGCCGGGCGGATCGAAGCGCGGCCGCGGCCTCGAGCTGGTGGTTCGCTTCAAGAACCCGGCCGACGCGCGGGAAGCGGCGGTCGAGATGGCCACCCGCAAGGACGGCTACACCTACCTCACCGTCGACGTGACGCGCGATCGCGCGGCGGCGGCGGCGAAGCCGTAGGGCTCCCGGGTCGGGTCAGCTCTGCGACTCGCTGTCGCGGATGACCTGGGCCAGGATCTCCTGCGGATCCAGCGGCGGGTACTCGGTCTCGGCGAAGACCTGCGCGGTGAAGCGCTCGACCGTCGCGTCGGGCGCACGCCACGCGTCGGCCGACAGCTGGGCCTTGACGCAGACGTGCTGCAGGAACTCCTCGGCGGTCCAGCCGCTCTCGGCCGCCACCTGGGGCAGGAGCAGCCCCCGCTGGCCGCGGCACGAGATGCTGAGGCCGTGCACGCCGATCTCCAGCTCGCGCGGGTGGCGCAGGATGGTCCGCTCGCCCAGCACCGACACCTCGATCACGATCGACTCGATCTCGTCGGGGCGGAGCGGCGGGAAGCGCGGATCGCGCGTGGCGGCGGCGACCGCCATCTCCTGCACCGCGCGGTAGAGCGGGGCATCCTCCGACTGGGTGCCGATGCAGCCGCGCAGCTCCTCGCCGACCCGCAGGGTGACGAAGGCGCCCGCGCTGGCCAGCAGGCTGCGCCGGTGGGGACGACCAGGCGGGATGCGGCCGGCGCACAGGAACTCGCTCACGGTGGCCCGCGCGATGCGGAGGACCTCCCGCTTCTCATCCGGCCCGAGCACGAAATCGTACGCCATCGCCTCCTCGCGCCGAACACCCTGCACCGCCTGCCCCTCGGGCCCGGCGGCCGCAGGCAGCTTAGCCCGGAATGGGCGCCGAAGCGCGTCGATCTCGGGGCGATCGTCGTCGGCCCAGGAGATGGCCTCGTTCGCGGGCTCCGTCGGCTACAGCGGCAGATCCACCTCGATCCAGCGGGTCAGCTCCTCGCGCAGCTTTTCGGCCAGCTCGGTCTCCGACGCGTAGACGTCGTGCGTCTCCTGCGGATCCGTCTTGAGGTTGTACAGCTCGAACGAGCGATCGGAGATGCGGTAGATGAGCTTGTAGGCGCCGTCGGCGGTGACCATCGCCATCCACTTGTGGTCCCACGACGGCGCGGGCAGGAGCTGGGCGAACACCGGTCGCGGCTCGATCGGCTGGCCCAGCACGCGGGGCAGGACGCTGCGGCCGACCATCTGGTCCGGCACCGACAGCCCGAGGATGTCGATCACCGTCGGTCCGACGTCGATCAGCATGACCGGATCATCGATCGCGATCGGCTTGCCGCCCGGCATTCGCACGATGAGCGGCACGCGCAGGAGCTCGTCGTACAGGGTCTGGCCGTGGAAGAACATCTTCTGGCCGGCCACCCGGTGCACGCCGAACGCCTCGCCGTGATCCGACATCGCGACCACCAGGGTGTTGTCGGCCAGCCCGTTCTTGTCGATCGCGTCGAGGACGCGCCCCACGTACTGGTCGACGAAGGCGATCTCGCCGTCGTACTTGTCGGGCAGCCCGGCGCCCGACGGCAGCGGGTACTCGGCGTGGGTCATGTAGGTGGAGTGCGGCTCGAACAGGTGGACGAACAGGGCGAAGCGCTGCTTGCCCTTCGCCAGCTCGGCCAGGCGCGCCTCCACCCGCGGGACGATGCGCGGCGACGCGCTGTCCTTGTTGGAGCCGGCGATGTCGAGCGCGCCGGCGTTGTCGAACTTGTCGAAGCCCTGGCGGATGCCGGGCGCGCGATCGAAGTAGAAGTGGCTGGCGATCCCCTCGGTCGCGATGCCGGCGCCCTTCAGCACCTCGAACAGGAGCGTGTTCTCGTCGAGGAGGTCGGAGTAGTTCTGGAACTCCTTGTCCACCTTCACCTGCGAGGGGAATCGGGACGAGAAGATCGACGGGAACGAGCGCGGGGTGTTGGGTGCCTGAGCGTAGACCCGGCGGAAGTACGCGCTCTGCGCGGCGAGGCGGTCGAGGTTGGGGGTGAGCGACTTGTTCGCGCGGCGATAGCCGGCCACGCCGAGGCGGTCGGCGCGCAGGGTGTCGATCGCGATGATGACGACGTTGGCGGGCGGCGGGATCGAGCGCGCCGTGGCCGGCTTGGGCGGCTCCTTGCCGGCGGGGTGGCCGGCGCCGGCGGCCGGCCCGGCCGCGCGATCGCCGCCCAGGCAGTTGTCGTCGATGCCGTTGCCAGCGACCTCCTCGGCGTCCGGGTTGACCCGCGGGTCGCGGTCGTCGCAGTCGGGCCCGCCCAGGAACGCGGAGTAGCCGTCGTGATCGCGGTCGACCAGGCGGCGGCCGATCCCGACCAGGATGCGCGCGCCCTTGCTGTTCTGCTCGAGGGCTGCCGTGGCCGGCGACGCTCCCCGCCCGAGGGTGGCCGGGACCAGCGCGATCGCCGCGACCGCGGCGACCAGCACGATGACGCCGCGGCCGGGCAGGCTCTGGCGCGCCATCGAGAGCGGGCCATAGCTGGTGAACAGGATCGCGGCGTACAGCGCGGCGAACACCGCGCCCATCATGTAGCCGCCCAGGTTGAGCGCGCGCCAGTCGAGCCGGCGGGTGATGACCAGGTAGAGGCCGAGCACCGCGACCACCGCGCCGACCGCGACCAGGACCAGCGTGGCCGGGAACGGGCCGATGGCAGGGACCGCGCGGGCGAACGGACGCGCCAGCCGGTAGAGCGGCAGCCACACCGCGATCAGGACCGGCAGCGCGGCCAGCGCGGTGCCGCCGACCAGGATCGCGCCGACGCTCTTGCGCTCGACCCCGGCGACCAGCTTCAGCGACAGGAAGGCGACGACGGCGGCGAACAGCGCGCCCAGCACCGCGGCGGCGAGCATGCCGGCCACGACGTTGCGGTCGAGCTCGCGGTCGACCCGCAGGCGATCGAGCAGGCGGCGCGGCGCGCCTGGCCCGAAGGTGGCGGAGACCGCGCCGGCCACGATGCCGGCGCCGATGCCGACCACCAGGACCGGCAGCGCGTACAGGCCCAGCTCGAGCAGCAAGATCGACGCGAAGCCGGCGTCGGGCGGGGCGGTGCGCGCGGTCAGGACGGTGTCGAACAGCGCGACCGCAAACCCCGCGAGGAGAGCCGCGCCGACGGCGGCGGCCAGAGCGGCCCGGTACGGGCGATAGGGTGCCGACGGGTACACGAGACGCTTCTATCACGTTCCGCGCGGTCGACCGATACCGCGCCGCCGGCACGGGTGTGTGTAGCCCTCACCGAGAGGGCAGGCGCGTGGCCAGCACCTCGTCGGCCAGGTCGGGACGTTGGTCGGCGAATCGCTCGAGCGCGCGGCTGCCGTCGCGGAACGCGCCCAGGCCGTAGGACGCGCGGCCCATGTAGTAGGAGACCGCCGGTCGGCGCCCGGCGGCGGTCGGGTGGTCGTAGAGCGGGCGCAGGAGGTCGCGGGCGCGGACCAGCTCGAGCGCCTTGTACGCGACGTAGGCGGCGACCAGGTCGAGGTCGCGCCCGGCGTCGTCGCGAGCGCGGGCCGGCATGCGGTCAAGGAGGTGCCAGGCCTGCAGCCAGCGCGCCTCGGCCAGCAGGCGGTAGGCCTCGGCCAGGTCGTCGGCGGCGGCCCGGCGGCGGGCGGCATCACCGCGGCGAAACAGCGCGGGCGAGGGCGCGGGCAGGACGCCGGCGCCGCCGGCCGTCACCACCAGCTCCGGATCGCCGAAGTCGACCGGGTCGGTCAGCCGGACCAGTCGCTCCAGCCGGTCGGCCTGCTCGGGCACCGCGCCGTGGCCGCGTGCGCGATCGAGCCAGGTGTCGACCTCGCGCCGGCGGCCATAGGCGAGCAGGGCGCGGGCCAGGCGCAGCTCGGCCGCGCCGCGCTGGTCGCCGCTGCCCAGGCCGGCGACGATCGGATCGATGCGGCCGTACGGCCAGGTCGGGCCGCGCACCGCGCGCGCGAAGTGATTGCCGCGCACCGACGCGAGCAGGTCGCGCGGCGCGGTGTGCTCGAGGAGCGCGTTGTCGTCGGTGTTGAGCGGGGCACCGGCGGTGAACGAGGCGACCTCGTCGGGGGCGAGGAACAGACTGGCGGCCAGCTCCTCGGGCGCGTCGACCTCGGCGCGTCGGAGCTCGGCGGTGAGGGCGGGCGAGGCGCGCATGCGGCCAGCCAGCGCGGCCAGGTCGATCGCGAGCGGAGCGTCGGAGCCGATGAGGATCGTGTCGGTGGTCTCGTCGCCGGGGGTGAAGGCGTAGACGTGGCGGAAGGCGCCCGCGAAGGTCCGGTAGATCATCTTCACGCGGGCGGGGCCGAGCTCGTACAGCTGCGCCCACTGGCAGAAGACCCCGCCCGGGGCCAGGTGGCGGCGCGCGGCCCGGTAGAAGTCGGCGGTGAACAGGCTGGCGACGCCGGCGATCCACGGGTTGGACGGCTCCGACACGATGACGTCGTAGTCGCGGTCGGCGGCGCCGAGGACGGTGCGGCCGTCGCCGAGCAGGCGGTGCACGCGCGGATCGGCGGCGGGGCGGTGGCTCACCCCGGCGAAGTAGCGATCGGCCGCCTCGAGCACCGCCGGCTCGAGCTCGGCCACGTCGATGCGCGCGACCCGGTCGGCCTGGGTGATGGCCCCGACGGTGACGCCGGAGCCGTAGCCGATGACGAACACGTCCTGGTCGCCGCCGCGGTGGAGCAGGACCGGCAGGAGGCCGACCAGGATCTGGGTCGGCATATCGTGGCGATCCGAGGCCTCGACCTTGCCGTTGTTCTTCAGCACCCAGCTCTCGCCGGCGCGCTCCACCGAGACGGTGGTCGACACGCCGTCGCGGTAGTAGACGATCTCGCGCTCGAACAGCCCGCCCTGCTCGAGCGCCTGGGTGAGGATGTGGCCGCGGAACAGGCCCGCGGTGAGATCGCTCTGGTTCCAGCCGGGCGCGAGGAAGGCGAGGGCGGCGACCGCCGCGGCGAGGCCGAGGACGATCCGGCGGCGGGTCGTGCGGGCACGGCCAGGAGCGGCGCGCCGGGCCAGGGCGAGGGCGAGCCCGGCCGCGATCGCCGCGGCCAGGCGGAGGCCGGTCTCGAGGCCGAAGAGCGGCAGCACGGCGAACCCGGCCAGCACCGCGCCGGCGATCGCACCGACGGTGTTGGCGGCGTACGCGCGGCCGACGTCGCGGCCGAGGCGATCGAGGTCGCCGACGATCGCGCGCATGACCAGCGGCATGACCGCGCCGAGCGCGAGCGCGACCGGCAGGATGACCAGGCCGGCCAGGAGGGCGTGGATGCCGAGGATGGCGGAGACGTCGAGGTCGGTGCTCTCGAGCAGAGCGATGAGCAGCCGGGGCAGCCAGTCGATGACCGCGTGGGACAGGAGGATGGCGGCCGCGAGGCCGAGGTAGACAGCGGCGAGCGCGCCGGCCGGGCGCGCGGTGCGCGCGGCGCGGCGGGCGGCGAGCGCGGCGCCGGCCGACAGCCCGAGCAGGAAGACCACCAGCACCAGGGTGAAGGAGTAGACCGACGAGCCGAGCACGATGGCCAGGACGCGGCTGTAGAAGACCTCGAGCGCCATCGCCACCGCGCCGGACAGCGCGTAGGCGGCCAGGAGGAGGCGGCGGCCGACCGGTTCGGCCTCGGCCGGGCGGGCCGGATCGGCGTCGGGGTCCGGGTCCGTGGAGGGATCGAGATCGGGCGCGTCGGCGAGCGCGTCGGCGGCCCTGTCATCGCCGAGAGCGTCGTCCGGATCGCGGGCGGCGCGCGCGACCGCGACGCCGACCACCAGGGCGACGCCGAGCGCGACCGCGGCGGCCAGGTGGCTGGTGGCGAGGATCCCGATGGCCGGGATCAGCCAGAAGCCGGCCGCCGCTGCGCCGAGCAGCGCGCCGGCGGTGTTGACCGCGTAGAGGCCGCCCAGCCGCCGGCCGAGGTCGCTCACCTCGGCGCGCCGGCGCGTGACGTGCCTGGCCAGGAGCGGCAGGGTGGCGCCCATGGCGGTCGTCGGCAGGAGCAGGGCCACCGCGGTCAGCCCGAGGCGGACCAGGGCGAGCAGGAGCGGCGACCCGGGCAGCGCGCTCCACAGCGACGGCCCGAGCGCGCGATAGGCCGCGAACAGGACCGGGATCGCCAGCGCCGACAGCCCGACCACCGCCTCGGCCACCGCGTAGCCGACCAGCGGCTGGCGCCAGCGCGATCGCCGGTCCGACCCCGCCATCCGGTCCGCCATACCCCCGCCCACATGCGCGCCGAGCGCGAGGCCGCCCATGAAGGTGGCCAGCACGGTCGCGATCGCCAGGCTCGAAGAGCCAAAGATATCCGCGAGCTGCCGCGCCCATACCACCTGCAAGACCAGGCCGGTCGCGCCGGAGACGGTGAAGCACGCGCCCAGGAACAGCCACGGCGAGGTGCGCCGGAGCGAAGTGACGTGTTCGCGCGGAACGGCGCACTGTACCGCGTCTTGCCGTGTAAGCCCCTGGGACGGAGCCGGTTTTCCGTGGGAGCGGTCAATGCTACAAGGACAGGACCCAGTCGGCGGACAACCCGGGAATGCAGTCCAGGGTCAGCACGAAGACTGGGCCGCGTGAGGCCCCGTGGACGACGACCCAGTGGAGATCGCAGCGAGCAAGAAGCCCACGTCCCTGGCGGTCGTGCGTCCCACCAGACGCGCGCAGACCTCGGCGGACCTCGACGACGACGCGGTCCTGGTCGAGGCCTGCCGGCGCGGCGAGCGGCGCGCCATGGAGGCCCTCTACCACCGCTACAAGCGGCGCGTGTTCGGCCTGGTGACCCGCATCGTCGGCCCCGCCGACTCCGAGGAGGTGGCGCAGGAGGTGTTCGTGCGCATCTTCCGCGGGCTCGGCCGCTTCCGCGGCGACTCCCAGCTCAGCACCTGGATCTACCGGCTGTCGGTGAACGCGGCGCTCAGCCACGTCACCCGCCGCCCCCGCCACGAGGGTGGCGACGACGAGACGCTGGCCAACCTGCCGGCGCCCGAGACCAGCGGCACCGACCCGTCGATGAGCCAGCGGCTCGAGCGCGCGCTCGCATCCTTGCCGGCCGGCTATCGCGCGGTGCTGGTCATGCACGACATCAACGGCATGAACCACGACGAGGTGGCCGAGATCCTCGGCTGCCACGTCGGCACCTCGAAGTCGCAGCTGCACAAGGCGCGCGCCCGCATGCGCGAGCTGCTCGGCCCGGCGCTGGCCGCCGAGCGGGCCGGGCGCGGGCTGGACGGGGACGAGTAGTGCGACCAGGTACCCACTCATGACTCGCTGCGGCGACGTCGATCGTCTGGTCACCGCCTACGTCGACGGCGAGCTGGACGATCAGCGGTCGAGCGCGGTGCGCGGGCATCTGCGCGTGTGCACGCGCTGCGCCGAGCGGGTCGAGGACGAGGCGCGGGTGCGCGAGCTGGCCGCCGACCTGGAGCCGATCGATCCACCCCAGGCGATGTGGCGGGCGATCGACGCGCGCCTGGCCGATGCCGAGATCGGCGACAGCCACCGCTCCACCCTCTCGCTCACGGTCCGCCGCTGGCTCGACGGCGCGCGCCGCAACCTGTTGCCGCTCGGCGTCGGCGCCGCCGCCGTCGCGGTGCTCCTGGTCCTCCTCCGGCCGGGCGGCACCGAGGGCGGCGACGGATCGGTTCGCTCGCGCGCCGCGCTCGCGCCGGCCGGCTCGCGCGAGCCGGTCGTCGGCGCCGGGGCGCCGGTCGGGCCGGGCTGCGCCGCGGCGCGCAGCCACGAGGAGCAGGTGCTCTGCCAGATGCACGAGTCGGACAAGCGCTACCTGGACGCGATCGGCGAGCTCCACGGCGCGATCGCGGAGGAGCGCGCGACCTGGAGCGCGGCCGACGCGGCCCGGTTCGACAGCGCCGTGGCCCGGCTGGACCGCGCCGCCGAGATCGAGCGAGTGCGCCTGGCCGGCTCGGTCGGCACCGGCGGCCCGGCCGCGCGCGACCCGCTGCACGCGATCTACCGCGAGAAGATCGAGCTCTTGACCAGCGCGGTGGTCACCGGCGACCTCGCGTTCGCGTCCACACCGGGAGGCGGGCGCTGATGCGCGCCCCCGGCCCGGCGATCGCCTCCCTGTCCTCGTTCCTCCTCGCCACGGCGCTCTCGCTCACCGTCCTGGCCGATCCGGCGGCGTCGACCGCGATCGTCCAGCGCGACGCGGTCGAGGTCTCGCCGGCCAAGGGGATCCGCATCGATCTGGTCGACATCGACAACCGCCTGGGCGACGTCCGCATCGAGGGCCACGACCGCGAGACGATCAGCATCGTCGCGGTCAAGCGCGCGCCCGACCAGGAGACGATGGAGCGGCTCAAGGTGTCGCTGGTGCCGGATCCGAGCGGGCCGGTCACCATCACGACCTCGCTGCGGGCGGGTCAGGAGGCGCGGCCGATCCCGGCTGGCTCGGTCCGCATCGATCTGGTGGTGCTGGCGCCGCGTCGGGCGCGGGTGCGGGCCCAGGTGTGGAAGGGACACGTCGAGGTGAAGGGTGTCGACAACGGCGCCGACCTCACCACCGACGACGGCGACATCGACGTCACCGCGGTATCCGGCGCGGTGACCACCCAGAGCGGGCACGGCCGGCACACCTTTGCGCAGATCTTCGGCGCGGTCGAAGCGCGGTCGGTCGAGGGGGACATGAGCCTCGACCTGGTCCGCGGCGAGCGGCTCGACGCGATGGTCAACCACGGCGACGTGATCGCCCGGCGCATCCGGGTCCGCGATCTGTCGGTGCGGATCATGCGCGGCAACGTGAGGCTCGACGGCGAGGCGATGCCGGGCGGCCACTACGCGGTGGCGTCGTACTGGGGCAACGTCGAGGTCAGGTTCAGCGGACGGGCTCCGCTTCGCGTGCTGGCCCGGGCCCGCTCCGGCCAGGTGTCGCTGCCGCAGCGCTTCCGTCGCCGCCGCGGCGAGGGCGGCCTGGTCACCGGCTACGCTGGCGGTGGTCGGCTGCCGGCCGAGCTCGACCTGCGCACCCGGGTCGGCATGATCACCGTCGCCGACTTCTGATCCGGCGCGCGCTCAGGCGTCGAGGATGCCGTCGACCGGGCCGAGCCCGGCGCGGATGATGGTGACCTCGTCGCCGTCGACCTCGAGCACGGTGGACGGCTCTCCCGCGGTCGGCCCGCCGTGGATGACGAGATCGATGTGGCGGCCGAAGTGCTCCTCGACGTCGTCGGGGTCGGACAGCGCCTGCTCCTGGCCGGGCGGGATCGCGCTCGTGGTCAGGAGCGGCCGGCCGAGCGCGACGGCCAGGGCGATCGCGATCGGATGATCCGGGATGCGGATGCCGACCTGGCGCCGCTTGCCGCGCTGATCGACCAGCAGGCGCGGCACCTCGCGGCTGGCCGGCAGCACCAGCGTGTACGGGCCGGGGAACAGGCGCCGGGCCAGCTGGAACGCCGTCTGTGAGAAATGGGCGTAGAGCGAGGCCGACGAAAGGTCGGGGCAGATGAGGGCGAGGCGCTTGCCGTCGTCCATCTGCTTGGCCCGGTAGATCCTCTCGGTGCCGCGCCGCGACTCGAGGGCGCAGCCGAGCGCGTAGACCGTGTCGGTCGGGTAGGCGGCCACCCCGCCCCCGTGCAGCACCTCCATCGCGCGGGCGATCTTGCGCGCCGACGGCGTGCTGTGCGGCTCGATGTCGAGGCGGAGGGGGGCGGCCACGGCAGGGTCTCGTCTGCAGGTCAGGGGGCGTGAAAGCCGATCGCGGCGACGTACTGCTCGATCGACTGGGCGCGGCTGCCGGCCGGCTTCTCGATCTTCACCCGGGAGAACTCGCGCCGGCAGCGCGCCACCAGGTGCTGGAACTCCGGGCCCTGGAACAGCTTGGCCAGGAAGGTGCCGCCGTGCGCGAGCGTGGTGGTGGCCAGGTCGAGGGCGCGCTCGAACAGCGCCTCGGAGCGGATCTGGTCGACGTGGCGGATGCCGGTGGTGTCGGGCGCCATGTCGGACAGGACCGCGTCGAACGCGGGTAGCTCGCCGAGCAGCTCCTCGCGGCTGACCTCGAACACGTCGCCGACCAGGAGGCGCAGGTTGGGCAGGACCACGTCGATCGGCGCGCGGTCGATGCCGACCAGGCGTCCGCCCGGTCCGACTCGCTCGGCCGCGTACTGCAGCCACGAGCCGGGCGCGCAGCCCAGGTCGAGCACCCGCGCGCCGGGGCGGAGGAGACCGACCTTGCGGTCGATCTCTTCCAGCTTGAACACGGCGCGGGCCCGGTAGCCCGCCGCCTGAGCCTGGCGGTGAAAGCGATCCTTGCGGAAGCGGCGGTCGGAGAGCTTGGACATGTACTTCCTGTGCGCCGTCCGGCGCTCTCCGACCGGCCTCGACTTATCTGCCCGCGGCGGCCTTCTTGGACGCCTTGAGCGGGTTCTTCGATCGGGTCTCGGCCTCGCCGCTCTTGCCGGCCGCCTTGTAGGCGGCGCGGGTGGCTGCCTTCTTGACGGTGACCAGGCTGCCGCTCGCGCCCGGGATCGAGCCGCGCACCAGGATGACGAAGTCGTCGTCGATGATCTGGAACAGCTCGAGGTTCTGGATGGTGACCCGCTCCGAGCCCATCTGCCCGCCCATGCGCTTGCCCTTGTGGACGCGGCCCGGGGTCAGGCGGCAGCCGATCGACCCGCCGTGGCGGTAGAACTCGTGCACGCCGTGGCTGGCCTTGGTGCCGGACATGTGGTGGCGCTTGATGACGCCCTGGAAGCCCTTGCCCTTGCTGGTGCCCATCACGTCGACCGGGACGCCCTGCTCGAACACCGAGGAGGGCTTCAGCTCCTGACCGACCTCGAACTTGCCCAGCTCGCCCTCGGGCAGGCGGATCTCGCGCACGAACTTCTGCGGCTTGACCCCGGCCTTCTTGAAGAACCCGTTGGCCGGGCGGTTGACCAGGCGGGCCGGACGCTCCTCGAAGCCGATCTGCAGGGCCGAGTAGCCGTCCTTGTCCTGGGTGCGCTTGCCGACCACCACGCAGGGACCGGTCTGGATGACGGTGACCGGGATGCGCTCGCCGTCAGCAGCGAACACCTGGGTCATGCCGAGCTTTCTGCCGAGGAGGCCGATCTGCTCTGCCATTGTCCTGGACTCCAATTAGATCGAGATGTTACGGATCCGCGGAACGCGGAAGCGAATCTATACCCGCGGACTTACGGAGCTGTCAAGGAGAACAGGGTGCGCGCGTTGGCCGCGGTCTGGTCGGCCAGGCCGTCGAGCGACAGGCCGGCCTCGGCCGCGACCACCTGGGCGGTGTGCACGATGAACGCCGGCTCGTTGCGGCGGCCGCGCATCGGGATCGGGGCCAGGAACGGGCAGTCGGTCTCGATGAGGAGCCGATCGCGGGGTACGACCCTCACTGCCTCGCGGATCGGCCCGGCGGTCTTGAAGGTGATGATGCCGGAGAAGGAGACGTACAGGCCGAGCGCGGCGTAGGCCGCCGCCTGCTCGGCGTTGCCGGTGAAGCAGTGGATGACCCCGTCCGGTCCGCCGGCGCGGCCGACCCCCGCCTCGTCCAGCATGCGGTGGGCGTCCTCGTGGGCGTCGCGCACGTGGCAGACCACCGGCTTGCCGAGCGAGCGGCCGAGCTCGATCTGGCGGGCGAACGCGGCGCGCTGCACGTCGCGCGGCGAGTGATCGTAGAAGTAGTCGAGGCCGGTCTCGCCGATGGCGACCACCTTGTGGTGGCGGGCCAGGCGCTCGAGCTCGGCCCACCAGTGGTCCTCGATGCGCGCGGCGTCGTGCGGGTGAACGCCGACCGTGGCGAAGAGATCCGGGTCGGTCTCGGCCAGCGCGAGCGGGCGGGCCGCCTCGACCAGGTCGCGCGGGGCGGCGACCAGCACCATGGCGCCGACCCCGGCCGCGCGCGCGCGGGCCAGCACCTCGGCCCGATCGACGTCGAAGTCGGTCGAGTCCAGGTGCGCGTGCGAATCGAAGAAGCGAGCCACGGTCGAGCGGTGCGGTTACGGCTTGGCGGCGGGGGCGGCGTGCTCGTGGCCCTCGCCGTGGCCGCCCATCGCGAGCTCCATCGCGTGATGGAAGGCCTCGTGGACCGCGGCGAACGCGGTGTCGAACCCGGCCGCGTCGCTCGAACCGCACGCCTTCGCCAGATCGCCGACGCTGGCCACCAGACGATCGCCGGCTGCGGTCCAGTCGGAAGCCGACGCGCCGGCCGGTGTGGCGGCGCCCTTGACCGCGGCGGCGCGGGTCTGGAAATCGGGCACCGCGGCGCAGGTGTCCTTGGTCCGGGCCGGGCCGGCCTCGGCATGCCAGCGCGGCCCGAGCGTGTCGTGGAACGCGGCGAGCTCGGGCGAGAGCTTGCCGTGCTCGCCGTGCTCGGCGGCGGGCGGGGCCGGCTCGGCCGCAGCCGGCTCGGCCGCCGCGGCAGGCGCGGCCACGGGCGTGTCGGAGCCGCCACACGCGGCGGGGAAGATGGCCAGGGCGAGGACGAGCGGGCGCAGGATCATCGGGCCCATTTCCCATGCTCGAGGCGATGTGTCAATCGCGAGCCGGCCGGCCGCGGGCGGCTCGGGTAGCATCCGGCCAGCCCTGTCCCGACGGACAGGCCAAGGAGGCAAGGATGTCGCTGCTCGCGGTGCTCAAGGGAAAGGGCGAGAACGGGTTCGGCTACGGAACGACCGCGGAGGAGGCGACCGCGGGCGTCGACCTCACGGGCAAGACCGTGCTCGTCACCGGCTGCACCGTCGGCCTGGGCCTCGAGACCACCCGCGTCCTCCACAAGCGCGGCGCGCACGTCATCGCCGCGGCGCGGACCGCCGACAAGGCGAGCGCGGCGATCACCGCGGCGGGCGCCGCCGGCCGCGCGACCCCGGTCGCGTGCGAGCTGTCCGAGCCGTCGTCGGTGCGAGCCTGCGCGGCCGCCGTCCGCGACAGCGGGCGCCGGCTCGACGCCATCGTGTGCAACGCCGGCATCATGGCGCTGCCCGAGCTGCAGCAGAAGCACGGCTACGAGCTCCAGTTCCTGACCAACCACATCGGCCACTTCCTGCTGGTGACCGGTCTCCTCGATCAGCTGACCAGCGACGCGCGCGTGGTCATGCTGAGCAGCGGGGCCCACAAGCAGGCCCCGGCCGCCGGCATCGAATTCGACAACCTGTCCGGCGAGCGAGGCTACCGGCCGTGGAAGGCCTACGGCCAGTCCAAGCTGGCCAACCTCCTCTTCGCCAGCGAGCTATCGCGCCGCTTCGTCGGCACCGCGCGGGTCGCCTTCGCCATCCACCCCGGCGTCATCCGCACCGAGCTGGTCCGCCACCTCAGCCCGTTCGCGCGAGGCGCCTTCGCCGTGCTCGGGCCGCTCGGCCTGAAGACGATCCCGCAGGGCGCCGCGACCCAGTGCTACGCGGCGGCCCACCCCGACGCCCGCCGCCACTCCGGCGCCTACCTCGCCGACTGCAACCCGGCCGAGCCGAGCCGCCACGGCAAGGACACCGCGCTGGCCGGCAAGCTATGGAAGCGAAGCGAGGAGATCGCCGCGCAGCTGGCGTAGCGACGGCGGTCAGCGGAGCTCGAGGCGCACCGGACGATTTCCCGTGCCGGGATCAGCGGTGCCGATCACTCGCCGATGCGTATCGTTCCACGTATCGGTACGCCCGGCGCGGACCGCTCGTGCCTTGAGGTCACCCGGAATGACCCGGATGACGCGGGTGCCCGGCAGGGCGCTGGCCATGGCGACGTACCAGAACCATGTGCGCGCGTCTTCCGGCGTCGTCGCACAGCTGCACTGGCGCAACGCGGCCGGCATCCCCCGGACCATGGCGCCATACTTGTCCGGCTCGCCGAGGAGCTGGGCGAAGACCTTCACCGCGTCCGGACACGGTCCGAAGACCTTCTTGTTGAACCGGGCCAGAGCCACCTGATCGCCGCCCGCCTTCGCCATCTCGCGACCGAGCGGACTGGGCGGGGGCGCCGCGGGCATCGCGCGCGGCGCCTCGAACGCCAGATCCGCCGCCAGCCCGGCTCGCCGCACCCCGTCCGCCGTCGCCACCATCTGCTCCCACCGGGCATCGCGCGCCGCCGCCACCAGGACCGACTCGAAGGCCCTCTTGCTCATCTTCCGCTCGACCACGAGCAGGGCGCCGAGCCGCTCGCCGACCGGAGCCAGCGGCTGTCCGGCCGTCCACACCACGCTGCCGTTGAGGGCGATCGCTCCTGCCATCACGGCGACCTGCGGTCCTCGAGGTGCGTCTCGACCAAGCCGCTCCAGCTCGCGCGGGAGCTTCGGAACGTCGACCTTGGTGAACAGCACCGGCGCTTCCCACGATGACGAGGCGAGCCACTTCTCGAGCTGGTCCACTCGTGCACCACACCCTGGCCCTGGCGCCGCCGCCGCACCGGCAGCAGGGGCAGCCTGCTGGGCCGTGGACTGAGCGAAGGCGACCCTCCCGGCGAAGAAGATCGCGAGCAGAGAGAGCACACCGGACCATGATCGTCGCATCGGCACCGACTATGACCGGTCGCCCGTCGCCCAGCCAAGCGCCCCGCACCGACGACGAGATACCGTCCCCCAATGGGAGTCCCACCTGGTGCGAGGCTTCGCTCAGGGCCGAGGTCGGCCGCTCTCCGGGTGCCAGGTATCGATTCACGGTCGCGAGCAAGACGGCCTTGTCGATGGGCTTCGCCAGGTACCCATCGCAGCCCGCGCCGAGCGCCTTTTGCTCGTCGCCTTTCATTGCGTACGCGGTCACGGCGATGATGATGACCTCGCGCATGTGGGGATCGCCCTTCAGCTGCCGCGTGACCGCGAGGCCGTCCATCCCGGGCAGCTGGAGGTCCATGAGGATCATGCGGGGGTGGAACGAGCGCAGGACTGCGAACGCCTCGTTCGCGTCACTCGCCGTGCGCACGTCGTATCCGCGCGATTCGAGGATGAAGGACGCGAGCTTCAGGTTCTCCGCGTTGTCGTCGACGACGAGGATCGGCTCACCGCTCATCGCCATGGCTCCCGCTTGCGTCCGGCTGGCGTGCGCCGAGGTGGTGGCGGAGCGTCTTCAGCAGTGCGTCGCCACCGGTCTGTCCCTTCGGGATCAATGCCTGCACCTGACCGCGCAGGCGCGCGCGGTCCAGGGGCGACAGGTCTTTCACCGTCCAGACGAAGACGGGAGTCTGAGCGGCCTCTGGTAGTGCGCGGAATTCCCTGATGAACGTGAAGCCGTCCATCTCCGGCATCATCAGGTCGAGGATGACCGCCACGGGCCGCATCGTCTCGAGCGCCGCGAGGGCGGAGCGACCGTTCGCGTAGCAGCGCGGTCGATATCCGAGCTGCTCCAGGGTCGTCGCCATGAGCTTCGACGATCCCGGATCGTCCTCGATGACGGCGACGGTGCTCTGCACGCTGGAGACGACACCCGCGCGGCGCAGCGCCGCCAGCAGCGCCGCTGGCGCGATCGGCTTCGCCAGAATGTCTTGCACGACGTATCCGGAGACCGCGCTGTCGGTGACGACCGTGATGACGACGACCGGGACATCGGCGTTCTGTCCGCGCGAGCGAATCACCTCGAGCACCTGGAGTCCGCTCATGTCAGGAAGGAGAAGATCCAGCGTGACCGCGTCGAAGGCCCGCTCGAGGCACCGAGCGATCGCCTGCGAGCCGGTCGACACCGCCTCGACCGCGTACCCGGCACCGACGAGCGTGGCGACGATTAACTCTTGATCGCGTGGGTCGTCCTCGACGACGAGCACGGTCCGCGCTCCTGCGCGGGGGACGATCACGGGGCGTGCTGGCCGAGGGCCCGCGCCGACGAAGTGCCTGGGAAGGATGGCGTGGAAGGTGCTGCCCTCGCCGAGCGCGCTGTTCACCCCGACGGTGCCGCCCTGAGCCTCGACGAGGCGGCGCGTGAGCGCCAGGCCAAGCCCGGTCCCCTGGTGCGTCTTCGCGCTGCCAGCGTCGAGCTGCTGGAACTCGATGAACAGCCGCTGCATGTCTCCGGCCGCGATGCCGATGCCGGTGTCGGCCACCTCGATGCGCACGTGGGTGTCGCCGGCCGGCAGCGCGCGGATCGACACGGTTCCGCCCTCCGGGGTGAATTTCAGCGCATTCGAGAGGTAATTGTAGAGCACCTGCTTCAGGCGTGAGACGTCGAGGACGACCTGTCCGACCTCGCGCTCGATCGACGTCTCGACGCGGATGCGCTTGCTCGCGACCTTCGTCCTCAACACGGAGAGAACCTCCGTGACGACCTGGGCGAGGTCGATCGACTCGGGAACGAACTCCACCGTTCCGGACTCCACCTTGGACAGGTCCAGCACGTCGTTGATGAGATGGAGCAGGTGCTTGCTGCTCGTGAGGATGTCCTGGAGGAACTCCTTCTGCTTGACTGCGACGGGGCCGACGTCGCCGTCGTGAAGGAGGTCGGCGAATCCGATGATCGAGTTCAATGGCGTCCGCAGCTCGTGGGACATGTTGGCGAGGAACTCGCTCTTGAGGCGACTCGCCTCCTCGCTCAGCCGGCTCTGTTGCTCGAGCAGCTCGGCGCGTACTCGCGCCTTCTGCAGGGACAGCTCGCGGATCGCCAGCTGCTGGGCTCGAATGATGCGCTCGCGCTCGAAGACCAGGACGTCGACGATGATCCCGATGTCGAAGAACGCGACCTTCTCGAGCGACATGAAGCACCCGAATCGCTCGAGTGGATCCACCGCGCCCTTCATCACCATCTCTCCGGCCGACTTGAGCAGGTGGTGGAAGGCGCCGAGGAAGACGCGAGGATCGAGCGGCGCTCTGCTGTACAGGAGCCCGAGCTCGACGCGCTGCATCGCGTATGGCACGCCATACGTGCCCCCCACCATCGCGATGAGGTGGTCGCGCTTGAGGGTGCGAGCTCGTTCGGCGAGCGCACGATTGGCGAGGAGCGGCTTCGCCTCGCCCATGCGCGCCAGAAACTCGAAGAACGTCGCGGTGAGCTGGTCGGCGTGATCGACGACGACGTTGCTGATCGCCGCGATGTGGGTCAGGTCGACCGGCTGGAGGTTCACGAACACGTGCCGCCGATCGATGTCTTGCTCGCTCAGGAAGAATTCGCTCGCTTCCTCGGGCAGGGCCGGGTGGGTGATGTCATCCATTGCTTCGTCCTTCCGGCAAGCAAGCCGTCGTTGCCGGCGAAGCACTCGCTCGATCGAGCGGTCCCCCCCAGCGTCGACGACAGTAGCATCGGGAGAAAACCAGTCCGCCCGCGACGTCGTGAGCGGCCCTGCCGGGGTGATGGCGCCGGGCCGTACCATGGCCTCTTGCCGTCCGGCTGCTTCCGATGAAAGCTGTGCTGGGGTCGCGGCGTCCTGCTGCCGTGTGTCCTGTGAGGTGACCAGGGCAATGGATGTCTCCGATGAGGTCGTGGGATCGGCGCACGTCGGGCTGGCGGCAGGGGTTGGTCGATGACCGAGGCCACGATCCTGGTCGTCGACGACAACCCGTTCACGCGCAAGCTCGTGCGATTCGCGCTGGAGGGCACGGGCCTGCAGATCCTCGAGGCGGCGGACGGGCGGACCGCCCTCGAGCTGATCGCCGCCCGGCGCGCGGACGTCATCCTCCTCGACCTCGTCCTCCCTGACATCGACGCCTTCACCCTGGTCGGTCAGCTGCGCGCGACACCGAACGGCGCCCGTGCGGCGATCCTGGCGTTCTCGGGCCTGCTGTCTCCGACCGGGGAGGCGCTGATGTCGACCACGGCCTTCGACGGCGTGATCATGAAGCCGGTCGAGCCCACCGAGCTCGTCGCGATCATCCAGACGCACCTCGGCGCCCCGGCGCTGCACCGATGGGCCAGAGGACGAAGGTTGGTCGTGGCCGATGACGACCCGAGCCAGCTGAAGCTCAGCCGGTTCCGGCTGGAGAAGATGGGCTTCGTCGTTCACACGGCCAAGGACGGGCAGATGGCGCTGGAGCTGGCGAAGCAAGTCATGCCGGACGCCATCGTCGCCGACGTGCTGATGCCGCAGCTCGACGGCTTCGGCCTCGCGCTCGCCGTCAGGAAGGACCCCGCGGTCGCCACCATTCCAGTCATTCTGATCACTGCGAGCTACGTGGAGGAGTCGGACCGCGATCTCGCTCGTCGGTCCGGCGCCGATCACCTCCTCTTGCGGACACCGGAGCATCGGGAGCTCTTTCACGTGCTCGAGGGCATCCTGGGCGCCTCACCGGTCGCCGCGTCGGCCGCGCCCGGAGCGTCGCCGGAGCTCGAGCGAGAGCGGTCGGACCGGGTGAACCGGCAACTCGACCGGCACGTCACCTTGAACATGGGGCTCGCTCGACGCTGCTCCACCCTGGCGTCCCAGCTGACGGTGATGGCGGCCATCTCGGAGGCGGTGCTGTGGAACCGGGATGTGGAGGTCGCCCTCGACGAGGCGCTCGCCGCCTGCTGTGACGCCGGCAGGGTCCTCCTGAGCGCGCTGTACCTCCTCGACGCCAGCGGACGCCTCCGGGCTCGATTTCCGGGTGGCGGTCCGTCGCATGGCCAGGGTGAGCTCGGCCCGTTCGCCGGCCGCGAGGCGGAGCTCCGCGCGATCATCGCGTCCGAGAACGCGGCGACTCTCCCGCCAGCCACCGGGGCGGAGCCGTGGATGCACGAGGTGCTGGAGCGGTGTGGCGCCGACCGTGCCGTCGTCGTTCCGCTCGTCCACCGCGGCGTCGCGCTGGGTGCGCTCTTCATGGCCGAGGGCGCTGAAGAGATCGATCACGCGGACTGGCGAGTCTTCGCGCAGGGCATCGGACATCAGATCGCTCAGGCGCTCTCGCTGGCGGCGGCGTTCTCGGCCAAGGAGGCGGCCGAGCGGGTCGCGAGAGAGCAGACCGCCCTGCTTCAGCTCATCCTCGACAGCATCGCAGAGGGCGTGGTCGTGGCGGACGCAGACGGGAGGTCTCTGCTGTGGAACCGCGGGGCCAGGCTGCTCCTGCCGGCGGGGCCAGGCGACGTGAGGCCCGAGGAGTGGCCGGCGCACTACGGCATCTACCGCTCCGACAAGATCACGCTGCTCCCTTCCGATGAGCTACCGCTCGCCATTGCCCGACGGGGCGAGATGAGCCGCGAGGTGGAGTTCTTCCTGCGCTCGCAGGCCGACGCGCCGGGGCGCTGGATCATGGCAACCGGACGGCCGCTGGCCGCCGAGGGGACCGAAGCGCGCGGCGGCGTGATGGTGCTGCGGGACATCTCCGGGGAGCGCTACACGGACCGCCTCGACGCCTACAGCCGCCAGCTCGAGGAGGCAAACCACGAGCTCGACAGCTTTGCCCGCTCCGTGTCCCACGATCTCCGCGCCCCGCTCCGCGCCATCGACGGCTTCTCCCGGATCCTGCTGGAGGATCACGCCGCCAGTCTCGACGAGGAAGGCATGCGCGTCATCCAGGTGATCCAGAAGAACACCGGGCGCATGGGGAAGCTCATCGACGATCTGCTCTCCTTCGCCCAGACGACCCGCCAGGAGGTCCGCTTCGAGGAGGTCGACATGGAAGGGCTCGTCCAGGCGGCCTTTCGAGAGCTGACCGCGCTCGAGCCCCGCCGAGAGGTCGAGCTCTGTGCCGGGTCGATCCCCGTCGCGCTGGGGGATCGCGCCCTGCTCAAGCAGGTCTGGCTGAACCTCCTGGCCAACGCTCTCAAGTACACGCGGAACGAATCCAGGCCGAAGATCACGGTGGGCGGGACTCTCCGCGAGGGCGATGTCGTCTACGAGGTGGCCGACAACGGCGCCGGTTTCGACATGCAGCATGTGGGCAAGCTGTTCGGCATCTTCCAGCGGCTTCACACCGACTCTGAATTCGAGGGCACCGGCGTCGGCCTGGAGCTCGTCGATCGCATCGTGCGGCGGCACGGCGGCCGGGTCTGGGCCGAAGGCAAGGTCGGAGTCGGCGCGCTGTTCTGCTTCGCGCTTCCGACCCGTCAGGATGCTTGAAGGTCGCCCGATCCCCGTCACTCACCTGCTCGGGTATCTGCCGGTGACGCCGCTGGCGACCAGTCGGTCGATGCGGGCGATGAGGTCGGCATACGTGTCGCGGTTGCTGGGCACGATCTCGGTCATCTTCTCGAAGAAGGCCCGCGCCTCGCGGGTCATCTCGGCGAGCAGGGCGCGCCGTGCGGTGGATGCTCGCCGCCATTCGCCGTCCTCGACCGCCACCTCGACGCGTTGCCCGCCAGCATCCGGCGTCATGCGGATCTCTATGGGCTGGTCGGGTAGGTAGGTCGAGGAGGCCCGCCCTGCCGCAACCTCTTCCATCCCCTCGACAAGGTACGCCCAGAGCGTGTCGACATAGTCGAAGTGCTCGAGAGTGAGGAGCTTCACATCGTCGACCGAGATCTCGATGGCACCCTCGATGTAGTCATCGTCGGCGACCGTGCCCAAGTAGTCGGTGACAGGCACGAACTCGCCGTCGATCAATCCATCTCTGCGCAAATAGGAACGAAGTAGAACCATGGAGGCCTCAGGGAAGAGGGTAGAACTGCGCGACACGGCCATTCTTCAGGCCGACGTGGTATCGCGTGCCCGCATGGACGCCGCGCACAGCATACAAGCCGCGCGTTCCTTTCTCGATCAGTCGCGCGCGGTTCTGCCGCATCACGTCATCGATCGCCTCGACCACGTCGTCGACACTCATCGACTCGACGAACGTCTGGCTGAACTTCGTCGTTCCGTTCCAGTACCGCGGGTGGTGGCGCTCCAGGATGTGCTTCAGGCCGGCTCGGTCGAGCTGAAACGTCTCGCGGCCGAAGCGGAGCTCGCGGCCATGGAATTCGCGGAGGGCTTTGATCAGCGCCTGTGGCGGGGCTGGTCGGGGCTGGAGGGCAGACCAGTCGGTGTCGGGGTTGGTGGCGAGCGCCTCGAGCTCGGGCAGTGAGCTGCCGGAGCGGCGCAGGAGTCTGAGGTCGAGGCGACCGCTGGCGATGCGTCCGGCCAGGGCGTGGCGCGCCTCCGGCTTGAAGGCGGCGAGCCACTCGAGGTCGGCCAGGAAGGCGATCGGGTTGTCCGCGGTCGCGGAGCGCCGGAGCAGGTTTGCGAAGTCCTCGGGGTCGAATCGGCTGGCGAGGGGCAGGGCTCGCTCGAGGGCCTTCAGGAAGGCTGCGGCGTCGTCGCTGGCTCGCACTCCTGAGTCGAGGACGACCTTCAGGGCGCGCACGGCGGCGTCGGTGAGGCCGGGCTGACGGGCGAGCTGCTCGATCGCCTGGAAGACGGTGTCGCCGCGGCCGGCCAGCCCGCGGCCGACCAGTGATTGTCTGGCTCGATCGATGGACGTGTCGAGGCGGGCTCGCTGGTGGGCTCGGGCGAACTGGTCGAAGAGCTCCTTGACGGAGGCGTCTGCGCCGCCCGCGATCGCGCCGACGGCCTGGGTCTGTGGTGCGCGGAGGGACTCGGTGGCGGCGCGCCCGACGGCGTCGAGCTCGTCGCGGACCCAGCGGGGCGCGTCCTCGCTCAGCTTCGCGATCGCCTGCCTGGTCTGGCCGGCGAGGGCCGCGATCCGGGCCCGCGCAACTTCCGTCGCGCTCTGCCCCGCTCTCGCCGCTGCCCGCGCCCCCCTGGCCGCCTTGCCCGCGGAGGCGGCTCCGACGAGGGCGTCGAAGGCGAGCTGGAGGCCCATGTCGGCCAGGGGACGAAAGTCGCCGTCGGCGGCATGCAGGATCGCCTGGTCGATCTGGTCGACCATGCCGTCCACCATGGCGACCGTGATGTCGCCCCAGCCCTTGCCGTCCTCGCGCAGCTTGCCGACGCCGCTCGCGGCGTCCCACTCGAGATTCCAGGCGCCGGTCGCGTCGCCCAGCTCGTCCGCGCCCTTCAGCGCGACGTCGCGGCCCATCCTGACCATCTCGGCGATTCCGGTCAGCACGCCGGCTCCGAGCGCGGGATCGGGGACGTGGGCGCTGCTCGCGGCGATGTGGGCGGTGCGCAGGCGATGGAAGAGGTCGTCGGCCTCGCGCCGCGCGTCCGGGTCGCTGAGCGATCGCCGCGCCTGGGCGAGCTGATCGAGGATCTCGCCCGCCTTCTCGAGCGGCTCGCGCGAGGGGGCCACCGGATCGAGGTCGTTGCTGGCCTGGGCATCGATCGCGGCGCGGTAGGCGTGCAGCTCCTCGATCGTCTGCCTCACCGCGGGCTGCACCTGTCGGAGCCAGTCCTCGCCCCGGTCGCGCAGGCCGAGGCGACCCAGCAGGTCGCGCACCGCCCAGATGCGCTGCTCCGCCGCCGTCTCGTAGGCGAGCAGGCGGTCGCCGGTGACCGTCGCGGCGAGCGACTGTCCGGCGCGGTGTGGCCTACCGCCGAGCGAAGCGGTCTGCGACTCGCGCCCGCGGTGGATCTGGACCTCGACGCTGTGCTCGGCGACGACCGCAGGCCAGTGGAGGACGGCCTGCTCGAGATCAGCCGGTGTGAGGTTGGCGTCGTAGCGCGCCGACCCGGTCACCTGCACCTCGACCCGGGTGGCGAAGCGGGTGCCGGCCTGGAGCTCGACGTGCATGGTTCGCCGGGCGATGAGCAGACCCTCGGTGCCGCTCTCGCGGTCGCCGGTCTGCGTGTACACGTACTCGTGCTCGATGCGCAGGCTGTCGCCGGCGACGGTCTCGCTGGTCGACCAGCTCCTGCTCGACGCGCGGCCCGGGTCCGCGACGCCGTGGCCGGCGAGGGCCTTCTCCATGCCTGTCGCGGCGTGGCCGCCCGGGTCGCCGGGCCGCCCGGCGGCCTCGCTCTCGCCCCTGGCCGGCTTTCGCTGGACCGTCTCGCCGGTCGCCGGCGATGAGGCGTCTCGATCGGGCGCCCCGCCGGCGATCTCGTCGAGGAGATCGTCGGCGCCTCGACCGCGGACGACGCGGTCGGCGACGGCGTCGGCCTGCTGTTCGTGGCGATCGCCGTGGACGCCCATGCCGCCGTCCGGGTGGACGCCGGCCCGCTGCTGGACGACGTGGGTCGCCTCGTGGGCCGCGGTGTGGAGGTCGGGCGATTCGCGAAACGCAATGTGGTCGCCGGTCGCGTAGGCCTCGGCGCCGAGCACGTCGGTCGCCTGCGCGGCGGCGCCGCCGACGTGGGCGCGCGCGCCGCTCACGTCGTGGGCGCCGAACGACCGCTGGATCGTCGCGGCATGCGGCAGCGCCTGCGCCGGGCCCGCCACGCCGTCAGCGGCGATGCGGGACGGGTCGTCGGTTCCGGCGCTGCCCGATCGGATCTCCTCGAGGCGTGGAATCGGGCTGCCGTGACCCGGGCCGACCTGGGCTCGGGTCGTCGGGGTCGATCCGGCTTCCGGCGACTGGCCGCTGCCCCGCGTCGCTTCGCGCGCCTGGACCGGCCCTGGCAAGTGGCTGGTCAAGGTGCGCTTGCCGGGAGCCGCTGCCCTGCGCTGGACCGATCCGCTCCCGCTGCCGGCGCGGCTCTCCGGCCGCTTCTCTCTGCCAGAGGACATCGTCCCTCAGGCCTCGGCCGGTCCCGTCGGCTGCGCGGGGCACGTTCTCGACATGAGGGGTAGGTCGGCCCACCCACCTCGCGGTTGTCAGCGCCCGGGCGGATTTCATCGCACACGCGGCGATCGCTATTCCGGGGCCGCCCGGCGGCCCGGCGCCGCCCCCTATGAGCGCGGGGCGCGCTCGCCGATGCGGCGGAGGGCTTCGCCGATCTCGTCGGCGAGGCGGCGGCCGGATGGGGTGTTGCGGAGCTGCTCGAGGGGGCCGGTGGCCCAGGGGCCTCCGACTCGGGCGAGGAGGTCGATGGCGAGGCCGCGGCGGCGGCGCCACCAGCTTCGCAGGGGGTCGAGGAGGGCTCGCTGGGCTGCCGGGGCTTCGGGGTGATCGGGGGCGATGGCGAGGAGGGCGGTGGCG